>Ga0102590_1001479_pt1 | contig 35132 bp, 22 predicted proteins | sample AraplaMF_Col_mMF_FD_76859 | JGI IMG/M metagenome (GOLD analysis project Ga0102590, IMG submission 76859) | Arabidopsis root microbial communities from the University of North Carolina, USA - plate scrape MF_Col_mMF | ecosystem: Host-associated > Plants > Roots > Endosphere | place: USA... | reverse complement strand
CGGCGGCGGCGGCCAGCACGTGGGTCACGCCGGTCAGGCCGTTGCGGATCTCGTGGCTGAGGGTGGCGACGATGTCGGACTTGGAGCGGGCGGCGCGCTCGGCGGCCTCCAGCACGTTCAGCCGCTCCTCCAGCAGGGCTTCGTGGGCCAGGGCCAGGGCGTGCTGGCGGCGCAGCATGCGGTTGAGGACCAGCGACAGGGCCATGGCCAGGGCGATGGCCCCGAAGGCCATGGCGCCGGACCGCTCGCTCTCGGGATGGGCGAACAGCAGGTACAGCGGCCCGGCGGCCGCGATCGGAGCGGTCACCAGCAGGGCCAGCAGGCCAGGGGCGGCGAAGAAGATGCAGACCACGGCCGCGCCGGCCGCCAGCAGCAGCAGGGTCTCGCGCACGCCGCCGGCCCCGTCGGCGAAGGCGGCCATTTGACACACCGCAACGGCCCACAGCAGGCCGGACATCACTTGCACCCGCGCGCGGCGGGCCAGGTCCTGGGCCGCGTCGGTGCGCAGCCAGGCGACCACGCCGTAGAAGACGCCCCAGTTGATCGCGAACACCGCGAAGCTGATCGCCATCCAGCCGGCGTTCTCGGCGAAGGAACTGGCCCAAACGTAGATCGGCAGGCTGACGGCGAACACGGCCAGGGCGTAGGGCAGCAAGGCGGTCTGGGCGTCGAGCGCCAGGCGGGCGTCGGCGCCGCCGTCCGCGGGGGTGTTTTGTCGGCGCTCGGCGAACAAGGACTGATTCCTCGGCTGGTGAGGACAGACCCTAGGAGATCGCGGTTTGCGCCGCGTTACGGCTTATCGTTAACGACCGCGGCTTTGAGGGCAAACAATCGTTAAGCATACCGGGCGATGATCCGATTCCTCGCCGTTCCGCGGGCTTGAGGGGAGAACGATGGCCACCACCCGCGCCGCCCTGACCGAACACGACATCCGCATGCTGGTGAAGGGCGCGACGCCCGACGAGCGAGCCCTGGCCGCCCACAAGCTGTGCCGCACCATCGACCGCGCCGAGCTGGACGAGGCCCAGCGCGCCCTGGCCGGCGAGATCCTGCGGGTGATGGCCGCCGACGCCGCCGAACTGGTCCGCCGCGCCCTGGCCGTGACCCTGCGCAATTCGCCGACCCTGCCGGCCGACGTCGCCAACCGCCTGGCCCGCGACGTCGAGAGCGTGTCCCTGCCCGTGATCAGTTTCTCGCCGGTGTTCAGCGACGCCGACCTGGGCGAGATCGTCCGCCTGGGCGGGCCGGTGCGCCAGCTGGCCGTGGCCAAGCGTCCCAAGCTGTCGGGCAAGGTCGCCGCCCTTCTGGTCGAGCAAGGCGGCGAGGAGGTGGTCGCCACCGTCTGCGCCAACGACAACGCCCGGATGTCGGAGACCGCCCTGCAGCGGGCGCTGGAGCGCTTCGCCAAGTCCGAGAAGGTGCTGACCGCTGTCGCCTACCGCTCGGCCCTGCCGCTGTCGGTGACCGAGCGCCTGATCGACATGGTCGGCGACCAACTGCGCGACCACATCCTGGCCACCCACCCGCTGTCGGCCGAACGCACCCTGGAGCTCATTCTCGACACCAAGGAGCGGGCGACGATCGACCTGGTCGACCAGGCGGGCCGCGCCGCCGACGCCAAGGCTTTCGCCGCCCACCTGGCCAGCGTCGGTCGGCTGACGCCGTCGCTGCTGCTGCGGGCCCTGGCTCATGGCCACATGACTTTCTTCGAATGGGGCGTGGCCGAGCTGGCCGGCGTGCCGCATCACCGCACCTGGCTGATGATCCACGACGCCGGGACCCTGGGCCTGAAGGCGATCTGCGAACGGGCCGGCCTGCCGCCGCGCCTGTTCCCGGCCCTGCGCGCCGGGGTCGACGCCTTCCACGCCCTGGAATACGACGGCCGCCCCGGCGACCGCGAGCGGTTCCAGGAGCACATGATCCAGCGCTTCCTGACCGCCTCGCCGGCAGTGTCGCGCGAGGACGCCGACTATTTGCTGGACCGGGCGGATCGTCTGCACGAGCAGGGCAAGGCGGCCGCGGCGGGGTAGGGCGGAGTTCCTGCTCCTAGAACGCCTGTTCGAAAATCCTGGGCAAGTCCCGCCTTCGGCGCCAACCTCGCTTGATGACAGAGCGCGCCGCAGACCTCATCCGCCCCGCCGCCACCATCCTGCTGCTGCGCGACCAGCCCGCGTTCGAGGTGCTGATGGTCAAGCGCCACCACCAGATCGACTTCGCCGCCGGGGCCCTGGTGTTTCCGGGCGGCAAGAGCCACGCCGGCGACCACGATCCGGCCTGGACCGATCACGCCACCGGCTGGGAGAGCGTCGGCGAGGACGGCGCGCCGCTGCGCATCGCCGCCCTCCGCGAGGCCTATGAAGAGGCCGGCGTGCTGCTGGCTCGCGACGCGAGGGGCGGGCTCTATGCCGGCGAGGCGGCGATCGACGTGCGGGCGGCGGTGGCGGAGGACCGCCTGGCCTTCCTCGACGTGGTGCGCGACCTGGGCCTGAAGCTGGATCTGGCGGCCCTGACCCTCTTCGCCCGCTGGATCACTCCGCCGCTGACGGCCAAGCGCTTCGACACCTGGTTCTACGCCGTCCATGCGCCCCTGGCCCAGCTGGCGATCTGTGACGGCCACGAAGCGGTCGACGCTGAATGGATCGCGCCGGGCGAGGCCCTGGACCTGGCCGCGTCCGGCCAGCGCAAGGTGATCTTCCCCACCCGCATGAACCTGCGACTGCTGGCGCAGAGCGCCAGCGCGACGGCGGCGATCGAGACGGCGCGGGCCCGGCCGCTGGTCACCGTTGAGCCCTGGGTCGAGGGGCCGTCGTTGCGGATCCAGCCCGACGCCGGCTACGGCGACGTGGCCGAACCGTTGTCCGCGCTTTAGTCCGGGGCGAAAAGCCAAGGTTTCAAGCGTCCGCCTGGGATGGGTTGCGGCCTCCACAAGCCCTCAGAGTGCTACGCCCAGCGCTTGGCGAGCGCGGTCGGCGAACTCGGCCAATGCGACGCGTTCTTCTGCGTCCAGGACCCACCAGTTGATCGTGCCTACGCGCTTCTGGCGCTCCAGATCGAAGACGAATATCAGCCGCCAGTCCCCGCCCGTGCCTTCGACGGTCCCCGCCCGGCTCATCGGCACTGACCAAACCGTCAGACCGTACGTTTCAGCCAGAGGTGTGACGAAGTCGCGTGTACTTGCATCGTCTGATAGAAGAGGCCGACAGCGCTCGATCCCAAGCCGAGGCGTATCGGGAAAAGCCAGTCAGACATGGGCGTCTGAACTAGGCCTAGGATAGACAGCGCCAACGGACGGGACCGCGCCGCGATCGTCGCCGACCTTGCCCCCGCCTGACAGGGATCTGGGGACGAAACAGTTTCGTTCAAGAATTGGCGGGCGGCGATTTATGCGCAGTTTGTAGCGTCTTCAACGCAAGGAGAGGACGAGATGCGGGTGCTGTTGTCGACCTTTGGATCGCGCGGGGACGTCGAGCCGATGGCGGGCCTGGCCGCGGCCCTGCGGGCACTGGGCGCGGAGGCGGTGGTGTGCGCCCCGCCGGACCCGGAACTCGCCGACCTGGTGTCGCGAGCCGGCGCGTCGCTGGCGCCCGCCTTCACGCCGGTGCGCCGGTGGGTGGCCGCGGCGCTGGAGAACCGGCCGCCCATGGACCTGTCTCAGCGCGCGGCGGGGGTGCTGACCGCCCAGTTCGAGGCCATCTCGGCGGCGGCCGAAGGCTGCGACGCGATCCTGGCCACGGGCCTGTTCCCGTCCACCGCCGCCGCGCGGTGCGTGGCCGAGCTGCGGGGCGTCCCTTACGTCTACGCGGCCTACTGTCCGGTCTTCCTGCCGTCGACCCACTACCGGCCGCTGCCCTTTCCAGGTTATCCGGTTCCGGCGGACGCAACCGACAACCGGGTGCTGAGGGCGCGGAACGCGGAGGCCATGAACGCCATCTTCGGGGCGGCGTTCGGAGCCCTCCGCGCCGAGAACGGCCTGCCGCCGGTGGACAATGTGCGCGACCAAGTCTTCACTGATCGGCCCTGGCTGGCGTCGGATCCCGTCCTGAGCCCGTGGCGTCCGACGGACCTGCGCGAGGTGGTGCAGACCGGCGCCTGGATCCTGCCGGACGACCGCCCGCTGCCACCGGCGCTGGACGCCTTCCTGAACGCCGGCCCGCCGCCGGTCTATGTGGGTTTCGGCAGCATGCCCATGCAGGCCCTGAAGAATGCGGGACGGGCCGCCGTCGAGGCAGTCCGCGCGCAGGGACGTCGAGTGCTTCTCGCCCACGGCTGGGCCGACCTGGCCCTGGCCGACGACCGGCGCGACGGTCTCGCGGTCGGCGAGGTCAACCAGCAGGCGCTGTTCGCCCGCGTGGCCGCCGTCATCCACCACGGCGGCGCCGGAACTACGACGACGGCCGCCCGGGCCGGCGCGCCGCAGGTGGTGGTCCCGCAGATCGCCGACCAGCCGTATTTCGCCGGCCGGGTGGCGGAGCTCGGCCTTGGCGTCGCGCACGATGGCCCCACGCCGAGCGTCCAGTCCCTGTCGGCCGCGCTCGGAACGGCCCTGGCGCCCGAGACCCGCGCGCGGGCCGCCGCCGTGGCCGCTCCTATGCGTCCGGACGGGGCGATGTCGGCCGCCGAGCGGCTGCTCGCCTTGATCGGCGGACGCGCGAGCCCTTAAGGGGCCCGGATTTCAACGTCGGTTAACCAAATCCGGTCACCTCTCGGGGCCTTGTGGATTTCGTGACTCGGGGCAGCGGCATGAGCGTCAACCAGCAACTCGACCAGCGCATGGCCTTCATGCGGTTCGACGATCGCGCGCGGGCGGCCCTGAAGGCGGCCAAGCCGGTGGTCGATGGCGAGATCCACGCCGCGCTCGACAGCTTCTACGATCAGGTCCGTGCTTATCCCCAGATGCGCGAGCTGTTCGCCAGCCGCGCCCAGATGGACGGCGCCCAGGCCCGCCAGGGCGACCATTGGCGCAAGATGGCGACCGCCGAGTTCGGCCCCGACTACGCTGCCGACGTGCGGCGCGTCGGCCAGGCCCATGTCCGCGCCGGCCTGGAGCCGCGCTGGTACATCGGCGGCTACGCCCTGGTGGTCGAGCATCTGCTCCGCGCCGTCCTGGCCAAGCGCGCGAAGGGCGGCGGCCTTTTCGGCGGCAAGGGCGAGGGCGAGGTCTCCGACCAGGTCGTGGCCCTGGTCAAGGCCACCTTCCTGGACATGGACCTGGCCATCTCCAGCTATCTCGAGATCCTGCAGGAAGAACGTGAGCGGATGGCCGCCGAGCGCCAGGCCGCCGACCAGCGCCAGGCCGCCGCCGTGGCCGCCGTGGGCCAGGCCCTGGCGCGGCTGGCGGCGGGCGATCTCTCGGCCCGGGTCGAGGGGGAGCTGTCGCCCGAATTCCTGAGCCTGAAGGCCGACTTCGACCAGGCCGCGGCCGCCCTGGCTGGCGCCATCAAGGCCGTGGAGCGCGCCACCTCGGGCATCCGCTCGGGCGCCGACGACATCGCCCACGCCGCCGACGACCTGGCCCAGCGCACCGAGCAGCAGGCCGCGACCCTGGAGCAGACCGCCGCCGCCGTCGAGCAGCTGACCGCCACGGTCGACCGCACCGCCAAGAGCGCCAGGGCCGTCTCGGCCCAGGTCGGCGAAGCCGCCGCCGACGCCCAGCGCTCGGGCGCGATCGTGACCCGCGCCGCCGAAGCCATGACCCAGATCGAGACCTCCTCGGCCAAGGTCTCGCAGATCCTGGGTGTCATCGACGAGATCGCCTTCCAGACCAACCTGCTGGCCCTGAACGCCGGCGTCGAGGCCGCCCGGGCCGGCGACGCCGGTCGCGGTTTCGCCGTCGTCGCGCAAGAAGTGCGGGCTCTGGCCCAGCGCTCGGCCGACGCCGCCAAGGAGATCAAGACCCTGATCGCCGACTCCAGCCGCCAGGTGGGCGAGGGCGTCGACCTGGTCGCCCAGACCAACCAGGCCCTACGCGGCATCGTCGACAAGGTGGGCGTGATCGACACCCTGGTCGACGAGATCGCCGCCTCGGCCAACGAGCAGGCGTCCGCGCTCGGCCAGGTCAATGTGGCGGTCAACCAGCTGGACCAGGTGACTCAGCGCAACACGGCCATGGTCCAGCAGTCGACCGAGGCCACCCACGCCCTGCGCGCCGAGGCCGCGGACCTGTCCAACCACGTGGGTGGGTTCCGGACGGGGCCGGCGCCGGGCGACAACGCGGTGCATCAGGCCCGCGAACGCGTGATGGCCTTCGGCCGATCCGGCCGGTAATCACCGGGCACGGCTAGGGACAGGCACATGTGCCTGTCCCCATCGGCTGGAGGGCGCTATCAAGGCGACATGGATCGTAGACGCAGAATCCTGATCGTCGGGGGCGGCACGGCCGGGTGGCTGACGGCCGCCTATCTGGCCAAGTCGCTGCGGATCGCCGAGCAGGCGCATCTGGAGATCACCCTGCTGGAATCGCCCGACGTGGGCATCATCGGCGTGGGCGAGGCGACGTTTCCGACCATCCGCACGACCTTGCAGTTCCTGGGCGTCGACGAGGCCCGGTTCATCCGCGAGACCTCGGCCACCTTCAAGCAGGGCATCCGTTTCAACGACTGGGCCTGGGCGCCGAAGGAAGACGGCGAACGCCACCAGTACTTCCATCCGTTCGAGGCCCCATTCTCGACCGACGGCACGAGCCTGGCGCCTTACTGGCTGCTGCAGAACGAGGCGACCCGCGCGCCGTTCGCCGAGGCCATGACCATCCAGGCGCGGGTCGCCGACGCCCAGCGCGCGCCCAAGCGCCCGCACGAGGGCAACTTTTCCGGCCCGCTGAACTACGCCTATCATTTCGACGCCGCCAAGCTGGCCCAGGTGCTGGCCGAACGGGCCCGCGAACTGGGCGTGCGCCACCTGCAAGGGCTGCTGACCCAGGTCGAGCTGGACGCGACCGGGGCCATCGACCACGTCGTCTGTGCCGAGCACGGCCGTCTTGAGGCCGAACTCTACATCGACTGCACCGGCTTTCATGCCGAGCTGATCGGCCAAGCCCTGAAGGCCCCGTTCAAGTCGGCGCGGCCGATCCTGTTCGCCGACCGGGCCCTGGCCTGCAAGATCCCCTACGACCGCCCCGACGCCCCGATCGAGAGCTTCACGGTCGCCACCGCCCACGAGGCCGGCTGGACCTGGGACATCGGCCTGAACGGCGCGCGCGGCGTCGGCTGCGTCTATTCCAGCGACCACGTCGACGACGGCCGGGCCGAGGCGATCCTGCGCGACTATGTGGGGCGGGGCGTCGAGATCACCCCCCGGGCGCTGTCGTTCGAGGCCGGCTATCGCACCCGGCAATGGGTCAAGAACTGCGTGGCCGTGGGCCTGTCGGCGGGGTTCCTGGAGCCCCTGGAGTCGACCGGGGTGGTGCTGATCGAGGCGGCAGTGGCGATCATCGCGGAACTGTTCCCGCACAACGGCCCGATCAGCGCCCCGGCCTTCCGCTTCAACGAACTGATGACGGCCCGCTTCGACAACATCATCACCTTCCTGAAGCTGCACTACTGCCTGAGCCAGCGGGCCGAACCGTTCTGGCGCGAGAACGCCGACCCGGCCTCGATGCCCGAGCGCCTGGTCGATCTCCTGGAGCAGTGGCGCTGGCGTCCGCCCACCCGCTACGACTTCATCCTGGACCTGGAGACCTTCGCTTTCTTCAACTACCAGTACATCCTGTACGGCATGGGCTTCAAAACCGACCTGTCGCCAGGACGCAGCGAGTTTCCGGACGTGGCGGCGGCCGAGAAGCTGTTCGCCAAGATCCGCAACTTCGGCGAACGCGCCACCCACGACCTGCCCAGCCACCGCGACCTGATCGCGCAGATCAACCGCTTCGGCTTCGACCGTTCGCTCGCGCCGGCCTGAGGCCGAGCGGGGATACTAGGGAATTCCCCAGCTGTTTCTTCCCGGCCGAAGCGCGCAGGCTCGTCGCCTTCCGTGGAAGGAGCCTATCCATGTTGAGCGCGGACGGCGGCGGCTCGGTTACCGCCACATCCCAGACGAACCATGTCGATCACAGCGTCTCGGCCCAGATCGCGAGCCAGGTCACGCCGCAGAGCGACGCCCAGCGGGTCACCAGCCAGGCCGACGACCGGGCCAAGGCCCAGGCCTTCGCCACGACCTACAACGCCGCCCCCGCCGACCAGCGCGAGGCCCTGGTGCGGGAAGTGTTCGCCAAGGACCCCGAGGCGCTGAACGGCTGGCTCAATCCCGAAAGCGTCAACACGCTGGTGAAGGACGGCTGGCTGACCGACAACGAGCGGGCGGGCTTGGCCGAGGCGGTCGCCATGGGGTTCAACAACGGCGCCATCCCGATGGAACCGGGTCAGGCCGCCTATTCGATCACCACCAGCCTGGCCTTCGACCAGATCCCGGTCCAGAACGCCGGCCTGGCGCCCCACCAGGAGGTCGACGGCCTGCCTGCGGCGTACCAGTACGCCGACAACATCAACCAGTTTCTGGAGTTCTTCGGGTCCTCGCCCAGTCCCGAGGTCAGCGAGTTCCGGACCAACTACGCCAATCACCTGATCGACACCTATGTCGAGAACCCCAAGCAGCAGAACTACGACGTGCGCGACGCCGCCGCCCATTTCGCGACCCAGATCCTGGCGGACAAAGCCGCGCCGCGCGAACTGGCCTCGCAGTACCTGTACGACCGCTACGGCGCCAAGCCGGACGACTTCCGCGCCTTCGCCCAGTACGCGGCCCAGGGCGGCCTCTACACGTCCGAGGCCTACCTGCAGAACATCACCGAGATGTGGGGTGGCGACGAGCAGGCCAGCCGCTACGCCGTCGACGATCCGGTGATCGCCCTGGCCCAGGCGGCGGACGGCTATCGCGGCAACGTGCCGACCCACCTGGTGTCGCCGCTGGCCACCAAGGCCTCGGACTGGCTGGCCACCGAGCTGACCGGCCTGGTCGCCGACCCGCCCGAGCTGTCCAACACCCACGAGAGCCTGGCCACCACCGAGCGCACCCAGGCGATCACCGGTGCGTTCATCAGCCATTCCGGCGCGGTGCTGGACCGCTTCACCAGTCCCGATGTGGTGTCCGAGAACTATCGCGGCACGAACATGAACCAATGGCAGTACAACCTCGACACGTTCTCGGGTTTCCTGCAGCGGACGATGTTCTCGTCCGACATCACTGGCGGGGCCGCGGTGCGCGACAAGGTCTTGGACTACATCGGCGACCAGCGCGAGATCGTCGAGAGCGGGAAGAATCCCGGCAACCAGGCCGAGGAGCGCATCGCCTTGCTGAGCGCCACGACCGTGGAATCGGTGCGCAACATCCAGGACGACATCGCCGCCGAGAAGGCCGAGCGCGAGGAACTGATCGGCTTCACCGTCGACCTGGCCCTGGCCGCCCTGCCTCTGCCCAGCAAGGCCAACGACGCGGTGACGGGCGCGCTGGGCGACCTGTTCGGCGCGGGCCCGATCGCCACGGCATTGAAGGATTTTTCGGGCCAACTGGTGGACGCCGGCACGGGCCGCCTGACGGACGAGGCCAAGACCTGGCTCACCGATCATGCGACGCCGTCCGAGGCGCAACTGCTGGACGCCTACACCGCGCAGGACGGCCTGACCGCCGCGACCGTGACACTGTACGAACAGCAGAGCCGCAATCCGGGGATCGGCTCGGAACTGGCCGACGACTATCAGGACATCGTCAGGGCCTACAACGACTTCAACAATTGGGCCGACACGCGCTGAGCGGCGCTGACCTCGCATAAAAAAAGCCCTCGCTCCGGCAGGAGAGCGAGGGCCTAGGGAAGCGACTTGTGGAGGCTTAGGCGGCGGCCTTGGCGACCGCGCCGTCGATGGCGTCCAGCTCGCCGGTCTCGCGGGCCTTCTTGCCGTAGACCACCTCGAACAACGGGCTGGCCATCACCGTGGTGACGATGGCCATCAGCACCAGCATCGAGAAGAGGGTCGGGCCGATGATGCCCTTCTGCAGGCCGATGTTGATGATGATCAGCTCCATCAGCCCGCGCGAGTTCATCAGGGCGCCGATGCCCATGGCGGTGTGGTGGTTCTCGCCGGAGAAGCGGGCGGCGACGTAGCAGGCGCCCCACTTGGCCAGGATCGAGGCGGCCAGGACGCCCAGGGCGATCAGCAGCAGCTGGGGCGAGTTGACCATGTCCATCCGGGTGTTCAGGCCCGAATAGGTGAAGAACATCGGCAGCAGCAGCACGACCGCGATCGGCTCGACCTTCTTCTTCAGCTCCTCCACCAACAGGCCGCGCGGCACGACCACGCCCAGGATGAAGCCGCCGAAGATGGCGTGGATGCCGACAGCGTCCATCAGGAAGGCCGAGACGCAGAAGGCCAGGATGATCAGGGCCAGGACCGAGGTGCTCATCTGGCCCTCGCGCTCGACCATGCGGCCCAGCGGCGCCAGGATCTTCGGGCCGACCAGGGTGACGAACAGCACCCAGGCCAGGCCGCCGCCGATGGCCAGCACCGCCACGCCGGGGCCGCCGCCGAAGGTGGCCAGCACCACGGCCAGCACGCACCACGAGACGGCGTCGTCGAAGGCGCCCGCGGTCAGGGACAGGGTGCCCAGCGAGGTCTTGGCCAGGCCGCGCTCATTGATGATGCGGGCCAGCATCGGGAAGGCGGTCAGGGCGATGCAGGCGCCCATGAACAGGGTGGCGTTGCCCTGGCTGATGGTCGGGGCGAACAGGCCCGGGACCTTCAGCAGGAACGGCGTGATGATCGCCGCGATGATGAACGGGGCGGCGATGCCGGCGAACGACACGCTCATGGCGCTCTTGGCCTTGGCCTTGAAGTGATCGGCCTGGAAGCTGGTGCCGACCATGAACATGTAGAGGCCGACGCCGAGCTGGGCGCCGACATAGAGGACGTTCTTGGTTTCCTTGGGGAACAGCATGCCCTGGAAGTGCGGGAACAGCAGGCCCAGCAGCGACGGGCCCAGGATGACGCCGGCGACCATCTCGCCCACCACCTGGGGCTGGCCCACCTTCTGGCCCAGCCAGCCGACCACGCGGCAGGCCAGCACGATGGCGGCCAGTTGCAGGAAGAAGTGCACGCTGAAATCGGCGGGCGCGTAGCTGTGCGCGCCGGCGGCGGTGGCCGGGCCGTGCGGGCCGAGTATGCCCGTCACCGTGCTGATGACGCTGGATATGATGTCGGACAATGCGTCCCCCCTTGTGAATCCCTCTCGGCGTTGCCCGCCGTTGAAGCCATGGCGCGCAGACTTGGCTTTCCGCCGCAAGTCGAATTCGCATTTTTGGCAGGCTTGCCCAGAAGATTGTTTTTGCTGGCGAATTCCCTGTTGCTCGAACACCACAATGTAGTAACGTACCTACAAGACAGCCTTGTCAATGTAGGTACGTAGGCACATGAAAGTCATCTCGAGCCGTGACTTCAACCAGGATGTCAGCCAGGCCAAGCGCGCCGCGCGGATCGAGCCGGTGTTCGTCACCGACCGTGGCAGGACCACCCACGTGCTGATGAGCATCGAGGCCTATCGCAAGCTGTCGGGCCAGGCCGAGACGATCGTCGACCTGCTGGCCCTGGCCGCGCCGGTCGTCCTGGATGTCGCCGACACGCGGTCGGACGACGCATGGGATCGGCGCGGCTGATGTATCTGCTCGACACCGACATCGTCTTCGAGCTCCGCAACGCCAAGGGCGGCGGGACCGATCCGGGCCTGGCGGGCTGGGCCGCGGGCCAGGCCCGGTCCAGCCTGTTCATCTCGGCGATCACCCTGCTGGAGCTGGAAACCGGCGTGGCGCGGGTCGAGCGCAAGGACAAGGCGGCGGGCCTGGCCCTGCGCGCCTGGCTGAACGACCAGGTCGCCGCCGCCTTCGACGGGCGCATCCTGCCGGTCGACGCCGCCGTTGTCCGGGGGCGGGGCCGGCTGCCGTTAGCCGACGCCCGCGACGCCCTGCTGGCGGCCACGGCCCTCGAGCACGGCCTGACCCTGGTCACCCGCAATGTCGCGGCCTTCAAGGTCAACCGGCTGAAGCTGTTCAATCCCTGGGGCTACAAGCCCGAGGCGCTGGACGACAGCGAAGACTGGGGCCAGGCCGCCAAGGCGGGGTCCCAGTGGCTGCGGAACATCTTCGTGCGGGGGTGACCCGCGTCCGCCGCCGCATGGTGAAAGCCGGTCACACCTTGCCGAATGATATCGTGAACAGCCTGGGAGCCGGTCCCGGCTTTCCGTAGATCGGCGGCACTGGGGCCCGGCGGGGGCCCTGTCAGCCCGAAGACCAGGCCTTTCCGGCTCGGAAGCGCGGGGTGGCTTGACGAGAAGCGTGGCCTTCGAAAGCCGTTGACAGCCTTCGAGTTGCATTGATATCGATAACAATAGGCTGATCGGAGCGCTTCAGGGCGCTTTCGGTTTCGACAACGCGGTCGGTCAAGCGGGCTTCGAGCCTCGCGTCAAACAGGGTCGGGCCAAAGCCCGAAGGGGAGGAAAGAATGGGTGTTCAAAGCACCGCGCGCATCCGCATGCGCGCCCTGCAGGTTTCTCGTATGGCGCTGGCCCTGGCCGTCGGCGCGAGCGCCCTGGCGGCGACCCCGGCCAAGGCTCAATCGACGCCGCCGCGAAAGCCGGGCACGGAAAGGCCGGCGCCGGCCCGCGCGGACTCCGAGGTCAACGCGGTCGACGAGGTGATCGTCACCGGCGTCATGGCCAACACCCAGGCCAAGAAGGCCAATGTGTCGTTCTCGGTGCTGAACGAAGACGACATGTCCAAGTTCACCCCGATCAGCGCCGACGACATGCTGCGCGACATGCCCGGCGTGGTGGTCGAGTCCAACGACGGCGTCGCGCGCAACGAGGTCTTCACCCGCGGCATGACGATCGGAACCGGCGCCAACACCTCCGGCTATTTCTGGACGACCATCCTGGAAGACGGCCTGCCGGTGGTGCCCTTCAAGTTCAGCGGCTTCCAGGACGGCTACTTCTATCGCGCGGATATTTCGACCAGCCGGGTCGAGTCGGTCCGCGGCGGTTCGTCGGCGACCGGCGTGACCACCTCCGTGGGCTCCACCTTCAACTACATCACCGGCGCGGTCAGGCCGGGCGGAGTCATCCAGACGCGCCTGGGCTTCGAGGGCGAGGACCTTCACCTGTCGTGGAAGCAGGTCGACGGGTCGTATGGCTGGGTCAACAAGGCCGGCGACGCGGGGATCGGCGTCAGCGGCTTCTACCGCCGGTCGAACGGGCAGGTGGACCCGGGATGGGACCTGAACCACGGCGGCCAGTTTAAGGTGAACCTCTACAAGCAGTACCAGGGCGGCGGCGGATCGGGCTCGTTCAACGTGATCCTCAAGCACCTGGACGACACGAACGCCGAGCTGACGACCTTCCAGCAGCCAACCTATGGCTACCAGGACGCCCAGGAGATCCCCGGCTTCGGCCGTGACGTGAACCTGTTCATGAACGGCGGCCAGCAGACCGTTCCAAACTACTTCAAGCCCGGCAGCCACACGCTCGATCCGTCGGCCGGCTATCGCTACAAGCAGGACGCCATTTCGCTCAACTGGCGTCACGACACCGACGGCGCCTGGGGCTTCACGGGCGCGCTGCGCCTGCAGAAGTCCGACTATCGGGGCCAGTCCTACAAGCCCCAGGGCCTGGCGTCATTGGCCTCGGCGGCGGCGACTCGCGAGCGTTTTGGCCTGAACGTCAACAACCTGGACCGCACGCCCGGCTACTACGAGCTCTACAATTCGGCCGGCGCCCTGGTCGCCCGGGTCGCCAACAACGTCGCGGGCTCGCAGCTGGGGACGAACTACCGCACCGGCGCGGCCTGTCCGCGCGTCACGGCGACCACGTGGCAGACCAACAGCCTCTGCATCGTGGGCAACAGCCTGCCCAATCGCGACATCGACATGCGCGGGGGACTGGTCACCGCCACGATCCCGAGCGCCAACGGAACCTTCAATTCCGGGGTCGTGCCGGTCGCCAGCGCCTCGCAGGACCTGGTGCTGCTGACCCGGGCCGAAGACAACGACCGCGGGTCGAAGGACTTCATGGGCAACTTCACCGCCAGTTATCACGGCGAGTCCTACAACCTGAATTTCGGCGTCTACGTGGCCCGGTCCAACCAGGCCAACGACAACTGGGCCAACGGCCTGGGCGTGTCGGCCTGGGCCGACGGCCAGGTCCAGAACCTGAACGTCAAATACGTCACGGCGTCGGGAACGACCTATCAGCTGACCGACGCCGGTGGCTGGGGCTCCTATGGCAGCGGCCTGTTCACCACGGTGTCGCAACGCGCCAAGATCCTGGAAGCCTCGCCCTACGCCGGCTTCAGTTGGTCGCCGGGCAAGCACTGGGACTTCAACGGCAGCGTCAAGTACCAGCACTTCAACGCCAAGACCTATTCGGAGACCTGGGACACCCGCAACGCCGGCGCCGCCTCGCTGACCAATGGCGGGCTGGATGGCGACCCGCTGACCGTCTACGACAACATCTACATGACCCAGACGGCGTCGAAGGTCATCCGCGCCGACCGGGCCCTCGGGGTCGTCGATTACAGCGTCTCCGTCGGGTACAATTTCAACGACAAGCACAAGGTCTACTACCGGTACACCGACGCCAAGCAGCCGGCGGCGGGGGTCATCAACCGCTACTCGACCGTGGCGACCCTGGTGCGCCCGCTCGGCCCGACCGCCTTCATCAAGGGCCACGAGCTGGCCTATACGTTCGGCGATCGCAAGTTCAATGGCCAGATCACCTACTTCTACCAGAACTTCGCCGTGAACGACTACCCGACGGCGGTCGACAAGGACAATGTCTCGACCTACCTGCTGCCGGAGAATTTCAACAAATATTTCACGCGCGGGATCGAATCCTGGGCGAAGTGGCGGATCACGCGGAACCTGGAATGGTCGCCGTCCGTGACCTACCTCAACGGCAAGACCACCGAAGCCTACAACTGGCTCAACACCGGGGCCAACGGCCTGGGCGTGGATGACGACGTCCTCCGCGTCGACTCGGGGATCCTGGCCCGGTCGCCGAAGTGGACGGTGAGCAACACGCTTTCCTATCGATACAAGGACTTCCGATTCAACCTCCGTCACCGCTGGATGGACGAGCGCAAGCTCAACACCAATTCCCTGGATCACCGTTTCCTGCCCAAGCAGGACAATGTGGACGTCTCGGTGCAGTACGAGGGCCTGGCCAAGACCAGGATCACCGTCGACGTCCGCAACCTGTTCGACACGCAATATGTCTCGGCCTATGACCCGATGATCAGCAGCAACCTGCCCACCAACGTCCAGGTTTATGACGTCGTCGCCCAGCTGCCGGAGTCGGGATACCTGCTCAAGCGCAACGCGCCGCGGTCGGTCTGGCTGACGGTCCGCAAGGAGTTCTAGGCGGGCTTGGCGCAGGGATTGGCCTGGCCGGCCCTCCGCCTTCGTCGATCCCGCGATCGCGCCAGGAGGTGACGATGACTAGCAACTACGACCTGAAGCTCGTCGCGCCGTTCAGTCCGACCATCCTCAAGGCGACGATGCCGGACGGGATGGTCGAGCGGCTGAACGCGCGCATTGACGACCTGGTCCAGCGCAAAGACGAGGTCGCGGCCCGCGACTGGTCCGCCCACCTGGCGGGCGCGGTCAGCACCGAACTGCGGTTCACCGACGTGATCCGGCAGACGCCGGAGGTCACCGACTTCCTCTACGATGTCGCGCGCACCTACGCCTATCGCTGCGAAAACGCGCTCATGCACTATGGCGACTACGAGCGGACCGAGGAACTGGCGGACAAGAAACTGCAGATCCAGATCAAGGAAGGCTGGGTCAACGACATGGTCGCCGGCGATTACAACCCGGCCCATTTCCACCAGGGCTGCCTGTTCAGCAGCGTCGGCTACCTTCGCGTGCCGCCCGGCTACGAGGCGGAATTCCAGGCCGACAAGGCGCGCCAGAACACCGCCGGGTGCCTGCAGTTCATCGACAGCCGCAGCGCCGTGGGCGTGCGTAACCTGTTCGTCGTCAAGCCGGTCGTGGGCGAGTTCTACCTGTGGCCGTCATGGATGCTGCACTGCGTCTACCCGTTCAGGAGCCCCGGCGTGCGCCGGAGCATCGCGGTCAATCTCGCCCTGGCCTAGGCGGTGTCTTAGGACATCACCTTGCGGTATGAACTGATATCGATATCATCATCGAGGCCGAAAGACACAATGACAACGGCGGGGAGGAGACACGTGGTGCGTGGCGTGATGCGGCGGGTTTCCGGCCTTGCCCTGGCGGCGTGTCTGATCGGCGGGGCGGCCCACGGCCAGACCTTGCGCTCGGGCCATCCCTACCTGGCCTTCAGCGACCGGCACGTCGCGCAATTCCGCGCCCGTGTGGCCGAGGATCCGGACGCCAAGGCGGCCTGGGCACGCGCGCACGACCAGGCCGACGAGGCCTTGACCCGCAAGCCCGCCAACGACCGCGAACTCAACGCCGCCCTGATGGACCTGGCCCTGGCCTATCGCATGACCGGCGAGCGCCGCTATGCCGATCGCGCCAAGGCCCTGCTGGACGTCTACGCGGCGCGGCCCAACTGGGTCACCGACAAGCCGCTGCTGGCCCGCACGCCGGTCTGGAACTCCGACCTGGGCATGGGGACCAGCGCCTATGTCTACGGCCTGACGTTCGATGCGATCCACGACGCCCTGACCCCGGCCGAACGCGATCGGCTGGCCAAGGCCCTGGTCAAGGGCGCCATCAAGCCGACCCTGGCCGACTGGGTCGACGGCGCCGAGCGGATCCACAGCCTCGACACCATGGGCCACAACTGGTTCAGCCACATCGTGTTCGGCGCGGGCGTGGCGGCGATCGCGGTCAAGACCGAAGAGCCCCAGGCCGACGCCTGGATCCGGCGGATCGACGAGGCCGCCGAGGAGTGGGCCGCCTACGACGGCAGCGCGATCGAGACCAAGCCCCAGCACTTTGCTTCCAACGGGGCCTTCGTCGAGAGCATCAACTACGCCGACTTCGCCGCCGAGGGCTATCTGAGGTTCAGGCGGGCCTGGCTGGACGCCTTCACCGAAAAGCCCGCGCCGACGCCCCGGCTGGCCGGGGTCGGCGACCTGTTCATCCAGAACCTCTATCCGGCGGGGTCGGGCGCGCTGTCGTCCAACTTCGGCGACGGCAATCCCACCGCCAGCGGGGCGCACGCCCTCGTCAACCTGTGGGCCATCGGCGACCAGCAGCCTCGCTATCTCTGGTACCTCGACAAGGTGCGGTCCAATCCCGGCCAGGATGTCTGGAACGAGCCCGAGAACATGCTGCAGTGGCCTTCCGCCAAGGCGCGGGCGGACGCGGCGCGCGGGCCCGGCCTGCCGACCAACTGGATCGACCGGGACCTGGGCTCGGCGACGATGCGTTCGTCCTGGGATCCGGACGCGACCTATCTGGCGCTCCGCTCGGGCTTCACCTGGAACCACAACCACGCCGACGCCGGCAGCTTCATCCTCTGGCACAAGGGCAAGCAACTGCTGATCGACTCCGGCAACAGCAGCTATTCGCGGCCTGAATACGACGGCTATTACCGCCAGAGCGTGGCCCACAACGTCGTGACGCTGGATGGCAAGGCCGAGCCCCCCGGCAACACCTATGACGGCTCGCACTTCCCCGGGCGGGTCGACCATCTGGTCGATGCGGGCGACCTGCGCTTCGTCTGGGCCGACGCCACGGGGCCGAACGCCAGCGTCTTCGAGCGCAAGTACCGCAGCTTCCTGTGGGTGGGCGACGTGATCCTGGTGATCGACGACCTGAAGGGCTGGCAGCCGGGCCAGTTCGAGTGGCTGCTGCACTACGAGGGCGAGGCCAAGCGGCAGGGCCAGGTGATCACGGTCAGGAACGGCGACGCCGAGGTGGCCGTCCAGCCGCTGTTTCCGCAGCCCCTGCCCGACGGCGGCCTCTCCACCGACTATCCGGAACTGCTGCGCATGGCCCAGGGCGAGGGCCTGAAGGACCATGCGCCCGACGAAGCCCAGCCCTATCTGCGGCTGCAGGCGCCGGGTGTGTCCGATCGCATGAAGTTCATCGTCGCCCTGACGCCCAACGGTCCGGCCAGCGCGCCCAGGATCGAGCGCTTCGAGACCAAGGACTACCTGCTGGTCAGGGTCCACCAGAAGGGGCAGGTCACCGACGTCTATTTCAACCTGCTGGCCGACGGGCGCATTCGCCACCGCAACGCCAACGCCAATCTCGGCGGATGGGAGACCGACGCCTATCTCCTGGCGCTGACCTATCCCGAGGGCGGCGGGGCGCAGAAGCCCCGCCGCTGGTTCGTCGCGGACGGCAGCTATCTGCGTCGCGACGGTCGGGTCGAGCTGGATTCCCTGTCCAAGGCCTTCGTCGTCAAGACGAGCGGCGGGCGGGGCGTCGAGGCCAGCATCGACGGCCAGCCCGTCTACGCGATCCGCCTGGCCTGCGACGGCGCGCGGTCGATCACCGTGGATGGCGCGCCCAAGCCCTGCGAGCGCGACGTCGCGCTCGCGCGGCGAACCAACGCGACACGCTGAAGTCTTCCATGGGTCCGTCCGGCGCACGACGAAACTTGCCAAGGCCTTCCAGGACTGAGAAGTTATCGATAACGACGAGAGACGTCGGAATCAGTCGCCGGCCTGGCGCGACCGGCCGTTCACCCGACGGGCCTTGGATCGACGCCGAGAGGGCGCGATGCGGCCAAGGTCACGGCAGCGATCCTTTCGTCCTCAACGCTCAAGGAGCCCGCACTTGGCCAAGGGCAAGACCAAAGTCGAAACGCCCCTGACGCCGGAGTCTGGGCGGGCGGTGACCATTCACGACGTGGCGCGCTACGCCGGCGTCGCCTCGATGACCGTTTCGCGCGTCGTCAACGGCAACAGCTATGTCAGCGACGCCATGCGCGAGCGCGTGCAGGCGGCGGTCAAGGCGCTGAACTACTCGCCGAACCTGGCGGCGCGCAACACGCGGGCCGGCAGCACCGGGCCGCGCGTCGGCGTGCTCTACAGCAATCCCAGCGCCTCCTATCTCAGCGAGGTGATGCTGGGCGGTATCGAGCAGAGCTCCAAGCTGGGCACCCAGCTGGTCCTGGAAAGATCGACCGGTCTGGCCAGCCAGAAGGCCGCCGTACGTCGCCTGCTGGACCAGGGCGTGGACGGCGTCATCCTGCCGCCGCCGCTGTGCGACTCCCGCCCGACCATCAACATGCTGCACGCCGCCGGCGTGAAGGTCCTGGCCCTGGCCACGGCCCGGCCGATGCACGACGTCTCGTCGGTGCGCATCGACGACTACCAGGGCGCGGTGGCCATGACCCGTCACCTGATCGAACTGGGACATTCCAGGATCGGCTTCATCAAGGGCGATCCGCAGCACACCCCCACCCAGCTGCGTTACGAAGGCTTCGTCGACGCCATGACCGCCGCCGGCCTGCCGATCGACCCCGACTGGGTCGTCCAGGGGCAGTTCACCTACCGCTCGGGCTTGGCGGCGGCCGAACTGCTGCTCAGCCCGGACGAGCGGCCCACGGCCATCTTCGCCAGCAACGACGACATGGCCGCGGCCGCCCTGGCCGTGGCCCACGGGCTGCAGATCGCGGTTCCCGAGGCGCTGACCGTGGTCGGCTTCGACGACACGCCGATCGCCAGCACCGTCTGGCCCGAATTGACCACCATCCACCAGCCGATCAGCGCTATGGGCCGGGCGGCGGTGTCGCTGATCGTGGAGGAGATCAAGGCCGAGCGGGCCGGAAACTCGCCGGCCCCCGTCCACCAGCTGATGAAGTTCACCCTGGTCAAGCGGGGCTCGTCGGGTCCGGCGCCGGCCAAAGCCCCGTCGCGCCGTCGGGCCATAAAGGCGTGACCTAAGCCAAGACTCGCGGGGCCGCCTGGGCGTCGGCTAGGTCGTTCCACAGTCGCGCGGCCCCGCGCACGCCCGAGGCGTCGCCCCAGCGAGCCGGGGCGATGCGGGCCGACCAGCGGTCAGAGAACACTCGGGGCGCGATCAGGGCCGGCAGGCGCTCGTAGATCTCGCCGACATTGGACAGGCCGCCGCCGAGCACCAGCACGTCGGGATCGGCGATGTTGACGAGCACGGCGATGGCCCGGCCCAGCCGGTCGACATAGCGCTCGAACGCCGCGGCGGCTTCCGGCTCGCCCTGGCGGAACCGGGCGATGATCGCCTCGCCGCTGGCCCGGACGCCGGTGGCGGCCGTGAAGTCGTGCTGCAGGCCGGTGCCCGACACCCACATCTCCAGGCAGCCGTGCTGGCCGCACCAGCATCGCGGACCCGGGGTTTCCCGCGGCGTCGGCCAGGGCAGGGGGATGTGTCCCCATTCGCCGGCCACGCCGTTGGGCCCCTCGACCAGCCGGCCGTCCACGGCCAGGCCCCCGCCGCACCCGGTGCCCAGGATGATGGCGAAGGCGACGCGCGCGCCGGCGGCGGCGCCGTCGACCGCTTCGGACAGCGCCAGGCAGTTGGCGTCGTTGGCCAGGCGCACCTCGCGGCCCAGGGCGGCGGTCAGGTCCTCCCGGAAGGTGCGGCCGTTCAGATAGACCGAATTGGAATTGCGCATTACCCCGGTGCTGGGCGAGATCGAGCCGGGCGCGCCGATGCCGATCGTGCCACGGCCGCCGGCCTGCTGCTCGACCTGGGCGATCAGGTCGCGCACGGTCTCGATCGCGGCGTCGTAGGCGCCGGGATTGGGGGCGCGCACGCGGGCCAGGTAGTCGCCTCGGGCGTCCAGCGCGGCGGCCTCGACCTTGGTCCCGCCGAAATCAATGCCGACCTGAATCACCAGTAGGGCTCCCAGGGGCGCGTCAGCCGGACCAGGGCCTCGAGGAAGAAGTAGTCGCCCCAGATGCAGGCCTCGTCGACGCCCACGCCATTGGGCATGTGGTAGACCGCGTGGGCCAGGACGCCCGTGCCCGCCTGGCCGGGCGGCAGCATGTAGCGCGTTCCCAGGGTCTCGACGGTCGCCAGGGCCGCGCCCTCGTAGGCGGCGCGGTCGGGATCGGTCAAGGGCAGTCCGCGGGCCAGTTCCAGCAGGCCGCAGGCGGCGATCGCCGCCGCCGAGCTGTCGCGCTCGTGCGGCGCGGCGGTAAACACCAGGTCCCAGCAGCAGATCAGGTCGCCCGGCAGGCGGTTGAGGTAGTAGTTGGCGAGACGGGCGCTCAGGTCCAGCAGCGACGGATCGGCCTTGTAGCGATGGACCAGCGGAAAGCCGCTGATCCCCCAGGCCTGGCCTCGCGCCCAGCACGAGCTGTCGCTGTAGCCCTGGTGGGTCTTGCCCATGCGCGGGGCGCCGGTGACCGGATCCATGAAGAAGGTGTGGAAGGTCGAGCTGTCGGGCCGCACGATATGGCGCGCGGCCTGTTCGATATGGCAGTCGGCGGCGGCGGCGAAAGCCCGGTCACCGGTCACCTCGCTGGCCCAGTAGAGCAGGGGCAGGTTGAGGTTGCAGTCGATGATCATCCGGCCGGCCTGGGCGGGGTCGTTGAGGTCGCCCCAGGCCTGGATGATGCCGGCCTGCGGCAGGTAGCGGGCCAGCAGCAGGCGAGCGGCCTCGAGCGCCGCGTCGCGCGCGACGGTGTCGCCGGTCAGCTTGTAGGCCGCCACGCAGGACAGCGAATAGAGGAAGCCCAGGTCGTGGTGGTCGACGTTGATCCGGCGGTCGACGCGGTCCTTGAAGCTCAGCACCTGGCGTTCGGCGGCCTGGCGGTAGCGCGCCTCGCCGCTGACCTCGTAGGCTAGCCACAGCATGCCGGTCCAGAAGCCGTTGGTCCATTCGACATTGTCCATGGCGGGATAGACCCCGCCGGTGCTCGACGGCGCCGGGAAGGCGTCCGTGAACACGGCCAGATTGGCATCGATGCGCTCGAGCAACGCCGCCAGGATGGCGTCGAGGGCGGCGCGGTCGGGCGCGCGGCCTTCCAGGGCGCTGCGCAGCTTCAGCGGTTCGCGGGTCGGGGTTTGGGCGTTGGGCATGGAGGAGGTCGGGGGCATGGATCAGTCGACCTTGGCGAGATCGGCGTCGGGGAGGGCGGTCTTGAGCGCCGGGTCGGCCCGGCCCGCGGACGCGGGCGTCGGCGACAGGGCAAATAGCGAGGCGGTCCAAAACAGCGCCGCGCCCAGGGCGATCAGCAGGTAGGTGTGAGGAAAGCCGATCAGGTCGTAGGACTTGCCGACGATCGGCGAGAGGATCGCCAGGCCCAGGGAGTGGCCGAAGCTGACGCCCACCAGGTAGAGGGTCGAGGCCAGCCGGGCCTCGAAATGGGCGGCGATGTAGCGGAAGATCGACACCGCCAGGATCGGCAGCTCCAGCGAATGGAGCATCTTCATCGCCGAGATCGCCACCGGCCCCTCGACCAGGCCCGATCCGGTGATGCGGAAGATCATGATCGCGGCCGCCAGCAGAAGGCCGTTCTTGGCGCCCGTGCGGTTGACGATGAACGGGGCCACGAACAGCATCCCCGCCTCGACGAAGATCTGGGCCGAGTTCAGGTAGCCGAACATCGCCGCGCCGTGCTTCGGGTCGGCGAACTGCGAGGCGTAGTAGGCGGGGAACTGCTGGTCGAAGACCAGGTAAAGGTTCGTCACCCCCAGGATCAGGACCATGAAGCCCCAGAACTTGGGCAGCTTCAGGATCGCCAGGGCGTCCAGCGGCTTGAGGCTTTCGGAGCGGGCCTGCTCGTCGGCGCCGCCCTCGATCCGGGTCATGGCCAGGATCGGCAGCAGCAGCAGGCCCGCCAGCGAGGCTAGGGAGAAGTTGATCAGCGGGTCGATGTTGTAGAGCCGGCCGGAGAAGAACGCCGCGAAGGCGAAGCCCAGCGAGCCCCACAGCCGGGCGCGGCTGTACTCGAACCCGTCCTTGCGGCCGACGCGATCGACGTAGGACTCCAGGGCGTAGCTGCCGGCGATGAAGGTGACGCCCAGATAGAGCCCGCCCAGAACCGCGCCCAGCAGGATATTGGTCTTCAGTAGCGGACCGTAGACGAAGGCGAAGAAGGCGCCCGACAGCATCACCAGGGCGGCGATGACCCACAGGATGGTCTTCCGGAAGCCGACCTTGTCGGACAGGAAGCCGTAGATCGGCTGCGAGGCCATGGCGAAGATGAAATTGGCCGAGAACACCACGCCCGTCTGGGCGCCGCTCAGGCCAAGGGTGCGCTTGAGCCACAGGGCCAGCAGCGAGATGCTCATCGCCTGGGCGAAGAAGTAGAGGAACAGGAAGGCGCTGAGCAGCGCGTAGTTCTTCTTTTTCATGGCCTCGAGCGACTCCTCCCCCCGTTTGACGCCAGGCGGCGACGCGGCTCTGGAGCCGCACGGGTCGCCTTGTGATAATCGAAAGAGATATCGATACCAAACAAAATCCTCCGCGCCGACGCACAATGGAAATCGCTTGCCATCTGACGATGATATCGATAACAGATATGTCGGGCCGCTTAGGCCCTGTCCTGCGAATCTTCTCGGGTGGATTCCTCCTGACTCCGAGAACGGGGCGCCTGGCCTGGCCGGCGCCCCGGGTTTTTCGATTCGGCGGGTCGGTCGCCACGCCCCGGCGGCGGGCCTGGCGCGGGAAACGGCGCGATCCATTCCAGCCGATGATGACCTTGAGCGGGGCGGATAGTGACACGCCCCGCCGAGTTGGGCTAAGACTGTTGTGATATCGATATCAAGTGGCGGCGTCCCAGCCGTCCCCAGGGAGCGACACCATGCGCAGACACAGAATTTCCCGATCCGCGGCGGCCGGGGCGTTCGCCGGGGCGCTGATCGCGGGAATGGGGCTTTCGAGCGTGGCCGTCGCGCAGAGCGACACCGACCAGGGCGGGGCCGCACAGGTCGACCCCAACCTGCAGATCTACGCCACGCCGCCCGCCAAGCTTGTCTACAGCCTGCACAACGACGATTTCACGGTGCGGGTGAGGCGTCCGGGCGGGCCCTGGCGGGATCTCTACGAGTACAACATCAAGGTCGACCAGGATCGCCCGCACGACGCCTCGCTGGTCCAGTTCGATTTCCGCGGGACCGTCGAGGTCGCTGTGCAGAAGAACAATGGCGACTTCAAGAGGGTCGAGGTCCGCCCCGGACGGAACGCGATCAAGACCACGGTGAAGGGCGGGGTGGTCTTCTTCACCCTGGACCGGCCGCGGAACCTTTCGGTGGAGTTCGACGGCGATCGCCTGGGCAACCTGCACATCCTGGCGGGCGAGCCGATCGCTCCGCCGGCGCCAGGCCCCGACGTCGTCGTCTACGGGCCCGGCCTGCATGTCCCGCCAGAGGGGGCGGCGTCCTTCCCGGCCGCCTCCAACCAGACGATCTACATCGCGGGCGGCGCGCTGATGCAGGGCGTGTTCCAGCCGACCAAGGTCGAGAACCTCAAGATCATCGGCCACGGGATGTTCCTGGAGTCCGACCAACTGGTGGTCCAGGGCTCGAAGAACGTGCTGATCGAGGGGCCGACCTTCCTCAATCCCACCCACGGCTCGCTGGCCTGTAGCTCGTCCAGCCAGGTGCGGTTTCATGACGTCAAGGCGTTCGGCAAGGGCGCCTGGTCCGACGGGATCAATGTCTTCGCCTGCCAGGACGTCGATATCGAAGGGGCCTTCATCCGCACCTCGGACGACAGCGTCGCGATCTACGCCACGCGCAAGAACGGCGTGGGCGACACGCGCCGCGTCCGGGTCAGCCGCTCGATCTTCTGGCCCGACGTCGCCCACGCCATGTTCGTCGGGCTGCACGGCGACAGCGCCAAGCCCAACACGCTGCAGGACATCACCTTCGACGACATCGACGTCCTCAATCTCGACGAGGACGATCCGGAATACGAGGGCGCGATGGCCATCAGCGCCGGCGACACCAACACCGTCCGCGACGTCACGTTCAGCAATATCCGCGTGGACCACGTCGAGGAAGGCAAGCTGATCAATCTGCGGGTGGTCTATAACGCCAAGTACAGCACCAGCCCGGGCCTGCTGGTCGATGGCGTCCACTTCAGGAACGTCAGTTATACCGGATCGGGCTGGGCCGGGCCGTCGATCATCGCCGGTTACGCCCCGGACCGGCCCGTGCGCAACGTGACCTTCGACAACGTCACGATCGCCGGCCGCAAGCTGACGGGACCGGCGCCGGAGATCCTCGAGGTCGGCCCCTATGTGAGCGGACTTTCCTTCAAGTAGATTCCCGAGGCCGTGCTCGTCGATTTAGCCTAGGCGGTCGAGGGCAAATCTTGGCAAGAATGCCTGTCGGAACCGTTCGCGCGGCAGCCCGTGGGAGATCTTCTTGAGCGGCAAACGACGACCCAGCGTGACCCTTCACGACGTGGCCAAGCACGCTGGCGTCTCCTCGATGACCGTCTCGCGGGTGATCAACGACTACGCCTTCATCAGCGAGGCGGCGCGGGCCAAGGTGCTGAAGTCGATCGACGAGCTGGGCTACCGCCCCAACGCCGTGGCGCGCGCCACGCGCACCGGCGTGGCCCAGGTGGGGGTGCTGTATTCCAATCCCAATTCGTCCAATCTCAGCGCGTTCCTGATGGGCGCCTTCCGCAAGGCGGGGGAGATCGGCTGCCAGCTCCTGATCGAGCCCACGGCGGCCCACCCCACCTCGGCCAGGGCGGTGGTCAAGCTGATCGATGCGGGCGTCGGGGCGGTGGTCTTGCCGCCGCCGCTATGCGACGACGCCAAGATCCTCAAGCTGCTGGCCGCCGCCGGCGTCGAGCCCGTCAGCTTCGCCACGGCCAGGCCGTCGCCGGGCGTGACCTCGGTCGCGATCGACGACTTCGAGGGAGCGGCGATGATGACCCGGCACCTGATCGAGCTGGGTCACGTCGACATCGCCTTCGTCCGGGGGGATCCGTCGCACTCGACCTCGACGCGGCGCGAGGAGGGCTTTCGGGCGACCATGGCCCAGGCGGGGCTGGCCGTGGCCGACGCCTATGTCGTCGAAGGCGCCTTCACCTACCGCTCGGGCCTGACGGCGGCCAGCCAGTTGCTGGGCCTGCGCCGCCGGCCCTCGGCGATCTTCGCCAGCAACGACGACATGGCCGCCGCCGTCAGCGCCGTCGCCCATGGCATGGGCATCGCCGTGCCGACCGAACTCAGCATCGCGGGCTTCGACGACACGCCGGTCGCCTCCACGATCTGGCCGCAGCTGACGACCATCCATCAGCCGATCGCCGACATGGCCGCCACGGCGGTGGACCTGGCGGCCGGGCTGGCGCGGCGTGAGTCCGACAATGACCAGGGGCGCAAGCACGTCCTGGCCGAACTGACCCTGGTCGTCCGCCAGTCGACCGCGCCGCCGGCCAGCTGAGGCGCGTTCTCCTCGAAGCCGGTCGGCGAGGCGCGGCGGGACCAGGGCGCGCAGTCATGATTGACGCCCCGGAAAGGGTGATGGTATCGATATCAAACGTCGCGTCACGGGATGTCGCCGACGAGAAAACAGGTCGCGGCCAAGGCGCCGAAGACCAGGCCGTCTGGGAGGCGTCGATGATCAGCCCGCTCTTCAAGCGCGTTCGCGTTCGCCCCGCGCATGGACCAGGAGCGCGCTGATGGTTCGCCGGCCCGTCGATCGTCGTCGCTTCGTGCTCCTGGCCGCCGCCGCGGCCGCGCCGCTTGGCCTGGCGAGCGCCGCCCTGGCCGCGCCGAGCGAAGGTTCCGCGCCGTTGCGGGTGGTCTCGCCCGACGGCCGGGTGCGGCTGGACCTGAGCCTGCGGGACGGCGACCTGTCCTGGGGCGTCCTTCGCGACGGCCGCCCGGTGCTTCGCCCGAGCCGACTGGGACTGGTCCTGGCCGATGGCGGCCAGCTCGGGGCGGGCGCGACGGTCGTCTCGGTGTCGCGGCGGCGATTGACGGGAACCTGGACTCCGACCTTCGGCGTGAAGGCAGCCTACAGCCAGGCCTGCGAGGAGATCACCGTCGACCTGCGGGATCGGAAGAGCGGCGTCGCTTTCGCCGTGGTGGCCAGGGCCTATGACGCCGGCTGCGCGGTCCGCTACGTCCTTCGCCAGGCGCCGAACGGACAGGGCGTGACCCTGGCCGGCGAGGCCACGGGCTTCAGCCTGCCCAACGGGGTCGAGGTCTATTCCAGCCGGGACGAAGGCGAGTACCAGCGCTCGACGCCGGCGGCCCTGGCGCCGGTCGTGCACCCGGACCTGACGGGAAGCTCCGACGTCGGTCCGCTGGCCGATCTGCCGGTCACCGTCGTGGCGGCGAACGGGAGCGCCATGCTGATCGCCGAGTCCGACCGCCTGCACTACCCGCGCGCCATGCTGCGTCCGGCCGCCGATCCGGCCGACGGGCTGGCCGTTCACCTGATGCACTATCCGGGCCGCGCCACCGGCTGGTCGGGTCCGGGCGACACGCCGCCGGCCCCGACCTTCGGGCTCGACGCGGGTCAGGCCACGCCCTGGCGCGCCTTGATCCTGGCCGACGACGTCGCGGGCCTGATCGAGCGCGCCGATCTGATCCCGACCCTGGCCACGCCCAACATCCTGGGGGACGTCAGCTGGGTGAAGCCGGGCAGGGCGGTGCGGATCCGCAAGCCCTACAGCACCGAGGCCAGCCTGAAGGTGGTGGAGTTCGCGGCCGCGCGGAAGCTCGACTATGTCGAGTTCGACGCCCACTGGTATGGCGACGGCACCGATCCCGGCGACGCCACCGTGCCGATCGCCGGGCTGGACCTGCAGCGCATCATCGACGCGGCCCGCGCCAAGGGGATCGGCATGATCCTCTATGTCGACCGCGTGCCGGCCATGCGCCAGCGGGACGCGATCCTGGACACCTACCGGCGCTGGGGCGTGGCGGGGATCAAGTTCGGTTTCGTCTGGGAAGGCCGGCAGGCCGACAACGGCTTCATCTTCGACCTGGTCAAGGCCTGCGGCGAGCACCGGCTGCTGGTCAATCTGCACGACAACCTGCGCCCCGCCGGCCTGGAGCGGACCCTGCCCAACTATGTCGCCCTGGAAGGCGTGCGCGGCAACGAGCAGTTCCCGACCGCCCGCCACAACGTCACCCTGCCGTTCACCCGCGCGGTGGCCGGGCCGATCGACTATACGATCTGCTACGCCCATCCGAAGAACCAGACGACCAACGCCCACCAGCTGGCGATGGCGGCGGTCTACTACAATCCTCTGACCTTCCTCTATTGGTACGACACGCCGGACAAGTACGCCGGCCGCCCCTGGCCCGACCTGCAATGGTTCGACGAGTGCCCGACGACCTGGGACGAGACCCGGGCCCTGTCCGGCGTGATCGGCGAGCACGTGATGGTCGCCCGCCGCCACGGCAAGCGCTGGTTCCTGGGCGCGATGACCAATGAGGCGTCGCGCGTCCTGGAGGCGCCGCTGGCCTTCCTGGGACGAGGGCGATGGATGGCGACAGTGTTCGCCGACGGTCCTCGTGCGGGCGCCGCGTTCGAGACCCCCGTGGTCATCCGCAAGGTTCCCGTCACCGCCGCGACGGTGTTGTCGCTGGCGCTGGCGCCCAGTGGCGGCCAGGCCATCCTGTTCGAACCCCTGTAGCGGAGACGCCCATGCCCTGGACCAAGTTCATCGTCGGCGTGCTCCTGGCCTGCGTCACCAGCACCTCGGTCCTGGCCCAGCCTGCTCCTCCGCCCTTCGCCGCCGACCAGGGGGACGGGACGTATCGCAACCCCGTGCTGGCCGGCGACTATTCCGATCCGGACGTCGTCCGGGTGGGCGAGGCCTATTATCTGGCGGCCTCGTCTTTCACCAATGTGCCGGGCCTGCCGATCCTGAAATCGACCGACCTGGTCAACTGGACGCTGATCGGCCACGCCCTGCCGCGGATCACGCCCGTGGCCCATCACGCGACGCCGCGGCGCGGCGGCGGCGTCTGGGCGCCGGCCATCCGCCATCGCGGCGGCAGGTTCATGATCTACTATCCCGATCCGGACTTCGGGATCTTCCTGGTCACGGCGACCGACCCGGCCGGGCCGTGGAGCGCCCCGGTGCTGGTCGACGACAGCAAGGGCGCGATCGACCCGGCGCCGTTCTGGGACGACGACGGCCAGGGCTGGCTGGTGCATGCCTGGGCCGGCAGCCGGGCGGGGTTCAGCAACGTCATCACCGCGCGCCGCCTTAACGCGGCCGGCGACAGGACGGTCGGCGAGCCGGTCACCCTGATCGACGGGGCCAAGCTTCCGGACGTCGCCACCACCTTCGGCCCATCGCCCTGGTTCACCACCGAGGGGCCCAAGCTCTACAAGCGCGATGGCTGGTACTACCTCTTCGCCCCGTCCGGCAGCGTGAAGGGCGGCTGGCAGGGCGTCTTCCGGTCGCGCGCGCTGCTGGGTCGCTACGAGGGCCGCAACGTCCTCGACCAGGGCAAGACCCAGATCAACGGTCCCCACCAGGGCGCCTGGGTGACGACGCCCAAGGGCGAGGACTGGTTCCTGCATTTCCAGGACACCGATTCCTACGGTCGACGGGTCTGGCTGGAGCCCATGGTCTGGAAAAACGGCTGGCCGGTGATCGGCCAGGACCTCGACGGCGACGGCCGGGGCGAGCCCGTGCTGCGGTGGCGCAAGCCCAAGGTCGACAAGCCCGTGACCCCGTCCGTGGTCCAGGCCAGCGACGGGTTCGACAGCGCCCTGTCGCTGGCCTGGCAATGGAACGCCAATCCCGGCGACGACTGGAGCAGCCTGACGGCCAGGCCCGGCGCCCTGCGCCTGAAATCGATCTCCTCGCCGGAAAACCTTTGGGAAGCCGGCGCCCTGCTGACCCAGAAGCTGCCCGGCCCGACCTTCAGCGCGACGACCCGGATCGATTTCGCGCCCAAGGCCGTCGGCGAGCGCGCCGGCCTGGTGATGTTCGGCGCCGACTACGCCTGGATCGGCCTGGAGAAGACGGCGGACGGCGTGCGCCTGGTCCGGGTGGACCGCGTCGGGGCCGACGCCTTCCAGGCCGAACGCGTCACGGTCGGCCTGACCCCGGCGCCGGCCAGCGTCTATCTGAAGCTCAGCGCCTCGCCGGTCACCGTCGCCGATCCGCCGCCGAGCTTCGCCCACTATGCGCCGTCGATGCTGCGCTCGACCCATGCCCGGGTCGTGTTCAGCTACAGCCTCGACGGCGTGTCCTATACGCCGCTCGGCGATCCGTTCGTCAGCAAGCCGGGACGATGGGTGGGCGCGCAGATAGGCGTCTTCAGCCAGGCGGCCTCGGGGCGACCGGCCTACACCGCCACGCGGATCGGATGGACCGACATCGAATCGTTCGAGGTCACCCCCTAGCTGGCCGCGGTTGGGCGTCGCGCGAATGATATCGATAACTACCCTTGCGTGCGCCACGTCGGATCAGGGGCGTCATTTTGTCTCACTTGGCCGATAATCCGGCAATAGTAGGACAATTGACATATTGCCATTTGGCTTGATATCGATAACAGTAATTCAGCGGCGGATACGACCGCCAGAACGAAAATGAAATGGCCTCGGCGTCGCCGCGGGCCGTTCAGGAGCGAAACGAAGAGGCTAACCGCAACTGCGTCCGAGCGTCACGGCAGAGCCGGGCGCGCGCTGCGCTACCGTCGCCCCGACCGGGCGGCGCAACGAGACAATCCGGAGGGGAACACTATGTCGAAGCCAACCCGCAACCGATCGGCCCACGGCCGACTCCTGGCCACCGCGTCGATGACCGCCTTGCTGGCGGCCGGCTGGACGGCGGCCAGCGCCCAGACGGCGCCCGCGCCCGTCAACGACACGGCCGTCGAGGAGGTGGTGGTCACCGGCATTCGCCAGAGCCTGCAGTCGGCGGTGTCGATGAAGAAGAACACCATGGAAGTGGTGGACTCCATCCGCGCCGAGGACATCGGCAAGCTGCCCGATCCCAACGTCGCCGAGACCCTGACCCGCGTGCCGGGCGTGCAGGGCTACCGCTACGGCGGCGAAGGCGCCTCGCCGGTCGGCGTCGGCTCGGGCCTGACCATCCGCGGCCTGTCGGGCCAGACGGCGTCGCAGGTCGACGGCCGGTCCTACTTCACCGCCGGCGGCAGCGAGTTCAACATCGAGGCGGCCATCCCGGGCATGATCGCCGGGCTCGACGTCTACAAGAACCCGTCGGCCGAGCACATCGAGGGCGGCATCGGCGGCCTGGTGGATGTCCGCACCCGCCGCCCGCTGGACCTGAAGGGCTTCACCGCCAGCGCCGCGATCAGCGGCAAGTACAACGACATGGTCAAGAGCCTGCAGCCCGAATACTTCGGCCTGGTCGCCAATCGCTGGAACGTCGGCGACGGCGAGATGGGCCTGCTGCTGGCCGCCAACTACCAGAAGAGCTGGAACCGTTCGGACAACGCTCCCGGCCCCGGCGGCACGAACCTGCGCCGGGTGGCGGCGGCCAACAGCAGCGACTGCAGCGCCGCCAACCTGGGCTCGGCCTATAATGCGACCCTGGCCGGCCGTTCGGATCTCAACTGCCTGCTGACCGTCACCAACGCCGACGCCCTGGCCATGACGCCGGCCCAACGCGCCAACCTGGTCAATTTCGCCGGCGTGCAGATCAACCAGAACGAGGAAGACATCCAGCGCACCCGCAAGGGCCTCAACGGCGCGTTCCAGTGGAAGCCGAAGTCGAACCTCGAATTCTACATCGACGGCAACTACAACTCGTATCTCTATCACCAGAGCTACCGGTTCCTGAATTCGAGCGACAGCCGCTACGTCCAGAACCTGACGACCACACCGTTCAGCACCACCGAGGGCCTGGCGAGCCGTAACGCCAACGGCGGCGAGGATGCGATCCTCGCCGGGCAGCGCTTCGCCAGCGGCACGTTCGTCGGCTCGACCTTCAGCAGCACCGGCGGCGAAGAGCACCGGCTCTACAAGACCTGGATCCTGGCCGGCGGCAGCAAGTGGAGCCCGACCGACGACCTGGACCTGAAGCTGGACATTTCCTACGTCAAGGCCGACCAGCATCAGGACAACCGCGCGGTCAATATGGTCCCTCGGGCCGGCCTGACCTGGAACACCACCCGCGCCATCGGCATGCCGCAACAGGTCTCGATCTCGGGTCCGGACCTCGGCAGCCCGAACACCTGGGTGCTCCAGAACTACGCCAACGGCACCAACAACGTCTATGACGACGCCGGTCTCGCCGCCCAGTTCGACGGCAAGTACAAGCTGCACGACAGCTTCATCGAGGATATCAAGTTCGGCACGCGGTATTACCGCAAGAAGTCGAAGTTCTATAACTACTCGTTCAGCGGCAAGAACCTGACGACTGACGGCCTGGGTCTGGCGACCAACCAGTCGAACGGCATCTTCGCCACCAGCGCCGCGGATCTGGTCAACGGCTCGCACACCAACTGGCTGGACGGCGACGCCGGCTACGGCGGCGGCTTCCTGACCTTCAACCCGGACGCGCTGCTGGGCGACAACGTCCGCAACCGCTTCCCCCTGGCCGGCATCCCGGCCGAGGATTCGCTGCCCGAGATTGTCCAGTCGCGCCGTCTGGCGACCGAGCAGACCTTCGCCGGCTATGGCGTCGCCGACTTCTCGTTCCTGAACGACAAGATCCGCGGCAACATCGGCGCCCGGGTGGTCCGCACCGAACTGGACGCCGAGGCCCGGATCTTCGACGCCACCGGTGCGATCGTCCCCAACAAGAGCAGCAACGCCTATACGGACATCCTGCCGACCTTCAACGTCACCGGCTACATTACGCCCGACACCCTGGTGCGGTTCGGCTACGGCCAGGGCCTGACGCGCCCCAGCGTCGGCGACATCAATCCGACGATCTCGGTCAACACCACCAACGGCACCGGATCGCAGGGCAACGCCGACTTGGCGCCGCTGCGGGCCGACAGCTACGACCTGTCGTTCGAGAAGTACTTCAACAACACCAGCTATGTGTCCGCCGCGGTGTTCTACAAGGACGTCAAGGGCTTCGTCCTGGGCGTCGAGGAATGCCAGACCGTCGCGATCGCCGCGCCCTATTCGGGAACGACGCCGAACAGCTGCCCCACCGGTCAGTATCGGGTCACCAAGCCGGTCAACGCCCTGCCGGGTTACGCCAAGGGCGTGGAACTGGCCTTCCAGACCTTCTTCGACTACGGCTTCCTGCCGGACGCGCTGAAGAACTTCGGCGTCCAGGGCTCCTACACCTACGTCAAGACCGAACTGCCGCTGAAGCTTACCGGCGCCTCGGGTCCCGTCACCAATGTCCGCCAGCCGTTCCAGTCGGACAACAACTACAGCATCGCCGGCCTCTACGAGAACGGCTTCATGTCGGCCCGCCTGGTCTACACCTACCGCTCGGACTTCGTGCTGTTCGGGGTGTCGGCCAACCCGATCGACGGCCGCTACCTGAAGGGCTACGGCCTGCTCGACGCGTCGGTGAACTTCAACCTGCGCAAGGACCTGACCCTGTCGCTGACCGCGTCGAACATCACCAACAAGGCGCCCCAGCGCTATGTGGGCGAGCCCGACAACGGCTACGACACCGACATCCTGCGCCAGGCCTTCATGAACGGCCGCATCTACGGGGTTAGCCTCCGCTACAAGTTCGGCGGCTAACCCGGTCACGCATCCTCCCCCTGCTGCGCCGCCCTTCGGGGCGGCGCTTTTTTGCGTGGAAGGGATCGCCGCGCCGGGTCATCCGGGCCGCCTGTTCCGCGACGCCAGCCAGGCCGCGAAGGCGGGCAGGGCCAGCAGGGTCAGGGCCGTGGAGGTCAGCAGGCCGCCGATGACGACCGTGGCCAGCGGCTTCTGCACCTCCGCCCCGGGGCCCATGGCGATCGCCATGGGCAGGAAGCCCAGCATGGCGACCAGGGCGGTGGTCAGGACCGCCCGGAGGCGACCGGCCGTGCCGACGACCACCGCCTCGACGGGGTCGAGCCCCGTGGCCAGCTGCTGCCGGATGCTCTGCATCAGCACCAGGCCGTTCAAGGTCGCCACCCCCGACACCGCGATGAAGCCCACGGCCGCCGAGATCGAGAACGGCGTGCCGCGCAGCGCCAGGGCCGCCGCGCCGCCGACCAGGGCCAGGGGCACGCAGGCGAAGACCAACGCCGCCTCCGCCGCCGAGCCCAGGGCGAAGTACAGCAGGACGGCGATCACCAGGAAGACGACCGGCACGATCACCATGAGGCGGGCCGAGGCCCGTTCCAGGTTCTCGAACTGGCCGCCCCAGTCCAGCCACGAGCCGGCGGGCAGCGGAACCTGGTCGCGGACGGCGACCTTGGCGTCGGCGACGAAGCCGCCCAGGTCGCGGCCCCGGACATTGGCCTGGACGACGATGCGCCGCTTGCCGTTCTCGCGGCTGATCTGGTTGGGCCCTTCGGCGGCGTCGAAGCGGGCCACGGTCGAGAGCGGGATCGCCGCCGTGCCGGGCGGCGCGCCCTCCGGCATGACCGGCAGTTGGCCCATGACGGCCGGATCGTTGCGGCGCTGCTCGTCCAGGCGGACGACGACGTCGAACCGCCGGTCGCCTTCCAGGATGTGGCCCGCCTCGCGTCCGCCCAGGCCGATGGCCAGGGCGTCGGCGGCGTCGCTGGCGTGGACGCCCAGGGCGGCGGCCGCCGTACGGTCCACCGTGGCGGTGATGGTCGGCTGGCCCGAGACCTGCTCGACCTTGACGTCGGCCGCGCCTCGCACCCCGCGCAGGGCCTTGGCCACCTTCTGGGCGGTCTGGTCCATGACCGCGAAGTCGTCGCCATAGACGCTGACGGCGACGTCCGAACGGACCCCGGCGATCAGTTCGTTGAACCGCATCTGGATCGGCTGGGTGAACTCGTAGGCGTTGCCCAGGTGCTGGCCCAGCGCCGTCTCCATGCGCGAGACCAGCTCCGCCTTGGGCAGGCGCGGGTTGGGCCACGCCTTCCGCGGCTTGAGGATGACGAAGGTGTCCGAGGCGCTGGGCGGCATCGGGTCCGAAGCGATCTCGGCGGTGCCCGTGCGGGTGAACACCAGGGAGACCTCCGGCATGGCCGCCAGGGTCTTCTCGACCCGGAACTGCATGGCCTGGCTCTGCTCCAGCGAAATCGACGGCACGCGCGAGGCCTGGACCATCAGGTCGCCCTCGTCGAGTGTTGGGATGAATTCGCGGCCCAGGCTCAGGAAGGCGACGACGCCGACCAGCAGCGCCACGCCCGCGCCCGCCGCCACCGCGACCGGCCGGGCGACGAGGCG
>Ga0102590_1001477_pt1 | contig 35177 bp, 31 predicted proteins | sample AraplaMF_Col_mMF_FD_76859 | JGI IMG/M metagenome (GOLD analysis project Ga0102590, IMG submission 76859) | Arabidopsis root microbial communities from the University of North Carolina, USA - plate scrape MF_Col_mMF | ecosystem: Host-associated > Plants > Roots > Endosphere | place: USA... | reverse complement strand
TCCACAGCCACTCGGCGATCTCCTCGTAGGAGTGCCGGTCGGCCAGCTCGGTGGCGTCGACGCCGCGGTAGAAGTACCGGTCCTTCTCGATGAGGGTGATGGACGTGCGGACCGAGAGTTCACCGGCGGCGGGTGAACCTCCGGCCGGCTCACGCCTGTTGCGCCGCGCGAGGGCCGCCACCTCCTCGGCGTCGAAGGTGCTGCCCCGGCCGCCGGGCTCCCGCCTGCTGCTGAGCTGGCCACGGCTCACATAGGCGTACACGGTCTCCGGTTTCACCCCGAGGAGTTCGGCCGCCTCCCTGGTGGTGATCCGAGTTCCGTCGTGCCCGCGAGTCGTGCCCTGATCCCTCATGGCCGTCACCGTACCCATGGATCGCACATTGATTCAATCAATATTGACAGAGGTTGAGTCAAGCATGGACAGTCGAGTCAATTCCAAGGAGGACACATGTCGATCAGCAGGGCCGCATCCACCCCCGTGGAGGTGCCGCGCGGGCTCGCGGGTGTCGTGGTCACCGACACCGAACTGGGTGACGTCCGTGGGCTCGAGGGCTTCTACCACTACCGGGAGTACTCGGCCGTCGAACTCGCGCTGACCCGCGGCTTCGAGGACGTCTGGCACCTGATGGTCCACGGCGCGCTGCCGGACCCGGCGCAGCGGTCCGCGTTCGCCGCCGGGACCGCCGCCCTGCGCCGCCTTCCCGACGACGTCCGGGCCGCGCTTCCCGCGGTGGCGACCGCGAGCGGCCGGTCCGGCCCGCTGTCGGGTCTGCGTACGGCGCTCTCCCTGCTCGGCGCCTCGAAGGGGTTCCGGCCGGTGTACGACATCGATGCGGACCGGCGCCGCGAGGACACTCTGGCGGCGGCGGCAGTCGTGCCCACGCTGTTGACGGCGCTGTACCGGCTGGGCCGGGGGCTGCGGCCGGTCGAACCGCGGGAGGACCTGCCGTACGCGGCCAACTATCTCTACATGCTCACCGGTTCGGAGCCCGACGAGGCGCATGCGCGCGCGATCGAGCAGTACTTGATCTCAACCATTGACCATGGATTCAATGCGTCAACATTCACGGCGAGGGTGATCACCTCGACGGGTGCGGATGTCGCGGCGGCCCTGGTCGGGGCAGTCGGCGCGCTGTCCGGACCGCTGCACGGTGGAGCGCCGAGCCGGGCCCTGGACACCCTCGATGCGATCGGCACGCCGGACCGCGTCGACGCCTGGATCCGTGCGCGCGTCCTTGCCGGCGAGCGCATCATGGGCTTCGGCCACCCGGTCTACCGCACGGAGGACCCGCGCTCGAGGATGCTGCGGGGTATCGCGCAGCGGTTCGGCGGCGGGCTGGTGGACCTCGCGGTCGAGGTCGAGCGCCGCGTGGAGGCGATCCTGGCCGAACTGAAGCCCGGCCGCGAACTGCACACGAACGTGGAGTTCTACGCCGGGGTCGTCATGGAACTCTGCGGTGTCCCGCGCGAGATGTTCACACCGACCTTCGCGACGGCCCGAGTGGTCGGCTGGAGCGCCAACATCCTGGAACAGGCGCAGGACCCGAAAATCATCCGCCCGGCGGCCCGGTACGTGGGCCCGGTGCCACCGGTCGCCGTGCCGACGGTGGCGTGACGTCCGGGGGATGGCCGAGGAGGGTCTCATCCCGAGCTGGGCGGGGGAGAACTGCGGTCGACGTCTACCAGGGCTCTTGGAGAGCCGGGGCCGCGTGTTGTGCGCGAGGCCCGGAGCCGATCTGGCGCCGGGCCCGACGACGCGTGCCGCCGAGCGAGGACCGGGTGTTGTGCTGCTCGGCCGGGTGCGGCCCCTGGGCGCGCAGATGGCGTGCGGTGGGGCGATGCGGGTGTGGAGCTGAAGGGTGGAGGCTCAGGCGTCCGGGATCTCGGCCTTGGCGCGGACCAAGGTCTCCCGGCTGATGATCACGATGCGTTCGTAGTCGGCCCGTGCGGCGTCGGCAGGCAGCTCGCCATCGAGCCTGGCGGTGGCTTCGGTCCCGATGACGGCGAAGTTGCCGTCACTCAGTTCGAAGATGTCGGGGCAGGTCTCGCCTGTCACGCTGCCGCGTTCACGGGGAGATGCACCGATCCGGCGCACAATCTTCAAAGGTGATCCCGGTCCTCAGAGCAGTAGGTGGTAACGGTGTGGTCAGGTTAGCCTTTTGATGCTCCCGATGCGTTAACACCCCACTAGCCCAACTGGACTCATTCGGGCCTGCGTTGACTCCGAATGGGTTACTCCTCGGGCGGTTCGCCCACGACCCACCACTCATCCGTGTCGGCGTCCTCGAGATCCTGCACGATGCCGTCCATCATCCGGCCCACACGAGCCTCGGTCGAAGCGTGGTCGAGGCTGTCGCGGTGGTGTCGCGTGGCTTCCCAGTAATCCCGGATCATGGGGTTCTGGCAGAGCACTCGAAGGTGTCCGTGCAGTTCCTGCCAGTTGACATAGCCTGCGAGGTAGCTCTTCAGGGCGTGCGCGTACAGCGCGTTCGCGAAGAGGTACTGCCGCCGCAGTCCGGGCTGTTCCGTGGCCGGTCGGCTGCCCAGATCGACGGTGCTCATGACGGCCGCGAGCTCGGGATCGTCGATGGCCTTGCTCAGCAGATGGAAGTGCATACGTTGCTGCTCGACCTGCAATTGCAGCTCGACGGACCTGCGCTGCTGTCGGCTGAGGAACGCGAGAGCCGCCGCCCCGAACGCGAGTCCTGCCGCGGTGGCGGCGGCAGGCCCCCATGTCCCGTGCCTCTGTGTGGTCATGTCAACCCCCGAATCAGGCGACCGTCCGCCGGTCGTCGGATGCGGGTCTGCTGGAGGGGACCGGCGAGCGATGGGCGGCGCGCTTGCCGTCTCCCAGGGTGCCGAGCGGCTCTGATCGGCGGGGAGGCGGAGAGGAGGCGCACGGAGGGAAGTGCGGGTCGCGTTTCCCGGCGCCATGCCAAACGTGTGCCCCGCGAGCGCCGCTAACAATCGTTCACTTCGCAGGGTTTCCCCTCGCTCGTATCCTGATTCGGCATTCAGTCCGCGTACGAGTGCGGCCCCCCTTCCGGTGCGAGCCGGTCCATGAGCCGTCCTCGTGCACCGCCGGTACGCGATCCGGCGCACCTGTCGGTGGAAGAAGGGGCGTACGTTGAGCCGGTCGTCGAGTCCGCAGCAGATCCCCGTCGTCGTCCTCGCCGGATTCCTGGGATCGGGCAAGACCACGTTGCTCAACCATCTCCTGCACCACAGCGGAGGCAGCCGCATCGGCGCCGTCGTCAACGACTTCGGGGACATCGAGATCGATGCCATGGCCGTCGCGGGAGCGCTCGGCGACTCCACCGTCTCGCTCGGCAACGGATGCCTCTGCTGCGCCGTGGACGCCGGCGAACTCGACACCTACCTCGAGCGTCTGGCCCGGCCGTCCGCCGGCATCGACGTCATCGTCATCGAGGCGAGCGGCCTCGCCGAACCGCAGGAGCTGGTCCGCATGGTGCTGGCCGTCGAGCATCCGCGGGTGGTCTACGGCGGACTCGTGGAGGTCGTCGACGCGGTGGAGTTCGCCGCCACCCGCCAGAAGCACCCCGAGCTGGACCGTCATCTCGCCCTCGCCGATCTTGTCGTCGTCAACAAGACGGATCGCGCCGAGGACAGCGACCAGGTCCTGGGGACCGTGCGGTCCCTCGCCGACCGCGCCGCCGTCGTCCCTGCCGCGTACGGGCGCATCGACCCGGAGCTCCTCTTCGACTGCCGGCCGGCCGAGGAGCGGATCGGGCAGCTGTCGTTCGACGACCTCCCCCGGCACGACCACGAGCACGGTGCGGAGAGCTCCCACCACGCCCATCTGCACGCCGGATACGACAGCCTCTCCTTCCGCTCCGACGTGCCCATGCATCCGCGGCGGCTGCTGGAGTTCCTCGACAGCAGGCCGGAGGGCCTCTACCGGATCAAGGGATACGTCGACTTCGGCGCCGCCGACCCGCACAACCGGTACGCGGTGCATGCCGTGGGGCGGTTCCTGCGATTCCGCCCGGAGGCGTGGGAGGCCGGTGCCGAGCGGCTCACCCAGCTCGTGCTCATCGGTTCCGGCATCAACACCACGGCTCTGCGCAAGGAGCTTCAGGGCTGCACGGACGACGCCCCACACACCGACGAGCACGGCATGTGGGGCGTCCTGCGCTATGTGCGGGACGAGGAGACCGAGGCTCTTGCGAGCCCCGGTGACCTCGAGGACTGAATCACATCGGTCCCGCCACCGCCGCGATCGTCTTCGCCAGGGACACACCCGAGCCGTCGCGTCGCGGGTCGAGCTCGGGCAGCTCGGCCGGTGTGCCGTTCTTCTGCGCGGCCCGGGCGGGCGTCGGGCCGGCCCAGGCGAAGGACAGGCAGTCCTCGCCCTTCAGGAACCGCTGGCAGCGCACACCGCCCGTGGCGCGGCCCTTGCGCGGGTACTGATCGAACGCCGTCATCTTGGCGGTGGTCTGGACCGAGTCGTCCAGCGTGCCGCGCGAACCGGCGACCGTGAAGACGACCGCTTCCGCGGCCGGGTCCACGGCCGTGAAAGAGATCACCTTGGCGCCGTCCGTCAGCTTGATGCCCGCCATACCGCCGGCCGGCCGGCCCTGGGCGCGTACCTGGGAGGCGGGGAAACGCAGCAACTGCGCGTCGTCCGTGATGAAGACCAGGTCCTCCTCGCCCGTGCGCAGTTCGACCGCGCCGACGATGCGATCGCCCTCCCTGAGCGTGATGACCTCCAACTCCTCCTTGTTGGACGGGTAGTCGGGGACCACACGCTTGACGACTCCCTGTGCCGTGCCGATGGCGAGGCCCTGGGAGGACTCGTCCAGCGTCGTCAGGCAGACCACCGTCTCGTTCGCCTCCAGGGAGACGAACTCCGAGACGGGAGCGCCGCCGGACAGGCTCGGCCGCGCCGCCGTCTCCGGCAGCTGCGGAAGGTCGATCACATTCAGCCGCAGCAGCCGTCCGCCGGACGTCACCGCGCCCACCTCGCCGCGGGCCGTCGCCGGGACGGCGGAGACGATCACGTCGTGCTTCGCGCGCCTGTCCTCGGTGTCCTCCGCGAACGGGTCGCCGTCCGCCGTGCGGGCCAGCAGGCCCGTCGAGGACATCAGCACCCGGCACGGGGCGTCCTCGACCTGGAGCGGGACCGTCGGCGCAGGGGTGCCGGAGGACTCCAGCAGCACCGTGCGCCGCTCGGTGCCGAACTTCTTGGCCACGGTGGCCAGTTCGGCGGAGACCAGCTTGCGCAGCTCGGCGTCCGAGTCCAGGATCCGCGTCAGCTCAGCGATCTCGGCGTTGAGCCGGTCCTTCTCCGCCTCCAGCTCGATGCGGTCGTACTTGGTGAGGCGGCGCAGCGGGGTGTCGAGGATGTACTGCGTCTGGACCTCGCTCAGCGAGAAGCGCCGCATCAGGCGCTCCTTGGCCTGCGCCGAGTTGTCGCTGGACCGGATCAGGCGGATGACCTCGTCGATGTCCACCAGCGCCGTGAGCAGACCCTCGACGAGGTGGAGCCGGTCGCGCCGCTTGCTGCGGCGGAACTCCGAGCGCCGGCGGACGACGTCGAAGCGGTGGTCGAGGTAGACCTCGAGCAGCTCCTTGAGGCCCAGGGTGAGCGGCTGACCGTCGACCAGTGCGACGTTGTTGATGCCGAAGGACTCCTCCATCGGCGTCAGCTTGTAGAGCTGCTCCAGGACCGCCTCAGGCACGAAGCCGTTCTTGATCTCGATCACCAGGCGCAGGCCGTGCTCACGGTCGGTGAGGTCCTTGACGTCGGCGATGCCCTGGAGCTTCTTCGAACCGACCAGGTCCTTGATCTTGGCGATCACCTTCTCCGGGCCGACCGTGAAGGGCAGCTCGGTGACGACCAGGCCCTTGCGGCGGGCGGTCACGGTCTCCACCGACACCGTGGCGCGGATCTTGAAAGTGCCCCGGCCCGTCTCGTAGGCGTCCCGGACGCCCGCAAGGCCGACGATCCGGCCGCCGGTGGGCAGATCGGGCCCGGGGACGTGCCTCATCAGGGTGTCGAGATCCGCGTTCGGGTGGCGGATCAGGTGGCGGGCGGCCGCGATGACCTCGCCGAGGTTGTGCGGCGGCATGTTCGTGGCCATACCGACGGCGATGCCCGACGCGCCGTTCACCAGGAGGTTCGGGAAGGCGGCCGGCAGGGCCTCGGGCTCCCGCTCCTGGCCGTCGTAGTTGGGGACGAAGTCGACCGTGTCCTCGTCGATCGACTCGGTCATCAGGCCTGTCGCCTCGGCCATGCGGCATTCGGTGTACCGCATGGCGGCCGGCGGGTCGTCGTTCCCGAGCGAGCCGAAGTTGCCGTGGCCGTCGACCAGGGGCACGCGCATCGAGAAGGGCTGGGCCATGCGCACCAGGGCGTCGTAGATCGACGCGTCACCGTGCGGGTGCAGCTTACCCATGACCTCGCCGACGACACGGGCGCACTTCACATAGCCGCGGTCGGGGCGAACGCCCATCTCGTTCATCTGGTAGACGATCCGGCGGTGCACCGGCTTGAGGCCGTCGCGCGCGTCCGGCAGGGCCCGGGAGTAGATCACCGAGTACGCGTACTCCAGGAAGGAGCCCTGCATTTCGTCCACGACGTCGATGTCGAGGATCTTCTCCTCGTACGCGTCGTCGGGCGGCGGGGTCTTCGTGCTGCGGCGGGCCATTGCTGCCGGCTCCTTCACAGTCTGTGCTGGGCATGGACGTGTCTGACGCCGACCATTGTGGACTGCCGCGGTGACAACGCCGACCAGTACCCGTCCTCAAGGCCTTTCGGCGCGGGCGAAGGCGGTCCCGGCGACGCCGTCGCGGGGGTTCGCTCGGTGCGCGTGCCGAGCGCGTCAACCGGGCGTTCCGTCGTCCACCTCCCGTAATCACGGTCTCGCTCTGGGCGTACGCCGCCCGGGAACTTGTCCACTTGCGCGCGCGCTTGCATACAGTGACAGCACCGGCAGGAAACCGCGGTTTTCCGCGACGGCTTCCGCGAGCGAAGGGACGTACATGCCCATGGGTCACACGGCCACAGCCGAGGCAGGCTCCGGGGGCCTGACAGCGACCGAGCACCGCCTGGCCAACGGGCTGCGCGTGGTGCTCTCCGAGGACCATCTGACCCCGGTCGCGGCGGTGTGCCTCTGGTACGACGTCGGCTCGCGCCACGAGGTCGCGGGCCGGACCGGTCTCGCCCACCTCTTCGAGCACCTGATGTTCCAGGGCTCCGCCCAGGTCAAGGGGAACGGCCACTTCGAGCTGGTGCAGGGCGCCGGCGGGTCGCTGAACGGCACCACCAGCTTCGAGCGCACGAACTACTTCGAGACCATGCCGGCCCATCAGCTGGAGCTCGCCCTCTGGCTCGAGGCCGACCGCATGGGCTCGCTGCTCGCCGCGCTCGACGACGAGTCCATGGAGAACCAGCGGGACGTCGTGAAGAACGAGCGCCGCCAGCGCTACGACAACGTCCCCTACGGCACCGCCTTCGAGCGGCTGACGGCGCTCGCCTATCCGGAGGGCCACCCGTACCACCACACGCCGATCGGGTCGATGGCGGACCTGGACGCGGCCACGCTGGAGGACGCGCGCGCCTTCTTCCGCACGTACTACGCGCCCAACAACGCGGTCCTGTCCGTCGTCGGCGACATCGACCCCGAGCGGACGCTCGCCTGGATCGAGAAGTACTTCGGGTCCATCGCGTCCCACGACGGCAAGCCCGAGCCGCGCGACGGGTCGCTGCCCGAGGTCATGGGCCGGGAGCTGCGCGAGGTGATCGAGGAGGAGGTTCCGGCACGCGCCCTGATGGCCGCCTACCGGCTGCCGGAGGACGGCACGCGGACGTGCGACGCGGCGGACCTGGCGCTCACCGTCCTCGGCGGCGGGGAGTCCTCCCGCCTCTACAACCGGCTGGTGCGCCGCGACCGTACCGCCGTCGCGGCCGGGTTCGGCCTGCTGCGGCTGGCCGGGGCGCCGTCCCTGGGCTGGCTGGACGTGAAGACCTCGGGCGACGTCGAGGTGCCGGTCATCGAGGCCGCGATCGACGAGGAGCTCGCCCGGTTCGCCGAGGAGGGACCCACGGCGGAGGAAATGGAGCGCGCCCAGGCCCAGTTGGAGCGCGAGTGGCTGGACCGGCTCGGCACGGTCGCGGGCCGCGCCGACGAACTGTGCCGGTACGCCGTCCTGTTCGGTGACCCGCAGCTGGCCCTGACCGCCGTCCGGCGCGTGCTCGAGATCACGCCCGAGGAGGTGCAGGAGGTCGCCAAGGCCCGGCTGCGCCCCGACAACCGCGCCGTGCTCGTGTACGAGCCGGCCGAGGCCCCGGAGACCGCCGAGACCACCGACGAGAACGAGGAGTCGGCGAAGTGACCGAGCTTGCGACCATGCAGTTCCACCCGCAGCCCCAGGCCGGCGAGGCCAAGCCCTGGGCGTTCCCGGCGCCCGAGCGTGCGACGCTCGACAACGGCCTGACCGTGCTGCGCTGCCACCGCCCCGGCCAGCAGGTGGTCGCCGTCGAGGTACTCCTCGACGCGCCGCTGGACGCCGAGCCCGCCGGTCTCGACGGCGTCGCCACGATCATGGCGCGCGCCTTCTCCGAGGGCACCGACAAGCACTCCGCCGAGGAGTTCGCCGCCGAGCTGGAGCGCTGCGGCGCCACCCTCGACGCGCACGCCGACCACCCCGGCGTCCGGCTCTCCCTCGAGGTGCCGGTCTCCCGCCTGGCCAAGGCGCTCGGGCTGCTGGCCGACGCGCTCAGGGCGCCGGCGTTCGCGGACAGCGAGGTGGAGCGCCTGGTGCGCAACCGCCTCGACGAGATCCCGCACGAGATGGCCAACCCGGCCCGCCGCGCCGCCAAGGAGCTCTCCAAGGAGCTGTTCCCGTCGTCCTCGCGCATGTCGCGTCCGCGCCAGGGCACCGAGGCGACGGTCGAGGACATCGACTCCGCCGCGGTCCGCGCCTTCTACGAGCGCCATGTGCGCCCGGCGACGGCCACCGCCGTCGTGGTCGGCGATCTGACCGGCATCGACCTCGACGAGCTCCTCGGCGAGACTCTCGGCGCCTGGACGGGCTCGCCGGCCGCACCCCGCCCCGTCCCCCCGGTGACGGCCGACGACACCGGCCGCGTGATCATCGTGGACCGTCCCGGAGCCGTTCAGACGCAGCTGCTGATCGGCCGCATCGGTGCCGACCGCCACGATCGTGTGTGGCCCGCTCAGGTGCTCGGCACGTACTGCCTGGGCGGCACCCTCACCTCCCGCCTGGACCGGGTCCTGCGCGAGGAGAAGGGCTACACCTACGGAGTGCGCGCGTTCGGCCAGGTGCTGCGGTCCGCGCCGGACGGCACGGGTGCGGCGATGCTCGCCATCAGCGGCTCCGTCGACACTCCGAACACGGGACCGGCGCTGGACGACCTCTGGAAGGTGCTCCGCACGCTCGCGGCCGAGGGTCTGACCGACGCGGAGCGCGATGTCGCGGTGCAGAACCTCGTGGGAGTGGCACCGCTCAAGTTCGAGACCGCGGCCGCGGTCGCGAGCTCGCTCGCCGACCAGGTGGAGCAGCACCTTCCGGACGACTACCAGGCGACGCTGTATCAGGCGCTTGCCGCGACGGGCACGGTGGAGGCCACGGCAGCCGTCGTGAACGCGTTCCCGGTGAACCGGCTGGTGACCGTGCTGGTGGGCGACGCCGCGCAGATCGAGGAACCCGTCAAGGCGCTCGGAATCGGCGAAGTGAGCGTGGTGGCGGCCGAGTAGGCGGACGCCCCGCGCCCGCAGGAGCAAAATCCGTGCGCGCGGGAAGCCGTTGAAGTCGCCTCGCACGTCGGGCGCGGCTTCGGTGCGGGCCCCGGTGATTTCGGTCACTGGGGCCCCGCCTCTTGGGCTTTGTCCGTATTGCCACAGAGACGGCCGCTCTGCCCTGTGGGATGCGCTACAAACCCTCTGATCGGTTTGCCGATCGAAACAGGGCCCTCTTAGCGTCATCCGGGCTGTCCGTCAGGCACTGCGCCGCATCCGCGGCACCGGACAGCCATCGCCGAGTCCCCGTACGGCGCGAGCCAGGGGAGCCGGGGACCCACCCTCCTGTGCCGCCTTCGTGGCCGGAGGGGCCCGCTGCCGCCGTCCTTGTGGCCGGAGCGGGCCCGATCCCTGGGGTGAATCGGGCGTGCAGCCCGTAGGAGACCTTCCTGCTCCGAACCCGTCAGCTAACCCGGTAGGCGAGAGGGAAGGAAAGGACCAGCCACACACATGGCGTTCACCTGCGCCACCGGGAAGCACCGCCGTCCGAGCCGCGTGAAGCGTACGACCACGAACGCCGTGGGCGTCGCCGCGCTCACCACCACCGGCGTCATCGGTGCCCTGGCAGCTCCGGCGTTCGCCGCCGGCACCCCTGTCGACCAGACCGGACTGATCCGGGCCGTCAGCATGGGCGACGAGGTCGCCGCGAAGATTGACGCCCAGGCCGCCGCGCAGAAGCAGGCGGCCGAGCTGAAGAAGGCCGAGGAGGCCGCCCGCAAGCGTGCCGCGGAGAAGGCGGCACAGGAGCGCGCGGCCAAGGTACGCGCCGCCCGTGAGGCCGAGCGCCGGCGCCTGAACGCCTTCGTGGCGCCGGTCTTCCACTCCTACGTCTCCACCGGGTACAGGACAGGCGGCTCCCTGTGGTCCTCCGGTTCGCACACCGGCATCGACTTCCACGCCGCCGGCGGCACGCCCGTGCACGCGGTCGGCTCCGGCACGGTCGTCGAGACGGGCTGGGGCGGTGCGTACGGCAACCAGATCGTCATCAGGATGAACGACGGCACCTACACGCAGTACGGCCATCTGTCGTCCATCGGGGTCTCCGCGGGCCAGCGGGTCACTCCCGGCCAGCAGATAGCCCTCTCCGGGGCCACCGGCAACGTCACCGGGCCGCATCTCCACTTCGAGGCCCGTACGTCCCCGGAGTACGGCTCGGACATGGACCCCGTCGCGTATCTGCGCGCTCACGGTGTGAACGTCTGACGATCCGCCTTCGGGATCCGGCGATCCGCTTCCTGGAGGCGCACATGAAACGAGGACGGCCCCGGCTCCCGAGCCGGGGCCGTCCTCGTTTCGAACGACTGTCTGTCCAAAAAATATCCATGGATTCCGGCCCGCCGTCGGAAATTGCGAAGCGCTGCAATAGAGTCGGGTGAACACACGTCAGCCGACGACGTTTCGCGGTGATTAAGGCGGAGGTCGGACATGCGTATTCCGGCGCACTCGGTATGCACGGCGATCCGTGACGACATCGTCTCCGGTGTCCACGAGCGCGGCAGCCGGCTCACCGAGGAGCTTCTCGCGCGCCGGTACGGAGTCTCCCGCGTCCCCGTGCGGGAGGCGCTGCGGACGCTGGAGGCCGAGGGCTTCGTCGTCACCCGCAGGCACGCGGGCGCGTGTGTGGCGGAGCCCACCGAGCAGGAGGGCGCGGATCTGCTGGACATGCGGATGCTGCTCGAGCCGCTCGGCGCCGCGAAGGCCGCCCAGCGCCGCTCGGAGGCCCATCTCAAGGTGCTGCGCGGTCTGGTCAGGCTGGGCCAGGAGCGGGCCAGGACGGGCGGCAGCGAGGACCTGCGCTCCCTGAGCGGCTGGTTCCACGAGACGCTCGCACAGGCCTGCGGGAGCCCCGCGCTGACGTCCACGCTCGCCCAGTTGCGGCACAAGATCGCCTGGATGTACACGGTCGAGGCGCCGCTGAGCCCCGTGGAGTCCTGGGCGGAGCACGGTGGCATCGTGGACGCGGTCGCCCGCGGGGACGGCGAGCGGGCGCGGGCCGTCATGGCGGTGCACACCGAGCGTGCGACCGCGGCGCACCGGCTTCGCCTTCCCGGGTCCGTGAGCGGTGTGAGGACCTCGCAACATGCCGTAAACATGTCGGGACTACGGCATTAACACGGGCACCGTATACAAAGAGGGATATCGGGCCGAGATTTGTTTTCCGCTGCGCTTGTTCTCGCACGCGCGGGAAAACCGGTGCGTGCGATTTTCCGTGCCGTGCGGGGTTTTTCCATGGGCTCCGGAATTCCCGCGCGAACGCGGAGCGGGTCGCTCTCGACGGCCGGAAAAGCGCGGAGCCGCGTCCGCCCGCATGGCGGACGCGGCTCCGCCGCGTGGTGGTACCCGAAGGGTCAGACGGTCTCGGGAAGCTCCTCGAGACCCTCCGCCACCAGCTTGGCCAGGCGGTCGAGTGCGGCGTCGGCGCCTTCCGCGTCGGAGGCGAGCACGATCTCCTCGCCGCCCTGGGCGCCGAGGCCGAGGACGGCCAGCATGGACCTGGCGTTGACCGGGTCGCTGCCCGCCTTGGCGATGGTCACGGGGATCCCGGAGGCCGTGGCTGCCCGGACGAAGATGGAGGCGGGGCGGGCGTGGAGACCCTCGGCCCAGCCGACGTTGACGCGGCGCTCAGCCATGTGATGCTGCCCTTCAGGTGTTTCAGGTTGTCTAGACCAGTGTTCCACAGGTGAAGCGTGCCCAGGAAGGGGCGGCGGTCCATCCCGCCAGCCCCGGCTCGGTTCCCTCAGCCTGCCTCGCGCCCCTGTCCGATGCGAGCCTTACTCTGGGGCGCATGCAGACCGCGTCGGATCGGCACGAGTACCCCGCCCACTGGGAGGCCGACGTGGTGCTGCGCGACGGCGGCACCGCACGCATCAGGCCCATCACAGTCGATGACGCCGAGCGCCTCGTGAGCTTCTACGAGCAGGTCTCGGACGAGTCGAAGTACTACCGCTTCTTCGCGCCGTACCCTCGTCTGTCCGCCAAGGACGTCCACCGCTTCACGCACCACGACTTCGTGGACCGGGTGGGACTCGCCGCGACGATCGGCGGCGAATTCATTGCAACTGTACGTTATGACCGCATTGGCGCCGGCGGGAGGCCCGCGTCCTCGCCCGCGGACGAGGCCGAGGTCGCCTTTCTGGTGCAGGACGCCCACCAGGGGCGTGGCGTGGCGTCGGCCCTCCTGGAGCACATCGCCGCGGTGGCCCGGGAGCGCGGGATCCGCAGGTTCGCCGCCGAGGTGCTGCCGGCCAACAACAAGATGATCAAGGTGTTCACGGACGCCGGGTACCAGCAGAAGCGCAGCTTCGAGGACGGCGTCGTACGCCTGGAATTCGATCTGGAGCCCACCGACCGGTCGCTCGCGGTGCAGCGTGCCCGGGAGCAGCGGGCCGAGGCCCGGTCCGTGCAGCGGCTGCTCGCGCCCGGCGCGGTCGCCGTGATCGGCACCGGCCGCACGCCCGGGGGAGTGGGCCGCGGCGTCCTGGACAACCTCCGGAGCGGCGGGTTCACCGGCCGCCTGTACGCGGTGAACAAGGCGCTGCCCGAGGACCGCAAGGAACTCGACGGGGTGCCGGCCCACCGCTCCGTACGGGACATCGCCGAGCCGGTCGACCTCGCCGTCGTCGCGGTCCCGGCCGAGCACGTGCCGGAGGTCGTCGCCGAGTGCGGCGAGCACGGGGTCCAGGGGCTCGTGGTCATCTCCGCCGGATACGCCGAGAGCGGCCCCGAGGGCCGCGAGCGGCAGCGGGAGCTGGTGCGGCAGGCGCGCTCGTACGGCATGCGGATCATCGGGCCGAACACCTTCGGGATCATCAACACCTCACCCGGGGTCAGGCTGAACGCCTCCCTCGCACCCGAGATGCCGCGTCCGGGGCGCATAGGCCTGTTTGCGCAGTCCGGCGCCATCGGGATCGCCCTGCTCTCACGGCTGCACCGGCGCGGAGGAGGCGTCACGGGGGTCACCGGCGTGTCGACCTTCGTCTCCTCCGGGAACCGAGCGGACGTGTCCGGCAACGACGTCCTCCAGTACTGGTACGAGGACCCCGACACCGATGTCGCCCTGATGTACCTGGAGACCATCGGCAACCCGCGCAAGTTCAACCGGCTGGCGCGGCGCACGGCGGCCGCCAAGCCACTGGTCGTGGTGCAGGGCGCGCGACACGGAGGCGCCCCCCAGGGGCACGCCGTACGGGCCACGCGTCTGCCGCACGCCACGGTGTCCGCGCTGCTGCGGCAGGCCGGCGTCATCCGGGTGGACACCATCACGGAACTGGTGGACGCGGGGCTGCTGCTGGCCAGGCAGCCGCTGCCGGCCGGACCGCGGGTGGCGATCGTCGGGAACTCCGAGTCGCTGGGAATGCTGACCTACGACGCGTGTCTGGCCGAGGGGCTGCGCCCGTTGCCGCCGCTCGACCTGACGACGGCCGCCTCGGCCGAGGACTTCCACCGTGCACTGGCCGCGGCACTGGCCGACGACGCGTGCGACGCCGTCGTGGTGACCGTGATCCCGGCGGTCGGCGAGTCCTCGCCCGGTGACGCCGCCCTGGCGCGGGCGCTGCGTTCCGCGGCGGCCGCCGCCCCTGCCAAGCCGGTGCTCGTGGTGCACGTGGAGCTGGGCGGGATAGCGGAGGCGCTGTCCGCGGCGACCAGCACGTCACCCCAGGCGCAGCGCGGCGACCTCCCGCCTCCGGCGGATCCGCCCCCCGCCGCGGCACCGGCTTCGGAGGAGGCCCGCCTCATCCCCGCCTTTCCAGCCGCCGAGCGTGCCGTCCGGGCTCTGGCCGAGGCGGTCAAGTACGCGCAGTGGCGGCGCGAGGCCACCGACCCCGGCAAGGTGCCCGAGTACGACGACGTGGACGAGAAGGGCGCCGCAGAGCTGATCCACGGGCTGCTCGCCCGTGGGGAGGGGCTGACGCTCGGCGCCGACGAGACCTGCGACCTGCTCACGCGGTACGGCGTCCATGTGCGCAGGGCGCTGCCCGCCGCGACGCCCGAGGCCGCCGTGGAGGCCGCCCGGGAGATCGGCTACCCCGTGGCCCTCAAGGCCACGGCCCCGCACCTGCGGCATCGCGCCGATCTGGGCGGTGTTCGTCTCGACCTCGCCGACGAGGAGCAACTGCGTCGGGCCTACACCGAGTTGACCGGACTGTTCGGCCGGCCGCAGGAGCTGCGGCCGGTGGTCCAGGGCATGGCGCCCCGTGGCGTCGACACCTTCGTACAGGCCGTCATCGATCCGGCGGCCGGTGCCGTGCTCTCCTTCGGGCTCGCCGGGGCCGCCTCGCAGCTCCTCGGCGACACCGCGCACCGGCTGATCCCGGTCACGGACCGCGACGCCGCCTCCCAGGTGCGCTCGATCCGGACGGCCCCGCTCCTGTTCGGCTGGCGCGGTTCCGCCCCCGTGGACACTCCCGCCCTCGAGGAGCTGATGCTGCGTGTGTCCAGGCTGGTCGACGACCACCCGGAGGTCGTCGCCGTCACCCTGGAACCGGTCGTGGTCGCCCCGCACGGTCTGAGCGTGCTCGGTGCGACCGTGCGGCTCGCACCGCCGCCCGCCCGCGACGATCTCGGCCCGAGGACGCTGCCGGTGTACTGAGCGGCGCCGAGCGTGCCTCGCAGTCAGTGCGCCCCCGTAGGATGGACGTCATGGCCAAGACCAGTACGACGACCCAGGGGCTGCGGGCGGCGATCGAGCGCAGCGGCTACTACCCGGCTCTCGTTGCCGAGGCGGTGGAAGCGGCCGTGGGCGGCGAGCCCATCCGGTCGTACCTGGTCCATCAGGAGACCACGTTCGACGCGAACGAGGTGCGCCGCCATGTGACCGTGCTGGTCCTCACCGGCAACCGCTTCATCGTCAGCCACACCGACGAACAGGCCGCCGACGACACCTCCCCGACGCCGTACGCGACGACGTCCACGGAATCGGTGAAGCTCGGCCGGATCTCGTCGGTCGTCGTCAGCCGCGTGGTCGCCAATCCGGAGTCGTACGCGCCCGGCACGCTTCCGCGCGAGGTCGTCCTGACGATCGGGTGGGGCGCCGTCTCCCGCATCGACCTGGAACCCGCGGCCTGCGGCGACCCCAACTGCGAGGCGGACCACGGCTACACCGGCAACTCGACCGCCGACGACCTCAGCCTGCGCGTCAGCGAGACCGGCGACGGCCCGGAGACGGTGCGCCAGGCGCTCGCCTTCGCGCAGTCCCTCTCCGAGGCGACCGCGGATCTCGCCGGCTGATGGCTCTGACCACCTGGGACGACCACCCGGAACCGCTCGCCGCCGGCTCCGCGCCGCTCCCCGAGTACGGCACCGGCTCACTGGCCGACCTCCTGCCCACCTTGGCCGCGGGCATGGGGGTCCCGGGTCAGGCCGCCGCCATACCGGAGCTGACCGCCGCCGACCGCAACTGCGTGTTCCTGGTCGACGGTCTCGGGTGGGAGCAACTGCTGGCGCACCCCGACGACGCGCCCTTCCTCACCTCGCTCCTGGCGTCCTCGCGCGGCGGCACCGGCCGGCCGATCACGGCGGGCTACCCGGCGACCACCGCGACCTCGCTCGCCTCGGTCGGAACGGGGCTGCCGCCCGGCGCGCACGGTCTGCCCGGCTACACCGCGCGCAACCCGGACACCGGGGAGCTGATGAACCAGCTCCGCTGGCAGCCCTGGACCTCGCCGCGCCTCTGGCAGCCCTACCCCACCGTCTTCCAGCTGGCCCACGAGGCGGGCGTGCACACCGCCCAGGTCTCCTCCCCGGCCTTCGAGAACACCCCGCTGACCAAGGTCGCGCTCAGCGGCGGAAAGTTCCTCGGGCGGCTGACGGGCGAGGACCGCATGGACCTCGCGGCGGAACAACTCGCGGCGGGCGACCGGGCGTTGGTCTACACGTACTACGCGGAACTCGACGGCGCCGGACACCGCTTCGGCGTCGACTCGGACGCCTGGCGGGGCCAGCTCATGTACGTCGACCGGCTGGTCCAGCGGCTCGCCGAACAGCTGCCGCCGCGCACCGCTCTGTACGTCACCGCCGACCACGGCATGCTCGACATCCCCTTCGACGAGCGGCACCGCATCGACTTCGACGAGGACTGGGAACTGCGCGCCGGAGTCGCCCTGCTGGGCGGTGAGGGCCGTGCCCGCCATGTGTACGCCGTGCCGGGTGCCGAGAACGACGTGGTGACCTGCTGGCGCGAGGTGCTCGGCGAGCAGTTCTGGGTGGCCTCGCGGGACGAGGCGATCGCGGCGGGCTGGTTCGGTCCGCACATCGACGAACGGGTGTACCCGCGCATCGGCGACGTGGTCGCGGCGGCCCATGACGACGTCCTCATCATCGCGTCGGAGCGGGAGCCGAAGGAGTCGGCGATGGTCGGCAACCACGGCTCGATGACGCCCGTGGAACAGCTGGTGCCCTTGCTCCAAGTACGTACCTGAGTCGCGGCGCACGTCCCCGCGCCCGGTACGCTCCCCGAGATCCGCACGTCCTGACCCGAAAGGTCCTCATCCCCTCATGCCCGAGCTGGTGTTCTTCTCCGGAACGATGGACTGCGGGAAGTCGACGCTGGCTCTCCAGATCGAGCACAACCGCTCGGCGCGCGGCCTGCAGGGCATCATCTTCACGCGCGACGACCGGGCGGGCGAGGGAAAGCTCTCCTCGCGGCTCGGTCTGGTCAGGGACGCGGTGGAGGTGGCGGACGGGCAGGACCTGTACGTGTACGTCGTGGACCATCTCTCGCAGGGCGGTCGCGCCGACTATGTGATCGCGGACGAGGCGCAGTTCCTCGCGCCGGTGCAGATCGACCAACTCGCCCGTGTGGTCGACGATCTGGGGCTGGACGTCTACGCCTTCGGCATCACGACCGACTTCCGCAGCAAGCTCTTCCCCGGGTCGCAGCGACTCGTGGAGCTGGCGGACCGGGTCGAGGTCCTCCAGGTGGAGGCCCTGTGCTGGTGCGGCGCCCGGGCCACCCACAACGCCCGCACGGTCGGTGGGGAGATGGTGGTCGAGGGCGCCCAGGTGGTCGTGGGGGATGTGAACCACTCCGCGGACGAGATCGGCTACGAGGTGCTGTGCCGTCGTCACCACCGCCGCCGAATGACGGCCGCCTCCGCCCGAGCGGCGGCGCTGTCCCCGGACGTCCTGCCCGTGGGGTCCACCTGACGCCTCACCGGTTCACCCGGAGGCTCAGCCGAGCGGGCTGACCACGGAGAACGTCGCGCCCTCGGGGTCCGCCACCGTGATCATGCGGCCCAGGGCCGTGTTGCACTGCGCCCGCACGACATGGCCGCCCAGTTCGACGACCCGGTCGGCGGTCTTGTCCGCGTCGCTGACCTGGAAATACGTCATCCAATGCGCCCCCCGGTCCCGGGGCAGATCAAGCCCGACGCCATGGATGCCGGCGACGGGACGGCCCTCGGTGTGGAGGGTGACGTAGTCGAAGTCGGGCGAGACGACCGGTTCCTCGGTATAGCCGAAGACCGTCCGGTAGAACGTGGCGACACTCGCCGTGTCGTAGGTGATCAGCTCGTTCCAGACCGGGGTGCCGGGCACGCCCGTCAGACCCGTGCCGAGGTGGTCGGCCGCCTGCCAGATGCCGAAGACCGCGCCCATCGGGTCGCAGGCGATCGCCAGCCGGCCGGCCTCGGCCGCGTCCAGCGGGCCGACGCCCACGGTCCCCCCGCAGCTGCGCACCTGCTCGGCCGTCGCGTCCACGTCGTCCGATCCGAGATACGGGGTCCAGGCGATCGGCAGATGGCGGTCCAGGGGCAGCTGGCCGATACCGGCCACCTCGTAGCCGTTCAGCAGCGCCCGGACGTAGGGCCCCAGCGGTTGGGGTCCGGGCTGGAACTCCCAGCCGAAGAGCGCGTGGTAGAACTCCTGGGTCGCGGTCATACCGTGCACCATCAGACTCACCCAGCACGGCGTGCCGGGTGCGTGCCTCTCGTGTGTCGTGCCGGTCAGGCCCGCCGACCCCCGTGCCTCGGTCATGGTCACTCTCTCCTCGGCCCCTTGTGGCGGCCGTTCGGCCTCCGCCTGCGCGCTGTTGCGCCGCGTACCCGCATCGGCACGATCCGTGCCGATGTCCACACCGCCGGTCGCACCCCGCCCTCCGGCCGCTCGTGTCGCGGCGCCGTACGGTCGGAGGATGCCCGGAGTAAGGTTTCTCGTCCGTTTCGGCGCGATTGACGTGTGTTGACCATCAGCTGTACAGCATGTACCCGCTCCCGTACACCGGGTGAACGGACCTGTCCGGCCGAGCAGGGTAACCGGACCTCGGCGACTCGGCCACCCCGTGCGCGAGGATGGGGGCCATGAAAGCCATCATCTCCGCATCCGAACTCGCGAGCGACTTGGCGGCGTCCCGGCCGCCGACGCTCTTGGACGTCCGTTGGCAGCTGACCGCTGCGGCAGCGGCCGGCGCTCCTCCCTTCGACGGGCGTGCCGCCCACGCGGCGGGGCACATTCCGGGCGCCGTGTTCGTGGACTTGGACGCCGATCTCGCAGGCCCGCCCGGGCCCGCCGGCCGGCATCCGCTGCCCACCCTGGAGCATTTCGGAGCGGCGATGCGGGCCGCGGGCGTGGTCTCGGACGCGCCGGTAGTGGTGTACGACGGCGGTCAGGGATGGGCCGCGGCGCGGGCATGGTGGATGCTGCGCTGGACGGGGCACCCGGACGTCCGCGTGCTCGACGGCGGACTGGCCGCGTGGGAGGGGCCGCTTGCCACCGGCGTCGAGGAGCCCGTCCCCGGCGACTTCCGGCCCGTACCGGGCGGGCTCCCGCTGCTGGACGCCGACGGCGCCGCCGCGGTCGCCCGTACCGGGCTGCTCCTGGACGCCCGGGCCGGCGAACGCTACCGGGGCGAGGTGGAGCCGATCGACCGGGTGGGCGGCCACATCCCAGGCGCCGTGTCGGCGCCGACGACGGAGAACGTGACCGAGGGCGGGCGCTTCCTGCCCGCCGTCGAACTCGCCCGGCGCTTCGAGTCGCTGGGTGTCACGGAGGGCACCGAGGTCGGTGTCTACTGCGGATCGGGTGTCTCCGCCGCACACGAGGTGCTGGCGCTCACGATCGCGGGAATCGGGGCCGCGCTCTATGCGGGGTCGTGGTCGGAGTGGTCGGCGGACGACAGCCGTCCGGTCGCGGTGGGCGCAGACCCCCAGTGAACACGAGGGCGGGGTCCACGCCCTCGCGTGGACCCCGCCGCTCGTCCGACTGTCTGCTACTCCTGCTTCTTGCGCCGTGTTCCGAACACGATCTCGTCCCAGCTCGGGACCGCGGCCCTGCGGCCCGGGCGGACACCGTCCGCCTCCGCCTGCCGGTCCGTCGCGCCGACCAGACGGTCACGGTGGCTGCCGACCGTGCGCGGCATGAGGACGTCCGCGTAGGCCGAACCGGCCGAGGCCGCGGGAGCGGGAGGCTCCTCCGTCGCGGGCTCCTGGGCGGGTTCCTCCTGCGGTTCCGCCGGACGCTCGGGCACCACCAGGTCGCCGCGGAAGCTCGGCACCGCTTCGAGGAGGCTGGTGAGCGAGTCCCGCTCCCCGGTGCTCTCCTCCGCGGGCTCCGAGGACTGCGCCGGAAGCACGGGGCGCTCCGCCTGGCGTTCGAGGGCGCGGTCCATCCGGCCCTCACGCGGCAGCCGCGCGATCCTCGGTACGAAGGGATGACTCGGCTCGGACGCCGCGAGATCGTCGGACTCGCCGATCAGCGAGCGGGCCTCGTCGTCGACGGCCTGGACGAGCCGCCGGGGCGGGTCGTACGTCCAACTGGCGGAGTGCGTCTCGCCCGCCACGCGGTAGACGAGGAGAACCTCCCAGGTGCCGTCGTCGCGGCGCCAGGAGTCCCACTGAACGGTGTCCTTCTGGGCGCCGCGGAGCAGCAGCCGCTCCTGGACCGCCTCGCCGAGTTGGGGACCGGCGTTCTCGCCGGGCCGGCGCACGGGCGTCTTGCGGGCCCGCTCGGCCATGAAGGCGCGCTCGGCGAGGACGGGTCCCTCGAAGCGGCGGACGCGGTCGACGGGGATCCCGGCGAGCTGCGCCACCTCTTCGGCGGACGCACCGGCACGTATGCGCGCCTGGATGTCTCGGGGGCGGAGATGGCTCTCCACCTCGATCTCGATCTGGCCGAGGCGGGGACGGTCGCCGCGCACGGCGGCGCGGAGCCGTTCGTCGATCGGAAGCGTGTACTCCGTGCTGTCCGCAGCCTTCAGCACCAGCCGTGTGCCGTCATTGGAGACGGCCACGACACGCAGTTCGGGCATGGGGACCTCCCGGGTGGTGCCTGCCGACGTCACGTGCGTCGCTGCTTCCGCTAGTCGAGTGTGGCCTGCCCGGGTGCAGCCTGCCACAACCTTGCCGAGTTGCCCGGCGTGTCGGGCACGGGCCCTGGAACGCCGTTATGGCACGGTTACCTATTCGCAACGCTAAGTGACCAACTCCGTCACCCTGTGCAACTAGCCCCCTCCAAACGGTCCAGCTAGGCCCTGGACACCCTGGCGGGAGACCGGACCCAGGGCTCGCAACAGTACTCCATTCGGGCCACGGAAGTGGATCGGCACGCCGCCCAACTTCTGGCAAGGGGTGCGAGTTGGTCGCCCGTTGTGCCGTTTTCGTGCACATCAAACGTGGCGCACCTCACCCAATTGCCAGAATCGGAGCGAATTGTTTCGGACGCGCGTCCCTCATTTCATGCGGTCGGGCGACGGATGCAGGTGCGGATACGGGCGGAGGAGGGGGCGTGGGCGGAAGGTGAAGGAAGCGGCCGGATATGAGCGGTCCTCAGCCGGCCACCCCATGTCCTGCTACGCCCCGAGCGTGCGGCGCAGGTAGTCGTTCCCGAAACGGCGGTCCGGGTCGAGGCGGTCCCGCAGAGCGGTGAACTCCCCGAAGCGCGGATAGGCCTCCGCCAAGTAGTCCGCGTCCCGGGTGTGCACCTTGCCCCAGTGCGGGCGGCCGCCGTGGGCCGTGAATATCTGCTCGGCGGCGGTGAAGTAGGCCTGATACGACGTACCCCGGAACATGTGTACGGCGATGTACGCGCTGTCCCGTCCGGAAGCGGTGGAGAGCGTGATGTCGTCGGCCGGTGCGGTGCGGACCTCGACCGGGAAGCTCACCCGAAGGGTTGAACGGTCGACCATGGCCTTCAGTTCACGCAGCGTCTCCGCCAGGGCCTCCCTGGGAACGGCGTACTCCATCTCCACGAACCGCACCCGGCGCGGCGAGGTGAAGACCCTGTAGGCGATGTCGGTGTACGTACGGGCCGACAGGGCGCGACTGGAGACGCCGGCGATCGCCGGGACGGCGGCGGGCACGGCACGGCCGACCCAATTGGCCACCTGGAAGACGCCGTTGGAGAGGAACTCGTCCTCGAACCAGCCGCTCAGCTGCCCGACCGGCTTCGGGGGACCGGCGCTTCGGTTGTTGCGCTTGGTGTTGGTGCTGCCCGTGTGCGGGAACCAGTAGAACTCGAAGTGCTCGTTCTCCGTCCACAGTTCGTCGAACTCGGCGAGGACCCTGTCCAGGGGCATCGGCTCCTCGCGGGCGGTGAGCAGGAAGAGCGGCTCCACCGCGAAGGTGATCGCCGTGATGATCCCCAGCGCACCGAGGCCGACGCGTGCGGCCGCGAAGACGTCCGCGTTCTCCTTCTCGGAACAGGTCAGCACCGAGCCGTCCGCGGTGACCAGTTCGAGTCCCCTGATCTGGGCGGCGATGGAGGCCGAGTCGCGACCGGTGCCGTGGGTACCGGTGCTGGTGGCGCCGGAGACGGTCTGCTCCATGATGTCGCCCATGTTCGTGAGGGACAGTCCCTCACGCGCGAGCGCGACGTTGAGCCTCTTGAGCGGGGTGCCCGCCTCGACGGTGACGGTGCCCGCCTCGCGGTCGATCCGGCGGATGCCCGTCAGCAGTTGAGGTCGGATCAGCACGCCGTCGGTCGCCGCGGCCGCCGTGAAGGAGTGCCCGGTGCCGACCGCCTTCACCCTCAGGCCGTCCTCGGCCGCCTTGCACACCGCGGCGGAGAGCTCCTCCACCGAGGCGGGGACGACCTCTCGTACGGGGTGGGCGGTGACGTTCCCCGCCCAGTTACGCCACGTGCCGCTCTTCCCGCTCACTGTGGTGCTCATGGGACCCTCCCCGCTGCGGAGCCGGCCTGCCCAGCCGGCGGTACCCGAGGAAACCGACCGCGACCGCGACGGCCCCGGACAGCGCCGGAACCTCGTACCCGGCCTCCGCGCCGGCGGCATCGATCACCTTGCCGGCCACGGACGAGCCGATCGCGACCCCGACGGCGAGCCCGGTGGACACCCAGGTCATTCCCTCGGTCAAGTGCGCGCGTGGTACGTGCCGCTCGATGAGGGCCATCGTCGTGATCATCGTGGGTGCGATGGACAGGCCCGCAACGAACAGCGCCACGGCCAGAGACGGCAAGTTTCCGACCAGTTGGAGGGGGATCATACTCACGGCCATGGCGCATATGCCCAGTAGCCATCTGCGTTCCGGCGCACCCGTGAAGCGCAGCAGCCCGAAGACCAGGCCGGCGGCGCAGGAACCCGCCGCGTACAGCGCCAGGACGACGCTCGCGGCCGCCTTGTGACCCCGTTCGTCGGCGAAGGCGACGGTGACCACGTCGACTGCGCCGAAGATCGCCCCGGTCGCCGTGAACGTGGCCACGAGAACCTGGAGTCCGGGGGAACGCAGCGCCGTCCCGCCGGTGTTCCGCTCCCCGGGGTGGGTTGCGGGTTCGGTGGAGCGCTGCGCGGTCAGCCAGAAGACGCCGGCTGCCAGGAAGCAGGCGGCGAGCAGGGGGCCGGCCTCCGGGAACCAGCTCGTGGACAGCCCGATCGAGATGATGGGCCCGAAGATGAAGCAGACCTCGTCGACCACCGACTCGAAGGAGTAGGCGGTGTGCAACTGCGGGGTGCCCCCGTAAAGGGCCGCCCAGCGGGCTCTGATCATGGCGCCGAGGCTCGGCACCGCGCCGATGCCGGCGGCGCACACGAACAACGTCCAGTCCGGCCACGTGAAGTGGGCGGCCAGCAGCAGACCGGCCGCGGCCAGCAGCGCGACGAGCGTCGCCGGGCGCAGCACCCGGCGCTGCCCGTGCCGGTCGACCAGGCGCGAGATCTGCGGCCCGATCGCGGCCGCGGACAGGGCGAGGGTGGCGGAGAGGGCGCCCGCGAGCCCGTAGCGCCCGGTGAGCTGCGAGATCATCGTCACCACGCCGATGCCCATCATCGACAGCGGCATCCGGCCCAGGAAGCCGGCGGCGGAGAAGCCCTTGGAGCCTGGGGCGGCGAACAGGGCGCGGTAGGGGCTGGGCACGGGGTCTCCGAAGCGTTCGGTAAGGCGCGAAATACAAGCATGTGCCTTACGACTTAGGCAACCCTAACGTATGCCGGGCGGAGGGCTCGCACCAGTGTTCGGGCAGGCTCGGGTGGAGGCCGACGGCACGCGGCCGGGTGGCGGGGGTGTCGTCCGAGGCGGGTGGCAGGATCGTAGACATGCCCGATGCACTGGATGCCAGCCCGTACGACGCCCTCTTGCTCCTCTCGTTCGGAGGCCCGGAGGGGCCGGACGACGTGGTCCCGTTCCTGGAGAACGTGACGAGGGGCCGGGGCATCCCCAGGGAGCGCCTGAAGGAGGTGGGGCAGCACTACTTCCTGTTCGGCGGGGTCAGCCCCATCAACGGCCAGAACCGCGCCCTCCTCGACGCCCTGCGCAAGGACTTCGCCGAGCACGGTCTGGGTCTGCCGGTCTACTGGGGCAACCGCAACTGGGCACCCTATGTGACGGACACCCTGCGCGAGATGGTCGCGGACGGGCACCGCCGCATCCTCGTCCTCGCCACCAGCGCCTACGCCTCCTACTCGGGCTGCCGCCAGTACCGCGAGGACCTCGCGGGCGCGTTGGCCACCCTGGAGGAGGAGGGCCGCCCGCTGCCGAGGATCGACAAGCTGCGGCACTACTTCAACCACCCCGGATTCTTGGAGCCGATGATCGAGGGTGTGCTGAAGTCCCTGGCCGACCTCCCCGAGGACGTCGGGGCCGGCGCGCACATCGCCTTCACCACGCACTCCATCCCGGACTCGGCGGCTGACACCTCGGGCCCCGTCGAGGGGCACGGAGAAGGCGGCGCGTACGTGCGGCAGCACCTGGACGTGGCACGGCTGATCGCGGACGCCGTGCGTGAGCGGACCGGGATCGAGCGTCCCTGGCGGCTCGTCTACCAGTCGCGCTCGGGCGCCCCGCACATCCCGTGGCTGGAGCCGGACATCTGCGACCACCTGGAGGAGCTGCACGGTTCCGGTGCCCCGGCGGTCGTGATGGCGCCCATCGGGTTCGTCTCGGACCACATGGAGGTGCTGTACGACCTCGACACGGAGGCGAAGGTCAAGGCGGAGGAACTGGGGCTGCCGGTGCGCCGCTCGGCCACCGTCGGTGCCGACCCGCGCTTCGCCGCCGCCATTCGTGACCTGATCGTCGAGCGGGCCGCGACCGAGCGCGGGCAGCAGGTGACGCCCTGTGCGCTCGGCGCCCTCGGCCCGAGCCACAACGTCTGTCCGGTGGGGTGCTGCCCCGCCCGTGCCCCGCGTCCCGCCGCCGCGGGCGCCGACAGTCCGTACGCGTGAGGAGCGCCGTGACCGAGCAGCCCCGGTCGTCCGACCGGCTGAAGAACGAACTTCTGGAGATCGCGCTGGAGGCCGCCACCCGGGCGGGCACCTTCCTGCGCGACGCGCGGCCCGAGGACCTCGGCGTGGCCGCCACCAAGTCCAGTGCCATCGACGTGGTCACGGAGATGGACATCGCCGCCGAGAAGCTGATCACCGGGCTGATCTCCGACCGCCGGCCGGACGACGGCCTGCTCGGCGAGGAGGGGGCGAGCGTCGAGGGCAGCAGTGGTGTCGAATGGGTGATCGACCCCATCGACGGCACGGTCAACTATCTGTACGGACTGCCCAGTTGGGCCATCTCCATCGCGGCCCGCATGGACGGGGAGACGCTTGTCGGGGTGGTTCACGCACCCATGCGCGGCGAGATCTTCCGGGCGGTTCTGGGGGAGGGAGCGTTCGTGAACGACCGCCCCGCGCGTGTGCGACCCGCCTCGGAGCTGGGCCTCGCCCTGGTCAGCACCGGCTTCGGGTATCTCGCCGAGCGCAAGGCCCGGCAGGCCGAGGTGGCCCGGCTGCTGATCCCCGAGGTGCGGGACATCCGCCGGGGCGGCTCCGCGGCGATCGACCTGTGCGATGTGGCGGCCGGCCGTCTGGACGCGTACTACGAGCGGGGGCTGAATCCCTGGGACTACGCCGCGGGCGACCTGATCGCCCGTGAGGCGGGCGCACTGACCGGCGGGCGCCCCGGAGAGCCGCTCTCCCCTGCGCTCACGGTCGCGGCGACCCCGGGCCTCTTCGCCCAGCTCCAGGCCAGGCTGGACGAGCTGGGGGCCTGGCACGACTGAGGCCGCGACGCGCCGATCGGGACGGGCTGCGGAAAAACTCCGCGATGCCACCCGATCGGCCGGGGCGGTCTGGGCCGTACGGGGTACGCGGCGCCGGCGCGCCGATCATGGACCGCCCGCGGCGGCAGGGCGGCGACAGGGCGGCCCCGTGCGGCCGAGCTCTTCGGGCCGTTCCAGGCCGAAGGGCTCGGCCGCACGGGGTGAGCCGTGTGCGCCGTCCAGGAGCGGCGGTGCAGCCTTCCAGGGCCCCGGAGAGGGGACTGCCGGGCGTGCCCGCCCCCCGCGTAGAACACGGAGCGGGCCCCGGCCTGGATCTGCCCGGGGCCCGCTCCGCGCGAGCTGATCAGACGCGTGTCGCGCCGACTTCCACACCGTGCTCGGCGGCAAGGCGGTGCAGGTCGTCGAGCTCCGACTGTTCGACCTCCGCGAGGAAGTCGTCGCCGGTTTCGCGGGCCCGCGTCAGGTCGGACTCGGTAGCCCGTATGCGCTGCAGAAGTCCTGCGGTGAATGCGTCCATGCTGCGCCCCCTCGTCGTGGGTCGTGGGTGGGTGGCACGGGGGTGTGCCCTTCGGAAGGGGCGATCACGTCTTCTGGGTGCCCAGCGCTGCCCTGGCTGGGCGGCGACGGTGCCGGACATCCACGCCCGCTCTACGGGAAGTCGAGCAGCCGACCACATGGTGGTGTGCCACATGCAGAGCGTGATCGCGGGGTGTAAAGCCGTCCTCCCCCCGCTCCCTTCCGTGGAAACCTCAACCCTCCGAGAAAATTTCTCATTCCCGGACCCCTCGGACGGGCTTCCCGCGTTCGCCCGGCCGTCTTACAGCCGGTTTACGGCCGAAAAGGGCAGGATGGAGCCCTCATCCATGACAGACCCGTCCGTGGGCTGCCCGCAGCAGGGCTACGCGGGTGGACACAGGAAGGACAAGCGACGTGCGCGTACTCGTCGTCGAGGACGAGCAACTGCTCGCCGATGCGGTGGCCACCGGACTGCGCCGGGAGGCCATGGCCGTCGACGTCGTGTACGACGGCGCGGCGGCCCTGGAGCGCATCGGCGTGAACGACTACGACGTCGTCGTCCTCGACCGGGACCTGCCGGTCGTGCACGGCGACGACGTGTGCCGCAAGATCGTCGAACTCGGCATGCCGACCCGGGTGCTGATGCTCACCGCCTCGGGTGACGTCAGCGACCGTGTGGAGGGCCTGGAGATCGGCGCCGACGACTACCTGCCGAAGCCGTTCGCGTTCAGCGAGCTCATCGCGCGCGTGCGCGCCCTCGGCAGGCGTACGAGCGTGCCGCTGCCGCCCGTGCTGGAGCGCGCCGGGATCAAGCTCGACCCCAACCGCCGCGAGGTGTTCCGCGACGGCAAGGAGGTCCAGCTGGCGCCCAAGGAGTTCGCGGTCCTCGAGGTGCTGATGCGCAGCGAGGGCGCCGTCGTCTCGGCCGAGCAGCTCCTGGAGAAGGCCTGGGACGAGAACACCGACCCCTTCACCAACGTCGTGCGTGTGACGGTCATGACCCTGCGCCGCAAGCTCGGTGAGCCTGCGGTCATCGTCACCGTGCCCGGCTCGGGATACCGGATCTGATGACTGTGGCCACCACACCCGCGCCGCCCGCGGCGCCGCCCAGGCCCACCTGGGACCCCCGCAGGCCGGAACCCCCGTTCCCCTGGCTGCGCCCGACCATCCGCATAAGGCTCACCCTGCTGTACGGCGGCATGTTCCTGATCGCCGGCATCCTGCTGCTGTCGATCATCTATCTGTTCGCCGCGCACGCACTCAACGTGGGCAGCGATCTGCCGTTCAAGATCCTTTCAGGCCAGGTCGCCAGCGACACCTGCAACTTCCCGTCGTCCCCGACGGCGAACGAGCTCAACAACGCGATGAACGCCTGCGTGAACGAACAGCGCCAGCACGCGCTGGACAATCTGCTCAGCCGCTCGCTGCTGGCCCTGCTCGGCCTCGCCGTGATCGCCTTCGCCTTCGGGTACGCGATGGCGGGCCGTGTCCTGTCGCCGCTCGGCCGGATCACCCGGACCGCCCGTGCGGTGGCCGGCTCCGACCTGTCCCGTCGGATCGAGCTGGACGGCCCGGACGACGAGCTCAAGGAGCTGGCCGACACCTTCGACGACATGCTCGAGCGGCTGCAGCGGGCGTTCACGGCCCAGCAGCGGTTCGTCGGCAACGCCTCGCACGAGCTGCGCACCCCGCTCGCGATCAACCGCACCCTCCTGGAGGTGCATCTGTCCGATCCGGGGGCCCCCGTGGAGCTCCAGCAGCTCGGCAGGACCCTGCTGGCGACCAACGAGCGCAGCGAGCAGCTCGTGGAGGGGCTGCTGCTGCTCGCCCGCAGCGACAACCAGATCGTCGAGCGCAAGCCCGTCGACCTGGCGGAGGTGGCCGCGCAGGCCGTGGACCAGGTGCACGCCGAGGCGGAGGCCAAGGGTGTCGAGCTCCGCGGTGACCGCGCCCCGGCGGTCGTCCAGGGCAACGGGGTCCTGCTGGAGCGGATCGCGCTGAACCTCGTGCAGAACGCGGTCCGTTACAACATCCCCAAGGACGGCTGGGTCGATGTGACGACCCAGCTCCAGCACGGTCAGGCGGTCCTGGTGGTCGCCAACACCGGACCGATGGTCCCGGCCTACGAGATCGACAACCTCTTCGAGCCCTTCACACGGCTGCGTACGGAGCGAACGGGCAGCGACAAGGGTGTGGGCCTCGGCCTGTCCATCGCGAGGTCCGTGGCGCGCGCCCACGGCGGTCACATCACCGCGCAGCCCCGTGAGGGGGGTGGCCTCGTGATGCGCGTCGTCCTGCCCGTCTGAGGGGCGTCGGCCACGCCGTCCCCATGTTCGCTTTGCGCGGAATTTTCAAGCCCAGCATGTGGGCCGACCATGTGTGATCGATCACAACGGGGGCTTTCCGGCCATCTACTCTCCGTGATCCGGCGGAGGCCTATAAAGCCGGAAAATCCGGGTTTTCCCGGGCCTTGATCACGGGAAGTACACGGGGAGATGCCTTTGAAGTGCGGCATGCGGACCGTGTACGGTCCCGTTCGCCATCCAAGCCGATCACTCTTGAGGAGTTCGGTTGGGTGTCGATTGAGTAACAGACCTTGATGTGAGGCAAAATCTCCGCCTCGAGGCGGGCACAAGTCCGGCCTCTCACGCGTTACGTGCGCTGGAGACACCCGCAGACACCCAGAGGGGGAGAGCGAAATGGCAACCGATTACGACACCCCACGCAAGACCGACGACGATGTCGACTCCGACAGCCTTGAGGAGCTGAAGGCCAGGAGGAACGACAAGTCCGCCTCCGCGGTGGACGTCGACGAGTTCGAGGCCGCCGAAGGCCTGGAACTCCCGGGCGCCGACCTCTCGAACGAGGAGCTGGCCGTCCGTGTACTGCCGAAGCAGCAGGACGAGTTCACCTGCATGAGCTGCTTCCTGGTCCACCACCGCAGCCAGCTGGCCCGAGAGAAGAACGGTCAGCCGATCTGTCGCGACTGCGACTGAGGCGGGGTCGGCCGTGACTGGCTCGACCCCTCCCCGGAAGCGCCGCTTCCTGCACAGGGGAGCGGACCCGGAGCCTCCTGAAGGCTCCAATGGCGTGCGTGACGACGAGCGGGGCGCTTCCGATCCGGGAGCAGCCTCGCTCGAGCCGGTGAACAGCCCGGCTGTGCCCGAGGTGCCGGCCCGACCCCCGGCACCCGTCGCACGGCGGCGCGCGACGGCCGTCCGGGACGGAATCCGGGAAGGCGTCCGCAAGGGCGGCAGCCAGGCCAAGGCGGGACTGGGGTACCTCGCCGACCGGATCATCGAGATCGGCCCGCGGATCCCCGTACGGGACCTCAGGACGCTCCGCGGGCAGTTCCCCGGCCTCGGGCCCGAGGAACTCGCCGACAAGCTCGTCTCGGGCGCCGCCAGGGCGACGGCCACGGTCGGGGCCGGGATCGGAGCAGCCGCGATGCTGCCCGTACCGCCCGCCATGCCGACCGAGCTGGCCACGGAGATCACCGGCGTCGCGGCGATCGAACTGAAACTGATCGCCGAACTGCACGAGGTGTACGGTCTGCGGCCACCCGGGAACCTCAGCCAGCGCAGTACCTCGTATCTGAGGTCCTGGTCGGGGGAGCGCGGCATCGAGGTGACCAAGCCGTCGACCGTGGACGCCGCCCTCGGCGGGCGGATGAAGCGGGAACTGCGGCAGCAGATCATGAAGCGGATGGTGCGGAACCTGCCGAACCTGATGCCCTTCATGGTGGGTGCCGCGGTGGGCGCCGTCATGAACCGGCGGGACACCAGGCGGCTGGCGGAGCGGATCCGCAAGGATCTGCGCAAGGCACAGGTGCCCTGGGAGGCCCTGCCGGAGCTGCCGCCGCTGGAGAAGCCGAAGCACCCCCTGCAGATCGAGGACTGACGTCCCCTTCCGGCGCGGCCGGCGGACCGGGTCGCGCCGTCGCTACACCTGCGCCCGCGCCGCCGCGATCGCCGCCGCCAGCCTCTCCGGCTCCCTGGACGACAGGTACAGGTACGGCGTCGGGTCCTCGGGGTCCACGACCTCGACCTTCAGGGCCCTCGGAATGTAGGCGCGCAGCAGCATGAAGGCACGTGTGTTCGCCTTGTACGTGCGCCATGCGCGGGCTTCCTCCGCGTCCAGGACCTCCGAGTCGCCGAGCGCCGACAGCGGGATCCTCGCCTCGCCCGCGATCAGCGAGTCGCCCACCACCCGGATACGCACGGAGCCGTACGAGCTCGCCACGACCGCCGAGGCCGCCGTGCCACCGACCAGCCCGCCGAGCAGCGGGAGCGTGCCGAACGGCACGAGGACGAGGGCCAGGGCGAAGCCGACCAGGAGGCACATCAGCCACCAGGACCGGGGCGCGGTGAGGCGTTCTTCGTACGGCGACGCGGAGAGCTGCATGGAATCAAGCTTGGCACGGTGTCGGGAACGCATTCACGCGCGGGTAAGGTCTGCGCCTGTGAGTGGTACTTCCGAAGCTCTGACACCGCCGACCGACGCCGTGGCGCCCGTACGGCACCCCGACGCCCCCGCCCCCGGGGAACTGCTCGGCGCGCACTACGACCAGTGCTTCGGATGCGGGGGAGCCCAGCCACACGGCCTGCACCTCGAGGCGCGGGCCGGTGAGGGCGTCTCCCTCACCGCCGAGTTCACCGTGCGGTCCGCCCACCAGGGTGCGCCCGGACTCGCCCACGGAGGGGTGCTCGCGACCGCCCTCGACGAGACCCTCGGCTCGCTGAACTGGCTGCTGCGCACGATCGCGGTGACCGGCAGGCTGGAGACCGACTTCGTGCGGCCCGTGCCGGTGGGCACCGTGCTGCATCTGGAGGCCGAGGTGACGGCGGTGGCCGGACGGAAGATCTACTCGAGGGCGACCGGTCGGATAGGAGGGCCCGAGGGGCCCGTCGCCGTCCGTGCCGGCGCCGTGTTCGTCGAGGTGAAGGTCGACCATTTCGTCGACAACGGCCGCCCGCAGGAGATCCGGGCGGCCATGGAGGACCCGGACCAGGTCCGGCGCGCGCGAGCCTTCGAGGTGAATCCGTGAGCAGCGAACCCCGTCGCGAACTCGCCGTGCTCATCCGGCGCGTCGACCCCGACGTACCGCTCCCGGCGTATGCGCACCCCGGGGATGCGGGAGCCGATCTGCGCACCACCGAGAGCCGCGAGCTGAAGCCCGGGGAGCGGGCCGTGCTGCCCACGGGCGTGTCTGTGGCGCTCCCGGAGGGGTACGCGGCCTTCGTGCATCCACGGTCCGGTCTCGCCGCCCGCTGCGGTGTCGCCCTGGTGAATGCCCCGGGGACGGTTGATGCCGGGTACCGTGGAGAGATCAAGGTGATCGTGGTGAATCTCGATCCGCGCGAGTCCGTGCGGTTCGAGCGCTTCGACCGGATTGCCCAACTGGTCGTCCAACAGGTGGAGAGGGTCCGTTTCCAGGAGGTCGCGGAGCTTCCCGACTCGGCGCGTGCCGAGGGGGGCTTCGGGTCCACCGGCGGTCATGCCGCCGTGGGCGGCACTACGGGTGGGAATCGATACGCTTCGGTCGTATCCGACCGGGAAGGACAGTGACGTGTTCGGACGTCGCAACAAGAAGGGTGCCGCCGAGGACGCGGCCGGCGAGGCCGAGCAGGTCGTCGACGGTGTCGACACTGAGGCGGACGTAGAGGTCGAGCGTGAGCGCGTGAGGCTCGAGCCGGAGCCCCGGCCCGACGGCCCCTGGGACAGGTCCGAGGTCCGTGAGCCCGGCGAGGGCCGGGTGGACCTGGGCGGGCTGTTCGTGCCCGGGGTCGAGGGCATGGAGCTGCGGGTCGAGGTCGCGGGCGACGCGATCGTCGCCGCGACCGTCGTGCTCAGGGACAGCGCCATCCAGTTGCAGGCCTTCGCCGCGCCCAAGCGCGAGGGCATCTGGGGCGAGGTCCGCGAGGAGATCGCCAGCGGCATCACCCAGCAGGGCGGCATCGTCGACGAGGTCGAGGGTTCGCTGGGCTGGGAGCTGCGGGCGCAGGTACCGGTGCAGCTGCCGGACGGCACGGGTGGGTTCCAGGTCGTGCGGTTCGTCGGCGTGGACGGCCCCCGCTGGTTCCTGCGCGGTGTGATCTCCGGCCAGGGTGCCGTTCAGCCGCAGGCGGCGGGGCTGCTCGAGCAGATCTTCCGGGACACCGTCGTGCTTCGTGGTGAAGGCCCGATGGCGCCGCGCGATCCGATCGTCCTCAAGCTGCCCAACGACGCACAGATGGTGCCCGAGGGCGTGCAGACGGAGGAGGCGGGATCCCGCTTCTCCGGTGGTATGGGCCAGTTGCAGCGAGGACCCGAGATCACCGAGGTCCGCTGACCGGCCCGCTGACACAACCGGCGAAGGCCGTGCCCCGACGGGGGCGCGGCCTTTTTGTGTGCCGCGTGCGCGGACCCTTGACGCGCAGTTGGTCTGTACCTATGTTCTCCGGCCATCGCGAGCGTTCAAAGAGGCGCTCATCGTTCACATACGAGAACGGATGGCTGTCGCATGGCTGCTGCACCCCCACGTCGTCGCCGCAGATCACGGGCCTTACTGTTCACCATGCTGGTCGCCGCACTGGTGACCGGACTTCTCCTCCAGCCCCAGGCCCACCGTGCGGAGGCCGCCCCCACGACCTTCGCCCATCCCGGAGTCACCGTCTCCAGGGCCCAGCTGGACTTCGCCCGCAGCAAGGTCGACGCCGGCGCCCAGCCCTGGAAGGGCGCCTTCGACCAGATGACGGCGAGCAAGTACGCGGATCTGAACCGCACCCCCAAACCCCGCGCCACCGTCGAGTGCGGCTCGTACTCGAATCCCAACTACGGCTGCACCGACGAGCGCGAGGACGCGATCGCCGCGTACACCGACGCCCTCGCCTGGTACATCACGCGCGACGACCGCTACGCGAAGAAGTCCATCCAGCTGATGGACGCCTGGTCGGCCGTCATCAAGGAGCACACGAACAGCAACGCGCCCCTGCAGACCGGCTGGGCGGGCTCCTCGTGGCCCAAGGCCGCGGAGATCATCAAGTACACCTACACCGGCAGCTGGGCGAACTCCGGGCGCTTCGCCACCATGCTCCGCGACGTCTACCTGCCGAAGGTGATCGGCGGCTCCAACTCCAACGGGAACTGGGAGCTGTCCATGATGGAGGCCGCGGTCGGCATATCGGTCTTCCTCGAGGACAGGACGTCGTACGACAAGGCGATGGCGAAGTTCCGCACCCGGACAGCGGCGTACGTCTACCTCGCCTCCGACGGCGATCTGCCCAAGACCGTGCCCAGCCAGAACCTCGACACCAGAGACAAGATCGTCAACTACTGGCAGGGGCAGTCGACCTTCGTCACCGGGCTCACCCAGGAGACCTGCCGTGACCTCACGCACACCGGATACGGCATCTCCGCCATCTCGCACGTGGCCGAGACCAGCCGCATTCAGGGGCAGGACCTGTACGGCACCGACGTCGGCGAGCGGCTGCGGCAGGCACTCGGGTTCCAGTCCAAGTACCAGCTGGGCACGGCCGTACCCGGTTGGCTGTGCGGCGGCTCGCTCACCCTCGGTCTCGGGCCGGTCACCGAGGTGGGGTACAACGCCCTGCACAACCGCCTGGGCATCGCGATGACGAACACCCAGGCGCTGACCGAGCAGAACCGCCCGGCCGGCAGCAACAACCTCTTCGTCGCCTGGGAGACCCTGACGCACGGGGACAACCCCAGCTGACCTGCGTACGGCGGCCGAGGGCTCGCTGTGCCGGACCCCGGCCGCCGTACCCCGAAACGGGAGCCCCGCGCGGGTGTATCAGGGTTGCGTCAAGGAGGCCCTGCGTGACGCATCATGCCCCTTTTGCCGTAATTATTGGCCGTAAGGTCGACGCAGCGTACGCAGCGTGCGTAGCTGCGACGGGAAGACAATGGGGCCATGGGACGCGGCAAACTTCGGATCTACCTCGGTGCGGCACCGGGCGTGGGCAAGACCTACGCGATGCTCTCCGAGGCACACCGGCGCGTTGAACGCGGCACCGACTGTGTCGTGGCCTTCGTCGAGCACCACGCCCGCCCGCGCACCGAGGTGATGCTGCACGGCCTGGAGCAGATCCCGCGCAAGGAGCTCGTGCACCGCGGCTCGGTCTTCACCGAGATGGACGTGGACGCCGTCCTGCGCCGTGCCCCGGCCGTCGCCCTCGTGGACGAGCTCGCCCACACCAATGTGCCCGGTTCCCGCAACGCCAAGCGCTGGCAGGACGTCGAGGAGCTGCTGGCCGCGGGGATCGACGTCGTCTCGACCGTCAACATCCAGCACCTGGAGTCCCTCGGCGACGTCGTGGAGTCGATCACCGGCATCCGGCAGCAGGAGACGGTGCCGGACGAGGTGGTGCGCCGCGCCGACCAGATCGAGCTGGTCGACATGTCGCCCCAGGCGCTGCGCAGACGGATGGCGCACGGCAACAT
>Ga0102590_1001476_pt1 | contig 35195 bp, 38 predicted proteins | sample AraplaMF_Col_mMF_FD_76859 | JGI IMG/M metagenome (GOLD analysis project Ga0102590, IMG submission 76859) | Arabidopsis root microbial communities from the University of North Carolina, USA - plate scrape MF_Col_mMF | ecosystem: Host-associated > Plants > Roots > Endosphere | place: USA... | reverse complement strand
GTCGATACGTCGGCGCCGAGACAGGATGCGACGGCGCCGCGCTGGCATTTCGAAATCCCGTTCGCGACACCGCAGGGCACGGCGATGGCGCAGTTCGAGATCTCGCGCGACGGCGGCCACGAGGAGGTCGAGGCCGCCAAGCGGATCTGGCGCGCGCGGTTCTCGCTCGACGTCGAGCCGGCCGGGCCGGTGCACGCGCTGATATCGCTGACCTCTGACAAGACCTCGGTGCGGCTCTGGGCGGAACGGCCGGCGACGGCGGAGCAACTCCGCGCCGGAATGCCCCAGCTCAGCCAAGCGCTCAGCCGCGCCGAATTGCAGCCCGGCGATGTCGTGATCCGCGACGGCGCGCCGCCCCAGGCCGCGCCGGCTGCGCGTGCCGGGCATTTTCTGGACCGCGCGCTATGAGCGTCGACACCAAAAGCAAGGTTGCAGTCGCGCTGCATTACGACAAGACCGGCGCGCCGCGCGTCGTCGCCAAGGGCAAGGGCGCCATCGGTGAGAAGATCATCGAACTCGCCAAGGCGCACGACATTCCGATCGAGGAGAACGAGGTGCTGGCGGGCGCGCTGTCGCATGTCGAGATCGGCGATGAAATTCCGCCCGAGCTCTATAAGGCGGTCGCCGAAGTGCTGATCTTCGTGCTGCGCCTGTCGGGCCGCGTGCTCTGATTCCAAAATCGCGGAAGCGTGGCGCTATTCTATTCCCCACGCGCGAGGATCGAGAAGTTCTGCCGGTGGCTTGATCTCATCGAGACTGACCGGACGCCGCGTCAAGCGGACCGCGGTCCATTCCTGTACAACATCCCGTTCCTCGATCGTGCGCCACTCCCGGCGATCCTTCAACACAACGCCGTCGTTCGTCCGACATCTTGATCGGCCGGAGACGCCGTTTGTCATCAGGTAGAACCAACGGCAGGTCTCGCCAAGGATCGTCTCCGAGCGGTTTGTTTCGTTCCACATTGCGGATGTCATGGTCGCGGCATCCTGCGGTGCGGAAGGCGGTCGGCTGATGGTGAGCCGCTTCGGTACGCCGGTTTCGTCCCAGACATATTCAAAGCCCATCCGACCAGAATCATGCGCGATCTGAAGCTTGCGGCGGGCGCCGCTCACAGTCTCCTCCATTGACTGCCACTGGCCGCGCTGGCGTGTCGTGCGAACTGATTTTCCTGCATCAGTGGACTGGGCCGAAAGCTCCATCAGTGTTTCAGCGCCGAGGATTGCTGATGCTGCGGAAGTTGCCGCATCTTGATCCCACCAATCCAGCGTCAAGAGCGTGCGCGGGGGCTCCACCTCGTCCGCTGCGACCGTCCGGCGCTCCACGCGCGTTGCTTCGGCCGATGTAATTACCTTGCTTCCGAAGGTGGACCTTTGCCACACCTCAATGCCGTCGTCCGTGACGCAGCTCAGATGGTAAGAGCCGGAGTCGCTGGGGGTCCCCTCACTGGGTCTCGATACTTCCCACACCGTGCAGGTTTCGCCGAGATGCGCCTGCCGTTCCCCGGTATTGCGAGGCCGGTGGTCACGATAAGACAAATCAATGCCACCACGACTGAAAAACGTCGATGACCCCCTGGACTGGCCATGGACGGCAACGACGCCATTGACGGCGTAATACGCGACGAAACGGTAGGTGCCTTCAACTCGATCTACACGGGTTCGATCTCCGTGATGGAACACGCTTCGCTTGGCCACCTCCTTGCCATGGAGGCTCTCGACCATGGTGACGACATAATCGGGGTGCGGCGAGATCGGCGCAAACGGCAGACGGGCCATCGCAGAGGCGACAGCGGGGACGAAGATCGCCATTACAAGAAAGATCGTCCGCAAGGCAAAGTTCCCAGAGGTATTAGCGCACGCGCTGTAATAGCGCGATTGTGTACAGCAATCCCCACGGGTGCGGAAGGGGTGGCATTCTAGTATTTCGATTGTCGATGCTTTACGACGATGCAATTAGCATCGTCGCCGTTCTTCAAACAGGTCGGAAATGCCCGTGATCAATCGTCGCCATGCGCTCGGTCTTCTCGCTTCGACCCCGCTCATACCCGCGCGCGCGTTTGCCAATGTCTCCTATCAGCGCAGCGAGTTTCGCGACGATCTTTCCCGGCGCTTTTTCGATCTCGGCACTGTCGGCACCTTCGTGGCCTACAAGGTGGATGACTACCTGATCATCGCCAGCGACAAGGTGCGCTCGGGCGAGGGCAGGCTGCCGGCCTCGACCTTCAAGATTCCGAACTCGCTGATCGCGCTCGAGACCGGCGTGGTCGAAGACCCCGACAAGGATATCTTCAAGTGGGACGGGGTGACGCGCAGCATCGAGGCCTGGAACAAGGACCACACGCTGCGCTCGGCGATCGCGGTCTCCGCGGTGCCGGTCTATCAGGAAATCGCCCGCCGCATCGGGGCCGAGCGCATGCAGAAATATCTCGACCTGTTCGACTACGGCAACCACGACATCGGCGGCAGCATCGATCAGTTCTGGCTCACCGGGGCCTTGCGCATCGATCCGGTCCAGCAGATCGATTTCGTCGATCGCCTGCGGCGCGGCGTGCTGCCGGTCGGCAAGCGCAGCCAGGAGCTGACATGCGACATCCTCCCCGTGACCAAGGTCGGCGACGCCACCATCCGCGCCAAGAGCGGGCTTTTGGGCGCCGAGCAGGGGTCACTCGGCTGGATGGTCGGCTGGGCCGAGAAAGGCAGCCAGCAGACCGTGTTCGCGATGAACATGGACTGCAAGAACCAGGACCACATCGCCGCGCGCATGACGGTCGTGCAGCAATGCCTCGCCGATATCGTGGCGATTTAGCCATGGCGTTTTCGAAGTGGATACCGGAGCTATCGGTTCTGATTCGATCATAACCGATAGCGCGGTTAGCGCCGGCTCAGCGCGAGCGAGACCGACGTGATGTTGGTGCCTTGCGGCTGGATCGATACCGTCTGCCGGCCGCCACGGGTCGTCAGCGATAGATGCGCCGAAAAGCTGTCGCCTCTGGCCGCAGCCTCGACATGATCGCCGGCCGCCCGTCCGGAGAGCGTGCCGGAAGCGTTGCGGCTTGCTTCGCTCCACGAGCCTGAAATGGCGCCGCCGCGGTATTCGACCTCGCTGGCAAGATCGAAATTATAGCTGGCGCTGGCGCATCGCAGGTTGAGCCGGAGCTGCTCGCCGCCGCCGGCGACATCGTATGACGCGCGGCAACGCAATTGCTCCTGCTGCCCGTCGCTGGTGCTGAGCACGCCGCCGCCCGACCATGTGCCCGCCATGGCGACGAAGGGCGAGGCGGGTGCAGCCGGCGCCGCGCTGGCGGGCAGGCACAACAAGGCAATCAGCAGCGCCGGCTTTTTGAGACTGGACACAGACATCTGGAGGCCTCCATTCCGATTGGGCGATAAACGCCGCAGCCGCAAATGGGTTCGGCCGACCACGCAGACTTTACTGGCGCGCGAAGGGGCGCTGAACTAGCTTCCTTGGCCGCAATGGGGCTCTACATGCTGTCTCGCCGCTCGGTTCTGCTGGGAGGGTTGGCGCTTTGGCTTGGGCCGGCCGGCGCCTTCGCTCAGGCGCCGTCCGAAGAGAGCGTCCTGGCCATCCTGAAGGACCGGATCGACGTCGGCCGCGAAAGCCTCGGGCTTGTCGCGGCGTTTTGGGATCACGACCGGCGCAGCGTTTTCGCCCAAGGGCAATCAGGCGCCGATAACAATCGGCCGCTGGATGGCGATACGGTCTTCGAGATCGGCTCCATCACGAAAGTGTTCACCGCGCTGCTGTTTGCCGACATGGTGCTGCGGGGCGAACTCGCGCCGGATGATCCGGCGGCGAAATATCTGCCGGCCAATGTCAGGATGCCCGATTTCGAGGGCGAGCCGATCACGCTGATGGATCTTGCGACCTACACCTCGGGCCTGCCACGGATGCCGTCGAATTTCGCGCCGAAGAATCCGGCCAATCCCTACATCGACTACACCGCTGAGCGGCTCTACGACTACCTCTCGAACTACAAGCTCGGCTACAGGCCGGGCAGGCACTACGAATATGCCAATCTCGGTTTTGGCCTGCTCGGCCACATCCTCGAACTGCGCGCTGGCAGGAGCTTCGAGGAGATGGTCGTCTCGCGCATCTGCGCGCCGCTCGGCATGGACGATACCCGCATCAACTTGTCGGATTCGATGCGGCAACGCCTGGCGCGCGGTCACAGCGCGCTGCTTGTGCCGGTTGCGAACTGGGACTTTTCGGTGCTCGCCGGCGCCGGCGCGTTGCGCTCCACGGCGAACGATCTGTTGAAGTTCTTGCAGGCGTGCATGAATCCCGCCGATGGGCCGGTTGCCGCGGCGCTGAAGATGAGCCTTTCCCAGCGGCGTCCAAGGGCGAGCGAGCGCGACGTGGCGCTCGGCTGGTTCGTTGCGAACCGGTTCGGCGATGAGGTGGTCTGGAAGGATGGCGGCACCGGCGGCTATGCAACCTTCATCGGCTACTCGACGAAGACGCAACGGAATTTCATCCTGCTCTCCAACACCGCCGACTATTTTGCCAACACCCAGCTTGGCACGCATCTGGTGAACGCGGCATACCCGGCGCCGAAACTTCGCCGCCAGGTACCGGTCGATCCGGCCATACTGGCCGCCTATGCCGGCCGTTATGAGCTGACGCCGGCGTTCGTGCTGACGGTGCGGGCCGATGGCGCGCGCCTGTTCGTCCGCGGCACAGGTCAGGACGAACTCGAAGCCTTCGCCGAAAGCGAGACCGATTTCTTCAGTCGTATCGTCAACGCCCAGATCACCTTCGCGCGGCCGGAAGGCGGCGTGGCGCCGTCGCTGATCCTGCACCAGAACGGCAAGGATCAACTCGCCAAGCGCATTCCTTGAGCGTGACCGATCGGACTTGCGAAGATCGGCGCGAGCCAGTGATACCCTTGAAAGGGGCGCGACTGACCCGTGGTTCGGTTTCATGGCCGCTTGGCTGCAAGTCATAGTTGCGCAGTTCCCCAGAAGTGCTAGTCTCGAGACCGCACGATGGAGTGACCGCCATGGATTGGATCGAGAAGCTCACCGGGTGGAATCCCGATGGAGGCGACGGATCGGCGGAGACAGCGATCGTTCTTGTTGCCGTGATATTGCTCGTAGCTGTGATTGTAGGGCGGAGCCCATCGCTCCGCGCACAATTGAAATCCTTATTCGTCGCATCGAAGGTGAAATAGCTATCCTTAGCGAGAAGGCTGCGGGAGGCGCCAGCAGGGCGAGCGGCGCAGTTTTTGGCGCGGCCTCAGGAAGCGGCGGTGTCGGTCCGTCTCAACAGGAGAACACGCATGGCTTCGATAACGAAGGAGTCCGCGGCTTTCGTTTTTCGTGGGACCGTCAAGCGCAAGGGCGCCGCCAATTTAAAGGCAATCACCGATACCGGCCGGACCGCGGTGGTGACGGTCGAGGAGATCGTGCGTTCTCCTCCCGCCATAGCAGGATTTGTCGGCCAAGATGTAACGGTCCGGCTTGCCGACCAGGAACAGGTTGCGAGCGGAGAGAAAGCCGTCTTCTACGTCACGGGTTTTGTCTTCGGGGAGCGCCTTGCGGTGCAATCGGTCGGCCACGACTCCGTTACCGGCGCGCGGCCGATGGTTGCGGCGAGCACACAAGCTGCGGGCGGCGATCCGACGCGAGCCTTCCGGCAGACAAAAGCGCGGGAGCGCGCTCAGGCAGCTCCGGTGGTTGTCACCGGGAAGGTTGTTGCCGTCGGTCTTGCGGATTCCGAAACGACCGGAGCCACGTCCGCCGCGATAACTTCACGGCGCGTCAGCGAGCACGAGCCGTTCTGGCGGGAGGCCGTTGTCGAGGTCGAGGCCGTTCACAAGGGGACGATGCCGTCACAGCAATGTGTGTTGCGCTTCCCTGGCAGTAGCGACGTCCGCTGGCACCGTTCACCGAAGTTCCAGGCCGGCCAGGAAGGCGTGTTCTCTCTGCATCCGGATCGGGTCACCAGCAGTACCCGGCTGGGTCCTGCCGCGCACAGTCTGGCTGCCAGCGCCACAACGTATACGGCGCTGAGCAGCGCCGATTTCCAACCGGCCGACCACCCGGCGGAAGTTGCAGCTGCCGTTTCGGCGGCGCAATCCACCGCGACTACTTGAGAAACCGGGCATGCCGTCAGGGAGGCAGCGATGCGTCGAGCGAAGCGCGCCAAGGCCGTGAAAGCAACACGCGGCAAGAAGGTCACCCGCAAGGCCAAGAAAGTCACACGCAAGACGAAGAAAGCCGCGGTCGTCCGGAAGAAGCCGGCGAGTCGGCGGGCAGGCGGGGCAGTGGCCGGCCCTGCCGGTATTCTTCTGGTCAATATCATTCCGAAGTCGCTGAGTTCGGAGACGAACCAGGACAGCGAGCCGATGATCGCGGTAAATCCCGCCAATACCGATCAGATCGTCGCTACGGCCTTCACGCCGGATCCGCTTGAGAGCGGATCGGCGCCATATTTCTTTTCAAGCGACGGCGGCAAGACGTGGACGCTGAATACGGTCGTACCTGGCGGCGACATGACGGGCGACATCACGGTGGCCTTCAGCGGTACCGGCCCGGCGTTGTATGCCGGCATCCTGAGGCAGGACAGCCCCGGCCAATCGACGCGCATGGCCATCTTGCGCACGGCGGACTTCAGCGTACCGGCACCCATGGATGTGCTCGATGATCGCCTGGAACCCGACCAGCCGTTTGCCCAGGCGGCAACGGTAACCAACGGATCGGCGGCCGGCACGCAGCGCCTGTATGTCGGCAGCAATGATTTCGCGGGAAACGGCAGCACGGCCACCGTCGACCTTGCGCTCGATGCGGCCGCCCCGGCGCCCGTGTTCAAGAAAGTCCGGCTCGAACGCCGATCGACCGGCACGGCCGGGCAGGACGGCCCGCAGGTTCGCACGTCGATACATTCCGACGGCACGGTGTATGCGACGTTCTACGGATGGAGGTCGCAATCGGGCAATTTCGGTGCGAATACCCTCAAGGTGAAGACGGATGTCGTGGTGGTCAGGGATGACAAATGGGGGGACAATCCCAAACCCTTTGAAAGCCTGCGGGACGCGGCCGACAATGTAGTCGGGCAGCGCGTCGCCAAGGGTGTGACCATCTCGTTCAACCGGAACGGACTGTCCGCGAATGGCCAGCAGCGTATGGGCGGGACGCTCTCCATCGCGGTGGATCCCCGAAGCAACAAAAGCGGCACCGTGTATCTTGCCTGGGGCTCGGATGAGCCCGGCACCGGCTTTTCAATTCACGTCAAGAAGTCCACCAACCGCGGCGTGACATGGTCGGCAAACGACATCCTCACGGTTCAGCGCGGGACCAACGCTGCGCTTGCAGTAAACGCCGACGGCGCCGTCGGCCTGTTGTATCAGCAACTGACCGGGACGGGACCTGCGCTACGCTGGGAAACGCATCTGCGGCGAAGCAGCAATGGCGGAAATTCCTGGTCCGATCTTACGCTGGCGACCGCGCCGGCGTCCACCCCGGTCAAGACCTTTGATCCCTATCTCGGCGATTACGACCACATGGTCGCCGTGGGCCGCGACTTCTACGGCATCTTCTCCGCGAGCAACGTGCCCGACAAGGCGCATTTTCCGAACGGAGTGACGTATCAGCGGAATGCGGATTTCAACACGCGCGTGTTGCGTGATGTCAGCAATCTGCATTCTGTTGTGCCGTCGATCGATCCGTTCTTCTTCAAGATAGGAGCGTGAGATGGCAAGAGCGGCGGTCGCTCCTCGCGGTAACTACGGGGCCGCCTCCCTCACTCATCGGTCGCAGAGCGCTTGACGACTGCGCGCACGCGTGCGGCTTCCCCGACAGGAAGCAGATCGCTCTTCCTCGGAAGGTTGAAAGCTTTGCTCGTTGCCTTTCCGCGAACGACGGCCTTTGGGCTGAAGACGTCAGGCTGCAGAATGAATACGCCGGAATGGCCCGTTTCGAGCTTGGGATAGCGATACCACATCACGTCAGTGGAGGTCGGAAAGCGGACGACGACCTGCTTGCCGGGTGACTTTCCCTTGAGTTCCTCGTCGACGTCGATCACGGCTTCGGCGATTGCGGGATCGTGCTCGGTTATCCGCGCACGGCCGGCTCCCGCGGCAGCGCTCTTGGGCTGCCGAATCTCACGCACGTGCCCGACCACGACGACTGGCGCGGACTGGATACGTGCAAGCAGATCGGAATCAATATCGCCCGGCATATTCGATCGGTTTCGTTGGCACCTGGCACGGCTTCATTGACATCGTGGAAATTAGCACTTTTGCGGGCCGTAGGGAAATCAGCTTCTCGCGCGCCATGGACCGGGCGAGTTCCATGCCACCGCCTGCTTACCCCAGCTTGAGCAGCGCCTGCAGGAAATCGCTCACCGCTTTCTGCGCTTCCTTGGCGGTAGCCGGATTGCCGCCGACATGCGGGTTGAGCGCGATGCAGTCGTCCTTGTAGGTGAAGGGCGCTTTGGTATCGTCGTTCATCAGCACGCCGCCTTCGCCTTCCCGGATGCGGCAGTTGCGCGCCGACTGCGCATTGGCCGAGACGGCGACGGCGCTGACGCCGAGCAGGCCGGCATCGAAGCCATGCGCGGAATCCGGATATTCCGTCAGCGTCACGTCGCGCTTGGCTTCCTGCAGGCGGGCGAGATAGGCCTTGCAGGTGGCGACCGGGTTATAGTCGTCGGGCGTGCCGTGAAAAATCCGGATCGGGCGCGCAACGGTCTCGGTGTCGGTGGCATAGGTGGTCGAGCAATCCGGATAGAACGGAATGTAGGCGGCGAACTGCGCGCCGGATTTGTTCCACATCTTGTGGAAGCGTTCGAGGCTGGCATAGAGCGTGGCCTGTCCGCCGCGCGAAAAGCCCATCAGCACGATGCGGTCGGTGTCGACGCGCGGATGTTTGGCGAGGATGTCCAGCGCGCGGTAGATGTCGACGATGAAGTTGAGCCGGCCGAGCAGGGCCTGGTTGGGGCCGACCGCCGTCAGCCCGCGACCGCTGAAGCCGTCGATCACGAAGGTCGAAACCCCCATCGCATTGAAGTGGCGCACCCACGGATCCATGCCGGCGCCAACGCCGCTGGAGCCATGCATCAGCACGATCACGGGCAGTTTTCCGCTGCCTTGCGCGATGCGGAATTCACCGGCGACGGTGACCGCTTTGCCGTTGGCATCGCCGGAGAGGAATTGCTGGTCGGAAATCGTCAGCGACGGGATCGCGTAGATCTCGGTACGGGCCGCGACATCCTTCGGCATCGATTGCGCCGATGTCTCGATGCAGGTGAACAATAGCCCCGTGCAGAAAATCGCGGTCACAGCCGCGACGCGCCAATCCGTCAGCATCATCTCCCCCAAACGTGTTTTTTGTTTATCTGCGGACTAGATCAATCGGGCGGCCGGCTGTCAATTTGCCCGGTCAGTCTTTCGATGCGTCCTGCCTTGCTGGCGCCCTGGAAAGCGGGGAATATCCGATGCCGTTCGGGGGACACATGGCCGTCATTTCAAAGGTATCAGGCGTCGCCTGGCTCCTGGTCGGATTCGCCCTGCTGTCGGGAAACGCGGCTGCGGCCGGGCCGTCCTACGACGACTATGTTGCGCAGGTGAAAGCCGGCAAGATCGAGATCGACTACACGGCGTTTCGTCTTGCCTATGCCGCCAGCCCAAAATACGCGCCTTACGGCATCATCGAGATATTGAGCAAGCTGAAGACGGCCTACGCGGCCGGCGATTGCTCATCCGCGATGGCGCTTGCGAGCGAGGTATTCGAGGTCAACTTCGTGCAAATGGACGCCCACATGATTGCTGCTTTCTGCCTGAAGAAGGCCGGCAAGGAGGAGGAGGCGCGGCGGGAGTATGCCATGTTCCTGGGGCTCGTCAGCTCCGTGCTCAAGTCGGGCGACGGAATGAGCCCGGAAACCGCCTTCGTCGTCATCGCCGTCGACGAAGAGTACAGTCTGTTGGCAGCCGTGTCGCTGACGCCGGTCAAGCAGGCACGGGTGAACCATGGCGGCTCCGCCTTCGACCGGTTCGAGGTCAAGTTGCCGGATTCAGACCAGACGACAACGCTCTTTTTCAACGTCGACCGTCCGCAGGCGCAGTTGGCGCGCACGTTGCGGAATACGTTGCCACAGCAAAAGCCGTAGACGACCGCACGACGGCGGAAAACGTGCCTGCCTACGCCGGGTCCTGCGGCTTCCCGATCCGGCCCATATGGGTAAAGCCAAAGCCGGTGGCGTATTTCAATCCGTAGCCGAGCGCCCGGTCGAAGCCGATATGGGCCAGCCAGATCATGGCGATCGAGAGAATGAGCGGCTCGGCGGTGCCAAAGCCGGTCGTCATCATGGCCATCGGCGCCAGGTAGCTGTGGACCGCGTTATAGACCATGGCGCCGAAACGCGGTCCCGACAGGTAGGCCGCAAAGCTGAGATCGGGCACGAAGAACAGAACGCCATAGATCCACCAGTCGCCATCCCAGATATAGTAAAGCAGCGTCATTCCGATAAAGAGCGCTAATCCTTCCAGCCGAAGCACCGTTCGCACACCCCCCGCGACGGCGCCCGAAGCCTCGGCGCTGGCAATATCAGTCATTCCGGTCCCCATGGTCAGGATGCGCATATAGGGGCGGTGCCATGGCGGTACCAGAGGCGGGAAGGGGTGTTTCCTGTCTCGAAAATGCCGTGTTAGAAGGCTCCCAAATCGACACCGGAACGGGCGGAAGCAGCATGAAGGATATCCTGGACACCCTCGAAGAACGGCGCGCCGGCGCCAAGCTTGGCGGCGGCGAAAAGCGCATCGAGGCGCAGCACGCCCGCGGAAAACTGACCGCGCGGGAGCGCATCGAGCTGCTGCTCGACAAGGGCTCGTTCGAGGAATTCGACATGTTCGTCGAGCACCGCTCGACCGAATTCGGCATGGAGAAGTCAAAAGTGCCGGGCGACGGCGTCGTCACCGGCTGGGGCACGGTGAACGGCCGCAAGACGTTTGTCTTCGCCAAGGATTTTACCGTGTTCGGCGGCTCGCTGTCCGAAACCCACGCGCTGAAGATCACCAAGTTGCAGGACATGGCGATGAAGGCGCGGGCGCCGATCATCGGCCTTTATGATGCCGGCGGCGCGCGCATCCAGGAGGGCGTGGCGGCGCTCGCGGGCTATTCCTACGTGTTCCGCCGCAACGTGATTGCCTCGGGCGTGATCCCGCAGATTTCGGTGATCATGGGCCCCTGTGCCGGCGGCGATGTCTATTCGCCCGCGATGACCGACTTCATCTTCATGGTGAAGAACACCAGCTACATGTTCGTCACCGGCCCGGACGTCGTAAAGACCGTCACCAACGAGGTCGTGACCGCCGAAGAGCTCGGCGGCGCCTCGGTGCACGCGACGCGTTCCTCGATTGCGGACGGCGCGTTCGAGAACGATGTCGAGGCGCTGTTGCAGATGCGCCGTCTGATCGACTTCCTGCCGTCCAACAACACCGACGGCGTGCCGGAATGGCCGAGCTTTGACGACATTGGCCGGGTCGACATGTCGCTGGATACGCTGATCCCCGACAATCCGAACAAGCCCTACGACATGAAGGAGCTGATCGGCAAGGTCGTGGACGAGGGCGACTTCTTCGAAATCTCGGAAACCTTTGCCCGCAACATCGTCACCGGCTTCGGCCGCATCGCCGGCCGCACCGTCGGCTTCGTCGCCAACCAGCCGATGGTGCTGGCCGGCGTGCTCGACAGCGATGCATCGCGCAAGGCCGCGCGCTTTGTCCGCTTCTGCGATGCCTTCAACATCCCGATCGTGACCTTCGTGGACGTGCCGGGCTTCCTGCCGGGCACGGCGCAGGAATATGGGGGCCTGATCAAGCACGGCGCGAAACTGCTGTTCGCCTATTCGCAATGCACGGTGCCGCTCGTCACCGTCATCACGCGCAAAGCCTATGGCGGCGCGTTCGACGTCATGGCGTCAAAGGAAATCGGCGCCGACATGAACTACGCCTGGCCGACCGCGCAGATCGCCGTGATGGGCGCCAAGGGCGCGGTGGAAATCATCTTCCGCAGCGATATCGGCGACGCCGAAAAGATCGCCGCCCGCACCAAGGAATACGAAGACCGCTTCCTGTCACCCTTCATCGCCGCCGAGCGCGGCTACATCGACGACGTCATCATGCCGCATTCGACAAGGCGGCGGATCGCAAGGGCGCTGGCGATGCTCAGGGATAAGAAGGTCGAGATGCCCGCAAAGAAGCACGACAATTTGCCGTTGTAGGTAGTGCGTAGGGTGGGTTAGGCGAAGCCGTAACCCACCAAAGGTTCGATACGCGGTCGGTTCTGCTGGTGGGTTACGCTACGCTAACCCACCCTACGAAGCTTCCACCTATGCCGCCTTCTGCTTCTTGAACGCTTCCTCCGCGCGCTTTTTCAACTCTGCCGGTGACACATCTTCGATGTGGGTGCCGAAGAACCAGCTGTTGCCGGCGGCATCCTTCACGCCGCCGCTGCGATCGCCGTAGAATTGATCCGCCGGCTCCATGATCGAGGTGGCACCGGCCTTGATCGCCCGCTGATAGGCGGCATCGACGTCGGGCACGTAGAGATACAGCATCACGGGCATCGCTTTGACCTGCTCGGAGGCGTCGGAGATCATCACCATCGAATCGCCGACCTTGAGCGTCGCATGCATGACCGTGCCGTCAGGCCGCAAGGTCGGCTCATGGTCGTGCTGGGCGCCCAGCGCCTGTTCCATGAAGCTGATGGTCTTTTTCGCGCCCTCGACGATGAGGTAAGGGGTCACGGTGTGAAACCCTTTCGGGATCGGTTTTACTTTCGCAGCCATGGCAGTCTCCTGTGGCGTTGAACGAACCGGAAAATAACGCAGGGCGGCTAAGTTGGTTTGCCGCGACGGAGCGCTAAATTATCCGCGCGAAATGTGACGGCTCTGGGCCGACGGTCCGCGGCAAGGGTTCCGTATCTGTCTGCACGCCTGACCCACCTGCAATCAGCGTGATCGATCCGCCGCCGCGAAATGCGCCATCTGATCCGCGTGCGCCTTCGCGAAGGCCGGGCGGGCCGTGGCGCGCGCGAGATAGTCGCGGCAGGCGGAATGGCCCGCCAGCCCGTCGAAGCGATCGACGGGGCGCAGCACATCGGACATCAGGATGTCGGCGACGGAGAAGGACCCCGCCAGCCATTCGCGTTCCGTGAGCACCTGTTCCAGATGCTTGAGCCGGATCTCGAGGAACCCATCCAGAAACTTCGATTCCGGCTCGCCCATGAACTTGAACATGGCCCAGGGCAGGCTCGCCATCTCGACCGAATTCAGCGCGGCGAACACCCATTTCGTCACCTCGCTGCGGCCACGCGGGTCGGCCGGCATCAGCGCCGGACTCAGTTCGCCCAGATGGAGCAGGATCGCGCCGCTCTCGAAGATCGAGATGTCGCCATCGGTCAGCCACGGCACCTGGCCGAACGGCTGGTGCGCGAAATGCTCAGGCCCCCGGTCGCCGAACGGCACGCTGTGGACGCGGTAGGGCAGGCGCGCCTCTTCCAGCGCCCAGCGCACACGAAGGTCGCGCACAAGACCCCGTAGCATCTCGGGAACCCAATCGAAGGTGGTCAGCGTCAGGTCGGCCATTCAGTGTCTCCATGTCCTGGTTCAAACATACGACGGGCGAGGGGCTCGCGTTCCGACAGCGGCGATAAGTTTTTTCGCCACCCATCTTAACCCCTCATCCTGAGGGGCTCGCGAAGCGAGCGTCTCGAAGGATGAAGGCCACAGACGGGCCTCATGGTTTGAGACGCGCTTCGCGCCCCTCACCATGAGGATCGTACGACGCAATGCGTACAGTGAATGGAGTGAAGCAATACAACCTGCCTCCGCGCTTTCAATCCGGACGTGCATCACTCTTGGCGCGAGTTTTGCTCCTGCGGCAGCCTAAGCAGCTTGACGTGGCTTTTGCAGGAATCTTCTGCCGCTGGAGCTGATCGAGGGGCAGATTTTGCCTGGAGGAACGTGATGACGGTGTCTGCTGTTGCAGGTGGCTTGTTTACACAAAACCCCCTGATGAAAGGGCGGCATGCGCCCGACCTGTCCGCGCCTTTCGCGCTGAGCCAGGACGACAGGCAGGTGTTGTCGATGCGAGGCATGAGCGAGGGCCAGCAGGATGCGGTCAGTTCGCTCTATGCCAAGGCGCGCGCCGCGGTCCAGGGTGGCCAGGGCAGGGGTTTTCTGGCGTCACTGGATACGCAATCGCTGGCCCTGTTGCAGCAGGCGGCAAGCCTCGCCGCGCCCGTCAATGTTTCCACCCTCACGGAAGAGGGGGCGGAGAATCTGTTGCTGGCGCCGACCGAGGCGGTCGATCTCAACGGGGACGGCATGATCGAGGTCGGTGCGGCGCTGACCTCATCGTTCCCGCCCGTCAATGCTTCGCCGGAGCTGCGCGCGGCCTGGGAGAAGACGGCTTCCGGCATGGACGAGAGAGACGCATTGACGCTGTCATTCAAGCTGAGCGGTGTGTCCATCAGCGTCGATGGCGGCAGCATCAAGGGACAGGATTTTTCCGCCAATTTTGACTGGAAGGGCTATATGCAGAAATTGATCGCCAGCAACGACATGTCGAAACCATACAACAGCCCGGAGCAATACCAGAAGGTCAACGATCAGCTTCTTGGCTTCTGGGCGGCGCTGAAGGAGCAGGGGCTGGCTTGATATCGAGGTGCCGCGGCCGCGGCTTGCGCCGGCGGCCCGATCCGGAGCGTGTCGCTGTGCTGCGCCTGACTTGCCCGGCGATCACTGCCCGAGCTTTGCGAGCGTGCCTTGCTTGGCCGCCTCGATCGCACGCTCCGCATCCTCAGGCAACAGCAGCCGTTCAGCCACCTGCCGCGCAGCCTCGCGGCGCACCGCGGCGACATAGGCGTCGTTATCCGCGTAACGTTCCGCGAGCGACGGCCTCGGGTCGTGCACTTCCTTTCGTGCGGCTTCGGTCGGCGCAAACGGCACCACGGCGCCCTGCAGCGGATACAGCGCGGTCGGGCCAAACCCCTGTGCGCGCGGATTCCACGCGGTGTAGGTCGCGCGCGGCACGGCGAGGGCGAGCTGGCGGATGCCTGCCATGGCCATGCCGTCATCGTCCGCCTTCGGCACGAATACGGGATAGCGGCCGATCTCCTTCGGTGGCAGCGTGCTCTGGTCGGAGAAGGCGGCCGGCGTATGGATGGCCTTGTAGGGCAGGCCGGGGATATCGGTGCGCACCGCGCCTTCGGCGGCGACCAGCGTGCCGTGGGCGCGCATCGGCACGCGGCTCGATGGCGGCTGTACACCGTCGCTGATCCAGGCATTGAGACCAGTCAAGAGCGCGCGCATCGGCGCGCCGGCATGAGCAGGGTTTTGCGGCAGCGACATCGCCGTCACGTGCTTCATGACATCAGTGGGCCCAGCGAAATGCGGCGTGCCCGCGATCATGTAGGCGCGGACATTGCCGGGCAAATCGAGGTGGTTGCCGGCGAGGTCGGTCACCAGCAGCGAGGCGTGCGAGGCCCACCATTCATGCTCGCTGTCGGTCTGCATCACCTTGGGGCAGGTGACGGTGAGCGAACAGCGGCGCAGCAGGCCGTCGGTCCTGCCGGAGAGCGGATCGCGCAGCGTCGCATAGGTGAACGGGAACAGGTCGGCCTGCCAGGCCTGGTCCTGCGGATGGCGCGGGTTGCGGCCCGGTTGCCCGAAGCGGACATTGGTCGCCATGCGCCGCGTGCCCGCGACATGCGGCATCAGCCCGTCGAACACGACGCGGCCCTGCAGATCCTCATTGAAGCCGAGATGCAGGAAGTCGCGCAGGAAGCGGCCGGATTGCGAGACGCCGAAGCCGATGGCGCGGCTGACCGACGGCTGCAGGCCGTTCAGCAGCGGATTGGCCGGTGTCGTATCGCGGCGCAGGAAGCTGACGACATCGCGCACCGCGGCAAAGCCCATGCCGAGCACCGCCGGATCGCGCGCCGTGTAGGTGATCTCGTAGAGCGCGCCGGCATCGAAGCCGTCAGGCCGCGTCACCTCGACGGTGACGGGATCGACAAGGCGGGCCGAAAGACCTGATGGCGTCTGGCGCGCGTCGGCCCAGGCGGCGCGGACGGTGATGGTGAGGTTGGCGGGATCGGCCGCGGGCCAGGTCAGCGTTGCCCGCGCCGGATTTGCCGTGTTGTCGAAGATGAACTCCTCGCGCGCCGGCCCGGTGACGCCCTTGAGCACCGGCGCCGCCAGCGCCATCTGCCCGGGCCGGGAGAGGATGTCGCCCTGCCAGCCGACCCAGACCATGGTGTAGCCCTGGCGGTGCAGGAAGCCGATGCCGGCATCGTCTGCGGCCTGCGCGTTGTTGGCGCCGGGCTGCGATGAATCGTCGAACAGTTGCGGCGCCAGCTTGCGGCCGCGATTGGGCACGTCCAGCAGCAGCGTGCCGTTGCCATGGGTGGGATCGGCGGGCCGCAGGATCACGACGTCGGCGGTCGCTTCCACCCGGCCGTCCGGGCTGCGCGGCGCCTGCGCAAGATCGGTGATGACGGCGTTGCGATCGTCAGATGGATGGAGAGCGATGGTGGCGCGCGCGGTGATCCGCTCATAGGGGCCGACATCGCCAAAGCTGCGGCCGGCGAAGGCCGGTCCGCGTTCGGCGATATCGAAGCGAACGACCTCCGCCTGAAGCGTGCCCGGCGAGAGACAAACCACAGCGATCGCGCCCGCCAATATCCTGCGCATGGCCGTTCCTTCCCTGTGTGGCGCGAGGGGTTGAAATCCTCTTTCGCGCTCGTTCTTCGAGGTTATCTATAGCATCGCGGGCACCTACCGCGACAGCAGCGGCACAAAATCATATTCGCCGACGCCTTGCAGGACCAGGAAGGTGAGCGACGCCGCGCCGCCATTGGTCACCAGATGCGGCCGCGTCGGCCGGACGACATAGACCTCGCCGGGCTTCAGGTTCACTTCCTCTTTCGGCTCCTGCAGGAACAGCCGCATCTGCCCTTCCAGAACGTAGAACGTATCGGAGACCTTGCTGTGGGTGTGCCACGGCACTTTCTGGGTGGCGGAGAGCTGCAGCTCCATGATGCGAAAGCCGGGACGGGTGGCGTGCTCGGCACGCCGCTCGACTTCGTAAAGACGGCTGGCGTCCTTGACTGGCTGCGGCTTGTTCATGACGGTCTCCTTCCGATCATCCGCCCCCATCGCCGCGCAATGATAGCCCCGGAGCCGCAGGGTGGGCAAAGCGAAGCGTGCCCGCCACTTTCAAACCGGCAAAGCGTTGATTTTGGTGGGCTCGCTTCGCTCAGCCCACCCTGCGAGACTACGGAGCCGTCACTCCATCTCTTGCCGCTTCTGCTGCTCGCCCTCGCGCAGCCGCTGCGCGATCGATCTGCGCCGGGGGATCAGCGCGGCCTCGTCGGCGAGGCGCTGGGCCAGGTCGGTGTGATATTGCTGCACGACATCGAGCACCGCCTCCTTGGCAAGGCGGCGGTGATAGTCGGCAAGGAACCTGTGCAGGTCAGCGAGTTCGTCGTCATCCATCGGTTATCGCGCCTCAGCCGCGATGGCAGAATATACCGCGACCTTGTTGATCCTGCATCAGTTTGAACCGGCGCGGGGCCGATAGGCTGCGTGGTGCTGCCGCGGGAGAAGCGGGGATGGCGGGGCCAAAACCGGCGAATATCGGCCCGTTAACCATTCGTTAACCATAACCCCCGTAGTTTTTTCGGAACTATCCGGTCATCACCAGCGATTCTCGCCCGGTCGTTCGAGGAGGACGCCGACGTCGGTCGAGAATCGGACATAGTGGGCACTCGGCGTCCGCCTGAAATCGACGCAGGCCGCAAGGCTTGCGCGGCGCTAGCCGTCCCTGTTTCTCATTCCGCGGCTTGGCGGAGCAACCGTGGGGCAAGAATGACCGGCACTACCGACATCAGAGAGCTCAGGGCCCGCATTCTCGTATTCGGGGTCGGCGGCGCCGGCGGCAATGCCGTCAACAACATGATCGCGTCCGGGCTCGAAGGCGTCGAGTTCATCGTCGCCAACACCGACGCCCAGGCGCTCACCAGCTCGAGGGCGGAGCGCGTCATCCAGATGGGCAGCCAGGTGACCGGCGGCCTCGGCGCCGGCGCGCAGCCCGACGTGGGCCGCGCCGCGGCGGAAGAGACCCTCGACGAAATCCGCGATCATCTGTCCGGCGCCCACATGGTGTTCATCACCGCCGGCATGGGCGGCGGCACCGGCACGGGGGCCGCGCCCGTCATCGCCAGGGCCGCGCGCGAACTTGGCATTCTCACCATCGGCGTCGTCACCAAGCCGTTTCAGTTCGAGGGCCAGCGCCGCATGCGCTATGCCGAAGCCGGCATCGCCGAGCTGTTGAAGGCGGTCGACACGCTGCTGATCATTCCGAACCAGAACCTGTTCCGTGTCGCCAACGAGAGGACGACCTTTTCCGACGCGTTTGCGATGGCCGACCAGGTGCTCTATTCCGGCGTCGCCTGCATCAGCGACCTCATCGTCAAGGAAGGCCTGATCAACCTCGATTTTGCCGACGTCCTCTCGGTGATGCGCGAAAAGGGCAAGGCGATGATGGGCAGGGGCGAGGCGGCCGGCGACAAGCGCGTGCTCAATGCCGCGATCGCGGCGATTTCCAACCCGCTGATCGAGAACCCCTCGATCAAGCGCGCCAGCGGCCTGATCGTCTCCATCACCGGCGGCCGCGACCTGACGCTGTTCGAAGTCGACGAGGCGGCGAGCCGTATTCGCGACGAGGCCGACCCGGACGCCAACATCATCGTCGGCGCGACCTTCGACGCCAGCCTCGAAGGCATTGTCCGCGTCTCTGTCGTGGCGACCGGTATCGACAATCTCGAGGCGGCCGGCACGGCGCAGCCGGGGGAGGGCATGCTTTCGGATCTCGCCGGCCGGCTGAGCCACGACCGGCGCCGCATTGCCGATCGTATACCGCCGCCGTCGCCTCCCACGGCCCGTCACCTCGAAGCGCGAACGGCGGTGGTGGAACATGTTCGGCCGGCGCCGCCGCAAGGCCTTGATTCGTTCGGCCGCACCGCGGCCGTGCGCAATTCGATCGAGGAAAAGGTTCTCGATATTCCGGCCTTCCTCGGCCGCAACTCCTCCTGACGGACATCCGGCGTCCGTTGCCGGCGGGACAAGCGTCCAGTAGCATCCATCCGCTTCACGGCGCCGCCATCGGCTTTCGCGGTCGGCTTGGTGGAGGCAACCGACGCATGGATGCTCGATCTTGAATTCGATGGAAGAGGACGATCCCGCCGACGAGATTGCCGAGATCGAGGCGCGGCTCGAGAGGCTCGCCGAAGCCGCCGAGCGGTGCCGGAAAATCATTCTGGTTTCAAAGGCGGCCATCGGCGCGGGCATCGCGCTGCTGCTGGTGACGATGTTCGGCCTGTTCGCCGGCAGCCAGACCATCGCGCTCGGATCGATCGCGCTGGTGCTCGGCGGCATCGTCTCGCTCGGATCGAATGTCAGCACGTTGCAGCAGACCCTGGACGCGATCAGCGCCGCCGAGCTGCTGCGCTCGGACCTGATCGGCAGGATCGATCTTCGCGTGGTTGCCGACAGCCCGATGAAGCTGATGTGAAGCGCGGTTGGCATAGGCTGGGTTAGCGCGTAACCCGCCAAATCTCTGCCCGCCGCGTGAGCGGTCGGTGGGGTTGCGCCTTCGGCTAACCACCCTACGCAGCCACACGTATTTTCCAGCGCTCGGAATATACAAGCCGTCCCGCCCGCGAGTTGCGGGAGAAAGCCCGTATCCCCTGTGCGCCAATCTGTCCCGCCATTTCGGACGTGGCAGCGGCCGGACGATGCGTTACGCTCGCGGAAAACAACATAGGGGGAAATACATGTCCGCGAAATTCAACCGCCGTCATTTCATTGCCGCCGGTTCGGCCGCCGCCGCGATGCCATTCCTCGGCGGCGGCGCCGCCGCGCAAGGCGCGTGGCCGTCGCGCAATATCCGCATGGTCTGCAGCTATCCGGCCGGCGGGCAGACCGACCTGTTGGCGCGTGCCTTCGGCGACTACATCGCGCGGCAGGTCGGACAGAACGTCGTCATCGAAAACAAGGCGGGTGCCTCCGGCTCGATCGGCGCGGCAGAAGTGGCGCGCGCTGCGCCGGATGGCCACACCATCCTGTGCTCGATCTCGGCCACCTATGTGATGAACCGGGTGATGATGAAGAATCCCGGCTACGACATGGACAAGGACCTGGCGCTCGTCAGCGTCATTCCGGGTGCCGGGCTTTTGCTGATTGCGAGCAAGGCGTCCGGCGTCAAGACACTGGACGATTTCGTCGCGTTCGCGCGCAAGAAGGGCCAGGTGAATTTCGGCACCTACAGCGCCGGCTCGGCGCCGCACATCACGGTCAACGAGCTCAACAAGCAATATGGGCTCAAGATCGAGCCGATCCACTACCGCGGCGAAGCGCCGATGTGGACCGGCGTGATGGACGGCACGCTCGACGTCGCGATGGGCAGCTATACCGCGGCGCAGGCCGTGCTGCAGAGTAACAACGGCGTGGTGTTCGCGGTGCATTCGAAGAAGGTGGCTGCGATCCCCGACGTCAAGACGCTGCCCGAGCAGGGCGCGACGTCAAAATTCTTCACGCTGAGCGGCTTCACGGGCTGGGCGGTGCCGAAGGCGACGCCGCAGCCGATCGTCGACCGGCTCTCCGAACTCTGCGTCGCTGCCAACAACGATCCGAAGGTGAAGGAAGTTCTCGCCACCTTCGTGCTGGAGCCGGCGCTCGGCACCAGGGAAAGCAATGCGCTGTACCAGCGCGAATTGTCGTCCTGGATCGAGAGCGCGCAGGCGCTCGGGCTGGAGCCGGCGTAGCTCTCGGACCCTCGTGGCGAGCGGGAGCGCGTAAGGTGGGCAAAGCCCAACGGGTCGCGCGAATGCGCGCCCGATGACAGGCTCCGCGTGCCCACCCTTCCTGCTCGAGCGAGTACGGTAGGCACGGCGCGGTGCGCCTTTGCTCACCCTGCGAGTTTTCGCTTGCCCGCCTAGGCCGCCTTGTTCTGTTTCTTGAAGAACTGCGCCGCGCGTTTTTTGATTTCCGCCGGCGAGACGTCTTCGATGTGGGTGCCGAAGAACCAGCTGTTTCCGGCGGCATCCTTCACGCCGCCGCTGCGGTCGCCGTAGAACTGATCCGACGGCTCCATGATCGAGGTGGCGCCGGCCTTGAGTGCGCGCTGATAGGCGGCGTCGACGTCGGGCACGTAGAGATACAGCATGACGGGCATGGCCTTGGCCTGCTCGGAGGCGTCGGAGATCATCACCATCGAATCTCCGATCTTGAGCGTTGCATGCATGATCGTGCCGTCAGGTCGCAAGGTCGGCTCATGATCATGCTGGGCGCCGAGCGCGTGTTGCATGAAGTCGATCGTCTTTTTCGCGCCGTCGACGATGAGGTAGGGCGTCACGGTATGAAACCCGTCCGGGATCGGTTTTACTTTCGCAGCCATGGCAGTCTCCTGTGGCGCTGAGTGAACCGAAGATAACGCAGGCCGGCCATTTCGGGTTGCCGCGGCCGAAGCAAAATGATCAGCGCCGGAACAGGTTCCTTGAGGTCGACAATGAAAAGACCGCCCCGGGGGCGGTCTTTTTTGCACTCATGCCGGTCAGGCCGAGCGGGCCGCCAGCTTCCTGCGGCGATGGACGCCGTAGCCGATGCCGGCGAAGCCGAGCAGCAGCATCGCCCAGGTCGAAGGTTCGGGCACGGCATTGACCTGCTGCTGGACCAGGTTGACGCCGTCGATGCCGAAATAGGGGGCGCGACCAAATCCGGTCTCGCCGCGGGAGAAATGGAAGGCAAATTCGTGCGTGCCTGCCGCCAGTGACACCGTGCCCGAGTAAGTGCTGAGCAGCTTCAAAGCGGCCGCGAAGCTGGGTGCTGAACCGTCATAAGCCGGCAGAGCGGATGACAGTTCGATGCCGTCGATCGTAACGGAGAATGCCAGCGGGACGTCCTGGCACGAGCATGCGCCCTCGGAACGTCCAGCCTTGAACGCGTAATCGAACAGTCCGCCGCTGGCCAGCGTGAAGGATTGCGAAAGCGTGCCGCTTCCACTGCCAAAGCTCGTGTTGAGTCCGATGATGGCGATGGCGCCGCCGTCGGGAGCAAAACCGTTTCCGGTGGCCGTCGCGTTGATGCCCGGGCTGACGACCCAGGGCGAGAGGGTCGCCTCGAAGCTGCCGTTCGTCAAAATGTTCGCGTGGGCTGCCGGCATGCAGCCCAGCAGAAGCATCGAAGCGAGCAGGTACTTCTTGAACGATTTCATTTTGAGAAAATCTCCTACTTTCAAAATTAAGCCGACGCGAAAGGCTAGGAGATGGACGTGAGGCGAGCCAGCCGTTCGGGCTCTGCGCGGCGTTCGGTCGCTACACCAAATGATGTACGGCAGGGCGGGTGGTTGCGGATTTCGGGCCCGGCGATACACTGTCTTCATTACGGTGCTGCAAGGTAATTTCGATTCAGCCATTTTGCCGCGGGGCGCGGGGGCCTGATGAACCAGGACGATTTGCTCGTCATCATCGAGAAGATCTATCAGGCCGCGACCGATACGAGCCTGTGGCCCGTCGTCCTGCAGAGCGTCGCGGACGCATTTGGCGCCCAGGACGCCTCGCTGAGCGCGGTCTCGCCGGCGGCCGTGCCCTGGCTGGTCGCGCCGCGCACCGATCCTGCGTTCCTGCAAAGCTACGGCCAGCACTATCACCCGCTGAACCTGTTCTGGGAGCGGATGACACGCGTGCCGGTCGGCACAGCGGTCACCGACCGCATGGTGCTCCGGCAGGAAACCCTTCACGCCAGCCAGTTCTATAACGAGTGGTCGCGGCCGCAGAACTATCTCTCCGTAATGGGGGCGACGCTTCTCGTCGAAGATCAATGGCGCTTCGAGTTCGTCGTTCCCGGCAAGAACGCGTTCGGGCCGGAGCAGATCAGGCTCTATGATGCGCTGGCGCCGCACCTCAAGCGCGCCGTGCAGCTCACCCATCGCCTGCAATCCGCCGAGCTCGACCGCGCCTATTCGCATGGAGCGCTCGACAGTCTCGACCGCGGCATGCTGATGGTCGATTCCGGGGCGCGCGTGCTGTTCGCCAACCAGGCGGCGGGGAAATCGTTCAATGCCGGTCTGAAAATGGTCGACGGGGTGCTGTGCGGAACGAAGCCGTCGGAAACCGCGAGCCTGCATCTGGCGATCGCCGATCCCTTCAACAATGGCGGGCGCAACGAGATCGCGATTTCGCGCGGCCCGGATCGTGCGCCGCTGACGCTGCTGGTGATCCCGCTGCGCCATCACGTCGAATGGATCGCGCGGCATCACCAGGCGGCCGTCGTCTTCGTGAATGATCCCGAAGACGTCGCGGACCAGCGGCATCAGGTGCTGCAGCAGCAGTTTCGTCTGACGCGCGCCGAGGCCGCCCTGGTCGAGGAAATGCTGAAAGGCGGAGACATGCCGGAGGTCGCCGCCCGGCTCGGAATCGCAGCGGCGACGGCGCGAACGCACCTGCATCGCATCTTCAGGAAGACGGGCACGACACGCCAGTCGGAGCTGGTGCATCTGGCGCTGTCGCCGCGGCAGGATATTCGGCGAAACGGCGGCCGGCAGGGTGCGTAGGGTCGGTTGGCCGAGGGCGTAACCCGCCGCCGAACCGCCCGCATGGTGAGACTTTGGTGGGTTACGCTGCGCTAACCCACCCTGCGAAGCTGTGCCACCTCACTTCATCCCCATGCAGCTCGCATAGAACGTCGTGGTCGCCGGCCAGTCGGAGAACATGCCGCGCACGCCGACTTGCCTGGCGAGCACGTCCAGCACCGTCAGCGTATCGCCATCACGGTCGATCGCGTTCCTGATCGGGCGGTGATAGAAGCCGCCGCCCTTGTGCAGCGGGCCGTCGCGCTCCAGCGACCAGCCGATCAGGTCGAGGCCCGCCGCCTTCGCCGCCTTGGCGTATTCGGACGGCACGATTTCCTTGCTACTGTTCAGCGTCAGCATCATCGGGATCGGCGGACCGAGGATCGCAACGCCCTGCGCCTTCAATTCGGCCATCGACGGTTTCCAGGTCTCGGGCTTGTTGGGGTCGAGGCCCTGCTTCTCGTAGCGCTCTTCGAGGTAGACCGCCTGCTTGCCGAACTCCGGCTCGGTCTTCACCCAATAGAGCACGTCGGCGAGATCAAAGCTCTGTGCAAATACATCGCCTGGCGGGATGCCGGCCTTCCTGTAGGCCGCAAGCATCTGGCTCGCATATTTTTCCTGCGTGTAGTCGCCGTCGAACGGCATCGGCACTTCCGGCGCCTTCAGTTCCGGCGTGAACTTGGCGCCGAGGCTTTTGATCAGCGCGATGCTCTCGTCATGCGTCATCAGCGTGCCGGAATTGGCATAGAGGTCGGTGCGCCAGCGCGGCGTGCCGTTCTGGTATTCCTCCGGCGTCTTCGCATCCGGATTGAAGCCGTCCATCTTGGCCGAGAGCCGGCGGAATTCGGCGAGCGTGATGTCGGAGGTGCAGCACTTTGCCGATGCCTTCTTGCCGGTGGCCGGGTCGGCGGGGCTGAAGGCTTGCGAACATTTGGCGGCAAGCTCCGGCACCGTCAGGATGTTGGTCGTGGTGTGCAGGTCGCATTGCGAGTGACGGCAGACCAGTTCGCGATCTTTCGTAAACGTCACGTCGCATTCGATGATGCCGGCGCCCATCCGCGCGGCCGCCACATAGGATTCCCTGGTATGCTCCGGAAATTCCAGCGCCGCGCCGCGGTGGCCGATGGAAAAGTCGGTCTTGCGAAATGGCCCGGTGCATTGGGCAAGCTGCGTCTTCAGCGGCCCGTCCTTCATCTTGTCGACGAGATAGAACGGCCGTGGCCCGAGCTGCGGCTCGCGGGGCAGGGCGATGTCCTGTGCGGTTGCAGGCATGGCCGCCGCCAGCAGGCAGAGCGTGGACAGCAGCAGGGAGCAGTGGCGGATGGGCATGGGGGCACCTCGGATAACGCGTTGCGCGCGGCCTTGATATCACAGAGCATGTGACAGTTGCGTGTTGAGAATTGCAACGGTGCCGTAGGGTGGGCAAAGCGATAGCGTGCCCACCATTTCTTGCACCGCTGCTGATGAACGGTGGGCACGCTGCGCTTTGCCCACCCTACGGCACTGTTGGACCTCATCCTGAGGAGCGCGGAACGCACGTCTCGAAGGATGAATGGCACCAGCCGGGCCACATGGTTCGAGACGGCGCTTTCGCGCCTCCTCACCATGAGGGTTTAATGGTTGCTACAGAAAATGCAGGGAGAAACCAAAGTGCCCGCAGCTTTTTCGTCGTTCGTGCCACCGTCACGGACCCGACCAAACGCCAGGCGTTCGACGCCTGGTATTCGCGCGAGCATCTGCCGGATGCGCTGAAATCGTTCGGCGCGCTGAAGGCGTGGCGCTGCTGGAGCGCCATTGATCCATCGCTGCATCAGGCGATGTATCAATTTCTCCGACAAGGCTGCGCTCGATCGTGCGATCGAAGGACCCGAGCTGAAGCACCTGATCGCCGATTTCAACCGCGACTGGCCCGACGTCACGCGCATGCGCGACGTGCTGGTGCTGGCCGAGGAGCTTGTCGCGTAGACCGAGATCCGCGCGTGATGCAGAAATGCTGCAGTCACGACAAATGTTCCGCGGCGAATGACGGGCACACGAAGAAAATTTCGGATCGACTCTGTTCGCGCGAAAACTGAATGCGCAGTTCAGCGCGCGTTCATCTACATGGATCGAAACTCATCTTCACTCGCACATAGCAAACGGAGGAGGAGATGTGATGGAACGCCGCCACTTTCTGAAACTCGCCTTTGGATTTGCCGCCGGTGGCGTCGCGCTTGTCGCGAGCGCGCAGGCCGCTCCACTGATGCCGGCGCCGCTCGCAGACGACGCCAAGCTCCCCGCCGACAAGGATGTCCAACCCGCCGTCACGAACGGCGAAGAGGTCGAGCAGCTCACGCCCGAGGAAGTTCGCTGGGGCCGCGGCCGTCATCGCGGCTGGGGACGCCGTCATTGGGGCTGGCGTCGCCGGCACTGGGGATGGCGCCGTCGCCGCTGGCGTCGCCGGCATTGGGGCTGGCATCGCCGCCGCCGCTGGCGTCGCCGCTATTGGCGCCGCCGTCGTTACTACTGGTAACGACCCGCCACGGATTGTTGAAACAAGAAAATAAAAAGCCCCGCGCGAGCGGGGCTTTTGTCGTCACTTGAAAAGAAATCAATAAACGCGGCAGCGTCCGTAGCGCCACGCGGTGCCGGGGGGGCACACGCGGCCGGGCCGAACCACGACGACCGGAGCCGGCGCGACGACGATCGGGGCCGGACGAACAATCACGGCCCGACGATTGGGTTGGCAGCCACCATAGGGGCCACGGTGCCAGCCGGGGCCGCATCCGCCTGCGGCTTCCGCCGCGCTGAAGCTGGCAACGGTGCCCAGGGCCAAAATTGCTGCGAAAAGGTACTTCATGTTTTCTCCCGTTCTTGGCCGCCACGCGGCACGCGGTCGGAACCTAGTCACGAACAGCTGAATGGAACATGAATGTCGTGATTTGTCATGGGGCCTTCTCAGGGGGCCGCGGCGTCATGGAGTCACGGCCAGAAATCCGAGCACCAGTTCGCGGTATCGGTCCGGGGCCTCCAGAAATACCAGGTGGCCGGTGTTCGGAATCACCTCGGCCCGGCCGTTCGCCATCCTGCCGGCCAGCGCTTTGGCGAGCTCGGCGTTTTGTCCCATTTTCCCGCGCAGCGCCTCGGGCGCATTGGGCCTTCCCGGCGCGTTGTGGTCGTCGGCGCCCATCACGAACAGCGTCGGCTGGGTGATCAGCGGGATCTCGTGCGCGACCGGTTCGCGGTAGATCATCTGCGCGGAGCTGACGAAGGCGCGCAGCCAGCGCGGATATTCGGCGCTGCCCTTGATGTTGAAGCGCGCATCGATGAAGGGAGTGACCTGCTCCGGCGGCAATTTCAGCGCGTAATTGGTCTCGAGCTGCTTGCGGTAGCCCTCTGCGGTAAGCTTGTCCTCGTTTTCCAGAATCTTTTCGGTCGGCGTCGGCGGCACGTAGAGCCGGTAATCCTCCAGCCCGATCGGTGCGGTGAGCACCAGATGGGCGACCCTGTCAGGGTAGGCGCGCGAGATCCGCACGCCGAGCATGCCGCCGAGCGAATGCGCCACGATGTCGGCCCTGGCGATCTGCAGATGATCGAGCAGCGCAACTGTGTTGCGGGCGAGCGTATCGAAATGCAGCTCGCCCTGCGGCTTCGACGATTTTCCGAACCCGATCTGGTCCGGCACCACCACGCGATAGCCGGCATCGCTCAAGGTCTTGATGACGGGCGCCCAGTAGCTCGATGGAAAATTGCGGCCGTGCAGCAGCACCACGCTGCGCCCGTTCGGCTGCGCGGGCGCGATGTCCATATAGGCCATCCGCATCTCTTCGCCGTCGTTCACCAGCGGCAGCAAATGGACCGGGTAGGGATAGGCAAAACCCTCGAGCGCGATGCCATAGGGTTCGCGCGCCGCGGTTTCGGCTGCTTGCGCGCAGGAGAGGCCGCCGACGATGAGGGAAAAGAGAACAATGATCGCGCGTCGCATCGTGGGCTCCATCTCTTGGGTCGGGCCTTATTGATGCGATGGGTGCGCGGGGTAAAGCCGTCGCGGCTTCACGTTTTAGCGAGAGCGAGATCTGTCAACCCTCATGGTGAGGCGGCGCTTCAGCGCGGTCTCCGGACGATGCTTCGCATCGCCGGGAGAACCATGTGGCCCGGCTGGGGCCTTCATCCTTCGAGATGCCGCTGACGCGACTTCTCTGGATCAGCGGAGAGATTGTGCGCTCCGCTATATCCACGTCATTGCGAGCGCAGCGAAGCAATCCATCTATCCGCGAACCGAGGCGTGGATTGCTTCGCTGCGCTCGCAATGACGAAACTGGATAGATTCACTGAACACTCAGGATGAGGTCGGAGAGTTAGTCTGCATTCTCGTCATTTCGCCTTCAGCACGGCGCTGAAATCGCCCTTCGTGTCGGTCGTATGCAGATGCTTCAACTCGCCGCTGTCGTCGATCCGGTAATAATGGTTGCCATTGATGCCTTCCTCGTTGCGCTTGCCGCGGAAGACGATGAGGCGGCTGTCGGCGCGGCTGACCACGGGCTTGAAATCCTCCGAAACGTTGCCCCAGTCGGACACGACGAAGTGCTGGGTGATCCGCCCGGTGCGGACGTCGAGGAACGTCGGGGCCTGGCATTCGGTGCCGCAGGGCAGGATCACGACGATGAAGCGCCCGCCGGCGTTGATCTTGTCGTCTTCCATCGCCCAGCGATAGGTCTCGCTGCGGTCGCGCCAGTATTCATGGTCGAGCCGCGGCTTGGCGCGCTTGCCGGCATGGACCTTCACCCTGTGATCGCTGAATTTGGGCAGCTCTTCCGCCGGCGCGGGCAGGGCATAGAGCGCGAGCAGCATCGCGGCGGCAATGGTTTGAAGCAAGCGGTTCATGAAAATCTCGTCGGAAGCGCAGGGCACCGGTTGGTCTCCGGCTTCGCCGGAAAAGTTCATGGGCCTTGAACGAGCCGGATCGATGCAATTCATCGCGACGGGATAACCGCACGTGCGAGGAGCCGCTCGTCGCTTCGAGGCTCATCCAGTGCTGCAGGTTCACACCAAGCGCAAGTGCGCAGCGGCCCCGGGTTCGACCATTTCTCTCCGTGCCCGTTCCAGGAGAAGTGCGCTCTTTGGTCGCGATGCAGGGCTCGGTGGAAGGCCCTATGTTCACTACGTCATGATACACGCTCCCGACATCGATCCGCGCATTGCGCGGCGCTGCTTGCGCGCCGGACGCCTCCAAGCAGGAGCTTAGCCGGACGGTCGTTGGTGCCGTCCGGATACCCCTCTTTATCATCAGCAGGTTTGATGTGTGGCTCTCCCGCGAGGAAAGCCAGACAAGGAGGCATGTCGTGAACAACCCCTCTATTCCGGACATTACTCTTCCGGCGTCGAGGTGGTCCGAATGATGTTGTCAGGGCTCTGTTTTGCAATCCGGTGGTCAAGGGCAAAAAGCCCTTTGATGACGATGATCCAGGACCATCGGCGGCTTAGGGAAGGAGAGAAGGTAATGAACAGGACTAATCGCAAGGGCAAGCCCGAAATCGTGTTGCCGCCCATCACCGTGATGGAGGATGAGGCCAGGCGCCTGAACGCCCTGGCCAGCTCGAGCGCGATGCTTTTCCCACGCGTAGCCCATTTCCTTGCACAGGAGATGGAGCGTGCAAGCGTGGTGGCGGACAATTCCGATTTGCACGGCGTGGTCCGCATGGGCTCGCAGGTCCGGTATTGCGATGACAAAACCGGTGAAGTCCGGGACGTGGTGCTGGTCTATCCGCACGAAGCGGATATCACGCTCAAGCGCGTTTCAGTTCTTACGCCGGTCGGCGCGGCGTTGATCGGTCTGTCCGTTGGCCAGGCCATCGAGTTTCAAACGCCGGGCCACAACAAGCGGTCTTTGACGGTGCTAGGCGTGTCCAACTGAAGGGGCCGATTTCGGGCGCCGTGTTCGTTATGCCGGCTCGCTCCCGAACAGCGCGGCAAAGCGCTTTTCGCCGGTGCGGGTGAAATTGACGACGCGGCTGCCCGGCGTGGCATCGCGCGCCGCCCAGTTCAATTCGGTGAAGCGGTTCATCACGGCGGCGCCGAGCGTGCCGGCGAGGTGGTGCCGCCGCTCGCTCCAGTCCAGGCAGGCCTTGCACACCGGGCGGCGCGGATGCGCCAGCGCATCGGTGTCGATCTGCAGCGCCTCGGCCATGAAGCGCCGGCCGTCGCCCGTCAGTTCGATCGCCTGCTTGGTCTGCCGGACCAGTTTCTGCCGCCGCAGGCTGTCAAGCATCTGCACGCCGAGATCGCCGGCAAGATGGTCGTAGCAGATCCGCGCCCGCCGCAGCGCCGGCTCCTTCGGCCCGGTGCGAACGCGGGTGTGGCCCGCGCGCTCGGCAAGGCCGGCAAGGCCCTCGAGCACATGCGCGACATCGGGGCCGGTGAGGCGGTAGTAGCGGTGCCGGCCCTGCTTCTCCGGCTCGATCAGCCCGCCGGCCTCGAGCTTGGACAGGTGCGAACTGGCGGTCTGCGGCGTGATGCCGGCCTGCTGCGCCAGCTCGCTGGCGGTCAGCGCGCGGCCGGTCATCAGCGCGGTCAGCATGTTGGCACGCGCGGGATCGCCGACCAGGGAAGCGACCACGGCAATGTCGGGACCTGCTTTCATAGTTCGATGATAGCCGAAGCATTGAGGTCGGGCAAGCGGGTATTGTGAGGCTCGAAGCAACAGGCTCCGTCATTGCGAGCGAAGCGAAGCAATCCATCGCGCCACACGCGGAGGAATGGATTGCTTCGTCGCTTCGCTCCTCGCAATGACGGTGGCAACTACAGGAGTACTGCAATGACCGTCACCGTCTTCATCCGCTACCAGATCGATCCTTTCAAGCGCACGCTGTTCGAGCAGTATTCGAAGAACTGGCTCGCCATCATCCCGAAATGCGGCGGCGATCTTTTGGGTTACTGGATGCCGCATGAGGGCACCAACAACATCGCGTTCGCGCTGATCTCGTTCGACAGCCTCGCGGCCTATGAGGCCTACCGGGCGCGGCTGCGCGCCGACGGCGAAGGCAAGGCCAATTTCGATTTCGCCGAAGAGCACAAGTTCATTCTCAGCGAGGAGCGGACGTTTCTGCGCAAGGTCGTGGCGTGAGACGTCTGGCGGAGCAGGCGTCGCGTGCCTATGTTGGCGGCGCCAACGAACAGAGGGAAACGACCCATGCTGACAACTGCTGACAAACGCGCCGCATTCAAGAAGCTGCACGAGAGCGGATGCTTCATCATTCCCAATCCCTTCGATGTCGGCAGCGCAAAGGCCCTGCAGCATCTCGGCTTCAAGGCGCTGGCCTCCACCAGCGCCGGCTTTGCCTGGACGCTCGGCAAGCCGGACAACCGCGTCACCGTCGACGACGTCTGCGACCATCTCGCCGCGATCTGCGCGGCGGTCGATATTCCCGTCAATGCCGACTTCGAGGACGGCTTTGCACATGAGCCCGACAAGGTCGGCGTCAATGTCGCCCGCGCGGTGAAGACCGGCGTCGCCGGCCTGTCGATCGAGGACTATACCGGCGACAACGCAAAACCGCTGTTCGATCGCGCGCTGGCGGTCGAGCGCATCAAGGCGGCGCGGAAGGCGATCGATGCCGACAACAGCGGCGTCCTGCTGACCGGCCGCTGCGAGGCGTTCTTGCGCGGACAGAAGGATCTCAAGCTGGTCATCGACCGGCTCACCGCTTACGCCGAGGCGGGTGCCGATTGCCTCTATGCGCCGGGAATTGCGACGGCCGAGGAAATATCGGCGGTGGTGAAGGCGGTGCATCCAAGGCCGGTCAATCTCCTGGTCGGCGCGGCCGGGCCGTCGCTGAAGGACGCGGGCGATCTCGGTGTCCGCCGCATCAGCGTCGGCGGCGCGCTGGCGCGGATGGCATGGGCCGGCTTCATGAAGGCGTCGAAGGAGATGGCGGAGAAGGGCAGTTTTGGCGAATTCGCCAACGGCTATCCCGGCGGCGAACTCAACAAGATGTTCAGCTAGACGGTTAGCACGGCGCAAAAAGCAGCGGGCCCGAAGGCCCGCTGCCTGTCGTTTGAATGATCAACGCTTACTGCTTGGCGCGATCGACTTCGGTGCCCGTCGGATTCGGCGACGGCGGCGTCGGGCGGTTGGTCGCGGCGCCTGTGGTCGTTCCCGGTTCGCTGTTCGCGCGCGGCGTTACGTCACGCATGCCCGGAGGCGCCGCGGGGTTGGCCGGGCTGGTCTGTGCGGTCTGGTTCGGCGGCGTGGTGCCGGCCTGGTTCACAGTCGTGTTGTTGAGGCCATAGAACAGGGCGCCGAGCACAACGGCAATGGCCACCGCAAACATCGCGACCTTCGCGCCGCTGGGCGAGCCTTCGCTGAGCGCGGGATCGGGCTGCAACTCATTATCGAGACTATTGAGCTGCGCCTGGCGGCGGATTTCTTCATCACTCAGGCCGGTACGGTAGGGATCGTTCGGATTGGGTTGGTATGCCATGAATGGGTTCCTCCGTTGCATCCCAAAGCTAATTGTTGGCGCGCGCGGATGTTCCGCGCCAAAGTTGCAACCCCGTAATGTTGGAACCGGTGATTCCCTGTGGTTCCGAATGTGAGGTTGCCATGTGGAGCCTGCCGCCCGGCGATACGATACTGAGCCTGCTCACTTACGTGGCGCTGACCGCGCAGGCGATGACCGCCGCGCTCGCCGCCGGCCGGCGCAGCATGGACTGGGCCGGCGTCTGCATGCTGGGCTGCATTACCGCACTCGGCGGCGGCACCATCCGCGACGTGCTGCTCGGGCACTATCCGCTGGTCTGGGTGCAGAACCCGTTCTATCTCGCGCTGACCGCGCTCGCGGCCTTCGTCACCATCCTGGTCGCGCGGCAGGTGCACCGCCTCAACACGGCGTTTCTGGTGCTCGATGCGATCGGGCTCGTGGTCTTCACCATGGCCGGCTGCGATGTCGCCTGGCAGATGAACGCCTCGCTGCCGATCGTGATCGTCGCCGGCATGATCACCGGCTGCGCCGGCGGCGTGCTGCGCGACATCCTCTGCAACGACGTGCCGCTATTGTTTCGCTCAGAACTCTACGCCAGCGTCTCCGTCGTCACCGGGCTGTTCTACGCCACCGCGTTCGGGCTCAAGCTCAATGACCACCTCTGGACCGCGCTGACCTTTGCGCTCGGGTTGACGCTGCGCCTCCTGGCGATCCGCTACAAATGGGAGATGCCGAAGTTCGTGTTCAACGGAGATCAGCGGTGAGGTCGCGGCAAAGCTACTTCGCGCGCCGCGCCTTTGCGACCTGATCGGGCGTCACCAGCGGCGCTTCATTGCCCCAGGAATTGCGGATGAAGTTGGTGACATCCGCGATCTCCTGGTCGGTCATCTTCGCCGCATAGGCCGGCATCGAGCCCTTGTTCGGCGCGCGCGGTGTCGTCACGGTCTCGGCGCCGTCGAGAATGATGCGCAGCGTGCTCGACGCATCTGATGATTGCAGGTTGGCGTTGCCGGGCAGCGGCGGGTAGATCCGCGGCGCGCCCGAGCCGTCCTCCTCATGGCAGGCGATGCAGGCGCCGTTATAGAGCCTTTGGCCGGCGGCCATTTGCGCCGAGGAGGGCGGGGTGACCTTCGGCTCCGGCGCGCCTGATGGCAGCGCCTTCAGGTACACCGCGATGGCGCGGATATCCGCATCGCTCATCTTCGAGGTCGAGTTGACCACGACCTCCGACATCAACGGGCCGGCATGGCTCTTTGCGTTGCGGCCGCTCTGCAGATATTCGGTGATATCAGCCACGCTCCAGGATTTCAGGCCGCTGCGCACGGCGGCATCCAGCCGCGGTGCGAACATGCCTTGCACGAGGCCGCCGCCGAACTTCTGGCCGCGCTTGTCGGCGCCGAACATGTTTTTCGGCGTATGGCAGGCGCCGCAATGCGCGACGCCCTCGACCAGGTAGCGGCCTCTGTTCCACTCGGCGCTCCTGGCCTGGTCGGGCATCAAGATGCCCGGCTTGAAGAACAGCCAGTTCCAACCGCGCATTACGAAGCGGTAGTTGAATGGAAAGCGCAGCTCCGGCGCGCGCGGCGGATTGTTCACCGGCGTCAGCGTCGCCAGATAGGCGCGGATGGCAAAAATATCCTGCCGCGTCAGCTTCGAAAGATACGGATAGGGAAAGGCCGGATAATAGCGCCAGCCGTCACGCGCCACGCCGAAACGAAGCGCGCGGTAGAAATCGTCGTCGGTCCACCCGCCAAGCCCGGTCGCGCGATCCGGCGTCAGGTTGGGGGCGTGGATGCCGCCGAAGGGCGTATCGATCCGCTTTCCCCCGGCGAATGGCTTGCTCGGATCGGCGGTGTGGCAGCTGGCGCAATCGCCGGCCTCGACCAGCGCCTTGCCGCGGGCGACGTCCTCAGCGGCCAGGTCGGCCTTCAGTTCGCCTCTGGGCTGGGCATGGCCGTCGGCGACCGCGAATGCAGTGCACAAAAATACGCCGGCGAGAATCGTCCGCATGGATCCCTGCACCATCTGGCCTCCCGGGGCGTTATAGCGCGAAAGACGAGCAACGAGGGATGTCATGCCGTTTCGCGCCGGGGCTCCCGGACGACACAAACCGAAATACCCTGCCGTTATTCCCGGCACGAAATTGCGATCTTTCAAACCATGGCTCCCGCGACGAGATTTATGCTGCGCGCGCGGAAAAATCCGACATAGACTGGTTCTAACAAGTTCAGATGACTAGCTAAAAAACAGTCGTCGCGATCAAGGCTCACCGGCAAAGAGGGCTGCAATGGGAATCAACCAGGGTCCGATCAGTCTCGATCAGAAATACACCCAAGGCACCGGCCACATCTTTCTCACCGGTATTCAGGCGCTGGTCCGCCTGCCGATGGCGCAGATTCGCCGCGACCGCGCGATGGGGCTGAACACCGCCGGCTTCATCTCCGGCTACCGCGGCTCGCCGCTCGGCGGCTACGACCAGCAGCTCGTTGCCGCGCGAAAGCACCTTGAGCAGTACAACATCAAGTTCCAGCCCGGCGTGAACGAGGACCTCGCGGCGACCGCGGTCTGGGGTTCGCAGCAGCTCAACCTTTCGCCCGGCGCCAAATATGATGGCGTGGTCGGCATCTGGTACGGCAAGGGCCCCGGTGTAGACCGCTGCGGCGACGTGTTCCGGCACGGCAATACCGCGGGCTCCGCCAAGAATGGCGGCGTGCTCGTCCTTGCCGGCGACGACCACGGCGCAAAATCCTCGACCGTCCCGCATCAATCGGACCACGCCTTCATCTCCGCGCTGATGCCGTATCTCTATCCCTCCAGCATCCATGAAATGATCGAGATGGGCCTATTGGGTATCGCGATGTCGCGCTACTCCGGCTGCTGGGTCGGCATGAAGGTGATCACCGAGACGGTGGAAACCACCGCCGAGATCGACCTCACCGACGAGATGACGCCATTCGCGATCCCGACCGATTTCGAGATGCCCCCGGGCGGCCTCAACCTGCGCTGGCCCGACGACCGCTACGCGCAGGACCTTCGCCTGCAGGACTACAAGGGCTATGCCGCGATCGCCTTTGCCCGCGCCA
>Ga0102590_1001475_pt1 | contig 35211 bp, 32 predicted proteins | sample AraplaMF_Col_mMF_FD_76859 | JGI IMG/M metagenome (GOLD analysis project Ga0102590, IMG submission 76859) | Arabidopsis root microbial communities from the University of North Carolina, USA - plate scrape MF_Col_mMF | ecosystem: Host-associated > Plants > Roots > Endosphere | place: USA... | reverse complement strand
CTCGGGTAAATATAGGCGCCGACGCGCTTGCCCTGGCACTGGGTCAGCAATTTGTCGCTGCACCAGCGCACCTTGACCGGGACCGGGTAGCCGGCGGGCGCCGCCGCCCCGATCGAGGTCGACTTGCAGGTCTTCATGGTGTCGTCGGTGCAGTATTGGCCGACGCCGATAGTGTAGTAATACGGCCCGGTGACGATGTCCACCGGCGATTTATAGGTCGCGTCCGGATAAGTGTAGCTGGACGTGTTGAACTGGCACACGCCACTGCTGCTGGTGGTGCACCATTTCAGGTCCGGGAAGTTGGATACCAGGTTGATGTTGCTGGAGACGCTGTTGCCGAACAAATCGGCCTTGTGCGCGCCGAAACCGTCGCCGCTGACCGAAGTCCAGTTGCTGGTATTGGCGGCGGTCTGCTCGGGATAATACGTGCCGTCGGATTTGATCGGCACCTGGTAATGGATGGCCGGGTTGTAGTACTGCTTGTTGAAGTCCGGGCTCATGAACGGCGGATGGCCGACGTTGCAGGCCATGATGCCGGCCGCCAGCGTGGCATTGCTGCGGCACAGGCTGTCGTTGACGTAGTCCGGCGTGTACGTCTGGTCCATCGAGCCGGAGTTGTCGAACAACAGCATCAGGTTGGGCTTGACGGTGCCGGTGCCTGTGATGTTCAGCAGCGGCACCTGGGCGATCTGGGTCTGCGCGGCCATCGCGGGCAGCGCGATCAGCAGCGCCAGCAGGGAAAGTAGCTTCTTCATGATGATTCCTCAAGGGCCTTTCATGATGACGGCCTGCGTCATCACACTGCCGCCGCGCGGGCCGGTCACGCGCGCCGTCACCACATAGTGGATCTGGGCCGCGACGGCCAGGTTGGAAGCGTCGATCTTCAGTGTTTCGCCCAGCGCGCGCGGGCCGGTGGTGCCGCTGCGCGGCGCCGTCTGCTGGCAACGGTTATTCGGGTCGTCGTAGGCGCCCGGCAGGTTGCACATGCGGTGGATCACGTACTGCACCCGGTTGCCGTCGGCGTCGGCCGGCAGCGTGATCGCGCCCAGCCAGAAGTTGGGATTGCTGACCGTCCAGTTCGGCGGCAGGGTCGCCACGTAGCCGGCCGCCGCCTGGTCGGTCAGCAGCAGGTTTTTGTTGGCAATGGTGCGCAGGTAGGTGAAGCCGGCATGCAGGCCGGCGTCGGCCGCCTTGGTCAGCGCCGCCTCGTAGGCCAGGTTGGAGGTGGTCAGCGTGCTGGAATTGCTGGACTTGAGCAGGTAAATGCTGCTGACCATCATCACCGCCAGCATGATGAGCATGATCGGCAGAGCAATGCCGCGCTGGTAATTAAGCTGTCTCATGGCCGGTACTGTGCGTTAAGAATCGGGACGATGGTTTCGAACACGCGGTAGCGATAGCACTTCCAGCTGACCGGGTCGCCGGCCACCGCGACGTCGACCGTCATCGGCACGGCCGTCACGCCGTTCGGCACGGCGTTGCTGAACACGGTGGGCATGGCGGTGGTGGCCGTGCAATCGGCGCCGGGACGCGGCTTTTCAACCGTCTTGCTGCGCGCCACCACGGCAATCCGCACGGCTGCGATGCGCTGGTAATCGCCGGGGCCGCCGTTGACGCCGTCGTTGTCGGCATCCATCATGGTCGCGCTCCACACCGTAGTCTGCATGCCGGTGCTGGTGGCCACCATCTGGGTGCCGTTGCCGGCCGGGTTGGGATCGTAGTTGGGCAAGGCGCGGTTGTCGAAACCGTACTGCGCCTTGATCGAGACGATGTTATCGGCCACCGAGGTGCCACTCTGCTCCGCGCCTGCCAGGTCGGTGGCGCGCAGCATCAGGATGCCGTTCTGTACCGACCAGGTGTGGAAGTGCAGGCGGTCCGGCTGGCCCAGGTTGTACATGAAGGTGACGTTCTTGGCATAGCCCTGCACCATGCTGGCGGCAGGGTTGTAGCGATACTGGGCGCCGCCGGCCAGCAGGAACTCGGCGTCGTGGCCGACCGCCGGATTGAGGCCGGCCATCTGCATGATGGTGCATGGCCGGTCCGGCGTCTGCGGCGCCACCACCAGCACATCGCCCGGGTTGTAGCCGTAAGGGGAACGGATGGCGCTGACCACATAGCTTTCGCCGCCGTAGTCGGCGTTCATCCCGATGGAGCCGACGCCGGCGTTGGCGCTGCCGCTGTTGAACGAGATCACGTCCGGCGCCGTGCCGTTGGACTGGATCACCACGGCGGCCAGCGGCGTGATGTCGACGCCGTCCTGCTTGGCGCCCAGCAGCTGGTAGCCGCGCTGGTCGCTGAAGGTGGTGTTGCAGCCGGCCACGGTGCGGTCGTTCAGGCCCCAGCCGGCGGTGCTGGCGTCGCCGCTCAGCGAGAACATGGCCAGCATGCCGTTCTGCATGGAGTCCGAACCGCCCACGGCGGCGTCCTTGTTGGCTTCGCCGCTGATCACCAGCCGCGTGGCGAACAGCAGCGCCAGCAGGCCGATCACCACGCTGACCATCAGCTCTACCAGCGAGAAGCCGCCGCGGCGGCGAATGGTGGCGGTATTCATGTCAGCGCGCGATGTAGGAAGTGACGTGGTGGCGATTCGGTTCGCTCTTGGCCTTGCGCTGCCAGCGAATGGAAATATCGACCTGATAGCGGTTTTGCGCCGGCTGGTCCTGTACCTGCACCGACAGCACGGCGCCGGGAATGTTCTTGCGTGTTTCGGTGGCCCAGGCGCTCAGTTGCGTGTTGGGCGCGGCGCCCTCGGCCAGGTTGTACTGGCTGATGTTGGGCACGTCCGAATTGATCACGCCGATCAGCTTTTCCGCCGCCAGCGTGGCCTCGGCGCGCATGCCGGCGTCCGACAGCGCCGAATAGGCACGCGCCTGCAAGCCCACCGTGCCCAGCAAGCCGATGCCGAGGATGACAATGGCCAGCATGGCCTCCAGCAGCGCAATGCCGCCCTGGCGCCGCCAGCGCGCGGCGCCAGGGCTGGACGACGCCAGGCGCCGTGGCGGAATGTGGGCGCCCGGCTTCATGGCGGACAGGCCCGGTTATCGGTGGTGGCCAGGGTCGGGTCGCACTTGCTGGCCATGCCGGCCAGGGTAATGGCCAGGGCCACCACCGGCACGTCGCCGGCATACTTGCTGGACGGGTCCAGCCGCAGTTGCGTCAGGCGCTGGGCGAACGTGGTGTCGACCCAGCCGGTGGCCGTGTAGTAGACCTGCGAGGCGCCGGCCGGCAGCGTGCTCGGCGCCAGCACCTCGGACGACGGCAGCGCATCGGCGGAACGGAAAATCGAACGGAAGCCGGCCGCGCCCAGCGGATCGTTGGCGGCCGGTGCGGCGGTGGTGGACCAGCTGGCGTCATCCGGCGCGCAAGCGGTGTTGGTGCCGACAAAGCAGATATCGACCTGCCAATCCATCTGCCCGGTATTGGTATTGGGCGTCAGCGAAATACGGCTGAAGGCGTTGTGCGACACTGCCTGCCGGCGCGCCATGCTGAAACCTTCGGCATAGAACTCGCTCGCGCCACGCGCCCGGTTGGCCAGCAGCCAGTTGCTCGCATTGGGAATGCCGATGGCCAGCATGATGCCGAAGACGGTGATGGTGACCAGCAGCTCGATCAGCGTAAAAGCGGCCTGTGGCTTTAATTGGAGCATGTGCCCCCCTTGTGGTCGACCCAGCACGAGGTGCTGGTGCCCCAGCCGGTTGGGCTGCCGGTGGTGGCGCGGGTGCCGCTCTCGTTGATGGTGTAGACAAAGCCGCTCATCTTGCCGGTGCCGGTGGCGGTGAGCGTGTAAGTCGAGGCGGTGGCGTTGCTCAGCGCGTAGGTGAAATTGCCGGTGGCGGCCGGGAAGCTGGGCGAGGTGTCGAAACCGGCGTAGGTGCGGTTGTTCGACCAGAACTGCTCGGCCGCCGGCTGCGCCCCGCCCAGCGCGGTGAAGGCTTCGCTCAGGCGCCCGCGCGTGACGTAGTCGCTGTAGGCTGGTATCGCCACGGCCAGCAGGATGCCGACGATGGCCACGGTAATCATGACCTCGATCAGGGTAAAGCCTTGCTGGACGCGTTTCATGGGCCTGCTCCTCATGAGGGGAATTTCATGAGTTACAGTGTAGCCCGCCTGTCTTGCATTTCCCTGAGGAAATCCTGACAAACGCCTGACAACCGCACAAAAATCAACTGAATTTCACCGTGAACAAGGCGCCATGCCCTCCCGGCGGGTCGGAAATGGCAAGCCGCGCGCCGTGCACCACGGCGATATCGCGCACGATAGCCAGGCCCAGGCCGCTGCCGTGACTCTTGTCGTCCAGCCGCACGTAGCGGCTGAACACCTGTTCACGCTGGTCCGGCGGGATGCCGGGGCCGTTGTCCTCCACCGTCAGCAGGCCGGGCCGCACCGTCACCGTCACCGCGCCGTGCGGCGGCGTGTAGCGGATGGCATTGTCGATCAGGTTATCGATCAGGTCGCGCAGCAGGAAGCGGTCGCCGCAGATGGTGGCCGGCTGCAGGTCGAAACCGATGTCGATGGCCTTGGCGCTGGCCTGGTCGACAAACAGTTGCACCGCCTCGGCCACCAGCGCATCCAGCGCCAGCGGCTCCAGCCGCGCCTTTTCGAAGTGATGCGGCTCGGCGCGGGCCAGCGCCAGCAGCTGGTTGGTCTGCCGTATCATGCGCTCGGTGGCGGACAGCATCAGCCGCACCGACTGCGCCGTCTCCGGCTCGGCATGGCGCGCGCCCAGCCATTCCAGCTGGGTCTTGAGCCCGGCCAGCGGCGTGCGCAACTGGTGCGCCACATTGGCCAGGAAATCCTGCCGCGCCTGCGCGCCCTCGCCCACCTTGGCCAACAGGCCGTTGAAGGACGACACCAGCGGCTCCAGCTCGTAAGGCACGTCATCGGCGGCCAGCGGCGCCAGATCGTCGCCCTCGCGCGCGTTGAGTTCGGAGCGCAGACGGTTCAGCGGCCGCAAGCCATTGCTGACCGAGAACCAGATCAGGCCCACGCAGGCCAGCGCAATCACGATTTCCACCAGTACCAGCGTGCGCAGCACCGCCTCGCGCAAATGCGGCGAGGCCAGCGTGTAGGCCAGCGCGCCGGCGCCCAGGTTCACCAGCAGCACCGGCGGGATCACCCACTTGAGCAGGCGCAGGCGGATGCTGCTCATGCGTCCGGCTCCAGCATGTAGCCGAAACCGCGGATGGTGCGGATGCTGACGCCGGCATCGGCGATCTTGAGCCGCAGGCGCGAGATGTAGACTTCCACCGCATTCAGGGTCAGGTCGTCGCCCCACGGCAGGATGGCGTCGATGATCTGCTGCTTGGACACCACGCGCGCCGGATGTTGCAGGAGAAATTCCAGCACCGCCCATTCGCGCACCGACAACTCGATGCCGCGCTCGCCCACGCGCGCGCGCCTGGCCGCCAGGTCCAGCGACAACCGGCCCAGCGCCAGCGCCGCCTGCGGCGCGGTGTGGCGGCGCGCCAGCGCCTTGACGCGCGCCACCAGCTCGGCGGTGGCAAACGGCTTGACCAGGTAATCGTCGGCGCCCTGCTCCAGCCCGCGCACCCGGTCCTCGACCGCATCGCGCGCGGTCAGCAACAGCACCGGCACCGCGTTGCCGCGCGCGCGCAGGCGGCGCACCACCTCGAAGCCATCCATGCCGGGCAGGCCGATATCGAGCACTACCACCTCGGCCGCGCCGCTCCGCTGCAGTAGCTGGTCGGCCTGGGCGCCATTGCCGACCACGTCCACGGTCATGCCGTGACTGCCGAGCACGCGGCTCAGGCCGTCCGCCAATACCGCATCGTCTTCCACCACCAGTACAAGCATAATCGTGCGCCACATTGTCGGGAGTTGTGCCATTATGCCGCTGCCTCTCCGAGAAAGACAGTGGCCCTTGTAGGACCAGGACTACAAACGTGCATGGCTTGCACCTACATTTCCGCGTCCCCTGCTCTTATGTTCGCCAATTAACAATCCTCATAAAGTTACGTCAACACGTAACTTGCTTTATGAGGATCACCATGACGACCAAACTCGCGCCCCGCCCTGCCTCTGTCAGCGGCGCCCAACAGAACGAATTACTGGCTGCCTTGCCGCGCGACGTGCTGGAATCCCTGTTTGAACATCTGGAACTGGTACAAATGCCGTTCGGCAAAGAACTGTTCGAATTCGGCACCGCAATGGAGTATGTCTACTTCCCCACCTCCGCGATCGTCTCGCTGCTGTATGTGATGGAAGATGGCGCCACCACGGAAATCGCCGTGGTCGGCCACGAAGGCGTGGTAGGCGTCTCGCTGTTTGAAGGTGAACGCGCCATGTGCAGCGCGGTGGTGCAGGCGGCCGGCTACGGCTACCGCATGAAGGCCCAGCCGCTGCGCGACGCCTTCGCCAGGGGCGGCGCCCTGCCAGCCCTGCTGATGCGCTACAACACCGCGCTGTTCGCGCAAATGGCGCAGAACGCCGTCGGCGGCCGCCACAGCTCGATCGAACAAAAGCTGTGCCGCTGGCTGCTGGACCGGCTGGACCGCTCGCCATCGAATTCGCTCAAGGTTACCCAGGAAATGATTTCCATCATGCTGGGTGTGCGCCGCGAAAGCATCACCGCCGCCGCCGGCAAACTGCAGGACGACGGCCTGATCACCTACCGCCGCGGCAACATCACTGTGCTTGATCGCTCAGGCTTGGAGGCGTATGCGGGCGAGTGCTACAAGGTGGCGAAGACGGAGTTTGATCGTCTGCGCGTTGATGTAGCGCGCTGCTGATCACTTCGCTGATGGCCGGCGGCAGTTCGACCCGCTGCCCGGTCGCCGGCGCCCGCTCTTTCAGCGGAATCGCCACTTCGATGCAGGTCCCCATATCGTTGCGGCCGCGGCGGATGTTGAGCGTGCCGCCCAGCAGCAAGGCGCGCTCGCGCATGCCCAGCAAGCCGTGCGACATCGGCTTGACGATGGTGTCGGAGGCAATGCCGATGCCGTCGTCGATAATCCGCAACATCAGGCCATCCCCGCTGCGGTTCAAGGTCACCGTCACGCGGCTGGCCTTGGCGTACTTGCGGATATTGGTCAGCGATTCCTGCACGATGCGGAACAGGGCAATCGACAGATCGCCCGAATGGCGCGTCATGCTTTCCATGTCGGCCGCCACATTGCAGTCGCAGCGCACCTGCGACAGGCGGCTGAATTCCTCGCAATAGCTCTCGATGGCGGCGCACAGGCCGAGGTTGTCCAGCAGGCTCGGGCGCAGATTCTCGACGATGCGGCGCTTCATCTCCACCGTTTCCACCAGCGTGCCGCGCGCCCGCTTGAGCTGCGCCGCCAGTTCCGGATGGCTGTTGCGCAGCTGCTGGGTGACGGCGGCGATGTCCATGCTGATCGAGGTCAGATTGGCGCCCAGCTCGTCGTGCAGTTCGCGCGACAGCCGCACCTTCTCTTCCTCGCTGATGCTGATCAGATGCCTCGACAGCACCGACAACTGCTCGGTACGCTGCTGCACGGTCGATTCCAGGTTTTCATTCGACGCCTGCAGCGCGTGCTCCACCGCCGCGCGGTGGGCAAAGCTGCGCCGCACCATCTGGTAGAACATGATCAGCACCAGAATCGCCACCACATTGATGCCCACGCCCAGCAGCACCGCCTTCTGGTACTCCTGGTAGAACATGGCGTTGCGGGCGTTCAGGGTTTCGTTCTGCTCCTGCTCCATGATCACCACCAGCAGGCGGATTTCGTCCATGCTGGCGCGGTCATCGCTGAGCTTGGCGATCTTGACGATTTCCTGCAGGCCGCCGTCGCGATACACGTCCAGCGCCTGGCTCATGATGCTCAGGCGGCGCCGCACCAGCGTGTGCAGCTGGGCCAGGTTCTTGAGCTGCGACGGGCTATCGGCCAGCAGCTTTTCCAGTTCCTTGAATTCGGCCTCGCTGTCGGCCAGCGCGGTGCGCGTGGGGCCGAGATAGGCGTCGCGTCCGGACAGGAAATAGCTGCGCATGCTGCTTTCGGCATCCAGCACCAGCACATTCAGATACTGCAAGCGGTCGGCCACACGTGCGGTCTGGCTGAGCAGCACTTGCGCGCCGCGCAGCGCTTGCAGATTATGAAACAGGCTGAAACCGTTGACGATCAGCAGCAGCGCGCAAGTCACGCACAAGACGGTCTTGTACAGCGGCAAGCGATGTTGTGGCGCTGTTTCGACGGTAAAATACATCCATTTCCTTCACAGTGTAGGCATGCAAATTATAGACTGGAAGAAAAATCAGTGCGTTGCCGCACACTGCAAGCGTGCGCGCTAGTCGAGAAGGTTGTTCTTCATCGCATAATACGTCAGGTCTGAATTGGACTGCATGCCCATCTTTTCCATGATGCGGGTGCGGTAGGTACTGACGGTTTTAATGCTGAGCGACAGCGCCACGCCGATGTCGGATACGGTGGCGCCGCGCGCCAGCCGCAGGAACACCTGGAATTCGCGGTCCGACAGTTCCGTGTGCAGCGCGGTGTTGGGGTCGCGGTCGAAGCTTTGCGCCAGCAGCTCGCCCACTTGCGAGCTGACGTAGCGGCGCCCCTGGTACACGGTGCGCACGGCCGTGATCAGCTCGTCGGCCTCGCACTCCTTGTTGAGGTAGCCGTTGGCGCCCATCTTGAACAGGTTCAGTGCGTACTGCTGGGCCGGATAGCCGGACAAAATCAGCACCGGCAGATCGGGCTGACCCTGACGGATGGTGCGCAAAGTATCGATACCGCTTTGGTCGGGCATGGCGATATCGAGCAGCAGCACATCGCAAATTTCGCGGCGGGCGATATCCAGCGCTTCGCGGCCGGTACCGGCTTCCGCCACCACCTCGAAATCGTCCGAGGATGAAAAAATCTGTTTAAAGCCCGCTCTTACAATTTGGTGATCGTCACAAATGGCAACGCGTATCATTGTTTCCTCTCGTCGTGCCCGCTCTTTCCGGGCTATCCGCCACCGTGCATCAGCTCGCGCTGATAATCAAATAATATTGAAAGTATAGCAGCAATCAATCGCCAGCCGCAGTTTGCGCCAGCAGTGCGCGACCTCAGTCGGCCTTCAATAAGCTGAGTATGGACAGCAGTTCGGCGCGGATAAACTCGCGGTCCAGCGGCGGTAGAACGGCCGGCGGCGCGGCGCCGTTGACGTCAGCAGCGTCCTCAACGCCGGAATAATTGCGGCTATCGAGCTTGTTGCGGGCGCCGCTGATGGTGAAGCCCTGTTCGTACAGCAGCTCACGGATACGGCGGATCAGCAGCACTTCGTGGTGCTGGTAATAACGGCGGTTGCCACGGCGCTTGACCGGCTTGAGCTGGGTGAACTCCTGCTCCCAATAGCGCAGCACATGCGGCTTCACGCCGCACAGCTCGCTCACTTCGCCGATGGTGAAGTAGCGCTTGGCCGGGATCGGCGGCAGGACGACCAGTTCGGACTTGGCGAGACGATCGTTCATTGCGGCTTAGCTCCTGTCAGGCGGCGCGCGCCATCGGATTGCTCTCTTCCACCATGCCCTTGAGCTTCTGGCTGGCGTGGAAGGTCACGACACGGCGCGCCGTGATCGGGATTTCCTCGCCGGTTTTCGGGTTGCGGCCCGGCCGCTGCGGCTTGTCGCGCAGCTGGAAATTGCCGAAACCGGACAGCTTGACGGCCTCGCCGCGCTCCAGCGCGTTGCGGATCTCGTCAAAGAAGGTCTCGACCATATCCTTGGCTTCACGCTTGTTGAGGCCGACTTGCTCGAACAACAGTTCGGCCAGCTCCGCCTTGGTCAGCGTGGGCAAATCTTTTTCCGCATCCTGGCGCACTTTGGCAACCTGCATGGCCCGGTGCAAATCGGCAGCCAATGCGGATTGGAGTACGGCGGAATCAACGTCGTTGTTATTAATTTTCCAGCCCTGCCTTATATCAAAAATGAACAAGTCCGGCACAGGCCGGACTCCGGTAATGCCGTCATTCCGGCGCAGGCCGGAATCCAATCAGTTGCCTGCTTAAATTGGGTTCCGGCCTGCGCCGGAACGACGCATGACGCTTTAAGTACGCAGGCGCGCGCCGTGTTGTGCTTTGGCGGCGTCGCCGGCGGCGGCCATCACAGCCTCCACCACATCGTCTTGCAGCGTGTTTTGAGTATCTTGCAAGCTAAAGCGGAAAGCAAGCGATTTTTCGTCGGCCTCCAAACCTTTGCCCCGATATTCATCAAACAAAACAATGGCTTGCACAATCTTGCCCTGTGGAACCGCTTGCACAGCGGCATTAAATGCGTCCAGCAAATCCTGCGCCGGCACACCCTGCTTGACGACCACCGCCAGGTCGCGGGTGGCGCCCGGGAACTTGGAAATTTCGTCATATTTTGGCACAGGACGTTGCTGCAAGGCAATCGCTTCGACTTCAAACACCACCGGCGCGTTTGGCAGCTCGTACTTCTGCAGCCAGCGCGGGTGCAGCTCGCCGATGAAGCCGATAACTTTACCGTCCAGCAACACATTGGCCGAGCGGCCCGGATGCAGCGCCGGATGCTCCGCTTTCACGAAACGCAGTTGCAGCGGCGCGAACAGGTGCTCCAGATCGGCCTTGACGTCGAAGAAGTCGACCGCGCGGGTGTCCAGGCCCCACTGCTCGTCGGCCACCGGGCCGTAGGCGATGCCGGCCACGCGCTTCGGCTGGTGATAGCCGGCCACAGTCAGCGGGCCGTCGGTCACGCTGTCGTCGCGCTGGTAGATGGCGCCGATTTCAAACGCGCGCACGCGGTTGGTCTTGCGGTTCAGGTTGTAGCGTACATTGGCCACCAGGCTGCCGACCAGGGTCGAACGCATCACGCTCAGCTGGCTGGCGATCGGGTTCTGCAGCTTGATCGGGTTGCCATTGCCGGCAAAGTCCTGCTCCCACGCGGCTTCCACGAAGCTCATGTTAACCACTTCCTGATAGCCGAGGTCGGCCAGCTGGTGGCGCACCGCGAACAGCGAGCGGGTGTTTTCCGGCGCGATGATCATGGTGTTGGCAGCCACCGGCGCCACGGTCGGGATGTTCTCGAAGCCGTAGACGCGCGCCACCTCTTCGATCAGGTCTTCTTCGATTTCGATGTCGAAGCGGTAGGACGGCGCGGTCACGCTGAACACGCCGTCTTCAAGCGAGAACGGCAATGCCAGGCGGGTGAAGATATCGGCGATGACCTGGTCGTCCAGCGCCACGCCGATCACTTTCTGGGCGCGCGCGGTGCGCATCCTGACCGGCTCGCGCTTCGGCACGTTGACGATCTGGTCGTCCACCGGGCCGACTTGCGTGGTCGCCGTGCCGCAGATTTCGATCAGCAGCGAGGTGATGCGCTCGATGTGCTCGACGGTGGTGGCGTAATCCACGCCACGCTCGAAGCGGTGCGCCGCGTCGGTCGAGAAGTTGTACTTGCGGGCGCGGCCCTGAATCGCGTTCGGCCACCAGAACGCCGCTTCCAGATAAACCGATTCGGTGTCCAGCGACACGGCGGTGGAGTCGCCGCCCATGATGCCGGCCAGCGATTCGATTTCCTTCTCGTCGGCGATCACGCCGACCCACTCGTCGATCTCGATGGTGTTACCGTTCAGCAGCTTGAGCGATTCGCCCTTGCGGCCCCAGCGCACGTCCAGGCCGCCGTGGATCTTGGCCAGGTCGAACACGTGGCTCGGACGGCCCAGCTCCAGCATCACATAGTTGGAGATATCCACCAGCGCCGACACCGAACGCTGGCCGCTGCGCTCCAGGCGCTGCTTCATCCAGTCCGGCGTGGCGGCCCTGGCGTTCAGGTTGCGGATCACGCGGCCCGAGAAGCGGCCGCACAGGTCCGGCGCCGAGATTTTCACCGGCAGTTTTTCCGCGCTGTTGACGGTCGCCGGACGGAAGGTCGGCGCTTGCAGCGTCACGCCGGTCAGGGCCGACACTTCGCGCGCCACGCCCAGCACCGACAGGCAGTCCGCCTTGTTCGGCGTCAGCTTGATGGTGAACTTGAGGTCGTTCAGCGCGTAGTAGTCGCGGAAGTTCTTGCCGATAGGCGCGTCGTCCGGCAATTCCAGCAGGCCGCTGCCCTCTTCCGACAGTTTCAGTTCCTTGGCCGAGCACAGCATGCCTTGCGACTCGACGCCGCGCAGCTGGCCGACCTTGATTTCAAACGGCTTGCCATCGGCGCCGGGCGGCAGCACGGCGCCGGCCATGGCGCACACGACTTTCAGGCCCGGACGCACGTTCGGCGCGCCGCAGACGATGTTGAGCAAGGTGCCGGTGCCGACGTCGACCTGGCAGACGTTGAGGCGGTCGGCGTTCGGGTGCTTCATCATTTCGCGCACATGGCCGACCACCACGTTGGAGAACGGCGGCGCGACAGGTTCCACTTCTTCCACTTCCAGGCCGGACATCGTCAGCAGATGCGCCAGTTCATCCGAAGTCATCTTCGGATCGACCATGGTACGGAGCCAGTTTTCGGAGAATTGCATAATCAAACCTTTAGTTATCTTTAGCTCCGTCATCCCGCCGCAGGCCGGGATCCATAACCCGTTTGCAGCACTGCAAACTCAGCATGGATTCCGGCCTGCGCCGGAATGACGGGTTTGGGCCGTCGTATTAGTTGAACTGCTTCAGGAAACGCAGGTCGCCTTCGTAGAACAGGCGCAGGTCGTTGATCCCGTAGCGCAGCATGGTCAGGCGCTCCAGGCCGGAGCCGAACGCGAAACCAATGTACTTCTCCGGGTCCAGGCCGAAGTTGCGCACCACCGTCGGGTGCACCTGGCCCGAGCCGGACACTTCCAGCCAGCGGCCCTTCAATGGACCGCTGCCAAACGCGATGTCGATCTCGGCCGACGGTTCGGTGAACGGGAAGTACGACGGACGGAAGCGCACTTGCAAATCGTCGGTCTCGAAGAAAGCCTTGACGAAGTTCAGGTACACGCCCTTGAGGTCGGCAAAGCTGATGTTCTCGGCGATCCACAGGCCTTCGACCTGATGGAACATCGGCGAGTGGGTCGCATCGCTGTCGACACGGTAGGTGCGGCCCGGCGCGATCACCTTGATCGGCGGCTGGTTGTTGCGCGCGTAGCGCACCTGCATCGGCGAGGTGTGGGTGCGCAGCAGCAGCGGCTTGCCTTGCGTGTCGTTGCCTTCGATGTAGAAGGTGTCCTGCATGGAACGGGCAGGATGGTTTTCCGGGCTGTTCAGCGCGGTAAAGTTGGTCCAGTCGGTCTCGATTTCCGGGCCGTCGGCCACGTCGAAACCGATCGAGCGGAAGATCGCTTCCACCCGCTCCCAGGTACGCATCACCGGGTGGATGCCGCCGCCGGCGCGGCCGCGGCCTGGCAGCGAGACGTCAATCGCCTCGGCGTTCAAGCGGGCTTGCAACTGGGCTTCGGCCAGCGCATCACGGCGCGCGGTCAGCGCGGCTTCGATCTGCTGCTTGGCGGCGTTGATCAGCGCACCCTGCGCCTTCTTGGCGTCAGGATCGAGCTTGCCCAGGCCCTTCATCAATTCGGTAATCTGGCCGGTCTTGCCCAGGTATTTGGCTTTGGCGTTTTCCAGTGCGGCGGCGTCGTCTTTGGCCGCGTCGAAATCCTGCACTGCTGAGGCGACGAGTTGTTCCAGGGAGTCCATGCGTTTTTCTTATCCTTGAATCAAAAACGGGGCACAGGTATGACCCTTGCCCCGTTCTCTTGCGTAAATCCGCGCTTAGAAATTAAGCAGCGATTTTAGCTTTAACGACGTTGACAATCGCAGCGAACGCTGGCTTGTCCATCACAGCCATATCGGCCAGAACCTTACGGTCCAGTTCGATCGAAGCTTTCTTCAGACCGTTCATGAATGCGCTGTAGGTAACGCCATGCTCACGGGAAGCGGCGTTAATACGAGCGATCCACAGGCGGCGGAAGACGCGCTTCTTGTTACGACGGTCGCGGTAGGCGTACTGGCCAGCGCGCATCACTGCTTGCTTGGCAATACGGTATACCTTGCTGCGACGGCCGCGGTAGCCTTTGGCCAGGTTCAGTACTTTTTTATGACGGGCACGCGCAGTAACCCCACGTTTTACTCGAGGCATAGTAGCTCCTTAATTGAGTGTGAGATTAAGCGGATGGCATCATTGCGTAGACGCGCTGGACGTCGGTCGCATCGATGTTACGGGTGCCGCGCAGTTGACGCTTGTTCTTGGTCGTCTTCTTGGTCAGGATGTGGCGTTTGAAAGCCATACCCGATTTAACGGTACCACCTGGACGCACGCGAAAACGCTTTTTCGCGGAGCTTTTGGTTTTCATTTTTGGCATAGATATTCTGCCCTCTCGGACAGCTCCTATTAAACAGGATTACAGGTGGTGACCCATTGTCACGCTTAGATGCCTGCTCTCACTTGTTTGTGCAGCGGATGCGAGTCCACTACATTTACTACAGCCGAACATTATAGCGCAGAAAAATAAAAAAGGGCACTGGTGTGCCCTTTTTTTGCTTAGCTTGATGACAAGCTTACTTTTTCTTCTTCGGCGCCAGCACCATGATCATCTGGCGGCCTTCCATCTTGGGGAACTGCTCCACCTGGCCATGCGGCTCCAGGTCGGCTTTCAGGCGTTCCAGCATACGGAAACCAATATCCTGGTGCGCCATCTCGCGGCCACGGAAGCGCAGGGTGATCTTGGTTTTGTCACCGTCTTCCAGGAACTTGATCAGGTTACGCAGCTTGATATTGTAGTCGCCGTCATCGGTGCCCGGACGGAATTTGACTTCCTTCACGGAGATGACTTTTTGCTTCAATTTCGCTTCGTGAGCCTTTTTCTGCTCCGAATACTTGAATTTGCCGTAGTCCATCAGACGGCAGACCGGTGGAACCGCGGTAGGCGCGATCTCGACCAGGTCGACGTCCGCCGCTTCCGCCAGGCGGAAGGCTTCGGCCAAACTCACGATACCGAGCGGCTCGTTATCGACCCCAGTTAAACGCATTTCAGGGGCAGTGATTTCGCCATTGATGCGATGCGACTTGTCAGTAGCTATGGTGATTCCTTTTAAAATCTAATGAAATGCCAGTGCGATCAGGCCTTGGTGGCGACGTCATTCTTGAGTCGCTCTATCAGGGCATCGACGGACATGACGCCCAGATCGACATTGCCCCGTGCCCGCACGGCGACGGTGTTGGCATCCCGTTCCTTGTCGCCCACCACGAGGATGTACGGCAGTTTTTGGACGGAATGTTCGCGTATTTTATAGTTTATTTTCTCGTTGCGCAAATCGGTCTGTACGCGGAAGCCGCTGCGGCGCAGCTTTTCAGCCACTTGCTGCACATAATCAGCCTGCGAATCCGAGATGTTCAGCACCGAAACCTGCACCGGCGCCAGCCACGCCGGCAGCGCGCCCGCATAGTTCTCGATCAGGATGCCGATGAAGCGCTCCATCGAACCGACGATCGCGCGGTGCAGCATCACCGGCACCTGGCGGGTGTTGTCCGCCGCCACATACTCGGCGCCCAGACGCTCCGGCATGAAGAAATCGACCTGCATGGTGCCGACCTGCCATGGGCGGCCCAGCGAATCTTTCAGGTGGTACTCGATCTTCGGACCGTAGAACGCGCCCTCGCCCGGCAGCTCGGTCCAGGTCACGCCGCAGGCACGCAGGCCGGCGCGCAGCGCTTCCTCGGCTTCGTCCCAGATGGCGTCGGTGCCGATGCGGTTATCCGGACGCAGCGCCAGCTTGACTTCGATATTGTGGAAGTGGAAGTCCGAATACACTTCCATCGCTTGCGTATGGAAAGCCACCACTTCCGGCTGGATCTGCTCGTGGGTGCAGAAGATGTGGCCGTCATCCTGCGTGAAGCCGCGCACGCGCATGATGCCGTGCAGCGCGCCCGACGGCTCGTTGCGGTGGCACTGGCCAAACTCGCCGTAGCGCAGCGGCAGGTCGCGGTACGAACGCATATTGCTGTTGAAGATCTGCACGTGGCCCGGGCAGTTCATTGGCTTCAGCGCGTACGAGCGGTTTTCCGACTCGGTCACGAACATATTCTCGCGGTAGTTGTCCCAGTGGCCGGTCTTGCCCCACAGGCTGGCGTCCAGAATCTGCGGCGCTTTCACTTCCTGATAGCCGTTGACCTGGTATTTGTTGCGCATGTACTGCTCCACCTGCTGCCAGATGGTCCAGCCTTTCGGATGCCAGAACACCAGGCCCGGCGCCTCATCCTGGAAGTGGAAGAAGTCCAGCTGCTTGCCCAGCTTGCGGTGGTCGCGCTTTTCCGCCTCTTCCAGCTGGAACAGGTACTGCTCCTGATCTTCTTTCTTCGCCCACGCGGTGCCGTACACGCGTTGCAGCATTTCATTCTTGCTGTCGCCGCGCCAGTAAGCGCCGGCCAGTTTCATCAGCTTGAACACTTTCAGCTTGCCGGTCGATGGCACGTGCGGGCCGCGGCACAGGTCGGTGAAGTTGCCTTCGCTGTACAGCGAGACGTCCTGATCCGCAGGGATCGATTCAATGATCTCGGCCTTGTAGGCTTCGCCGATCGACTTGAAGTAGGCCACAGCCTCGTCGCGCGGCAGCACTTTGCGGGTGACTGGCTCGTCTTTCTTGGCCAGCTCGGCCATCTTCTTTTCGATGGCGACCAGATCGTCAGGCGTGAACGGACGCTTGTACGAGAAGTCGTAGTAGAAGCCGTTTTCGATCACCGGGCCGATGGTCACTTGCGCCTCAGGGAACAGCTCTTTCACGGCGTAAGCCAGCAAGTGAGCGGTCGAGTGACGGATCACCTCCAGACCCTCAGGGTCTTTATCGGTCACGATGGACAAATCGACGTTCTTGTCGATCAGGTAAGAAGTATCCACCACTTTGCCATCGACCTTGCCGGCCAGTGCGGCCTTGCCGAGGCTGGTAGCGATGCTGGACGCCACTTGGGCCACGGTAACCGGGCCGTCGAATTCGCGGGCGGAACCATCAGGAAGGCGAACTGAAATCATAGTGATCTCCGGTGATTGAAAACGATGTTGGAAAATATGGACGAAAAAAAACGCGGGCTAGCCGCGTTTTTCTCTCTTTTTGACAAGCAAAAGAATCCCGTTGACTAGCGTCACTCCCAAAGCTTGGTAGTAGTTCGCGGTGTCATAACCGTGATTGCCTTTCTCGCTCTTACAGATGTCTGGTGGGCGGTGAGGAATTCGAATCCCCGACCCCTTGGATGTCGACCAAGTATTCTAACCAGCTGAACTAACCGCCCGTGGGTACTGCCTTAAATTTTACTTTACTACGAATTCTGGTGGGCGGTGAGGAATTCGAATCCCCGACCCCTTGGATGTCGACCAAGTATTCTAACCAGCTGAACTAACCGCCCGAAGACCAGCATTATAGAGAGCGATCCGCAGAAAAACAAGGGTAATCAAAGGAAACATTTCTATTTCTCCTATGAGAAGTTGAAAGCAGCCGTTTCTGGCATGCAGTAAACTGTCGCTATTCCCACCCATTCACGCGCCCATGCAACTCGACACCTCCCCTTCCGCCCACCTGCACGAACACCGCGACGGTGACGCCCATTATCAGCACTACACCGTGCAGCGCAGCCAGTCCGTGCTGGCGTGGTCGCTGGCGCTGACGCTGGGCTTTGCGGTGGTGGAAGTGGTGACCGGCTTCATGTCCAACTCGCTGGCACTGATCTCCGACGCGGGCCACATGGTGACCGATGCGGCTGCGCTGGGGCTGGCCTTGCTGGCGCAACTGATCGCCAAGCGGCCGCCGTCGGCGCGCCATTCGTTTGGCTTCGGCCGCGCCGAGGCGCTGGCGGCATTCGTGAACAGTCTGGTGCTGCTGGTACTGGTAGGCTGGATTATCTACGAAGCCATCAGCCGCTTCGCCCAGCCGGAACAGGTGCAAGGCGGCACTGTGTTCGTGGTCGCCACGCTGGGCCTGCTCATCAATCTGGTGCTGGCGTGGATGCTGTCGCGCGGCGACAGCAATATGAACACGCGTGCAGCGCTGGTCAACGTGCTGGGCGACTTGCTTGGCTCCGTCGCCGCGCTGATCGCCGGCGCCGTGATTTACTACACCGGCTGGATGCAGATCGACCCGCTTCTGTCCGTCTTCGTGGCGCTGCTGATTTTGAAATCCACCGTGGGCGTGCTGCACGAGTCCTACCACTTCCTGATGGGCGGCGTGCCCGAGCAAATCGATTATTTAAAAGTCGGGGCGGATCTGGAACAACTGGACGGCGTCTGCTCCGTGCATGACTTGCACGTATGGGACATGTCGCCTGGTCAGCCGGCCCTGATCGGACACGTCGAAATCACCGACCTCGCCCGCTGGCCCGACATCCTGCACAACATCAAAGCCATGCTGCTGGAAAAGCACGGCATCGACCACATCACCCTGCAAGCGGAAGTCGCCCCGCAGGGGAAAGCTTGATGCGCCATCTTATTGCCAGCTGCGCACTGCTTCTGCTCAACCCCGCATGGGCCTGCTCCTGCATACAAATGCCTGAAAGCGGCTTCGTCCACGCCGACCTCAAACGCCTGCCCGCCAATGCACGCGGCGCACTATTCCTGACGCAAAACGAAAAACTCAGCCCGTCCGCCTTCCTCATCGTCTCCAATGCGGAGCCGGGACCGTTGAAAGTGCAACTGAGCTGGCCCGACCTGGGCGTCAAAGGCAAGCCGCAGCGCTATCTGGCCCGCGTGGGACCGGTGGGCGGTTTCAAGCCGGGCGCGCATTACACCATCCGCTACATGAACAGCAAGGAAGCGTGGCGCTATCCGACGCAAACCGACTTCTTCGTTGACGCCGAACCGTTCAAGCCCGACAGCGGCAACCCCCAGCTGGTACTCGATGGCGGGCCGGCACGGCAGCTGCTGCAGCTCGCCACCAACTCCGGCATGTGTTCCAGCCATCAGCCTGCGGCGGTTCAAAACTTCCATTACGCATTGTCGCCAGCCTACCTGCCATACCAATCGGCGCTCTACTACCGCACGGAATTCAACGGCGACCCGGTGCCGCGCTACGTCGGCGCGCTGTGCGGCGATCGCACTTTTGGCACCACCGCGCTGGGCGATACGCGCGAGGTGGTCTACAGCAGTTGCGAAGCGCCCGAGGGACGGGTCAGCATTCAGGGCTGGGCAGGCCTGCTGGAGGTGGAAGACCGCGTGCATCCGACCAACCTCCTGAACGCGGACCTGGGCACGGCGCAAGGCAAATCCTGCACTTCATACGGCATTCTGAAAGAAGCGTTGGCAACGCAGGATCGGCAGCGCATCAGCAACGCGGCCTGCAACATCAGTGCTGCGGAATATGACGGCCAGCCATCCAGCTCGCCGGAAGACTGGCCAACCGCAAGCGAAATGCTCAGCTTTGCGCAACACAGCGCCGGCACGCCGCGCACCTGCGTGCTGGCGGCGATGACCGCCGTACTCGCGCACATGCCGGCACCCACTGAGCAACTGGGGCACGGGCTGGGGCAGATAATCGGCGAGGACCTGGCCGCGCCGGATGCGGCAAGGGTGAATGCCGCCCTGCTGCAGCTCAATGCTTCGGCGGGGTATGTTTTGTTTAACGGCTGGAGGGAAAGGGACGGAGCTCAGCGCCTACAAACCCTGCTGGAGCCGACGCTGCCAGCACTGGTCAAGCTGCTGATTGCCGGCCACGCGATGCCAGGCATCACCGCCAGCCCGGAGCATCCGGCGCCGCCGATGTCGCTGGGTGAGCTGATTGGTCACGGCGGCGACAAGGCCAAACGCTACATTCCCGAACTGCTGGCGACAGCGGAATCGTCCGCCGCGGCATCAGCCGACGCGCTGGTCGCACTCAGTATCATCGCGCCGGGCGATGCGCGCGTGCAGACTTTACAACGAACCATCAAGCCACTCACGCTGGACGGCACACCACCTTAATATCACCATGCAAAATTTTGAAAAACGCCGCGACCGGTACGAAGCTTTTGCATCGTTCGAAAAGCCACTCGTCAACCTGAGCTTTGAATTGGAAGTGCCGGAATTCCGGCCTTTCTGCAAACAGCACGGCCTGCCGCCGTTCCACTTCTTCCTGTACCACGTGCTGCATGCGCTGCAAGGCATCGACAACTTCATGTACCGCGTTCATCGCGGTGAAGTCATCAAAATCAAGGATTTCTGGGCCTCGTACACCGTCATCAACCAGGACCGGAACCTGAACTTTGCGCGCTTCGAGATGACGGCGGATTTGCACCAGTTTGTCGCGCGCAGCGTGGCCGCGAAACAGCTGGCAGAAGCCAGCACCGGCATCATCAACAAGACGGAAGACCTGAGCGAGTACGACCAACGCCGCAACATCCACATCACCTGCATGCCGTGGTTGAAACTGACGTCCATCGAGCATCCGATTTACCAGCACAAGGATTACGACATCCCATCGCTGGCATGGGGCCGTTTCAGCGACCCGCGCGACGATGGCAAACTGGCGGTGTCCATGTCGGTGCAAGCCCACCACGGCTTCGTGGACGGCTACCACATCCACCTGCTGGCGCAGGCCATCGCCGCGCACATCGCGCAGACGATGGCGTAAATTCGGGGTCAGAGCCGACAATCGGACATTTCGCGAGCGAAATGTCCGATTGTCGGCTCTGACCCCGAATTTCAGGCGCGGCGGGCTTCCTGCACGCCGGTGACTTCGGAGATGGCGACCAGGGCTTTGTGCAGCTGTGCCGTGGCACCGATTTCGGCGGTGAAGGTCATGCGCGCGAAGCCTTTGGCCGACTGGGTGTTCACGCCAATCACGTTGATTTTCTCGCGCGAGAAAATCTCCGAGATGTCGCGCAGCAGGCCCTGACGGTCGCTCGCCAGAATGAAGATGTCGACCGGGTAAACCGTATCCGACCCGGCACGGCCCCACTCGGTCACAATCACCCGTTCCGGCGCCTTGGCGCGCATTTCGGCGAAGTTCTTGCACGTGGCGCGGTGGATCGACACGCCCTTGCCGCGCGTGACGAAGCCGACGATGCCATCCGGCGGCGCCGGCTTGCAGCACTTGGCCAGCTGCGTCATCAGGCCATCCGTGCCCACCACCAGCACGCCCGACTTGGCGCCCTGCTCCACGCTCGATGCGCGACTCTTGCCCAGGAAAACCTCATCCACCGGCCCGCTCGGCTCGCCGCTGTCGTGCAGCGCGTTTTCAATGGCGCGCAGGCTGAATTCGTCCTTGCCTACCGACAGGAACAGGTCGTCCACCTTGGCGAAGCCCAGCTTGTTCGCCAGGGTTTCCAGATTGACTGCGGTCTTGCCCTCGCGCTGCAGCGTCTTCTCCACCAGAGCACGGCCGTGCGACAGGGTTTCCTGCATGTCGATGGCATGGAACCAGGCGCGAATCTTGGAGCGCGTGCGCGTCGCCACCGTGTACTCGTCGCTCAGCCAGTCGCGCGACGGGCCGGCCGTGCCGGGCGCGCCCTTGGCGGTGATGATTTCGCAGGTCTGGCCGTTTTTCAGCGGCGTATTCAGCGGCACCATCACGCCATCCACCCGCGCGCCGCGGCAGCGGTGGCCGACGTCGCTGTGCAGGTGATAGGCAAAGTCCACCGGCGTGGCGCCGACCGGCAGTTCGATCACGCGCGCCTGCGGCGTCAGCACGAAGATGCGGTCGTCCAGCGCGGCGGCCTTGAGCTTTTCCACCCACTCGCGCTGCTGCTGCTCTTCGCCGACCACGGCATCGGCCACGTCGGTTTTCCACGCCAGCAGCTGGCGCAGCCAGGCGATCTTTTCGTCGTACTGCTGGGCGGTGAAGGTGGAGCCGCCGGTTTCCTTGTAGCGCCAGTGCGCCGCCACGCCGTACTCGGCAAAGCTGTGCATTTCCTGCGTGCGGATCTGCACTTCCAGCGGCCGGCCGTCTTCCGCCGTCACCACCGTGTGCAGCGACTGGTAGCCGTTCGGCTTGGGGCGCGAGATGTAGTCGTCGAATTCTTTCGGGATCGGCGTCCAGATGTTGTGCACCACGCCCAGCACGGTGTAGCAAGTCTTCACGTCCGCCACGATCACGCGGAAGGCGCGCACGTCGTACAGGTCGGTGAAGTCCAGCTCCTTGCCCTTCATCTTGCTCCAGATGGAGTAGATGTGCTTGGGCCGGCCGAACACCTCGGCCTGAATGCCGGCCGCCGCCATTTCCGACTGCAGGCGTTCGATCGCGCTGGTCACGAAGCCTTCACGCATAACACGCTTTTCTTCCAGCATCTTGGCGATGCGCTTATAGGTCTCCGGCTCGATGAAACGGAACGACAAGTCCTCCAGCTCCCACTTCAACTGCCAGATGCCGAGACGGTTGGCCAGCGGCGCGTACAGGTCCAGCGTCTCACGTCCGTAGGCGCAGGTCATGTCGTTGAACAGCTTGATGTCGGCGAAGTAGCGCAGCGTGGTCACGCAGGAAGCCAGACGCACCAGCACCACCCGCATGTCGGAGGCCATGGCCAGCAGCATCTTGCGTAGGGTTTCAACCTGCGCCACCGCCAGTTGCGCGGCGTTGCGGCCGCGTGCGGCGGCCGGCGCATTCTGGGTCTGGGTCAGTTCGCGCAGGCGGATCAGCTGTCGCACGCCGGCCACCAGGTCGTTGACGCCCGGGCCGAAGCGCGGCTCGATAATCGGCGCCTGCTCGGGATCGAGCAAGGTCAGCTCGAACATCAGGCCGGCGATGCGGGTTTCGACGTCGGTATTCAGCGAGGCCAGCGTGCCAGCAGCACCAATCGCGAAATCCAGCGCGGCCTGGCCGCTGCCGGCGTTTTTGTCGGCATAGGCCGTTTCGGCGAATGCCAGCGCCGCCAGCATGCGGGCGCTGTCATCGGGCGTCAGGCCCTGGACCAGTTGCTCCGACGTTGCGCTGTTGAGCGCAGTGGTGGAAACCATGGGACTCCTAGCGCTGCGCTGCGATGACGACGATTTCGACCAGCACTTTCGGATCGAACAACCTGGCTTCCACGGTGGCGCGCGGCGGCGTGTGGCCTTGCGGCACCCACGCGTCCCACTCCTCGTTCATGCCGGGAAAGTCGGCCATGTCCTTGAGGTAGATGGTGCAGCTGAGAATGCAGGTCTTGTCGCTGCCCGCTTCGGCCAGCAGGCGGTCGACGTGCGCCAGCACTTCCCGGGTCTGGCCCTGGATGTCGAGCGTGTAGTCGTCCGGAATCTGGCCGGCCAGATAAACGGTGTTGTTGTGTATCGCTATTTCGGACAGGCGTTTGCCTACGTGCAGTCGTTTGATTTCCATACTCTCTTAACCCAACAAGAATTTCTTGGCGATCGCGATTTGATCGTCGTGAATAAAGGTCGGCGCGTGCCCCACGTTGGCAATTTCCACCAGCGTGGCTTTCGGTCCGCGCCGGGTCATTTCCCCGGCCGTTTCCGGCGACAGCAGATCGGACTCGGCGCCGCGCACCAGCAGCGTCGGGCACTGAATCGCGTCATATGCAGCCCACAGCATGGCCTGGTCGGCGTCGGCAGATTCCGGCGTGGCCGAACGAAATGGCTGCGCCAGACCCATGTCGTAGTGCCGCACCCACTTGCCGTCCTTGTCCTGGCGCAGCACGTCGGCGGCCAGCTTGTGCCATTCGGCTTCGGTATGCTCGCCGAAGGACAGCGAGACGTCGCGGATGAATTTGGCGCCGGCCTCGAACGTTTCAAAGCGCAGGTCCTGGCCGATGTAATCGCCAATGCGCTGCATGGCCACCGGCGCCAGCACCGGGCCGATGTCGTTCAGCACCAGCTTGCGGATCGGATTGCCCGGCAGCGAGGCCAGGCCCATGCCGATCAGGCCGCCCATTGAAGTGCCGAACCAGTCGACCTTCTGACTTTCGGCGTCTGGCAGCACGCGTGCGAGCAACGTTACGATATCGCTGACATACTGCGGTATGCGGTACAGCTGCGGATTTTTCAACCAGTCGGAGCGGCCGCGGCCGACGATGTCTGGACAGATGACGCGGTAGTCGCCAGCCAGCGCGCGGGCCATGCTGTCGAAGTCGTCGCCGACGCGGGTCACGCCGTGCGCGCACACCAGCACATTGGGATTGCTTTCATCGCCCCACTCCTTGTAGGACATGCGATGCAGGCCAACCAGCGACAGGCATTGAACAGACTTTATTTTTGCTTCGAGCATGCGGCTACCTCAATGGTTTTTATGTAATGATGTTCAGAATTACCATTTTACCGCGTTGTGACAAAATCCTACCAAAGTGTAGCGCAGCGCGCCTTCAATCACCAACCTGTAGAGGACAGTATGGCAAACAAGACTTTGAGCGGTAAAACCGCGTTAGTGACCGGTTCGACTTCCGGCATCGGTTTGGGCATCGCCCGTTCGCTGGCGGCCGAAGGCGCCAACGTGCTGCTGAACGGCTTCGGCGACAGCAAGGAAATCGAGCAGCTGCAAGCCGATCTGGCCAGGGAATTCGGCGTGCAGGTGGCTTACCACAACGCCGACATGACCAAGCCAGCCGAGATCGAAGCCATGATCCAGTTCGCCGGCGACAAGTTCGGTGGCGTCGATGTGCTGGTGAATAACGCCGGCATCCAGTTCGTGGCCAATGTCGACGAATTCCCGGTCGAGAAGTGGGACGCGATTATCGCCATCAACCTGACCTCGGCGTTCCATACTTCGCGTCTGGTGCTGCCGCGCATGCGCAAGAATAACTGGGGCCGCATCATCAACCTGGCCTCGACCCACGGCCTGGTGGCCTCGGCCGGCAAGTCGGCCTACGTGGCGGCCAAGCACGGCCTGATCGGCCTGACCAAGGCCAATGCGCTGGAAACGGCCACCACCGGCATCACCGTCAACGCCATCTGCCCCGGCTTCGTCCTGACGCCGCTGGTGCAGAAGCAGGTGGACGACCGCGCAGCCAAGGATGGCATCAGCAATGAACAGGCCAAGAAGGCGCTGCTGGCCGACAAGCAGCCGTCCGGCGAGTTCGTCACGCCGGAAGAACTGGGCGCGCTGGCGGTGTTCCTGTGCTCGGACGCGGCCAGGCAGGTGCGCGGCGTGGCATGGAATATGGACGGCGGCTGGGTGGCGCAGTAAGGGATCGCTTAAAAGCGGCCGCAGCTTCGTTGCAGCGCCTCGCCGTGCAGGCGCACTGCCTTCGGCGCTGCGCCTCGCCGCAACCGCTTTGAAGCAATCCCCTAAGTAGAATCCCTTACCAAAGAGAGATATCACCGGCCGTGATTTGCGGCTTTCCACAATAGTGATATCTCTCCGCTTGCGCGATGATGCACTCCTCACACACACGAGGAGACCCCGTGAAAAAACCATTCTATAAAGTCCTGTACGTACAGGTACTCTTCGCCATTTTCTGCGGCGTGATGCTGGGCGTGTTCTATCCTGACAGCGGCGTGGCCATGAAGCCGCTGGGCGATGGCTTCATCAAACTGATCAAAATGATCATCGCGCCAGTGATCTTCTGCACCGTGGTGTCCGGTATCGCCGGCATGCAGGACGTGAAGAAGATCGGCCGCGTCGGCGGCAAGGCGCTGCTGTATTTCGAGGTGATCTCCACCTTCGCGCTGGTGATCGGCCTGTTCGTCGCCAACCTGGTGAAACCGGGCGCCGGCTTCAACGCCACCGCCGCCACGCTGGACGCCAAGTCCATCGAGCAGTACACCACCAAGGCGCACGCCCAGACCACCACCGAATTCCTGATGAACATCATCCCGAACACGGTGGTCGACGCCTTCGCCAAGGGCGATATCCTGCAAGTGCTGCTGATCGCCATCCTGTTCGGTTTCTCGATTTCCCTGCTGGGCGAGCGCGGCAAGCCGCTGGTCAAGCTGATCGACGATGCTTCGCACGCCATCTTCGGCGTGGTGAACATCGTGATGAAGGTCGCTCCGATCGGCGCATTCGGCGCCATGGCCTTCACCATCGGCAAATACGGCATCAAATCGCTGCTGCCGCTGGCCACCCTGATGGGCTGCTTCTACGCCACCTGCATTATCTTCGTGGTGGTGGTGCTGGGCACCGTGGCGCGCCTGACCGGCTTCTCGATCGGCCGCTTCATCCTGTACATCAAGGAAGAACTGCTGATCGTGCTGGGCACCAGCTCGTCGGAATCGGCCCTGCCATCGCTGATTAACAAACTGGAGCGCATGGGCTGCGGCAAATCGGTGGTGGGCCTGGTGGTCCCGACCGGCTACTCGTTCAACCTGGACGGCACCAACATCTACATGACCATGGCCGCCCTGTTCGTGGCACAAGCGACCAACACCGACCTGACCCTGATGCAGGAACTGACCATCCTCGGCGTGGCGATGCTGACCTCCAAAGGCGCATCGGGCATCACCGGCGCCGGCTTCATCACCCTGGCCGCCACCCTGCACGTGGTGCCGGATATTCCGGTGGCCGGCATGGCGCTGATCCTGGGCATCGACCGCTTCATGTCCGAATGCCGCGCACTGACCAACTTCATCGGCAACGGCGTCGCCGCCGTGGTGGTGTCGCGCTGGGAAAAAGAACTGGATGTCGACAAGATGAAAGCCGAACTGGCCAACCCAGGTTCGACCATCACCGACCCGGAACCAATGGAAGTCATTCCAAGCCATTAATTAGCATTGCCATACTTCAACGCCCCGCCCGGCTTGCGCCGCGCGGGGCGTTTTCATTGGCGCAAGATTTCAATTGAATCACTCTTGCTGAGCTTGATCGAATCGGGTGTAATGCGGAATGCAAACATATTAACTTAACAACCATGCTGCGCGAACTGCTTTCCCTGTTGGGCCAGGACACCCGCCTGCTGCGCCTGACCACGCCACTTGGCGAAGACCTGCTGACACCCGAATGCGTACGCGGCGAAGAGGCGCTGAGCGGCGGCTTCCGCTTCCGCATCACCGCCCTGTCGCCGGACGCCGGCCTGTCGCTGCGCGCCCTGCTCGGTCAGCCGGCGCTGCTGGAGCTGCAAACCACGCTGGCCGAAACGCGTCCCTTCCACGGCCACGTCACCAGCGCCGAAGCCAACGGCGCCAATGGCGGCCTGGCGCGCTATACGCTGACGCTGGAACCCTGGACCGCCTTCCTCGGCCACAACCGCGACAGCCGCATCTTCCAGGATAAGAACGTGTTCGACATCCTCGATGCCGTGTTCGGCGCATGGCAGGGCCAGGGCAAGCTGGCGCCGGCCTGGCGTTTCGACGTGCAGGACCGCGGCCGCTACCCGGTGCGCAGCCTGACCACCCAGTACCAGGAAAGCGACCTCGCCTTCGCCGAGCGCCTGATGCACGAGGAAGGCCTGTTCCATTACTTCATGCACAGCAAGGACGGCCACGAACTGGTCATCGCCGACGACAACAGCAGCTTCAAGCCCAACGCGCAGGCACAGGTGCGCTTCACCCAGCCGGGCGCCGTCATGCGCGAAGACAGCATGGACCGCTGGCGCAGCGAGCTCAAGCTGCAAACCAACGCGGTGGAACTGCATAGCTGGGATTACCGCACGCTGGACAAGCGCCCGGTCAGCGCCGCCTCGCCGGACGCCTCGGCCGGCTTGCTGCTGACCAGCCGCGACGCGCCCGGCGCTTACGCCTACCCATCGCGCGCCCACGGCCAGCGCATCGCCGATCAGCAACTGCAAGCGCTGGAAGCGGCGCGCGAGGTCTACACCGGCGCCGGCACGGTGCGCACGTTGTCGCCCGGCACCACCTTCAATCTGAGCGAGCACGCGCTGGGCGATGAAGCCTTCCTCGTCACGCGCGTGGTGCACCTGATGCACAACAACCTCGGCGCCGACCTGCACGCCGGCCTGATGCAGCGTCTGGGCGAGAGCGCGCTGGGCGCGGCCATCGCCGCCGAACAGGCCGGCAGCCTGCACGCGGTCGGCAAGGCGGCCGGCGAACGGCCGCTGTACCGCAACCGCATCGACGCCATCCGCAGCGCCATGCCCTATCGCGCCAGCGGCACCGACGGCCACGGCCGCCTGCTGCATCCGCGTCCGACTATCCAGGGCCAGCAGACCGCCGTGGTGGTCGGCCCGTCCGGCGCGGCCGTGCATACCGACCGCGACCACCGCATCAAGGTGCAATTCCACTGGCAGCGCGGCGACGCCGGCCACAGCCGTATCAGCCATCCCGCGCCGGACAGCCACAGCGGCGCGCCGGCCGACGACAGCGTGGGCGCATGGGTGCGCATCGCCACGCCGCTGGCGCCGCAAGCCGGCGCCAACTGGGGCAGCAACGCCGTGCCGCGCGTGGGCCAGGAAGTGCTGGTCGATTTCATCGACGGCAATATCGACCGGCCGGTGGTGATCGGCGCGCTCTACAACGGCCAGGGCCAGGCCGATGCCCAGCATAATCAAGTGGCGCAAGGCGGCGGCGCCAGCACCGGCAATGCGCCGGCGTGGTTCCCCGGCGAATCCGGCGGTCATGCGCACCCGGCTGCGCTGTCCGGCCTCAAGAGCCAGGCGCTGCCAGCCAGCCAGGGCGGCGCCGGCGCCTACAGCCAGCTGGTGTTCGACGATACGCCGGGCCAGCCGCGCGTAGGCTTGCAGCGTCACGCGTCGCCGCATCAGGGCACGGACGAACTTAATCTCGGCAACCTGCGCCACCAGACCGACAACCAGCGCCTGCAGCCGGCCGGCTTTGGCGCCGAGCTCAAGTCCGAGCACAGCGCCGCGCTGCGCGCCGGGCGCGGCATGCTGCTGTCGGCCGATGCGCGCAACGGCGGCGCCGGCGCGCAGATGGATGCGCGCGAGGCGCAGTCGCAAGTTCAGCAATCGCAGCAACTACAGGCCACGCTGGCGGAGACAGCGCAAAAGCAGAATGCCATGCTCAAGGCTGGCGGCCAGGCCGAGCCGGCGCCGGAGAAGCTGCCCGCCATCGCCCATATGGCCGCCAGCGCACAAGCGTTGGACGCGACGGCTGGCGGCCTGGCGGGCGACAGTGGTGGCGGCGGCCAGGCCAGCGCCTTCGCCTCCGCCATGCTGCAATTGTCCGCACCGTCCGGGATCGCAGCCGCCACGCCATCCAGCGCCGTGCTGGCAGCCGGTGCCAGCAGCAGCCTGGTGGCCGGGCAGGACATCAACCTGCTGACGCAGGCCAACAGCCTGCACGCCGTGCGCGACGGCGTCAGCCTGTTCACCTACGGCAAAGCCACTGCGGCAGAGAAGCCCAATCAGGAAACCGGCATCCGCCTGCATGCCGCCAGCGGCAAGTTCAGCAGCCAGAGCCAGAACGATGCCACCACCCTCACCGCCGACCGCGCCATCACCGTGGCCAGCGTGACCAAAGAGGTGCGCGTGGCCGCCAAGGAGCACGTGATGCTGACCGCTCAAGGTGCATGGATCAAGCTGGAAGGCGGCAACATCGAAGTGCACGGCCCCGGCACCATGACGTTCAAGGCCAGCATGAAGGAACTGACCGGCCCGGCGCAAAGCACGCCCGCCCTGCCCGAGCTGCCGAACGAAAAGCTGTACGCGGGCCGCTTCCAGGTCAAGGACGTGGTGGCCGGCACGGCCATCGCCGGCCGCCTGTACAAGAAACAGCGCGCCGACGGCAAGGTCTTCTTCGGCAAGACCGACGCCGAAGGCCATACGAGACCGGTCAACACCGCCAAACAAGAACAACTCGCGATCTCGCTGGACGGCAACGAGAAATTCCATCGCGAGAAAATCGATGAAGATGAAGTGAATCAATGGTTTTCCTAAGCATGCAGAAAAAGATATTGTCCGCAACGCTGTTCTGGTCCTGCTGCGCCGCCGCGCTGGCGGCCGAGCCGGAGATGTTCTGGTTTAAGAACGAGACCCAGTGCGGCGAGGCCAGGATCACCGTGCGCTCCTATTGCGAAGTGTCGCAGCGCGCCAACGCCGTCGTGCAGGTCAACAACGGCTGCACCGAGCAGGAGCTGGTCATCGCGCAGCCGGGCAAGAAGACCGTCAAGCGCGACCTGCTGGAGCACGAGCCGGTCGGCGACGACTTCCATATCGCCTCCGCGCTGCGCTGCGTGGAAACCGGCAAGCAGCGCTATCTGCTGCTGAACCTGGACACCGGCGGCAGTTGCGACACCTGCGAAATCCAGGCCCTGGTGGGCCTCGACGGGCGCTGGAAGCGGTATGACGGCAAATGGAAATCGACACCGGCCAGCGAACAGCGCGAGATTCGCCTGCGCGAACCAGCCTGGCATCTGGCGCCGCGTTACCCGATCAACAACACCGTGCTTGAAGATCCACAACCGCAATGACCGATACCCATTTCAACGAGCCGATCGACAAGAGCAAGCCGCTGTCCGGCACCGGCCGCCACGGCTTCGAAGTGCCGCCTGAGGTGCAGCAGAAAGTCCTCGACATCATTATTGAGGAAGCCCGCAAGATGGGCTTCAACAATCGTGACCTGGCATACTACATCGCCATCGCCAAGCGCGAATCGTCGTTCAACCCGGATGCGGCAAATCCGAAAGGCACGGCGTCCGGCATCGCCCAGGTGATCGACAAAACGGCGGCCACCTATGGCGTCAACGACAGCAACCGCTTCGATGCGCGCTCCAGCATCAAGGCCGGGCTGGGCTACTTCCGCGATCTGAAGGCCCAGACCATCAAGGATTACGGCTCCGCCGCAGGCAAGTTTGAGCCCTTAATTTACTACCGCTACCACTATGGCGAATTCTCGACCCGCAACCTTGAGATGGTCCCGGTCGGCAACGGCAAACGCAAGAAAGAGGTCTGGCACAACAAGGAATTTTCCGAGCTGGAGCAGAACAAGCGCTATCCGGACTCCAAGACCGTGGTCGACGATGCCGAGCGCATCGAAGCGATTCTCAACGCCGCGCACGGACTGGTGGTGCAGCTGAACGACATCATGGGCAAGCCGATGAACAACCGCAAGGTCATCGTCGTGACCAAGACGCCGAAGCCGGCTGGTCCCACCAAGCCGCCAGCGGCGACCGCCCCCGCAACGCCGCCCGCCAAGTCCGCCGAAGCAGCGCCTGCACCGGCGCCCGCGAATGATGCGGCGCCAGCACCGTCCGCCGATCCCGCGCCGGGCACGCCTCAGTCAGCGCCATCCGTCGAGCCAGCACCGGCCGAATCCGCATCCGCGCCATCCGCGTCCGCCGCCGCGCCCGTGGCCGCATCGCCAGCGGCCACGCCTGCCCTGCCCGCCGCCGCGCCCGATGCGGACACCGCATCCATGCCGGCCGCGCCTGCCGATAAAAGCATCGAATGGGAAGTCAGCGCCAAGGAAGTCACCACCGGCGCCGACGGCAAAGTCCCCGAGATCAGCTCGGACTCGCAAGAGCCGGTAATGATTCTGATCCCGCGCATCGACTACGAAGCCTACAACGACGCCGTCAGCAAGGAAGGCATGCCCGAAGACGGCAACGAACACGTCTTGCAAACCCACGACGGCGAGCAAGTCGCACAAGCCATCCCCGTCCCCGACGATGGCTGGAAGCCGACGCCCGAAAACACCGGCGGCACGCCGCCTGCGCCTGCATCGGCAGCAACGCCGGCCGCTGCGTCAACGCCGACACCTGCGCCACCGCCAAAACCAGCACCGCCGCCGGCCAAGCCGTCTGCGCCAACCAACGTCTTCGACGCCGCCGCCCAGGCCGCGAAAGATAAAGCCGCGCCCAAGCCAGCACCCAGCCGCGAAATCACTTTCGAAGACATCGTCGCGGCCGTGAAAAAAGACCTCGGCTGGAACGCCGTCTACCTGACCTCCTTCGCCTACATAAAGCAGTTCTACACGCGTCCCAAATTCCCGGAAGCGCCGCTGACCACGCTCGCCAGCGCGCCCGGCCCGGCGCGCCAGCAAGTGATCGGCAGCAGCCTGCCCAACAAGGACACCAAGAAACTCAAGGTCGAAGAAAAAGTCGAAACCGCCGAACAACCGGTCGTCAAGCCGGTTGCCGTCAGCGGCGACGCGCCGTGGATGCCATTCGCCCTCAAGGAACAAGGCAAGGAAGGCGCGGAGAAAGTCATCGAAAACAGAGATGACCACAAGACCAACCCTGAGTGGAAAGCACAGCACGCCGCGCGCGATGCGGCCAAAAAAGCAGAAAAAGCCGCGCAAAAGCAGCTGGGCATCGAGCAGAAAAAGAAACCGGCGGACGACGCCAAAGTGGCAGAACTACGGACCACCATCGCCAGCCAGCAAAAAGCCTACGCCGATGCCGACGCCGAAATGCTGAAGATCGAGCAACGCTTCAATAATCCGGACATCGTCAAATACCTGCAAACCACCACGTTGGATCGCGATGCGGCGCGTGACGATGGCACATCGTGGTGTTCCTCGTTCACCAACTGGTGTATGGAACAAGCTGGCTACATAGGCACCGACGACGCGCAGGCCGCGTCCTGGAAGAATTGGGGCGAGCAACTGAGCGAGCCGCGCTACGGAGCCATCACCGTGGTCACCCGCTCCACCAAACCAGAGTATCACGTTGGCTTCTACACCGGCATGACGGAAAAAAATGTCGCGGATGGCGTTGAGGAAGTCGAGGTTAAAGGCAAAGACGGCACCATCACCAAGAAAACCAAAAAGAAATTCAAAAAGGTCAAAATGGTGCGCCTCCTGAGCGGCAACTTCTCGCGCATGGTCAGGGACTTTGCTGGCTGGACCGTCGACCCAGCCGACGATCCAGCCCTGCATCTGGTATCGTATCGTTGGCCGACTGAAAAGGACAAACGTAGATGAAGCAATCCCTGATGGTGACCCTGTGCGCCGCCAGCCTGACCGGCTGCCTGAGCTTGCCAGCCAACGCCGAACCATGCAGCGCGCCCGACCCGGCGCTGCTGCGCTCGACCTGGCAATCGTTCCGCACCGCCACCCTGGCTGGCCAGCCCGAGCGAGTAGCACGCTACTACAAATTCCCGGTACAACTGCTGCCGCCGATGGATGGGATGAAACCAATGAAAATCACCCGGCCAGTATTCATCAAAAACTACACAGAATTGTTCCAGCGCGGTCCGGCCGATACCGAAATCGCCATGCTGACCGCGATGAAAAAAACGACCGGAAAAGAGTACATCCCCCAGCCCCAGTTCGACGCCACAAAATGTCGCTACAACGTCCCGACCCGCATCGAAGACTACAATTTCGTCTACGATAAAAAAACCGGATGGCAGGTTGAATCGCTGTACTACGACAACAACGATCTGGAACTTGCCAGGTCATCGCAGCTGGATCGCTGATGAAACAAATCTGCCTGCTGATTGGCCTGCTGGCGCTGAACACCGCGGCAGCCGCAAGCGGGCCTGACGTAGCGAAATACCTGGCCCAGCGCGGCTGGGGGCCTTACGACAGCAAAGCCAGGCTCGCCATGCCGGCCGACGACATCGCGCCGGTGACGTACTACGCCAAAGGCGCAAACATGCCCAGTTGCGGTCTGCTGAGTGGCGCAGCCAGCGCGCCGAAGTTCGTCGAGATATTGGCTGCCGAACCGGGCGAACAGTATCCGCACTGCCCGAGCATCAACGACGCGGCAGCGTTCAAGCTGGGCGGCAAGGACTATCTGGTGTTTGAATACTCGAATCGCGACAGCCGCAACGAAACGTTCGAGGAATTCTTCTACGTTTATAAAAATAAAGCCGGCGAATACGTCGCCGACGAACAACTCAACCGCGATGCGGGCAGCGCCGATGAGAGCCCCAAAAAATCCAAGAGCGGGCCGCGCGCCGTGGACGGCGTGCGTGTGGCCCGCGCGAGCGCCGTCAAGCAAGCCCAACCCGGGATGGAATTACAGGCGCGCGACCTGGTCGCGGACAGCAACGGGGCCTTTGCCGTCTTCAAGGACAAGGCCAGCGCCACGTGCTCCTTCGTGCTGGACAACGGTGTGGAACTGAACAAGTACAGCAGCGAGCTATTTGCGGAGCGCGGCAAATGTGTCAACTACCTCGCTTCCAGCAAACTGGAAACGCCGCGCAAGACCTACTATCTCGGCATGTTCAAAGGCAATGACGCCGCCACCAAAATCGCCATCTTTTCGATGACCAGGAACAGCATCGTTGTGCAGCCGGAGAAAGAACTGGCACAGTCCGCTGCCGCGACGGGCAAGGTGGCCGATATCAAATCTCTCAAGGCCTATTTGGTGGAATCGGAAAGAAAATAGTCGCATGGCTCCGATCTACCAACCAAGCGCCCTGTGAGCCTGTTGCGGCACCGCTGCGGCAGTGCCCCGCCACCATGACCTTCAAGACCGGCATGAAAGAGCTGACCGGCCCGGCGAAGCACGCCCGCCCTGCCCGAGTTGCCGAACGAAAAACTGTACGCCGGCCGCTTCAAGGTACAGACAGCTAAGCAAGAACAACTCGCGATCTCGCTGGACGGCAACGAGAAATTCCATCGCGAGAAAATGGATGAAGAGGATGTGAATAAATGGTTTACCCAGGTATGAAAACGGCCCTGCTGGCCGCCCTCTTGGCTTGCTCGGCTGCGGCACAAGCGGCTGACCCCGAGTTATTCTGGTTCAGGAATGAGACCAGATGCGGCGAGGCGCGCGTCACCGTACGTTCTTATTGCGAAGTCGCGCATCGTGCCAATGCGGTAGAACAGCGCAACACCGGCTGCGGCGAGCAGCAGTTGGTGATCGAGCAGCCTGGCAAGAAGGTCGTCAAGCGCGACTTGCTGGAGCATGAGCCGGTAGACGACGATTATCATATCGCGTCCTCGCTGCGCTGCGTGGAGGCAGGCAAACAGCGCTACTTGCTGATCAACATGAGCACCGGCGGCAGTTGCGACACCTGTGAACTGGAAGCCATCGTTGGCTTGGATGGACGCTGGAAACGCTACGGCGAGAAATGGACCGCCAGCGCCGCCGAACAACGCGACCTTCGCCAGAGCCAAGGTGCATGGGGCAAGGCACCGGAGTTTGATCTGCCTAATAATATCCGTGAGTCCACACGATGACTGACCAGACCGCTTCGCACTATAACGACCCGATAGACTCGAAGAAGTCGCGATTGCCAAGCGCGAGTCTTCCTTCAACCCAGATGCCGACAGCAAGAGCAGCACCGCGTCAGGTATTGCTCAGGTGGTCGACGGCACGGCAAAAACTTATGGCGTCACTGACGCCAACCGCTTTGATGCGCGCTCCAGCATCAAGGCAGGCCTGACTTATTTCTATGATCTGAAGAAAGCCACCATCGCCGACTACGGCTCGGCGGCAGGCAAGTTTGAACCGCCGATTTACTACCGCTGTCACTACGGCGAGTACTCGACTTGCCGCAAGGTGATGGTCGGAAAAAAGAAACCTCGCCGCCCCGCGACTTATCCGAGCTGGAGCAAAATAAACGCTATCCGGACTCCAAGACCGTGGTCGACGATGCCGAGCGCATCGAAGCGATTCTCAACGCCGCGC
>Ga0102590_1001474_pt1 | contig 35213 bp, 37 predicted proteins | sample AraplaMF_Col_mMF_FD_76859 | JGI IMG/M metagenome (GOLD analysis project Ga0102590, IMG submission 76859) | Arabidopsis root microbial communities from the University of North Carolina, USA - plate scrape MF_Col_mMF | ecosystem: Host-associated > Plants > Roots > Endosphere | place: USA... | reverse complement strand
GTGACCTTCGAAGTCTCGCCGCCCTCGTTCACGGCGCCGCACAAGGTGGCCATGGCGCCGGCGCAACACATGCCGGCCTCGCCCGACCGCTTCATGTTGCCTCCGATCATAGAACAGCAACTTGGCGCTTTGCTGCCGGCCATCCAGCAGTATGCTGAGCAGTATCCGGCGCTGGTGTTCGACTGCTCGCGCCTGACGCGCATCGACTACGCCAGCGCCATCCAGCTGCACACGGCCTTGCAGGCGCTGGCCGCCGGCCAGCGCAAGATCGCCTTCCGCGATGTCAATCACCTGGTGACTGCGCTGCTGAGATTGCTGGGTTATGCTAATTTGGCAAGGCTTTATCCCCACAAATACTGACGTAACTTGCAATTCCCGTTTCCAGCCCCACTTTTCAGCCTTGAGGCAGTCTGCATCATTACTTTGAGGTAACTATGGAACAATTTCACGGCACCACCATCCTGTGCGTGCGTCGCGGCAAGCAAGTCGCGCTGGGCGGCGACGGCCAGGTCACGCTGGGCAATATCGTCATGAAGGGCACGGCCCGCAAGGTGCGCAAGGTGTATCAGGGCAAGGTGCTGGTCGGCTTTGCCGGCGGCACCGCCGACGCCTTCACCCTGCTCGACCGCTTTGAAGGCAAGCTGGAAAAACACCAGGGCAATCTGCTGCGCGCGTCGGTGGAGCTGGCCAAGGACTGGCGCACCGACCGCGTGCTGCGCCGCCTGGAAGCGATGCTGCTGGTCGCCGACGCCGATTCCACGCTGGTCATCACCGGCAACGGCGACGTGCTGGAACCGGAAGACGGCGTGGGCGCCATCGGCTCGGGCGGCACCTACGCGCAATCGGCCGCCAAGGCGCTGGTAGAGAACACGGAACTGTCGCCGGCGGATGTCGTCAAAAAATCACTGACCATCGCCGGTGAGCTGTGCATCTACACCAATCTGAACCACATCATTGAGACACTGGATCCAGCATGAATATGACTCCGCAGGAAATCGTCGGCGAACTCGACAAACACGTGGTTGGCCAGGGCAAGGCCAAGAAGGCGGTCGCCATCGCGCTGCGCAACCGCTGGCGCCGTCAGCAGGTGGAAGAACCACTGCGCCATGAAATCACGCCGAAAAACATCCTGATGATCGGTCCGACCGGCGTCGGCAAGACCGAGATCGCGCGCCGCCTGGCGAAGCTGGCCGACGCGCCGTTCATTAAAATCGAGGCCACCAAGTTCACCGAGGTGGGCTATGTGGGGCGCGATGTGGACACCATCATCCGCGACCTGATCGACATCGGCGTCAAGCAGACCCGCCAGTCGGAAATGGCCAAGGTGCGCAGCCGCGCCGAGGATGCGGCCGAAGACCGCGTGCTCGACATCCTGCTGCCGCCGGCGCGCGACTTCGGCTTCACGCCGCCGGGCGCGGAGGCGCCGAAAGATGACGCCACCCGCCAGACCTTCCGCAAGCGTCTGCGCCAGGGCGAGCTGGACGACAAGGAAATCGAAATCGAGCTGGCCGAAACCGGCCCGCAGATGGAAATCATGGCCCCGCCCGGCATGGAAGAAATGACCGAGCAGATCAAGTCCATGTTTTCCGGCATCGGCGGGCAACGCAAGAAGGCGCGCAAGGTCAAGATCCAGGAAGCCATGAAAGTCCTGATCGACGAGGAAGCCGCCAAGCTGATCAACGAAGACGAGATGAAGCAGAAGGCCATCCAGAACGTCGAGCAGAACGGCATCGTGTTCCTCGACGAGATCGACAAGATCGCCTCGCGCTCGGAAGTGGGCGGCGCCGACGTTTCGCGCGCCGGCGTGCAGCGCGACCTGCTGCCGCTGGTGGAAGGCACCACCGTCAACACCAAGTACGGCATGATCAAGACCGACCATATCCTGTTCATCGCCTCGGGCGCCTTCCATCTGGCCAAGCCGTCGGACCTGATCCCCGAGCTGCAGGGCCGCTTCCCGATCCGGGTGGAACTGGAATCGCTGTCGATCGCCGATTTCGAACGCATCCTGACCAGCACCGACGCCTGCCTGACCAAGCAGTACGAAGCCCTGCTGGCGACCGAGGACGTGAAGCTGGAATTTGCGCCGGAAGGCATCAACCGCCTGGCGGAGATTGCCTACTCGGTCAACGAGCGCACCGAAAACATCGGCGCGCGCCGGCTGTACACGGTGATGGAAAAACTGCTGGGAGAACTGTCCTTCACGGCCAGCGAGGACAGCGGCAAGACCATCGTGATTGACGCCGCGTATGTGAATGCCCGCCTGGATGCGCTGGCGGTCAACGAAGACCTGTCGCGCTACGTGCTGTAAGGGAATCACCTTCGGCGGGGGCCGGTCATGGCTCCCGCTCCCGGTGTATGACCCACAGTGTGCCTCAGGCGCGCGCGACGTACTAACGGATTATTCCGCGAACTAGTTTTCAAGCCTAAAGGTATCGTGTTACGATACCTTTTTGTTTTTTCAGCAAGGCAAAAACATGAGCTCACCGGAACTACTGCTGCAAGTGCTGCGGACCCAGATGCGGGCTGCCGGCGTCACCTACAAAATGCTGGCCGAGCGTATCTCGATGAGCGAATCCAGCGTCAAGCGCATGTTCGGGCAGCAGGACATGTCGCTGTCGCGGCTGGCGCAAATCTGCAAGGCGGCCGGCGTGCCGATGGAAGACGTGCTGCGCGGCGCCGCCGACGCCACGCCGCAGGCGGACAGCCTGACGCTGACGCAGGAAAAATCGCTGCTGGCCAATCCCAAGCTGCTGCTGATGGCCATCAGCTGCCTGGGCCACTGGACGCTGGAGCAAGTGCTGGAAACCTACGAGTTGACCGAGCCGGAGTGCATCATGCTGCTGGCCGAGCTGGACCGGCTGGGATTAATCGAACTCAAGCCGCTGAACCGCTACCGCCTGCGCGTCTCCAACGCCTTCCGCTGGCTGCCGGACGGGCCGGTGCAGCAATTCTTCCGCGAGCACGTGGTGGACGATTATTTCAGCGGCAGCTTCAACGGCGCCGGTGAAACCCTGCTCTGCCTGCCCGCCCGCCTGTCGGCGCCGAGTTCGCTGGAACTGGTGAGCCGCATCCAGCAGCTGGCGGGCGAACTGGCCCGCCTGCACCAGAACGACCGCCGCCTGCTGCCAAGCGAACGCGATGGATTTACATTACTGGTAGGATTCCGTTCCTGGGAATTCGCAGCCTTCACCGCGCTGCGCCGTACAGCACCACCGAAAACGACCGCATGAAAATCGCAACCCTCATCAGCCTGGCCGGCACCGTCACCTGCTCCGGCCTCTTCACCGCACAAAAACAATGGACAATGGCCGCCGCCTTCATCCTGTTGACCGCCTACACGCTGCTGGAGCGCGTCTTCCACCTCGGCGCCCTGCCGCCGATCGCGGTCGATGCCCTGCCGCTGGTGGCGCTGCTGCTGATCCTGTACGAAGTGCTGCGTAAAGTGGTGGCGAAATAGCCATGAATAAACTGCTGCTCGCCGCACTCCTGGCGGCGGCGCCGGTTCACGCCACGGAATGGATAGAGTTTCGCTGGGTGAGCTTCGGCAATTTTCCTCATGCCGCCATAATGCTGCCGGCAACGGTGAATGGCGCGGCCTGCTACGTGCAGCTGGACACCGGCGCCAATGGGCGCTTTATCCCTGCCGGCAAAGCCGCCGGTGCGCCGGTCGACATTGTCATCGGCCGGCACAGCATCAAGGCCAGCGTGGCGCAACCTCTGCCAGACGGCGACCGGTGTCACGCCGGCACCGTCGGCAATGGATTTTTCGAAAGCGGTTCGCTCACCCTCGACCTGCAACACTCGCGCTTTAGCTACAGCGATGCCGCCGTCCTGCGCGACGACAGCGAAGCGGAACCGTTCAGATATGTGCAGCATGAGGGTTGGGATGGCGGCCACATCGTGATGCCGGTGACGCTGCCAGGACAGCCGCCGCAAGAGGCAATGTTCGATACCGGCGCGGCGCTGTTCAGCTTTGCACCGCTGCAACCGTCGCTGTACGAGGCGCTGCGTACTTCGGACAGCGAACCGCTAACAGTACCTAGCTGGGGCAACGAGGTTGGCTGCGAAACCAGCCGCTTGACGATGGCGCTCCGCGTCAGCCGTTACACGTTGAATGGAGGCGTGCTGGGTTATTGCAAGATGAGCGTCGACATCGGCGCGCCCCTGGCCGGCATTGTGGGCCTGGCCGGCTTTGCCGGACAGAGCATCACCATCGACTACCCCTCGCGTAGATGGAAAATCACCAGATAGGGCCGAGGAACAGGTAGGCGCTGCTGTTGCCAGCCTTGGTGGTGCCGGCGCCGAAGTACAGCGGACCGAAGCGGGTGTCGACCGCGAAGAAGCCGCTGGCAGCCTGCTTGAGCTTGCCCCAATGCAGCGGATCGGCCGGGCTGTAAGCCGCGCCCGCCTCCAGCGAAAAGCCCAGCCGCACATCGCCGCCCAGCGCGGCCGGCATGGTGCCGATGCTGCGCGCCATCACCACCCGCCCCAGCACCGTGCGGCTGCCCACCACCGATTCCGGCGTGGTGCCGGACAGGCGCAGGAAGCCGCCCAGGTTGTTGTCGGTCGCGCCGCCCTGGCTGCGCGCCCATTCCGCATACACGTGGCCGGCCCAGCGGCCGGTGTGGAAGGCTTCCAGCCCCTGCACCTTCTGCTGCGTCGGCACCGGCCCGCCAGTGCGCGATTTTTCCACCGCGCGCTGCCAGTCCAGGCTGAACAGCGTGCCGCGCGTCGGGAAGGCGATCGTGTCCAGGGTGTCGACGTTAAAGCTCAAGGCTTGCACGGTCTGGAAAGTGCGCCGATTGGTCAAGTCTTCCGGAATGCTCAGATGCGCATTGCCGACCTGGCGCGCCACGGTGTAGCGCAGGTCGCCCCAGCGCCCCAACTGCCGCCCCAGCGCCACCGCCGCCGCGGTGTAGTCAAAGGCATAACGGGCCTGGCGGAACCCGCTGGAATTGAAGATGTTCGCCGCGCCCGAACCATATTGCAGCGCCGGCGCCACATACCACGGCGAACCCACGCCCAGCGGCTGCCAGAACTGCGTGCCCACCGTGCGTTCCGTACCGACGCTGGCGATGGTGCGCAGTTCCGCGCCCCAGTCGTTGAGCGCAGACAGCACGTGCATGGCCTTGAACTGGAAGGCGCTGTTCTCGCTGAAGTCGCTGTTCAGCTCCAGCCCCACGCGCAAGCGGCTGTGCGCCCAATCGGCTTCGGTGGGTTTGATCAACACACTGCGGCCATTCTCATCGTCGCGCACTTCGGTTTCCACGCGCGCCAGGTCGCCGCGGCCGAACAACTGGTTGCCGGCCTGCGTGGCCTGCTCGCTGGTCACCATCTGGCCAAGTTTCAGGCCGCTCTGTATTTCCAGCTCTTTCGGGTTGATGCGGCCACCGGGCGCGACCTCCAGTTTGGTCAGCCTGACCGGCTGGTCGATCGCCACCGGCGCCGACAGCCGGCTCACTTCATAGGACGCGTATTGCGCCTCGGGCAAAGCCAGCGCCACCAGCCGTGCGCTCATGGCGCGCACCGCCGCCTCGCCTTCTTTCATGGCGCGGTCATGCCGGCCGAAATCGAGGAAGCCGATGCCGCCCAGGTCCGGCTGCAGCAGAATGTCGTTCGGCCGCAGTTCTTTCAGCGAACGCTGGACGTTTTGCTCGGTCAGGATCTGCAGCATCTGCTGCGCCACGCTGACCGCGCTCACCAGCTCCTTCTCCTGCGCCAGCGGCGTGCCGACGTTGACCGCGATGATCACATCCGCCCCCATCTCGCGCGCCACATCCACCGGCAGGTTGCGCACCAGGCCACCGTCCACCAGCAGGCGCTGATTGACGCGCACCGGCGCAAACACGCCCGGCACCGCCAGCGAGGCGCGCATGGCGAGGAACAGCGGCGTGTCGGTCAGCTCCACCAGCTCGCCGGTGACCAGGTCCGAGGCCACGGAGCGGAACGGCAGCTGCAGCAGGTTGGCCGGCTTGTCGCGCGCCCCGGGCGGCAGCACGCGCGTCAGCGCCAGCTCCAGCGCCTCGTTGCCGGCGGCGGCCGGCGGCAGCGAAACGCCGTCCATATGCGCGCCGAATTCGATCCGCGACGGCAGCAGCAAGTCTTCCTCGCGGCGGCGATAGAACAGCTCATCGCGCGGAGGCCGATCCGCCACCACTGCGTTCCAATCGGTGCGGCGCACCAGCTGCTCCAGCTGGTCGACCGAGCTGCCGGCCGCATACGCGCCGCCCACCACACTGCCCATGCTGGTGCCGACCACGATGTCGACCGGGATGCGCAACTCCTGCAAGGCGCGCAGCACGCCGATGTGGGCGAAGCCGCGCGCGCCGCCGCCGGACAGCACCAGTGCAATCTTCGGCCGCGGCTTGATGGACGAATCCGGCGCCACCGAGGTGGCGTTGGGCTGCTGCGCGGCCAGTGATGTGGACAAGAAAAAGCCGCAGCATAAAGCTGCGGCCAGATAACGGATGTAAGCCATGGGCGATCCTACTGACGATCGTTGCTGGGATAGGACCGCACTGGCGCGGTCTGGGTATTCTGCTGCGGTGGCGCCGGCGGCTGGCCGGAGGTCTGTACCGGCGGCGGCGCCGGTTGCACAATCGGCGGCGGCGCCGACGGCAGCGGCGCCAGCGGGGCCGGCTGGGCCGGCAGCGTGGCCGGACCGCTCGACACACCGGCATCGCTCGGCAGATCGACGCGCTTCATCACGCCGCCCTCGGACAGGATCACATGCCTGGCGTGCACCTCTTTCACCACCACGCCCGGTATCACTTCCTTGCCGACCGCCAGCGCCACCGCCGGCTTGTTATCGACCGAGATGATGGCCGCGCTGTCTTCGCCGCGCGCCGCCACCACGCCTTTCAGCTGGTAGTTGCTGACGGCGGCAACGGTCACCTGGCCGCCGAACAGGCCCTTGGCAGCATCGAGGTTGAGGCCCGCCTGCGGCGGTGGCGGCGGCGCGGCGATCGCGCGCTGCGGCGGTTTGAATAATTGCAGTCCCCAGTAAGCCAGCGATGCCGACAACAGCACCACGGCAATAACAGTAACGATTAAGGGCAAACGCTTCATGGTGTCCTTGTGATCAGCGTACCAGCTGATTGATTTCGATAATAGGCATCAGCACCGCCAGCACGATCAGCAGCACCACCACGCCCATGGCCAGGATCAGCGCCGGTTCCAGCAGGCCGGCGATGGTCAGCGTGCGCCGTTCCAGATCGGCCTCCTGCGCGGCGGCGGCGCGGTCCAGCATGGCCGGCAGCTCGCCGGTGATTTCGCCGGCGCGTATCATGTGGATCAGCATCGGCGGGAAGTGCTTCTGCGCCGACAGCGCGCGCGCCAGGCTCACACCCTCGCGCACGGCGTCGCTGGCCTCTTCCACCAGCTCCTGCATGGCGACGTTGTTGAGCGTATCGCGGCTGGTGTCCAGCGCGCGCAGGATAGGCACGCCGGAGCCGGTGGTGATCGCCAGCGTGCTGGCGAAGCGCGCGGTATTCAGGCTGCGCTCGAATTTGCCGTACAGCGGCGCGGTCAGCAGCCAGGTATGCCAGCGGCGCTTGAGCGCGGGATTCTGCAAGGCGCGCCGCCACATGAACCACGCGCCGATCAGCGCGATGCCGACCACGATGCCGTAATGGCGCACGAAGTCGGACACCGCCAGCATCACCACCGTCAGGAACGGCAGTTTTTGCTTGGTGTTGGCGAACACCGAAACGATCTGCGGCACCACATAAGTCAGCAGGAAGATCACGATGGAAAACGCCACCACCGTCACGATGGCCGGGTAGGTGAACGCCAGCCGCACCTTCTGGATCAAGGCATTGCGCCGTTCGATGTAGTCGGCAAGGCGCGACAGCACGCGCGACAACTGGCCGATCTGCTCGCCGGAAGCCACCAGCGCGCGGTAGATTTCCGCAAAGTCGCGCGGGTGGCGGCCCAGCACCACCGACAGCGCATCGCCACCGATCACTTCCGACCGCACGGAGGCGATCAGGTCGCGCAGGTACGGGCGCTCGGCCTGTTCCAGCAAGGCAGTGAAGGCCTGCTCCAGCGGCAGGCCGGCTTCCAGCAGGCTGGCCAACTGGCGCGTGAACAGCGCCAACTCGGTCGAAGTCAGGCGCTCGCCGAAACCGCCGCGGCTTTTGGCCACGCCGGCGGCATCGACCTGCGTGGCGATCTGGTCGACCTTGAGCGGCACCAGTCCCTGCGCGCGCAGCTCGGCGCGCGCCGAACGGGCGCTGTCCGAATTGAGAACGCCTTTCTTGGTGGCGCCGCCGGCATCGGCGGCTTCGTAACGGAATGCGGGCATGCCTTAGTCCTTGGTCACACGCATCAATTCGGCCTGCGTGGTGGTGCCGCTGGCCAGCCAGCGTTCGCCGTCATCGCGCATGGTCTGCATGCCGTCGCCGATGGCGGCGGCCTTGATTTCCGCTTCCGAGGCGCGGTTGTGGATTTGCGCGCGGATGTGCTCCGTGGTCTCCAGAAATTCATAGACGCCCACGCGGCCCTGATAGCCGGTATGGCCGCAATGCTCGCAGCCGGCCGCATGCCACAACTTGCCGTCGTAGGTCTTGCAGCTCGGGCACAGCTTGCGCACCAGCCGCTGCGCCAGCACGCCCAGCAAGGTGGACGACAGCAGGAACGGCTCGATGCCCATGTCCAGCAAGCGCGTGACGGCGGCGGCGGCGTCGTTGGTGTGCAGCGTGGCCAGCACCAGGTGGCCGGTCAGCGAAGCCTGCACCGCGATCTGCGCCGTTTCCAGGTCGCGGATCTCGCCGATCATGATCACGTCCGGGTCCTGGCGCAGAATCGCGCGCAGGGCCTTGGCGAAGGTCATGTCGATGCGGGTGTTGACCTGGGTCTGGCCCACGCCCGGCAGGTCGTATTCGATCGGGTCTTCCACCGTCATGATGTTGGTGGTGGAGGCGTTCAGCAGCGACAGCGCCGCGTACAGCGTGGTGGTCTTGCCGGAGCCGGTGGGACCGGTCACCAGCACGATGCCGTGCGGCTGGTTGATCAGCGCATCGAATTTCGGCAGCATGGTCTCGCTCATGCCGAGGTGGTTCAGGTCGAGGCGCCCCGCTTCCTTGTCCAGCAGACGCAGTACCGCGCGCTCGCCGTGGCCGGTCGGCAGCGTGGAGACGCGCACGTCCACCGGCTTGCCGCCGATGCGCAGCGTGATGCGGCCGTCCTGCGGCAGGCGCTTCTCGGCGATGTCCAGCTGCGCCATGATCTTGATACGCGAGATCAGCGAACCGTGTATCGCCTTGCGCGGACGGACGATGTCGCGCAGCGTGCCGTCGACGCGGAAGCGCACCACCGACGTTTGCTCGAACGGCTCGATGTGGATATCGGAGGCGCCGTCGCGCAGCGCCTGCGTCAGCAGCGCGTTGATCATGCGGATCACCGGCGCATCGTCTGACGATTCCAGCAAGTCTTCGATGGCCGGCACGTCCTGCAGCAGCTTGGTCAGGTCAAGGTCGGCGTCGAATTCCTCGGCCACCATGGAAGCGTTGCCGCCCGAGCTGGCGTAGGCCGCGGCAATCGCGGTTTCCAGATCGGCGCGGGTCATGTGCTTGAGCTGGATGCGGCCGAAGCGGCGCGACACTTCCGCAATCGCGGCCGGCGGCGTGGCGCCGCACATCAGCACATCGACGGTGTTTTCGGCATCGTCGCTATGCTGCGCGAGTACCACGAAGTCGCGCGCGTAAGCGTAGGGGAGAAGATTGCTCATATCACTTCTGCGGTTGGACGTTTTCGGCGGCGCCCGGTGCGCGGGTAGGAAGCGGCGCCGGCGGCACCGGCGCGGCGACAGCACCGCCGCTGACCGGCGCGCCGTTCTGCAGCTTCGGCAGGACAGGCTGGCCAAGATCCTTCACCAGAATGCTGTCCGGCGGCTGGATGGCTTCCTGCTGGCTGCGCATGTAGTCATAGCGGTCGGTGGCCAGGCTGGTGCTCTGCTCCTTGTTGCGGATGACCACAGGGCGCAGGAACACCATCAGATTGGTTTTCTTGCGGGTGCGAGACTGCGATTTGAACAGATTGCCCAGCACCGGAATGTCGCCCAGGCCGCGCACCTTGTCGGTGCCGTCGCCTTCGGTGTCTTCAATCAGGCCGCCCAGCACGATGATCTGGCCGTCGTCGGCGATGACGTTATTCTCGATCACGCGGTTGTTCAGCGTGATGCCGGAAGCGGCGGTCAGGGTCGATTTATCGACGCTGGAAGTCTCGTGGTAGATCGCCAGCTTGATGGTGCCGCCTTCGGAAATCTGCGGACGCACTTTCAGCGTCAGGCCCACATCCTTGCGGTCGATGGTCTGGAACGGATTGCTGTTGGTGCCCGAGGTGGTGGTGAACTGGCCGGTCAGGATAGGCACGTTCTGGCCGACGCGGATGGTGGCCAGTTCGTTATCCAGCGTGACCATGTTCGGCGTCGACAGGATGTTGGCGTTGCCGTCCGACTCCAGCGAATGCGCCAGCGCGCCCAGTCCCAGCGCGCCGCCGATCTGCTTGAACACCCCGACCGACAGGCCGTTGTTCGGGATGGTCTTGCCCTTGCTGCCGTAGATGTTGACCAGCGAGCCGTCGGCGCCGCTGGTGGTGAACGATTGCAGGCCGCCGATGCGGTAGGTGCTGTTGGAATTGCCGCTCGCGCCCACCCACTGCACGCCGAATTCGGACGCCTTGTCGGAGGTGACTTCCACGATCAGCGATTCGATGTAGACCTGCGCGCGGCGCACGTCCAGCATGTCGATCACCGCGCGCAGGTTGCGGTACACCGACTCCGGCGCGGTGATGATCAGGGTGTTGGTGGAAGCGTCGGCCTGGATGAAGCCCGCCGAGCTGCCGCCGCTGTTCTGCTGCTGGTTGCCGGAACCGTTCAGCAGCGGGTTGCTCGGGCCGGTGCTGCCGGTGCCGGATGCGTTGCCGCTGCCGCTGCCGCTCATGCTGTTGTTGGTATTGCTGCCAAAGCCGCCGCTATTGCTGTTGTTGCTCTGGCCCATGGCGCCGGTGCTGCTGCTGTTCTGCTGCGACACTTCGCCCGACACCACCGAGCGCAGGGTCTGCGCCAGCTTGGTCGCTTCGGCGTTTTTCAGGTAGACCACGTGCACATTGCCCAGTTCCGCCGTCGGCTGATCGAGCTTGGCGATCAGCGACTTGGCCAGGTTGGCGCGTGCCGCCGACGGCGCGCGCAGCACCAGCGAATTGGTGCGCGGGTCGGCCAGCACGCTGACCTTGCCGGCATCGGCCGCGCCGCCGCCGCCGGCGTTGTCCATCAGCTTATTGATCATGGCCGCCAGATCGCTGGCGATGGCATAGCGCACCGGGATCACGTCCAGGTCCGCGACCGCCGGAGCATCCAGCGCGGCGACGATTTTCGCCAGGCGCTTGACGTTGTCGGCGTAGTCGGTCACCACCACGCTGTTGTTGCCCGGGTTGGCGTTGATGGTGTTATTCGGCGAGATCAGGGGACGCAGCACCGTCACCACATTGGCCGCCGATTCGTAATTGAGGCGGAAGATCTGGCTGACGATCTGATCGCCCTTGGCCTGCGCGCCATCGACCTGCGTAGGGCTGGCCTGCAGCTTGGCGTCCGCTTCCGGCACCACCTTGGCAAAACCGTCGCCGCTCACCACCGCGTAGCCCTGCAGGCGCAGCGCGGAAGTCAGCAGGCTGAATGCCTGCGACTTGGTGACCGGCTTTTCCGACACCACGGTCAGCGTGCCTTTCACGCGCGGATCGATCACGAAGGTGATGTTGGTGTAGTGGCCCACTGCCTTGATCACCGATTCGATATCGGCGCCGACGAAGTTCAGCGCGGCGTCATCCGCGGCGGCGTGCGCCAGCACTGGCAGCAACAGCGCGGCGGTCGGTGCGGCGCTCACCGCGCAGCACAGCATCGCACCCGCGCTCAGACGGCGCAGCGCAGGAAGGGATTTGCTAACGGACTGTTTTTTCATGGTCGGGCTTTATCTCAGTGGAACTCAATGGAACTCTAATGCGATGACCTGGCGGTCATTACCTGGCTTGCGCTGGCCCAGCAAATTCAATAGATTGGCCAACGTCTCTTCGTATCCTTGTGCTGCCTCGGCCTGCCCGGAAAACTGCAGGCGGCCGTTATTCAAGCTTCCCCGGCCGCTCAGCAGCAGCGGCCCTTTGGCGGAACTCAGCGTCAACTGCGCCTGCTGGCCGTGCCAGTCCAGCGCCATGTTGTAACTGCCCAGCGGCCGGATCGACGACAGGCGCGACGCCATGTCCGTCATCTCCAGCGTGGTGCGGCCTTCAATGCTGATCTGGCGATTGGCCAGCGTCAGTTCCAGGCCGGTCCACGACAAGCGCATGGTGCCGCTGGGCGCCAGCGTGTTGAGCGGCGCCCCCAGGCCGGCCAGGCCTTCGGCCGGCAGCAGCAGCGCCGAAGGGCTCAATTGCCAATGCGACCAGCCGCCGCGGAAGGTCACCGGCTGCGCCAGCGCCTGCGGGTTCTCCAGCTGCATATCGACCATGCCGACCAGCGCCAGCGGCGAAATCTTCCAGCTGAAGCGGCCCGGCAGCAGCGGCGTGACCGGGCTGTTATTGCCCGCCGCGCCGCCTATGAAGGCGGAACCGCGCCACAGCGTACCCTGTGCATCCCCCAGCGTCAAACGGCCGCCGGTGCGCTGCTCGACGATGGAACCCAGCCACGCGGCCGGAAAGAACACCGCCAGCGTGATGGCCATCGTCAGCGCGACGGTCAGCAACCATAGCATGGCGCGCTTCATCGGGCTCCCTGGCGCAGCGTCAGGCTGCCGTTGACCACACCCGGCGCATCCTGCGCGGTAAAGCTGGCGTCCACCACGGCGATGCGGCTTTCGGTGCGGATGGCGTCCAGCCAGGCCACGATGCCGGCGTATTGCGCGCCGCTGAACTGCACCTTGGCGTAATCGCCGGTGACGTTGAGCGATTGCGGATTCAGGCCGCGCGCCGCCAGGCCGGCGTTGAGGTTATCGCGCGTCATCGGCGTGGGCGCGATGGTGTTCTGTCCCTGCAGCGCCTGCGCTTCGCGCGCCAGGTTCTGCATCTCGGCCGCCTGCTGGTGCAGTTCCGGCAGCGATTTGTTCAGGGCGGCGCGGCCGCTCAGCGCAGGATCGATCAGCAGGCTGTAAAACAGTCCCGCGCCGATCACGATGCCGGCGATGCGCAGCAGCTTGCGTTCCTGCTCGGTGCGCACCTGCCAGAAGGCGTCGGCGCGCGCGCGCAGCTCTTGAATGGGATTGGGCTTGCTCATGATTTTCCTCCGGCTGCCGGCACGATCTTCCAGCTGCCCGGCGTCGGCTCCTGCATGTCCAGCTTGCGGCCGGCCAGCGCGGCGCGCAATTGCGCCACCGCCGCCGCGTCCACGGTGTTCGGTTTGACCTTGATCAGCAGCGCGTGGTCCCTGTATTCCAGTGCGGCGATGATGTCGCGGCGCGGCAGTGCGCCCAGCGCTTCGCCGAAGCCCGCGCTCAGGGTGACAAATTCGTCGGCGCCGGTCTGGCCGCTATTGGCCTTGGCCAGGCGGATATTGCGGGTCAACTGGTCCATTGGCGCGGCAATCAGCGGTTCTTTGGGATAAACCGACTTGAAGGTCTGCACCATCGACTGGTGCACCACCTTGGCCTCGTTCTTCAGACGCATCCATTCGATATTCAGGCCCACCACATTGATCAGCAGCGCCAGCACGGCGATGCGCAGCGGCCAGCGCCAGCGCTCCCACGCGCGCGCCGAAGCACCTGCGGCGCCCAGCGCAGGCGCCAGATCCAGACCGGCGCTGCGCGACGACGCCACCCAGTGCGCCCAGTGGTCTTCTTCCAGCGTCAGGTGCGGGATGTCGGCCGCCAGCGGCGCGAATTGCGTCATCTGCGACGGCGGCAGATACAGCGTGACCGGCTGTTCCCCCGCCAGCGCGCGCAGCGTCTGCAGCGCGGCTTGCGGCTGCGCCGGCAGCGTCAGGCCGACGCCTTCGAACTGCGACTGGCGCATCACCAGATCGTAGCCGGCGTCGCCTTGCAGCAGCGTGGCCGAAACGGCGCCCGGCTGGAACGGCAGGCACAATTGCGAGGGCACCACCGACACGGCGTGCGCGCCCTGCGCCAGCAGCGCCTTGACCAGCACTTCCAGCCACGCGCGCTGCACCACGGCCACGGTGCGCAGGCCTTCGCTGTCTTCGGCGGTGGCGGCCAGCACGCAGTCGGCCGGGTCGCCCAGCACCTGCTCTTCCACCAGCGCCGGCAGCGCGGCCTTGAGCTTGGCGGCCGACAGCGGCGGCGCTTTCACGCGCAGCAGCGTGGTGTCCGGCGCGGCCAGCAGCAGCACCACGCGGCGCGCCGAGGCCACCATGTCGCCGATGTTCCCCAGCGGCGAGGCGCCTTGCTGCAGCAGGTTGCCGCCGTCGCCCACCAGCGCGAACGGGCAGGTCTGGGCCGCGCCGCTGTCGACGCTGGCCTTGGCCGGATAGCGGATAAATAATGTCGTCAAAGGATCTCGCTTTCGTTCATCGCTGTTCTACGCTGTTCTACGTTGTTTCAGTATTCCCGTATCCACTCCACCGAGGTGTTGGGTATTTTCCCCGGCCGCTTCAACAGAGACACCGTATCCAGTGCGGCGCGGTCCAGCCTCACCCGGCTATAGGCCAGGAAGTAGTCGCTGCTCACGCCCCACTTGGCGGTAATCGGCTTGCCGGTCATCTGCGGCTTGCCGGTAAAGTCGCCCGTATTGCGATACCACACCGTCTTGCGCGCGCTGACCATGGCCGCCGCATCCGACAGCGACAGGCCCGGAACCAGCGCCGACAACAACTCGGCCGGCGCCGTGTTCACGTTCACCGCGGTGCCGCTCACCGGCAGTATGATGACATAGTCGCGCAACTGCTCGACAGCTTGCGGCGTAAAGCCGCTCACCGCCAACAGATCTTCCACCCGCACCAGCCCGAGCGGCTGGGTGCTGGCGGCGGCCTGCGTATTGGGGACCGGCATGGCACTCAGCACCAGTTCCGCCACGCCTTGCGCCATGCTGGAATCGAGCTTCAGATTGTCCAGCAAGCGCTGAAACACCGCCAGCTCGTCGGGGTTGATCTGCCGGTTGCTGTCGGCCAGATTCGCCAGATTGTAGCGCCCCTGCGCATCCACCATGCGGCCGGACAGGGTGGCGTCAAAATGCTCGCCCTGCTGGCGCTCGCGCTCGACATAATCGTCCAGCCGCGTTTCTTCCAGCGGCGTGGCCCATATGCCGTTCAGCTGCGTGTAGTTGGGCGAATCCATCACGTCCTGATTCAGCACCAGTCGGCTCAGGTCCAGCGCGCCGCGCAGGATCCAGCGCGTTTGCAGTTGCAAGCGCTGGTTCTCCATCGAGCGCACCTGTACCTGCTGCAGCCAGAACAGGCTGGTGACGATGGTCACCGCCAGAGTGGTCAGCAGCAGCGCCGTCACCACGGCCACGCCTTGTTGCCGCTGCCGCTTCACAGTGCCCCCAGCAGGAAGGACTTCACCATCGGGATCTCCTGTCCCTGCTGCAGCAGCGATACTTCCATGCCGGTGGGTGCATTCGGGCTGGCGGCCGGCAGCGCGGTCGATATGCCGGTCGCCGCGCGCCAGCCTCCCGCATTGCCGGCGGCGCTGGTGGTGCCGGGGGCACCGCTGCCCCCTATCCAGAAACGCATCGCCAGATTCTGCACGCCCGATTGCAGCGCAACGGCCGGCGCGGCATCGGCATCGCTCAGCGCCGCCTGCCACAACTTGTCCAGCTGCGCGAGGTCGCGCGTGGAGAGCGATTCGCGCCGCGTCAACACGCCGTCGGCCGCCACGCGGTAAGACACCACCTGCAAACGGGTCGGCTGGTTCTCGGTCATCACCATGCGCACCAGAGTGATGCGTCTGTCTTCCGCCTGCAGGTTGGCGCGGCCGAGCAACAGCCCGTTGCCGGCCAGGTTTTCGCAATCGCTCTGCATCTGCGCGAAAGCCAGCTGCAGGCCGCGCGCCTGCTCCATGCCGTTACTGAGGGTTTCGCGCGAACGGATGATGCTATCCAGTCCGCGCCAGCCCAGCACCGCGATGATGGCCAGGATGGAGATCGCCAGCAGCAGTTCGATCAGCGTAAAGCCGCGCGCACGCTTCATCATGGGCTCAGCACCAGTTGGACCAGCTTGATGATGCGGCGCTCCGGATGGGCGGCCTCGTAGACGCTCACCTCCACCCGGCGGAAGCGCGGATTCGGGCTGGCGATGACTTCTTCCTCGCACATCAGCGGCAAGTCGCCCTGCGGGCATTCGTAAATCTGCTTGCCGATCGGAGGGAAAGCTTTCGACAGGCGCAGTTGCACCAGCCGGTTTTCGGCCGACCACGTCGCCATCATATTGGCGCGCAGGCCGTCGCTGTTGGCGGTCAGGCTGCCGATCGCGCGCAGCGACGCGATCAGCGCGGTGGCAACGATCATCAGCGCAACCAGCACTTCCAGCATGGTGAAACCGCGATTGAGTGAACGGCGCATCTCAGTCCACCGTGAAATGGCCGATGCCGTCGGCGCGGATGGCGACCGTGCCGCCATCGCTGGCGGTCATGGTGAGCACAAAGGGTTTGTCGACCGGCTCGCGGCCGAAGACGATGCGCAGCGTGGGCTCGGGCAGCGCCGGCGCCGGGTCCAGCATCAGGGTCAGCGGCGCGTTCTTGAAGTCACGCTGGCGCAGCAGGTCGTCCTGGGCCAGCTGCTCCCATTGCTTGTTCTCGTTGCGGATCATGAAGCGGTAATTGTCGGTGCCGGCTTCAAAAGCGATCTGGCGGTTGCGCACGATGGCCTCGTCGCGCGCCAGTTGCAGCAGCAGCGCGATGCGCTTCGCGTCCTGCTGCATGGATTGCTTCTGGCCCGGTATCGCGTTGAGCGACACCATCCCAAGGATGATGCCCAGAATGACCATCACCACCAGCAGTTCAATCAGCGTGAAGCCACGCTCGCCGCGCATGACGATAGATCAGTTATCCCAGGAGCCGATGTCGGCGTCATCGCCGGTGCCGCCTGGTTGTCCGTCGGCGCCGTAGGAAAACACGTCGATCTCGCCCTTGATGCCCGGCGACAGATACTGGTACGGATTGCCCCACGGGTCTTTCGGCAGTTTGTCGAGGTAGCCGCCGGCCTTCCAGCCGTTGGCGGCCGGGCCGCCGGTCGGCTTCTCGATCAGCGCCTGCAGGCCCTGCTCGGTGGTCGGATAGCGCTGGTTATCCAGCTTGTACAGCTTCAACTGCTGCATGATGGTCGCGATATCCACCTTGGCGGCGGCGATCTTGGATTCGCCGGTACGATTCAGCAGCTTGGGCACCACCAGCGCGGCCAGCACGCCCATGATGACCACGACCACCATGATTTCGATCAGGGTAAAGCCGCGCTGGGCACGAGTAGAAAACTTTTTCATAATTCGATGGCAAATAAAAATGAGTGCAGAGTATAAGGGGATTCACGGCGCCTGCGACATTTTGCCGTGATAATATTAATCGTGACGATGGGCGCTGGCGTCGATGCGGGCGCGCGCGCCGTCATTGCCGCCGCCGAAGGTGGCCGCCACCGCCGCGCCGCGCCTGACCGCAGGCGCATCCGACACGAACGGCGCCACGCCCAGCATCGCATCGATTTCCTGCGGATAGATCAGGTAACCGCGCGTCAGCACGGCCGACACCTTGCGCACGTCCTCGATGTTTTTGGTCGGGTCGCCGTCCACCAGCACGATGTCGGCCAGCTTGCCGGCCGCGATACTGCCGCGTTCATGGGTAGTGCCGGTGTAGCGCGCGCCGTTGCGGGTGGCCACCTGCAGCGCCTGCGCCGGCGTCAGGCCGGCCTTGACCAGCAGCGCCAGCTCGGAATGCAGGACGAAGCCGGGGATATCGTCGGTGCCGGCCACGATCGGCACGCCGGCCTTGTACATGATGCCGACGAATTGCACCATTTTGGCGTAGGACTTCGAATAACGCCTGAACTGGGCGTCGCCCTCGATCTTCATCGGGCCGACCTTGAAGCCGCGCGCCACGTCCGGCGGCACGTGCGAGGCCACGGCTTCATATGCCTCGTTCATGTCGCCGTCGCGCTGCTTGAGGAAGGCGAAGGCGGACAGAGTCGGGTCGATGGAAATCTGCTTCTTCGCCAGATAGGAGACGAAGTCCTTCACCGGCCTGGAATTGAAATCCAGGTCCGCCACTTTTTCCGACGGCAGCACGAAGCGGTTGAGGTTACGCGTCTCGGTATCCGGCTTGACCAGGAAGTTGAGCAGCACCTGGTTGATGTGCTGGATTTCGTCGTAGCCGGCGTCCAGAGCTTCCTGCGCGCGCAGGCCGGCGGGAATGTGGCCGGACACGCGCATGCCGCGGCTGTGCGCATACGCCACCGTCTCTTTCAGGATGGCTTTCGGGAAGGAGTTGTAAATCTTCAGTTGCGGGTAGCCGCGTTCCGCGTACCAGTCCACAGCATTCTTCGCGCCTTGCAGATCCTTGATAACGAAGCCGTTATTGGCGCTGTAAGGGCTTTCGCCCTCCAGGAAGCCGGCCGGCACCACCTGCGGCGCCAGCAGCTTGCCGGCGGCGGTTTCGTCCAGCATGGCCTGCAGCTGCTTGTTATCGTTGCCCATGTCGCGCACGCTGGTGACGCCGGCCGCCATATTCAGCGCGCCGGACCAGCGGTCGACGTGGCCGTGCAGGTCGAACAGGCCAGGCAGCGCAATGCGGCCGGCGGCGTCGATCTCGTTGTCCACCTCGCGCGCCGGCGAACCGGCCGGCTGCACGGATGTGATGCGGCCGCGCAGCACGTAGATATCGGAGGCCGCGCCGACGGTGGCTTTTTCGCTGTCGAAGATGCGGGCGTTGCGGATCACGGTCAGGCCGGTGAGCGGATGCTGCAGCCTGGCGGCAGCGTCGGTCAGCATCTGCTGCTCGGCGATTTTCTGGCGCCTGGCCAGTTCCGGCGTGGCGCCCTGCCAGCCCTCTTCCAGCATGCTGCCGAAGCCCGGCATCACCACGCCGAACAGGCGCGGCTTGTCGCCGCTGGTGGCCCAGTAAAACGCCGGCGACAGGCCGATGCCGGTTTGCGCCACCAGTTGCACGGTTTGTTTCTGGCCGCTGCCGCTGGTGATTTCCACGCTATCGAGCACGCGCTGCGACAGCGTGCCCGATGGCAGCAGCGCCAGTTTGCCGTCCGGCGCTTTCGCCAGCGCGGCAATCGCCACCGAGCTGACTTCGAAGGAGCTGTTCAGCGGCAGGTAGGCGGCCGGGCCGCTGATTTTTTTCTCGCCCTGCTCCGAGGTCGACTTCCATTGCGCCAGATCGCCCTTGCGGCTGAACTGCTCGTCCACCACGCCGCCGAAAGTCGAATTGCCTTTGACCGTGTATTCGGTCATGGTGCCGTCCGCGCCAACGCGGAACTGCTCAACCAGATCCGGGCCGCGGCCGTTGTTCTTGAAGCCGAAGGTGACTTTGGTCAGCCCGTCGTCCAGATGCTCAACGGTTTGCTGGCCGATCTGTTTGTCGGCGATTTCCGAGACGATCAGGTACCTGGTGGTGGTGGCGGCGTGCGCGCCAAACACGGCGGCCAGCGCGAGCGGCAGTACGGCAAGTCGTTTTTTCAACAAAGCAGTTTCCTCCTTATTTTTTGGCGGCGCAGACGGGGCAGGCATTATTGCGGCCGACGCCGATGCTGGTCCACTCCATGTTCAAACCGTCCAACATCATCAACCGCCCGGCCAGCGAACCGCCCACGCCCATCAACAGCTTGAGCGCTTCGGCCGCCTGCATGGCGCCCACCACCCCCACCAGCGGCGCAAACACGCCCATGGTGGAACAGGCCACGTCTTCAAATTGCTGATCCTGCGGGAACAGGCAGGAGTAGCACGGCTTGTCCCCGGCACGCGGATCAAAAACGCTGATTTGCCCGTCGAAGCGGATCACGGCGCCCGACACCAGCGGTTTATTCCCCGCCACGCAGGCGCGGTTCACCGCATGGCGGGTGGCGAAGTTGTCGGTGCAGTCCAGCACCACATCGGCCTGCGCCACCAGTTCGGCGAGGCGCGCATCGTCCACGCGCTCGACCAGCGCCGTGACGGCGGTCTCCGGATTGATCTGCTGCAGCGTCAGGCGCGCCGATTCGGCCTTGGGCTGGCCCACGCGCTCGGTGGTGTGGGCGATCTGGCGCTGCAGGTTGGTCAGGTCGACCGCGTCGTTGTCGACCAGCGTGATGTGGCCGACGCCGGCCGAGGCCAGATACATGGCGGCCGGCGAGCCAAGGCCGCCGGCGCCAATCACCAGCGCGCGCGCGGCCAGCAGCTTTTGCTGGCCCTCGATGCCGATTTCGTCGAGCAGGATGTGGCGCGAGTAGCGCAGCAATTGTGAGTCGTTCATCGTCTCTCTGCGGCGTTGGCGCGCATGGGTTTATTTGGACAGTTTGACCGGCAAGCCCTTGAAGTGGTTCAGGGCCTGCTCCAGCTGAAAGTCATCCTTGGAGCCGAATTCCACCGGCTTGCTCTTCTTCGCCAGCACGGCGACGGCTTGATCCTCTTCCAGCGGATCGCGCCTGGCGATTTCGGCTTCCGGCTCCTTGTCGTTGCCAAGGTGTTTTTGCAGGTCCGCCTCGCGCACGCGCAGGCGGTTCAGGCCATCGCCCTCGGCGGTTTCGTCGACCAGCAGGTCGGGCGTGATGCCGCGCGCCTGGATGGCGCGGTTCTTCGGCGTGTAGTAGCGCGCGGTGGTCAGCTTGACGGCGGTATCGGCGGTCAGCTGGCGCAGCGTCTGCACCGAGCCTTTGCCGAAGGTCTGCTGGCCGATGATGGTGGCGCGCTTGTAGTCCTGCAGCGCGCCGGCGACGATTTCCGACGCCGAGGCGGAGCCGCCATTCACCAGCACCACCATCGGCACGTCTTTCAACGCGGCCGGCAGCTTGGCCAGCGGATCGGCCTTGGCGTGCGGCGCGTAGAATTCCTGGCGGCCGTAGAAAGTCTCCTTCGACGCCTGCAACTGGCCGTTGGTGGAGACGATCACGGAATCCTTGGGCAGGAAGGCGGCCGACACGCCGATCGCGCCCGGCACCACGCCGCCCGGATCGTTGCGCAGGTCCAGCACCAGTCCTTTGATGTTCGGGTCCTGGCGGTACAGGGCGGTGATCTTCTTCGCCATGTCGTCCACGGTCGGCTCCTGGAACTGCGAGATGCGCACCCACGCGTAGCCCGGTTCCACGATCCTGGCCTTGACGCTCTGCACGCGGATTTCCTCGCGCACGATGCTGAAGATCAGCGGCTTGTCCTCGTCCTTGCGGCTGATGGTGACGTTGACCTTGGAGCGCGGTTCGCCGCGCATCTTCTTCACCGATTCGTCCAGCGACATGCCCTTGATCAGGGTGCCGTCGATGCGGGTGATGATGTCGCCGGCCTTGATGCCGGCCTTGAAGGCGGGCGTGTCCTCGATCGGCGACACCACCTTGATGTAGCCATCTTCCAGCGCCACTTCCACGCCGATGCCGACGAATTTGCCGGCCACCGTCTCGCGCATTTCACGGAAGGCTTTCTTGTCGAGGTAGACCGAGTGCGGATCGAGCGAGGACACCATGCCGGAAATGGCTTCGGTGAGCAGCTTCTTGTCGTCGACGTTTTCCACGTAGTCGGTCTTGATCAGGCCGAACACGTCCGACAGCTGGCGCAGCTCTTCCAGCGGCAGCGGCGAGCCGGTGACTTTTTGCGCGATGGCGGAAAACTGGAACGAGGCGGCAACACCAGCCACCATACCGAGGCCGATCAGGCCGATGCTCTTGACTTTGTTGCCCATTTTTCCCGCAAACCTTAAAACTTGACCCAGCCAGCCGGGTCGAATGGTGCGCCCTGATGGCGAAGTTCAAAGTATAGCCCCGATTCCTCGTTGCCGCCGCTGTTGCCTGCGCTGGCGATGGCGTCGCCCGCCTTGACGATGTCGCCCGCCCGTTTGAGCAGGGACTGGTTATTGCCGTAGATACTCATGTACTGGCCGCCGTGATCGACGATGATCAGGTTGCCGAAGCCGCGCAGCCAGTCGGCAAACACCACCCGGCCGCCGGCGACGGCGTGCACGTCGGCGCCCTCGGCGGTGCGGATGAACACGCCCTTCCAGCTCGGGCCGTCGCCGCGCTTGGAGCCGAACCTGGCGGCCACCTTGCCGGCCACCGGCGCCCGCAACTGGCCTTTCAGGCTGGCAAAAGCGCCGGCCGGCGCGGCCGGGGCCAGCGCGATGTCGGCGGCCTTGGCTGGCGGCGGCGTGTCCTCCTGCGGCGCATCCGTGCCGGCAGTACGCCCGGCGCCCGTTGCGCCGTTCGCTCCGCCGGCGCCCGGCCGCGCCGCGGCCACTTTCGGCTCGTCGGCGTCGATGGCATCCGCCGGGTTCGGGGCTGGCTTGATGGTGCCGGACTTGCTGTTGTTATTGGCCTTGGCCAGGCGCTGGCGCTCCGCCTCGGCGGCCCTGGCCTTGGCCAGCGCGCGCGCGTCGGCTTCCGCCTTGGCCTTGGCGGCGGCTTTGGCGGCGGCCAGTTGTTCCTGCCGTTTTTTCTCGGCGGCGGCAGCGGCGGCCTGCTCGGCGATCAGCTTGTTCAGCTTGTCGACCAGCCCGGTCATGCGCTGCTCGTCGCGCTCCAGGTTGCCCGCTTCCTTGCGCTGGGCCACCAGCTTTTTCGACAAGGTGGACAGCAAGGCGGCGCGGCGCGCCTTCTCCTGCTCCAGCTTGTTCTTCTGCTGCAATTGTTCCTGGGCGATTTCTTCCAGCTCGTCCTTGGCGTTCTGCGCGTCCGCCTGATTGACCTCGACCGCCTTCAGATTGGCGCGCAAGGCCTCCAGCAGCCGCGCCTGCGCCTGCGACACATAGGCCAGCATTTGCAAATCGCGGTTGATGCGGTTGGGATTGTCGCCGGACAGCAGCAACTTGATGCGGTCTTCATTGCCCGCCACGTACTGCTCGCGCAGCAGCTTGGCCAGCTGCTGCTTCTGCTGGGCGACCGTGGCCGCCAGCTTGTCGTGCTCGGCCGACAGCTGCTGCAGCTTGACATTGGTATCAGCCTGCTCCTGCTGCAAATCGCGCAGCGAGCGGTTGGCGTCCGAGATCGCCTGTTCCGACTCGGCCAGCGTATCGGCCGCGTCGTCCTTGGCGCTCTCGGTCTTGCTGATGTCCTTCTTGAGCGCGGACAGCTTCTGCTGCACGCCGGCGCGTTCGGCCTCGGCGGCAGCTTTCTGCTTGCTGCGCTCGGTCATCTTGGCGAACGGCGCGGCCGAGGCGGCGCCGATCGACAACATCAGCAGCAGCGCTGCCGCTTTTGCTCCACAAGGGTACGAAGAAGACAAATTACTTGGCCTTGCCCTGGTTGGCCACGGCGGCTTGCGCGGCGGCGATGGCGTCGGCGTCACCGAGGTAGTAGTGACGGATCGGTTTCAGGTTCTCGTCCAGCTCGTAGACCAGCGGGGTGCCGTTCGGGATGTTCAGGCCGACGATATCGCTGTCGCTGATGCCGTCCAGCATCTTGATCAGGGCGCGCAGGCTGTTGCCGTGGGCCGAGATGATGATTTTCTTGCCGGCCTTGATGGCCGGGGCGATTTCCTCGTCCCACACCGGCACCACGCGCGCCACGGTGTCTTTCAGGCATTCGGTCAGCGGGATCTGTTCCTTCGACAGGCCGGCGTAGCGCGGATCGTTGAACGAGGCGCGGTCGTCGGTCGGCTCCAGCGCTGGCGGCGGGGTGTCGTAGCTGCGGCGCCAAACGAGCACTTGCTCGTCGCCGTACTTGGCGGCGGTCTCGCCCTTGTCCAGGCCCTGCAGGGCGCCGTAGTGGCGCTCGTTCAGGCGCCAGTCGTTCTTGATCGGCAGGTACATCATGTCCATCTCGTCCAGCGCCAGCCACAGCGTGCGCACCGCGCGCTTCAGCACCGAGGTGTATGCCAGGTCGAAGGTGTAGCCGCCGTCCTTCAGCAGCTTGCCGGCCTGCTTGGCCTCATTGATGCCTTTTTCGGTCAGGTCGACGTCGGTCCAGCCGGTGAAGCGGTTCGACAGGTTCCAGGTAGATTCGCCGTGGCGCATGAAAACGATTTTGTACATGTGGACTATCTTTTCAAGAAAAGTTGGAAAACCGGTGCTTTGAGAACAGTTACAGCTTCTATTTTATAATGGGCGGATTAAGTTCAACCATTGGATTCCTGTGAAATTCTTCATTGACAATATTTTTCTGATCGCCATCGTACTGGTTTCCGGCGGCGCCCTGCTGTGGCCTTCGCTCACCGTGCGCGGCAAGCGCGGCAGCCCGCAAGACATCACCATGTTGATTAATCGCGGCAAAGCCACCATTCTGGATGTACGCGATGCCAAGGAATACGCCGAAGGCCACTTGCCGGACGCCAAGAATATCCCGCTGGGCGAGCTGGACCAGCGCCTGGCGGAACTGGACAAATTCAAGAGCCGCAGCCTGATCGTAGTGGGCAAGAGCGATGCCCGTGGTTCGGCCGCCGCCGCCAAGCTGGGCAAAGCCGGCTTTGCCGACGTGGTCAATCTGGAAGGTGGCGTTGCTGCATGGCAAAAAGCTGGCTTGCCGCTGGCCAAATAAAGGAGGTCAAAATGACTGCCGAAGTGATCATGTACACCACCGCCGTTTGCCCCTACTGCATCCGCGCCGAGCGCCTGCTGGAATCCAAGGGCGTCACCGGCCTGAAAAAAATCCGCGTCGATCTCGACCCGGAGCAACGTATTACGATGATGCAAAAGACCGGCCGCCGCACCGTGCCGCAAATCTATATCGGCGACACCCATGTCGGCGGTTTCGACGATTTGTACGCGCTGGATCAGGCGGGCGGCTTGTCCCCCTTGTTAAATGGCTAATGGCCCCCAAATACAACGCGCGCCGGGTGGAAAGCCTTTAAAACCATAATGGTTTTGATACAATTGCCCTCGCGTTTGATTTGAGCTGTCTTCTAGCCATACCAAGCAAACATCATCCCGGGCGGCCGGTGCTGCCCGTTTTCACTATAACGAAAGCGTTCCATGTCTGAAGAAAATCTGCAACCAGTATTCCAAATCCAACGCGTCTACCTGAAAGATCTGTCGCTGGAACAACCTAACTCGCCGGCGATCTTCCTGGAACAGGAAGCACCGACCATCGAAGTCGCCCTGGACGTCGGCGCCGAGCCGCTGGCTGACGGCATCTTCGAATCGACCGTCACCATCACCGTGACCGCCAAAGTCAAAGACAAAGTCGCCTTCCTGGTAGAAGGCAAGCAAGCCGGTATCTTCGAAGCGCGCAACATTCCAGCCGAACAGCTGGATCCACTGCTGGGCATCGGTTGCCCGAACATCGTGTACCCATACCTGCGTTCGAACATTGCCGACGTGATCACCCGTGCCGGCTTCCCGCCAGTGCACCTGGCTGAGATCAACTTCGAAGTGTTCTACCAGCAGCGTCAACAAGCCATCGCTGAAGCAGCCGCTGCTGCCCCAGCCGCTGACGCGACCCACTAAGCCGCAATATCGCCGCCGGACGCTCGTCCGGCGGCAGTTTCCTCGTTTCACAAGGCACACCATGACTTTTCCCCGTTTGATCGCTGCACTGACCATGACGCTGGCCGCTGCCGGCAGCCAGGCATACGACTTCAAAACGGTGGGCGCCAATCCCGTGATCCTGTACGACGCCCCGTCCACCAAGGGCGGCAAGCTGTTTGTGGTGCCGCGCGGCGCGCCGCTGGAAGTGGTGCTGGCCTACGGCGAATGGCTGAAAGTGCGCGACGTCAACGGCGAACTGGCATGGACCGAGGCCAAGGGCCTGAGCGTCAAGCGCAACGTCATCGTCAAGACCGCCAACCTGAAAGTGCGCGCCACGCCGGATGACGCGGCCGCTGCCGTGTTCACCGCCGACAAGGGCGTGCTGCTGGAGCTGGCCGAAACGGCGGCCGGCGGCTGGATCAAGGTGCGTCATCGCGACGGCCTGATCGGTTACGTCAAGAGTTCCGAAGTCTGGGGCATATAATTGCCGTAGCGGCGCCCTCCCACGCGCCGGATGAGATCCCATGCAAGAAAAGACTAAACAGGCGGGCGTGGTCCGCAAGGTGAGCGTGCTCGGCGCTGGCGCCTGGGGCACGGCCGTGGCCATGGCACTGGCCCGGCGTCACGACGTGCTGCTGTGGGGGCGCAACGCCGCCGCCCTGCAGGCGATGGCGGCCGCCCGCGAAAATACCTACCTGCCCGGCTATCCCTTCCCCGAGCGCCTGCACGTGGCGGCCGACTTCGAGGCGGCGCTGGCCCACGTGGCCGAGCCCGGCAGCCTGCTGATCGCCGCCTGTCCGGTGGCCGGCCTGCGGCCGCTGCTGCAAGCGCTGAAAGGCCGCCAGATCCCGAATGTGGTCTGGCTATGCAAGGGCTTTGAATACGATACCGGCCTGCTGCCGCACCAGATCGTGCGCGAGGTGCTGGGTGATACGGTGCCGGGCGGCGCGCTGTCGGGACCGTCGTTTGCGCAGGAAGTGGCCAAGGGCCTGCCGTGCGCGCTGACCATAGCCTCGGCATCGGCCGAGCTGCGCGCGCTGGTGGTCGAAACCGCGCACGGCGGCAATATGCGCGTCTACTCCAGCGAAGACCTGGTGGGCGTGGAAGTGGGCGGCGCCGTGAAAAACATCCTGGCGATCGCCACCGGCGCGGCCGACGGCCTGGGCCTGGGCCTGAACGCGCGCGCGGCGCTGATCACCCGTGGTCTGGCGGAAATCACCCGCCTGGGCGTGGCCTTGGGCGGCCAGACCGAAACCTTCATGGGCCTGACCGGCATGGGCGACCTGATCCTGACCTGCACCGGCGACCTGTCGCGCAACCGCCGCGTCGGCCTCGGGCTGGCGCAGGGCAAGGCGCTGGAGGTGATCGTGCAGGAGCTGGGTCATGTGGCCGAAGGCGTGCCGTGCGCCAAAGCCGTGCGCGAACTGGCGGCGCGGCTCGGCGTCGAGATGCCGATCACCAACGCCGTGGCCGGCGTGCTGTTTGACGGCGACCAGCCGCAAACCATGGTCGCCCGCCTGCTCTCCCGCGACCCTAAGGACGAATAAATTCGGGGTCAGAGCCGACAATCGGACATTTCGCGCGCGAAATGTCCGATTGTCGGCTCTGACCCCGAATTTTATTCCTCTTCGACGTCCGACTTCGCTTCGCGCATCCAGGCGACCAGCGGGTAGGCGTCCTTGAGGCCGGCCGCCAGCGTCGGCACCAGCAATTCGGGCTTGTTTAACTGCAGGTCGATCTCGGTCCAGACGAAGAAGCTTTTCAGCTTGATGTATTCGATGTGTTCGTGCTCCGGGTCGTAGCCTTTCGGAGGACGCATCAGCTTGCCTTCGTTCTGGATGTCGCCATAGGTCGCCACCAGCTTCTTGTTCTTCAACACCTTGCGGAAGCCGGCCGCGTCATCCACCATGTGCTGGCGCAGCGCTTTCAGGCGGTGCGGCGGCGGCATGTATTCGCCGGCGCCGAACAGCAGGCGGCCGTTGCCGTCGATCTGCATGTAGTAGGTCGGACCGCCCGCCTTGCTCGGACGGCGCATGTCGTTCGGCGCCACCGCCGCCGAGAAGCGCGTCTTGTACGGGCTCTTGTCATGCGCAAAGCGCACGTCGCGGTTGATGCGGAACATGGCTTTCTTCGGGTTGCTGAACTTGACCTGCGCGTCAAACTTGCCCAGCTCGCCTATCATCTCCGTCACCACTTGCAGGAATTCTTCGCGCAGGATGTCGTAACGCGGTTTGTTCATGATGAACCACGGACGATTGTTATTGTCCGCCAGTTCACGCAGGTATTGGGTCAGGTCGCGCAGGTGCATGGTGTTCCTTATTTGGCGCTGGCCGGCCGCTTGCCAACGGTGATGTCCAGCGTGGTCTCGCGGTTTTTCCGCAGGACCGTCATTTTAGCTTTTCCGCCCGGCGCCAGCTGGGCGATGAGGTTGAGCATGCTGTTGGTGTCGGCCACCGGCTTGCCGTCCACCGACAACAGGATGTCGCCCGGCTTGATGCCGCCCTTGTCGGCCGGGCCGTTGCGCACCACGCCGGCAATGATGGCGCCGCTCTGGCGCTGCAAGCCGAAGCTGGCCGCCAGCTCGGGCGTGATTTCCTGGCTTTCCACGCCGATCCAGCCGCGCACCACGTGGCCGGACTTGATGATGGCTTCCATCACCGATTTGGCGGTCGAGACCGGAATCGCGAAGCCGATGCCGACCGAGCCGCCGGTCTGCGAATAGATCGCCGAGTTGATGCCCAACAGGTTGCCGCTGGCATCCACCAGCGCCCCGCCCGAGTTGCCGAAGTTGATGGCGGCGTCGGTCTGGATGAAGTTTTCGAAGTGGTTGATGTGCAGGTTGTTACGCCCCAGCGCAGAGATGATGCCCATGGTGACGGTCTGGCCCACGCCGAACGGGTTGCCGATGGCCAGCACCACATCGCCCACCTGGGCCTGCTCGGCCTGGCCCAGCACGATCACCGGCAGCTTGTCGAGGTTGATCTTGACGACGGCCAGGTCGGTTTCCGGATCGGTGCCGACCAGCTTGGCGGCGGCCTTGCGGCCATCGGCTAGCACCACCTCGATTTCATCGGCCGCTTCCACCACATGGTTGTTGGTCAGGATGTAGCCCTGGGCCGAGACGATCACGCCCGAGCCCAGGCTGGACTCGTCGTCGCCATCCTCGTCGCGCTCGCGGTCGCCGAAGAATTTCTTGAAGAAGGGATCGCGCAGCAGCGGATGCTTGCCGCGCCGCGGCTGTTTGCTGGTGATGATGTTGACCACCGCCGGCATGGCGCGCGCCGCCGCCGCCCGGTAGGACCCGCCGGCCGAGGCCGGCGGCTTGGACGGCCCCGCCTCCAGCATGGCGGCCGGATGCTCGGCGCTGCCCATCTGCTGCACGCGCACGGGCGCCGGGCGCTCGCGGCCCACCGCCGTGTAGACGAAATACAGTGCCAATACGACGGTCACCGTTTGCGCAAACAATAACCAGAGTCGTCGCATCGCAGTCCAGCCTGCCGCCCTCGCGGCGGCCTTGAATTATTTTTTGAGAGAGTCGCGAATTTCGCGCAGCAGCACGATATCTTCCGGGGTCGGTGGCGGCGGTTCGGCCGCGGCGGCGGCCGCATCCTGCTTCTGGCCCAGGTTGCGCGCCTTGTTCATCAGGCGCACCATCTGGAAGATCACAAACGCCAGGATGATAAAGTTCAACAGAATGGTAGCAAAATTCCCGTAGGCGAACACCGCACCGAGTTTTTTCGCTTCCGCCAGACTCAGGTTGGCCGCCTGGCCGTTGAGCGGAATGTAGTAGTTGGCGAAGTCGAGGCCGCCGAACAGCTTGCCGATCGGCGGCATGATGATATCGGCCACCAGCGAATCGACGATCTTGCCGAAGGCGCCGCCGATGATCACACCGACCGCGAGATCGACCACATTGCCCTTCATCGCGAATTCTTTAAATTCCTGCATCATTGACATATTCTTATCCCCGCTGTGTGGTCAATTGTGAACAAAACTGCGCTTGGATCATACTATTTTTTCAATTGGATTCCAAACACGCTTGTCGTTTACGCATTTGCAAGCCGAATTACGCTATAAATTGACCTACATCAATTTCTGCTCATGGCCCTCCCTTCTATCATCGCACCGGGGCGGTGCACCGATTTGCCGAGACTTAGGGATAGAGCAACGTTGATGTTTTAATTTGCATCATGGCTACCTTATAATGTAAGGTTGCTGGATTTCGTGCTTTATCCAAGTTGTCAGCTTTCAGGTTGGTACACAGTTCTCAAGATTTTGTTCGCACTTTGACTGATTGGGGTTTGTATGGGTAACGAAAAGCAGGTCGATTCTGGCCGTCGCGGATTGCTTGTAGCAACAGGCGCTGCCGGCGGTGTTGTAGGTCTCGCCACCGCAGGCGCATTAGTAAGCACCTTCCAGCCGTCCGAGCGCGCGAAAGCGGCCGGCGCACCGGTGGAAGTCGATATCTCCACGCTCAATCCCGGTGAGATGAAAACCGTGGAATGGCGCGGCAAGCCGGTCTGGATCATCAAGCGCACGCCGGAAATGGTGGCGTCGCTCAAGAAAACCGACGGCAAAGTGGCCGATGCCGACTCCAAACGCAATCCCGAAGAATTCACGCCCGAATACGCCCGCAACGAATGGCGCTCGCGCAAGCCGGAAATCCTGGTCGCGGTCGGCATCTGTACCCACCTGGGCTGCTCGCCTTCCTCGAAATTTACCCCCGGCCCGCAACCGTCGCTGCCGGACGACTGGGAAGGCGGCTTCCTCTGCCCTTGCCACGGCTCGACCTTCGACATGGCCGGCCGCGTGTTCAAGAACAAGCCGGCGCCGGACAACCTGCAAGTCCCGCGCCATATGTACCTGAGCGACACCAGGCTGGTCATCGGTAAAGACGAGAAAGGCGAGGCATAACCATGGGGGCATTCAAGGAGACCAAATTCCCGGCCGACGCACCGGCCGCACAAAAAGCTCTGGGCTGGGTCGACGACCGCTTCCCGCTCACCAAGCTGTGGAATGATCAGTGGGGCAAATACTACGCCCCGAAAAACTTCAACTTCTGGTACATCTTCGGCTCGCTGGCCATGCTGGTGCTGGTGCTGCAGATCGTCACCGGCATCTTCCTGACCATGCACTACAAGCCGGACGCCAACCTGGCCTTCGGCTCGGTCGAATACATCATGCGCGAAGTGCCCTGGGGCTGGCTGGTGCGCTATATGCACTCGACCGGCGCTTCCGCCTTCTTCATCATCGTCTACCTGCACATGACGCGCGGCCTGCTGTACGGCTCGTATCGCAAGCCGCGCGAGCTGATCTGGCTGTTCGGCTTTGCCATCTTCCTGTGCCTGATGGCGGAAGCCTTCTTCGGCTACCTGCTGCCATGGGGCCAGATGTCGTACTGGGGCGCGCAGGTGATCGTCAACCTGTTCGGCGCCATTCCGCTGATCGGTCCCGACCTGTCGCTGTGGATACGCGGCGACTACGTGGTGTCGGACGCCACCCTGAACCGCTTCTTCGCCTTCCACGTGATCGCCATTCCGCTGGTGCTGCTGGGCCTGGTGGCCGCGCACCTGATCGCGCTGCACGAAGTCGGTTCCAGCAACCCGGACGGCATCGAAGTGAAGGAAAACCTGGGCCCGGACGGCCACCCGGTCGATTCCATCCCTTCGCACCCGTACTACACGGTGCACGACCTGTTTGGCGTGTCGGTATTCCTGACCATCTTCAGCGCCGTGATATTCTTCGCGCCGGAAATGGGCGGCTACTTCCTGGAGTACAACAACTTCCTGCCCGGCGATTCGCTGAAAACGCCGCTGCACATCGCCCCGACCTGGTACTTCACCGCCTTCTACTCGGTGCTGCGCGCCACCACCGCCGACTTCATGTGGGTGCTGATGTTCTTCGTGGCCGCCTACGTGGTGTTCATCTGGCTCAAATCGCGCCTGTCGGGCATGACCAAGACCGTGATCGCGGTGATCGCCCTGGTGGCCATCGTCGGCATGCTGCCGCAGGTGCTGGACGCCAAATTCTGGGGCGTGGTGTTCTTCGGTTCCTCGGTGGTGATCCTGGCCTTCCTGCCATGGCTGGACAAATCGCCGGTGAAATCGATCCGCTACCGTCCGAGCTGGCACAAATACGTGTACGCCGTGTTCTTCATCTCGTTCCTGACGCTGGGCTACCTCGGTACCCTGCCGCCGACCGAGGGCCGTACCATCGTCTCGCAAGTGTGCACCCTGCTGTACTTTAGCTTCTTCCTGTTCATGCCATGGTGGAGCGCCATGGGCACGTTCAAGAAGGTTCCGGACCGCGTGGTCTACCACGGCCACTGATCGCTAGAGTGCATAAAGGACAACACATGAACTACGCAAAACGCATACTTGCCACTTTGGCACTGTTGCCCGGTCTGGCCCTGGCCAACGAGGGCGGGATCGCCCTGGACAAGGCGCCGGACCGGTCAAATAACCTGGCTGCCTTGCAGAATGGCGCCAAATTGTTCGTAAATTACTGCCTGAACTGTCATAATGCGTCCTCCATGCGCTACAACCGCCTGAAGGACCTGGGCTTGAGCGAGGAGCAGATCAAGGCCAATTTGCTGTTTACCGGTGAAAAAGTGGGCGAAATGATGACCACCACCATGAACCCGAAAGATGCGAAAACATGGTTCGGGGCGGTGCCGCCGGACCTGTCGGTGATCCAGCGCGCGAAAGCGTCTGGCGCCGGCAGCGGCAGCGATTACCTGTACACCTATCTGCGCAGCTTCTACAAGGACGACACCCGGCCGACCGGCTGGAACAACCGGCTGGTGGCCAATGTGGCCATGCCGCATGTGCTGTGGGAACTGCAGGGCGTACAGGCAATCAGCACCAGGGAGGTGGAGGATCCGCACGAGCACGGCAAAATGACGCACGAATTTGCTGGCTATGTGCAAGTAACCCCGGGTAAACTGGACAAACTGGCCTACGACACTGCCGTGGCCGACCTGGTCGGCTACATGGAGTGGATGGCGGAGCCTGCTGCGCAGACCCGCAAAAAACTGGGCGTCGTGGTCGTGTTGTTCATGGCCTTGTTCGCCTTCCTGGCATGGCGCTTGAACGCGTCGTTCTGGAAAGAAGTGAAATAGTCGAGGGCGCCGGCTGGCCGGCGCTTGTTTTGCGATGCCCGCGTTTGGCGGGCGATCGATCCGGGTGAGCCGTTCGCGGTCTCGCCCTGTTTGTTCTTCTAAGGAACTAGAAAAATGATGGTTCTCTACTCGGGTACGACCTGCCCATTTTCGCAACGCTGCCGCCTGGTCCTGTTTGAAAAAGGCATGGACTTTGAAGTGCGCGATGTCGACCTGTTCAACAAGCCGGAAGATATCTCGACCATGAATCCCTATGGTCAGGTGCCGATCCTGGTGGAACGCGAATTGATTTTGTACGAATCGAACATCATCAATGAATACATCGACGAACGGTTCCCGCATCCGCAGCTGATGCCGGCCGACCCGCTGATGCGCGCGCGCGCGCGCCTGATGCTGTTCAACTTTGAAAAAGAACTGTTCGTGCACGTGCACACGCTGGAAAGCGAACGTGCCAAGGGCAACGACAAGAGCCACGACAAGGCGCGCGCCGAAATCCGCGACCGCCTGACCACGCTGGCGCCGCTGTTCCTGAAGAACAAGTACATGCTGGGCGACGAGTTCTCCATGCTGGACGTGGCGGTGGCGCCGCTGCTGTGGCGTCTGGATCACTACGGCATCGAACTGTCGAAGACCGCCGCGCCGCTGATGAAGTACGCCGAGCGCATCTTCTCGCGTCCGGCCTACATCGAAGCGCTGACGCCGTCGGAAAAGGTGATGCGCCGTTAATGGTTCATTGAAGCACTACGGCGCGCTTGCCGGCCTGGGCCGGCGGCGCGCCGTGTTTTACCGCAGTCTGGAAGACCCATGTCTGAAATCTCAACCAAGCCCTACCTGCTGCGCGCCATCTACGAATGGTGCACGGACAGCGGCTACACCCCCTACCTCGCCGTCAAAGTCGACGCCGCCACGACGGTGCCGATGGAATATGTGAAGAAGGGCGAAATCGTGCTCAACATCAGCTTCGGCGCCACCTCGGGCCTGAAGATGGACAATGACAGCATCCGCTTCCACGCCCGCTTTGGCGGCGTCTCGCGTGAAATCTTCATCCCGGTCAACAACGTGATGGCCATCTACGCCAACGAAAACGGCCAGGGCATGGCGTTTGAACCGCAACTGGGCCAGCAGTCAGCACCGGCGCCGGAACCGGAAGAAGCCCCTGCCGCACCGGTGTTAGCGGCGGTGCCGCCAGCGGCCAGCGAAGCCAAAACCGAAGCGCCAGACACGCCGGGCGACGACACCGACCCGCCGAAAAAGGGCGGCCGCCCGACCCTGACGCGTATTAAATAGCGTATAATTCGCCCCGTAAAAGTTACGCCGGCTTAGCTCATTTGGTAGAGCAGTTGATTTGTAATCATCAGGTGATCCGTTCGATTCGGATAGTCGGCACCAATAAATTCAAGGGCTTACAGAAATGTAAGCCCTTCGTCTTTGGTCTAGTGTCAACGAACTGTCAACGACTCCTGACTGTACACTTCACTGCCTTATTTCGGTGAAGATACTTGGCAAGTCGATGTCTTCGACATGTCCGTAAAATACCTTTACAAACGTCTTCAAAATCGACACATGATTTCGATATGTCGATTTCTTGGATATGTCATCACAACATGTCCATTTTTGTCGAAAAAATCGACATGTCCGTGTGATCTGTCGATTTGGACGACATGTCCTATCTGATCAGTTCAGCATATAGTGCATCATTGATGTAATACATCTCTCGACCATGCTTGCTAGGACGCAGGAAGCCAAGGCTCGCCAGAGTTTGGAGATAGGTCGATGCCGTTTGACGCTTAGCAATATTGGCGTCAATCAAGAACTGAATCTTTGTGTAAGGATGCTGAAAAATAACTTCGACCAAATCTTTGCTATAGATCGCTGGAGCCTGTAGTTGGATTTGTACACGTACCTCCTCCATCAGCGCGCGAATACGGGTAACCTGGTCAAAAGTTTGTTGCGCAGTACTCTCAACGGCGCTCAGCATGAATAATATCCATGCCTCCCACTCATTTTGTTCAGTGACCTTGCGAAGCCCTTCATAGTATGCTGCCTTGTTCGCAATGATGTAGCGTGAAAGAAACAGCACTGGAATATCCAACAGACCTTGCTCTACTAGATAAAGCAAATTGAGTATCCGGCCGGTACGACCGTTACCATCCTCAAAGGGATGAATCGCCTCAAACTGATAATGTATGACCGCCATTTTGACCAACGGATCAAGCTCATCTTGAGCGTGAAGAAACTGCTCCAGATTAGCTAACTTATCACGGATAACCGCCTCGCCGGCCGGAGGAGTGTAGACTACCTCACCCAACTCGTTCTTAAGCGCCGTGCCCGTGACGCGACGAATGCCAAGCTCAACTTGCTTGATGATGCGAACAATCTCAATAAAAAGATTAGTACTCAGGGGCCTGTTAGACATTTCACGAAACCCGTGATACAGCGCCTGCCTGTAGCGCAAAACCTCTTTCGTATGAGGGTCAGATACCGTCTTGAATAGCAAGCCCTTTTGAAAGGTAATTAGCATCAAAGGGCTTGCCGGTACGAATTACGCCGTAGATGAGATGCACGAGCTTGTGCATCACGGCGCC
>Ga0102590_1001471_pt1 | contig 35278 bp, 23 predicted proteins | sample AraplaMF_Col_mMF_FD_76859 | JGI IMG/M metagenome (GOLD analysis project Ga0102590, IMG submission 76859) | Arabidopsis root microbial communities from the University of North Carolina, USA - plate scrape MF_Col_mMF | ecosystem: Host-associated > Plants > Roots > Endosphere | place: USA... | reverse complement strand
TAATGAGGATCATTACACCGCTGCAAAACCCGCTAACGGAAATTCCGCTGATCCTGCAGGCGGTAAAAACCAAACTACTTAACAATACAGACAACCCCGATGAGATAGCGCTCGTACGGCAGTTTAACTACCGCGTACGCGATGCCTATAACAATATGCGCATCATACGGCGCTATCTCAGGAACTACCGCAATCTCTGCGAGGATTTTGTTGAGTTCAATGCTGCACGGCTGCAGGAAATCGCGATCTCCGCCACCCTGGAGATCAACGCCGGTGCAAACCCGGAGAACCTCCTGGCCGATATCTTTTACCAGATAGATCGCTTTATTGCACCTGATCCGGTGTTTGAAGACCTGGATACATTACGGCAAAGGCTATCCGCAGAAGAGATCTTCGAAGGGCCGCTCCTTAATTCGGGATTTATGTCGGGCGATCCGCTGAACACCTCGCAACAACCGCAAGTACTGTATACATCCGATATACTGCGGATCATACTGCAGCAACGCGATGGCAGCGGCACCGATATTATACAGCAGGAAAACACCAGCTCGCGCAATATAGCAGCCGTGCGTAATGTAAGCATGGCCAATTACCTGGATAACCTGCCCGTAACGATCAATGCACGCAACTGTCTGCACCTGGTGCAAAGCCAGCGGCATGTACTCCGCCTGAGCCTCTTAAAGTCGCGCATTGTATGCCTGCGAAATGGTATAGAGGTGAGCTATGATATTAACCGGGTAATAAACCTGTTCAAATATAAGAAGGAAAGTATGCAGGCCCCTGCCATCAGCGGCCCCGCAGACATTCCCATTACAGCGGGAACCGTTTATCCTACGGGAGAATATTACCCTATACAGAATGATCTTCCCTTAACATATGGCGTTGGAGAAGCGGGGCTGCCCTCAACAGCAAGTGTATCGCGCAAAGCGCAGGCATTGCAGCTGAATGGTTACCTGTTTTTCTTTGAGCAGCTGACCGCCGGCATTGCCAGCCAGCTGACCAATTTTAACGCCTTTTTCTCCGCAGCGCAGCAAACTGCGCAAACACTCTTCTCCTATCCGCTGCATACGCTGCCGCAGGTAGCGCCCTTGCTGGATGCTCCTGCAGAATATATTACAGCGCTGCAAGCGGCTACCGAACAGGAAGATGAGTTCCTGAACCGCCGCAACCGCGTGCTGAATCACCTGCTGGCCATATTGGGAGAAGACATGTACGACAAGGCAGAGCTCAACTACCGGAGGGCTGTCCGCATCACACCTGAAGATAGCACGGATGCTACTGAGCTGCTTAAGATACAACTGGCGGAACGCAACATTGCCTCCAAACAACTGATCCGCGAAAAGGCCGCCTTCTTAAATACTTTACCGGCGCTTAACCGCGACAGGGCCCAGTCATTTGGTAATCCTGTCATACGCAGGGAAGACCTGCTGATCATACAATCCGCCGGAGATGGTTTTCGCTGGACCTTATCGGATCCCGGCGGTACGCCCTTGTTCCGCTCTCCCCTGCCCTTGCCTGATATGTCAGCCTGCCGCAAACAGGCGGCTGCCACGTGTATGCTGGCTACCGCAGCAGGCAATTACAACGCGGTGCTTTCCGGGCCACAGTATCGCCTCGTGATCCGGCAAGCCGTTACGGGCACGATCATGGAGGAGATAGCAGAAACGGTTGCCACTTTCGGCTCTCAGGCACTTGCCCAGGCGGCCGTTCCGGGACTGGTGCAAACCATGCTGCAAATATGGGTGCTCCACACCCTGGCCCCTATAGAAAGACGCCTGTATCTCCTGCTGGGCCTTGTGCTGCAGGAGCGCAGACAACTGGCGTACCATGCGCCGGCGGAGCGCTTTCAGATCTTCAATGATACACCGCCAGACCCACAATTCCACAAAGGCTTCCGGCTATGGGAGCTGGCCGGCTTTGGCGGCGCCACCTTACTGGAAAGTGAAAAAGTATATACAGATGCCAGCGACACGGCTGCCACTGCAAAAGCACAATCCGCCATTCAAACCGTGATCAACAGGGGCGTATTGTCAGAGCATTATACGATAGAACAATTATCACCAACCGACTATCAACCGGTATTGCTGGATGCCGGTAACACTGTGCTGGCCCGCAGCCCGGACACATTCGGTACACCGGAGCTGGCCAGGCAGGGAATCAACCGCATCCTCTTCCACATATACCGGTTGTTTAACCTGGAAGGATTTTACATGATAGAACATGCTTTATTGACTCCCGACGAGGGTACTGGCACGGCATTGGCTATACCAGGGATGCTGGATCCCTATTCCCTACAGCTAACATTCCTGTTCCCCTCCGGCTATACCAGCGATCCAAAGGACAATGTGCAAACGCCTACACACGCCACTAACAATATGGACCCGGAATACCGGAAATATGTAAGCCAGCAGGTAAGAAAAGCCTGTCCGGCGCACATACTGCCGCGGGTAATATGGGTAGACCATATGAAACCCAACAACTCCATTGCAGCCACTGATCCCTGCTTCGAGAATGTAGAGTCGCAATATAAAGCATGGCAGCAGGCCTGGTTCACAGATGAAGTGGCAACAACCGTGATCGGTCCATTGAGAGACGCGCTGGTAAAAACACTGAACGCAATATTTGTCAGGTATAGTTGATCCACATGCAAACACCTTCCTCACATATTATTCAACGGCAGGTATTCCTGTTAAACGCTGCCACCGGCACCTCAACAGGGCTTGAATGGGATATCAAGGCCAAGCGGATGCTGAAAAAAGTGATCATGCCGGTGGTGGAATCCTGTTTTGAAACCTTGCCGCTGGAAGGCAGGCACCTGATCATAGACAAGCTGGAAATAGACCTGGGCGTGTTGTTGCCCGGTGATTTTGAGGAAGAGGCCCGGCGGCGCTTGCAACATCGCCTGTCGGAAGAGCTCTGCGCCTGCTATAACACTGCGGTGTATACGAAAACAGGCAGTTCCACCGAAGCGGGTGTGCGCATTGAAGAAACTACCGGTGGAAGCAATGCCACGAATATAAGCAGCGCTCAAAGCGACATAACGCAGCAGCCGCCTGTACTGGCCAATGCCGCACAGGCCCTCTATATGGCGCTACTCCATTTTTTACAATCAGGTAGTCTGCCCTGGTGGCATACTACATCCTCCTCACCCCTGGCAGACGAATTTACTGATCAATGGATCAATGCCATCAGCACGGGTGAAAGAGATACCCTACGCCTGGCATTGCAGCAGGAGCCAGCGGCCCGCATCAGGATGGCGAATCTCTTTACTCCGCAACGTTTAAGCCGCTTGCTGGATGTTATGCAGTTGAACGGCCATACTGCCCTGCAGCAATGGCAACCACTGGCACAGGCTATCCAATCATTTAAAGGATTGCTGCCGGTATTTCACCAGCAGTTCTGGACCAGCTGGATCATCATCGCGGAAAACAGTGCTCCTTTATTAGACTTGCCGCTGCTGCTGACAAGAGCTGTAAGGGAAGATCAGGCATTGCTCCGGCAGGTGGTATCTGCAATGTTAGATGTCTGCAAACAACAGCACCACGCTTCCGCATTTGAAACCTATACCCTTTCGCTTACAGCTTGCCTGGAAAGAACGCAAGCTGAAACCGCAACGATATCTGCTGCCCGCACTACGACCAATAATAGTGACCAGGATGGCGCCAACAATTCTACCAGTAACAATAGCTTAAGCAGCACAGGCAATTCCGCCTCCGCAAACAATGTGGGAACACCTGCTGCAGCTGATGCAGACGGACGTACCAGCGCGGCGCATACATCTACAGATATTGCTACCAATAACAGTGGCCCGGATAACACCAGCCATCCTGCCACCACCAATAATACCACCACGCCTGCCAACACTGACAACAGGCAGGCAGCGCGTGAGATCATGCAGCGGTTAACGCCTGCTGCAAACAGCAGCAGCAGGAACAGTGTGAAAGGTGACGAACCCTACTGGCAGGTTGCGGATGCAGGTATTATTCTGCTGCACCCCTTCCTCGAAGAATTATTTACCAACACCGGCTTATGGAAAGACCAGGCCTGGTGTACCGAATATGCACCCAGACAGGCCATACAGCTGCTAAGCTGGCTTCTCAATGGTGAAGTTGGCTTACCTGAATATGAGCTCACCTTATCCAAGATATTAACCGGCCAGGAGATTGATACCGCCCTGGAGGCAACACCATCATTGCCAGACAGCGCCTTTGCCATGTGCAACGAACTGCTGGAAGCAGTGATCAGCCATTGGAAGGCATTACGCAGCACCGGTCCGGCGGGGTTGCAGGAAGCGTTCCTGCTGCGTCCCGGCAAGCTCATACAGGTAAGCAACGGATACAAGCTGCAGGTAGCGCAAAAAGCGCAGGACGTATTGTTAACTCACCTGCCCTGGGGCTTTGCAACAGTCAGGCTTCCCTGGATGAAAGGTCTGCTGTATGTTGACTGGAATTAAGAAAGCAATAAATAATCCATCATATAAACTACAATGAATACACGAAAAAAACACCCCAAAAAAAGCTGGCTGCTGATATTGGCAGTAGCCTTAAGCTTATTGCCGGTACTAAGCAGGGCGCAGGAAATAATAGTGCCTGAGCCGATGGTGCCGCAAACCCCATTTGTTTTTAATTTTACGGTTGGGACAAACGTGGGAACAATTAACATCCCCTTGTCCCCTACTACCAAAAACAAGGTGATTTGGGCCTTTGAGAATTTACCGGCAGGCAGAACGGATGAAATAACGGAAAATGGAGAGCTGGTTAGCTTTAAGATAAACGGCCTTAAGATCAGTTTACCTACCGGGGCTGCAACACCTCCGAACTTCACAGCCGGTAATGCCACCGCACAGATCACGCTTACTCCCGATGCCACCACGCCAGTGGGCTTCCCCATTAATTTCAGGATCAGGGTGACGACTGAAGGCGCCGGTCCGGGCTTCGAGACGGGCCAGCGCGACTACCAGATCAATATCCTCCGTAAGCCCGTAGATATTGCGCTGGTTCTGGACCGCTCCGGCAGTATGGCCTGGTCGCTGGATGGCGCCAACTTTTCACCGCCCCCAGGTGAAAGCCGTTGGGACCTGTTAAAACAAGGCGTTGACATCATGGCCAACCATCTTGAGATGCTTGCAGCACCAGATGATCAGATAGCGGTAAGAATGTTTGCCAACGCCGATGCGCTGCTTCCTTCTGCTGCTCCATTCAATGCTGCAGCGCCGGTTCCCATGAACCCGGCCAACCTGGCTGCGCTGGATAAAGTGTCCGGCAGCTTATGGACAGGAAGCGGCCTCACCCCGCTTGGAGGCACCCCGCTTGGTAATGGGATCCTGGCAGGCAGGGATCAGCTGTTGCTGCCCGCCATCGCAGGGAATAACCATACCAAGGCCATGATCGTTTTCTCGGACGGTGAACAGAACACCGGCAATCAACAGGTGAAAACCACCATGCCCGATGCATATACAAAGACAGTGCTGAATGAAACACTGCGCGGTAATCCGCCCAATGACATCATTAAAATATATACCGTTAACCTGGGCTTCAGTGGAATAGCGCCGGATATGATGCAAAAGATTGGCGAAGAGAACGGCGGCTCTTTCCTTAACAACGGTATCAGCGGTACAGTGTCGGACATCAATACCTATTTCATGTCTATGGCATTTACCAATGCGGTCACCGATATCCTGGCAGGCAACAGTCCACAGTTTATTGATTTCCGTACTTCCGTTTTCCCGGCTACACCCGCCGGCGCCCCGGTATCATCCGAATCATTTGTTGTGAACAAAGGCGCCAGCACATTGATCGTTACCTTGCTGGGAACCAAAACACGGTATGAACCGCATTTCACTTCCATCACAAAAGATGGAAAAGAATTAATTCAATACGTAAAGCAACGCTCTAAAGACGGCTATCTATCCTTCTCCATCAAGTTCCCTGTTCCGGGCCTGCCCAACATCGGCTCTGAAGGAGAATGGATCGTAAAGACCGCTTTAGGCGCCAATCCCGGTAAATCATTACCCTATGGTATGATGATCATTGCCGATGATCATGGTTTAAAACCCACCTACTCACTGGGCGCCAAAAACATCAAGGTAGGCCAGACCATCCAGCCCAAGGTGACCTTGCGCTATCGCGGCAAATCACTGGATAATGCAAAAGTGGAAGTATGGATCGTGAAACCCGGCGATGATATTAACGACCTGGTGGCGCGCTCAAAAACCAAGTTCGAGCCACAGCCCGGCGACTCCAGCAGTCCAGGCGCCGCAAAACTGGCGGAGCTGATGAAAGACAGCAGCTTTGTGAAACGTATCATGAACCAGCAGGGCAGCATTACGCTCACCTACGACAAAACAGCGGAAGCCTATACCGGCACCTTTAACGACCTGAAAGTAGCAGGCGTATACCAGGCCATCTACCGGATCAGCGGAAAAGATACTGCATTAGGCATTATTGAGCGCTTCCGCCAGGAAAGCTTTTATGTGCGCTTCCCGGATATCGATCCCAAGAGCACGAAGATCGCTGTAAGCACAGATCCAAATGGTAATTCAGTGATCACTTTCATACCGCAGACCAGCCAGGGCCGCTTAATTGGTTCAGGTTGGGCCAGCACCATTACCCTCGATGAATCCGGTGCACGTATCATCAACATCGTTGATAAAGGCGACGGCAGCTATGAGATCCACGTAAAAGGAAAAGTAGCAGAACCTGTTAAGATCTCCGTAGCAGGTGAGCCTGCCTATACTCCCAAAACAAAACTGACCGCAGATGCAGACTGTAATGACCCTAACGCAGGTTTCCTTACCCGCGTGAAATGCTGGCTGATCAGCATGGGACTGCCAGGCTGGATCATCTGGCTGATACTGGCCGTGCTTGCAGGGGTGCTCGTACTGCTAGGTAAGAAGAAGAAAAAAAAGTAAACCCCAAATAGAAACAAATATACATTAACCCACATGCCCAGGTTGCCGGTTTTTTTTAGAGGTTAAAGCCGGTAACCGGGCATACTACCAAAACAAGTTGTTAAAACAATGAAAACGAATGTTCATCCCTTCACTGTACTGAAACAGTTGGTTACAACATTATTGCTGATCGCATTATTCCCCGCATGGTTACATGCGCAAACCATTGTACTGGGCGCAGTTAACGACCCCTTTAAATTTGAACCACCTTTTAAGGTAAATACTGAGATCAATCCTCCTGTCGAGATTGATATATCTCCTGCTTCAAGTCTGAACGTTGTATGGAGCCTCACTAACCTGCCTGCAGGCGCAGTAACAGTGACAGAAAATGGTGTAGTGGTATCTTTTACCCTGCATGGCATCAAGGTAGAATTACCTGAGAATGCGGCTACTGCCGATGGCACTCCCGGTAGTGCCAAGGCCAAGATCAGCGGCACGCCTGATCAGGCGGTAGGATCTATTACCTTCCGCGTAGAAGTAGCGGCCAATAGGGGCGCCGGTCCTGCTGCTACCCGTGACTTTGAGATCAGCATCGACCGCGACCCCGTAGATCTTGCTATTATACTGGACCGTTCCGGTAGTATGGGGGGCGACATTACAGGCAACTTCCCAGTGCCGGCAGGCAAGAAAAGCCGTTGGGATTTTCTTAAATCGGGAATCGATATTATGGCGAGTCAGCTGCAGACATCCGCAAAAGCAGCAGACCGCCTGGGAGTAAGGATGTTCGCCTCATTTCCTAACGTGATCCCGCCACAGCCGCCGTTCAACGCCGCTAACCTCATAGCACTGTCCGAGGTACAGGGATTACGCGCTAAACTGGATCTCGAATCGCCAGGCAGCGGCACTGCACTGGGTGACGGCATACTGGCAGGCCGCGACCTCCTGGTAGCAGATAATCAACCACACACCAAAGCGATGATCGTATTCTCTGATGGAGAACAAAACGCAGGGGATATGGTAGACCCGGCTAATCCCACACAGACGCTGTCCGGACAAAAATTGAAGGGTGGAAAAAATATCCAGATCCATACCATCTGCCTGGGCAGCACAACAGCCAATAAGGCGCTGATGAACGACATTGCCATCAAAAACGGCGGTACGCCGCTGCTCCTGGAAAGTGAAGACGATGCTGACGCCCAGGCTTTTCAGCTGGCTTTCATTACCCAATTGCAGAAGATCTTCGGCATACAGTCCGGTGCAAAGATGGCAGGGGCTTTTGCCGCAGGCGCTGCACAGGCAGTCCCTCAATCTTTTGAAGTAAATAAAGGAATAGATGCGCTGACAGTAACGCTGGTAGCACCCAGTCAGAACGCCCCCTTCTTTAAGACCATTACCAGGAACGGGGTGGATATGAAAGACCAGGTGAATATTGCCAGCGGCGCCGGCTTCGTTTCTTTCTCTATAAAACCTGATGCACAGGCAGCGGCATTAAAGCGGGCTGCAACAGCTGCAGCAACCATGAAAGGCGTAAAAGCTTCCGCCACCGGGCTGGATGGCAAATGGACCATCGTACCTGCTATTACCACGCCCGATACAGCCGCTGTACCCTTTACCATGCTGGTATCCATTGACGACCGCAATGTGCATCCGGCATTCTCACTGGGCGCAGAGGAATTTAAAGTAAACGACGTCCTGCGTCCCACTGTTAAACTCGATGTACTGGGCAAGCCTGTGAAGAATGCACAGGTTACTGTCACCATCGTGAAACCCGGCGATGACGTGGATGACCTGATCGCTAAAAGCGAAGCAAGATCGGCGGCCAAAGAAGAAGCACGTGCCATCATCCACGCCGGCGATACCATTTCCCCTGCGCTGGCGAAACTGACCGCTTTACTGAAGGATAAGAATTTCAGGAATAAGATCAAACGCAAACAACAAAGCATCAAACTGTTCTTCAACCCCTTCGACAATACTTATAAAGGTTCCTTTAACGGATTGGATGTAACCGGGGCTTACCAGGCTATCTTCAATATCACCGCCACACATCCTCAGTTAGGAAAGATCCAGCGCCAGCATGAAGAAAGCTTCTTTGTACGCTTCCCGGATATCGATACGACAGCGTCCAGACCTAAAGCAGGCAAAGATCTGCTGAGCAACGTCATACTCACTTTCGTACCGCGTGCTACCAATGGTAAATTCCTGGGCTCCGGCTGGAAAGAGGAGATCAAACTGGCAGGCAGCGATCTTACTGTTAAGAAGATAACAGATACAGGCATCGGCATTTACTTTATTACACTAAGCCCACCACCACAGCAGCCTTTCACGCTTTCCATGTTCGGACAGCAGATCTTTCAGGGCACGCTGGCAGACCTGGGTCTGAAGTAAACAGATCATTATTACCGCTATGCATACACAAGTCAAAGAAAACATAGCAACTAATAACAACAAGGGAGGCAGCTTCTTCTCTCCTGCCGTCATACAGCCGAAGCTCACGGTGAACGAGCCGGGTGATATGTACGAACAGGAGGCAGATGCAATGGCTGACAAGGTCATGCGCATGACTGACAGACAGGGGCTGCCCCCCTTCTTTCCTCCCACTGCCGGTATGGACATCAGCCGCCTGGTACAGCGTAAATGCGCCGCCTGCGCACATGAGGAAGAGCAACAGGTGCAAAGGCAAAAAGACAAAGAGGAGGAGATGCCCATGGTGCAAAAGAAATGCGCTGCCTGTGAGCACGAAGAAAAAGAAGTGCAGCGAAAGGAAAACGGACAACCCGTGAACGAGCAGGTAAGCACCTCATTGAACAGCACCAAAGGTGGCGGCCAAGCTTTGCAGCATGAAACAAAGAGCTGGATGGAAAACCGCTTCGGGGCTGACTTCGGCGGTGTAAAAGTACATACAGATTCGCAGGCCGTACAACTCAGCCGTGACCTGAACGCACAGGCATTCACCCATGGATCGGATATCTATTTCAACGAAGGAAAATACAATCCGGCTTCAGACAGCGGTAAACATTTACTGGCGCATGAGCTGACGCATGTAATACAGCAGACCGGTCCAGGCCCAAGCGGCACTGTACAAAGAGCCTGCGGTGTTGCGGACATCGGGCCTACACCGCTGGATTGTAATCTTGTTCCCAAAGATCCGCTGGGTGCGCGCTTTCTTTTCAACATCAATTGCGATGAATTTGCCCCAGGCGAGGAAGCCCGGCTCTTAACTTTTGCAAGCGCAATTGTCCCCACTGCAGGTATTAACATCCTGGGTGTGGCCAGCCAGGAAGGTCCTGTTAATTTCAACCAGGCCCTTTCCTGCAAACGTGCCAGCGCTGTAAGAGATGCATTGACCACCCGCGGCGGTGTTGCGGCTGCAAGAATAGGACGGGTAGAAGCGGCAGGCCCCAGGGGCGCTGCAGGCGATACAACTATGCGCGCCGGGGCGCTGGACCTGGTTACCATTACCAGTGAAACCGTATTTACAACACCCGGTTCACGCGCCCGTACAACCATTGGCGTTGGCGAGCAGGTAACGCTTACTCATTCTTCCGGTGATCCGACTACCGCCTGGGCCACCACTGCCGGAACCCTGTCTGCTCCCGTTGGCGCAACTACAATATTAACCGCGCCGGATACTGCGCGGGCCGTTACTGTTACTGCCGGCGGCGCCTCTATCAGGTTTAACGTCCTTGCACCAACAGGCGTGTTCATGGAACAGCAAACAGGATCAGCCGTTAAGCATACCAAAGACTTTCCTGATTCGGGATTGTTGTTAGATGTGTTCCTGCTGCCCGATAATGTAAACTTCAGGAACGTCCGTTACCGTGAGCTGGATGTTGTTGGCGTTCCATTCCCGCCGGGAGGCGCTTATTCCTGCAATCCTGCCAGCGGCGGGCATTGTACTCCTGCCGGATTGGCCCCTTGCGGCGATAAGGAAGTACTGGATTTGGTAGTAGCAGGTAAAGGATCGAAGTCCCGCCTGGGCGACTGTGCGTACTCCGGCCATTGCGGCGGCTCACCACCATTCACATCAGGAGGACTTTTCCTGATCATACCTTACGAATACAGGGTAGGTGGAGGCCCCTTCCGTTTTATTACCAATGTATTGCAGATGCACACACTTGTGGGAACTACCCTTACTACTTTTAAATCTAATGCGTCAAATACTACCACGGTGGGCGCCCCCACTGCGGTAATTCCAACCTGCCCCTGATAAACCCAACGCTATGCATACACCTATCAAAGAAAACATAGCAAGCAGTAACAACAAAGGAGGCAGCTTCTTCTCCCCTGCCGTCGTACAGCCAAAGCTCACGGTGAACGAGCCAGGCGATATGTACGAACAGGAGGCAGATGCTATGGCCGATAAAGTCATGCGCATGACTGACATACAGGGGCAGCCGCCCTTTTTTCCTCCCGCAGCAGGTAAAGGCATCAGCCGCCTGGTACAGCGGAAATGCGCTGCCTGTGAGCATGAAGAAAAAGAAGTGCAACGAAAGGAAAACGGACAACCCGTGAGCGAGCAGGTAAGCACCTCATTGAACAGCACTAAAAGCGGTGGCCAGCCTTTGCAGCACGAAACAAGGAACTGGATGGAAGACCGCTTTGGGACAGACTTTAGCGGTGTAAAAGTACATACCGGCTCACAGGCCGTACAACTCAGCCGCGACCTGAATGCCCAGGCTTTTACACATGGATCAGATATCTATTTCAACGAAGGAAAATATAATCCGTCATCAGACAGCGGCAAACATTTACTGGCGCATGAGCTGACACATGTAGTACAACAGACAGGCCCTGGCCCTGCTGGTACTGTACAGCGATCCTGCGGCGTTGCCGCCATCGGACCTACGCCACCCGATTGTACCATCAATCCAAGGGATCCGCTGGGCGCACGTTTTCTTTTCAATATTAATTGCGACGAGTTTGCCCCCGGGCAAGAAGCCGCCCTGGTAAGCTTTGCAAGCGCCATCAGCCCGAATGAAGGCGTTGATATCCTGGGTGTAGCCAGCCAGGAAGGCCCTGCAGATTTCAATATGAGCCTTTCCTGCAAACGGGCGGCCGCGGTAAGAAGTGTATTGATCAGGTCAGGCATACCCGCCTCCAGGATAGGACGGGTGGAAGCAGCCGGGCCCAGGGGGCGTGCAGGCGATGCTAATATGCGCGCCGGTGTGATAGACCTGGTTTCCATTATGAGCGAAACCATGGCGCCCTCACCGGGACTAATTACCCGTACTACCATTGGCGTTGGTGAAGATGTGATCCTTACCCATAGTTCGGGGAATATTAACACGGCCTGGACAGCTTCTGCAGGAACGCTCATGCCACCTACCGGCGCCATTATAATGTTCAGGGCGCCAGACACGGCACAAACGGTTACCATTACTGCCGGCGGCGCTTCTATCCGGTTTAACGTTGTCGCCCCTACGGGCGTGTTCATGGAGCGCAGGCCGGGAACCAATATCAAACACCTCCAAAACTTACCTACCTGCGGATTAGTGTTGGATGTATACCTGCAGCCGGACAATGTAAACTTCAGCAATGTGATCTATCGTGAGCTCGACGTTGTTGGCGTTCCGTTCCCTCCCGGGGGCGCTTACTCCTGCAATCCGTTTAGGAACGGGCATTGTCAGCCTGCCGGATTAGGTCCCTGCCGTGACAAAATAGTAACCCAAACGGTAGTGGCGGGGAAGGGCAGCAAATCTGACCGGGGAGACTGTGCCTACTCCGGACATTGCTTCGGTGCTCCACCATTCACGCCAGGATCTGTTTTCCTGGTGATACCTTATGAATATAAGGTTGGCACAGGTTCCTACCACCATTTTTCGAATGTATTGCAGATGCACACACTTTTGGGAGACGCGAACACTATCGTCACCAGCAAAGCAAATGCTTCGGACAGCACTACTGTGACTGCGCCCCAGTCCTTAACTCCTGAGTGCCCACTGACACCATGAATGAATAAATATGCAAGCAACATCCCCTAATATCACCCTTACGCCTCAAGCGGCCGCCTCCCAGAATGGAAGAACGGTTCCTTACCTCATTAAAGCATTGGAATACCTCCAGAGCTTTGTAACCGGTCGCCTGGCCACTCACCTGCAGCAATCGGCCCCGGAAACCGTACCATTGCCATTGCCACTGGAAGATGATCATTCTTCCTTTGCGCAATTCGTAAAACAGCATGCGCCCGGTCATGAGGAACTGATCCTGCTGCTGATAGCCTTAGCGCCGCATATTGTGGCAGGATTCTTTGACAGCCAGATACAACAGTTTCTGCCGCAGGGCGGTGAACTGCCTGAATTTGGCGGCGCCCGCGGACAACACCACCGGGGTACACTGCCCACCGGTGAAACGGCGTTGTTCTTGCTGGCCGGTAGTAATCCAGCGCTCCGTTTATATTTGCTGCCGCTATTTAGTAAAGAGCAATGGCTGTTTAAATATCACATTCTCAAAATTGAAACAGTAGCAGCCGGCGAACCACCCTTAAGCGGAAAATTGCTGATAGATCCCGAATTTGCAGAAGTATTCACCACCGGTAAAGTAGGGCTTCCACAACTCAGCACTGCTTTCCCGGCAGAACATCTTACCACGCAGATGACCTGGGATGACCTGGTGTTGCCAGAAAACGTATGGAAGCAGATCCAGGAACTGCAAAACTGGTTGAAGCACAGCAAAACCCTGATGCATGACTGGGGCATGCATAAGAAACTGAAGCCGGGCTACAAGCTCTTGTTTTACGGTCCTCCCGGCACCGGTAAAACATTAACGGCTACCCTGCTGGGCAAATACACGGGCAGAGAAGTGTTCCGTATAGACCTCTCCACCGTGATCAGCAAATACATTGGTGAAACGGAAAAGAACCTGGCGGCCCTTTTTGATAAAGCAGAAGATAAGCAATGGATCCTTTTCTTTGATGAAGCCGATGCTATTTTCGGCAAACGAACAGGGGTACGGGATGCCCATGATAAATATGCCAACCAGGAAGTAAGCTATCTTTTGCAGCGCATTGAAATGCATGCAGGGCTCACCATCCTGGCCTCCAATTTCAGGAACAATATGGATGATGCTTTCATCCGGCGCTTCAACTCTCTTATTTATTTTCCTGCCCCACAGGCGGCAGAACGTTACCTGTTATGGGAAAAAGCCTTCCCTCCTGCTATCAGCCTTCATAAAGATGTTAACCTCCGCAGTATTGCCGATGTGTATGAATTAACAGGCTCCCATATTATGAATGTGGTACAGTATGTATGTTTGACTGCCCTGGAAAAAGGCGATCTTTCCATCTCCCAGCGGGATATTGTCCAGGGGGTAAAACGGGAACTGGAAAAAGAAGGGAAGTAATCACCTTGGTGAATTAACAGGGTGAACTAAAGACCTTAACTTGCGAAACAAATGCAGGAACTGGCGGACGGTGGACACTGTGAGGCGCCACTACTCAAACGGCTGCCCATGGACCGGGCGGCGCAACTATATACGGCACTCATCCGCTATCCGGATTTCATGGATAATTATCTCGGGAAAGAATCTACCTGCCATCCCTGTGATAACATTGGCGCCCTGTTCGCGGCCTCCCAATATCAGGCTACGTCCGGTAAAGAGTTCCTGCGTGCGATGGCCACCAGTTATCAATTACAGTGCAGGCTGGTAGAGGAAATACCCGTGATGACAGAAGGCATTGACCATACGCTCGTGCTGTCTTACTCTATTGTGGCAGGACTTGCCCAATTACTGCACCTGACCGTGGAGCAAACGGCCCATGCCCTCGCAATAGCGGGCTGCTCCATTTCTCCCCTGGCCAGCAGCCGCGCATCTTATACCTTCGAATGGAAAGGCTTTGCATCCTGTTTTGATGCTTTCAACTGTACCAACCTCGCCTTACTGGCCAAAGAGGGGATGACAGGGCCCCTGGCTTTATTTGAAGGCCCGAAAGGCTTCAAAGAAATCTTCGGGATGAAACTGGAATACGAATGGGAGCAGGAAGACTTCAGCCTTATTCCCAAATGCGTGCTCAAAACCTATAATGCGGAAGTGCACAGCCAATCAACATTGGAAGCAGTGAAAGACCTGCAGCGGAAACATCAGTTCCGGGTTGAAGATATTGAGAAAATAGATGTGACCACTTTTCTTACCTGCTATAATATCATTGGCTCCGGCTCTTATGGAAATCGTAAGGAGGTGGATACCAAGGAACAGGCAGATCATAGCCTCTTTTACCTGGTGGCTGTATTGCTGCTGGATGGAGAGATCTATCCGGGCCAATTTGAGCCAGACCGCATCAGGCAGCGGGATGTGCAGGAGCTGTTACAAAAGGTGCATGTCCACACCGGTTTACCGATCCATAAGCCATTAAAACTGGCTGAAAAGATCGATCCCTACACCGCTCCCTATCCGGAAAAGATGAGAAGCAAAGTAGAGATCATTTTTAATGACGGCCATAAGATCTCCAGCGAAATGGATGATTACCCTGGCTTTAATACACGGCCGCTGAGCTGGGAACAGGTGACCGCTAAATTCAGGAAACTGACAGCGGATAGTATCAGTGAGCATCACAAAGACCAGGTGATTGCTACTGTCAGAGAACTGGAAAATAAAAATATGCAGGAACTGTTGCAATTGGTTAACAACATCTGACAGTATCTATAGTTCGATTGGTTCCTTTAATTTGTCCACCGCCACCTGGTTACTGACTACCGGTTCCTTCCAGGCTTTATCTTTCTTAATAGATCTCGCCACCCAAATGGAAACGAATTGTATCAGCGCGATCACCAGCAAAGCATATCTTAAGGCCACATCTTCCCCGGTGTAACGGGCCAGCAATATAAAAAGGCTGCAGCCAAACAGGCGCCCAATATAAGTGCCCAGTTCATGGCTGAAAATATATGCAAACTGGTTTCGCTTTTCTTTAGCGGATACCCATTCGATCACACTCAATTGTAGCGGGAAATAAGCCAGGTCCAGCAAAGGTCTGGCAAAAACCAGGCAGGCAATGAATATGATAGCGCCCGTTGCCGAATATAAAGATGCATTTGCTGCAGCACCTACTACGAACAAGGACAGTCCGGCTGCGAAGATTTTGATCCGGTGCTGCGCGCCGGTGGTTCTGCCCAATGTGTACAGCAGTACTGCAGAAAGGAAAGCGCCGATGGATTGTATAACACCCAACGCTCCTTCCTCTCCTACCAGTTTCATCACCAGCATTACCGGCGCCGTGATAATGTAGCCCTGCGCAATTCCCTTTAACGTCGCCAGCCGCAGCATCTTCATCCATAAAGGGTGAAAGGTTTTGAAAAGAAACCGTTCTGCCGGAGGATTACGGAAATGTCCCCGTTGAGCCAGCCAGGACGCCGCAATGGTCAATAAAAAAACAGCACCGGTCAGCACATAATAAGCCGTATTGATATTACCACCGAACCAGGCATTATGACGGGAAGCCGCAATGAAAGATCCGGCGAGAGAAGGCATAATAATAAACGCCATGGTGTTAAAAAAGGTTTCCAGCCCGTAGTAATAATTCCGTTCTTCGTCTTTAGTGGTAGTAAGGGTAAGAAAGATACGGTTGGCCCAGAAAAAACCATAAGATACCCCCATGATAAAGCCCGCAATAGAAACACCGATGACCTGCAGCTGCTGCTGGAACATCATAGTTGCCATGGAAATGGCGCTCAGGAACATGCCTAAAGCATAGAGGCGGGACACCGGGAAACGCTTTAGCAGAAAGCCATTGACCATGAAAGTAAGCGGAATGCCCGTACTCTGCGCCAGCTGGAACACCATTACCAGGCTGAAATCGGAGGAGTTGCGTATAATATAAGCTCCTATAAAAAGCTCTATAACAGGCAGCACCAATGCATATATCATATTTGTGCGCAACAATATGCGCATGGAATAGGCGTGCAGCCGGAAAAATGCTATCTCTTTCAGTACAGTGCGCATGGGACGCAATATAAGTTACCTAATGCGGTAACAAAATTGTGCCACGACATCCAGTTGAATAAAAGGATGTTATCGCCCAGTCTGCATTTCCGCAAAAACGGCATTTTACTACGCAGCTTGGGGAGCGGCCGCTATTTTTACTGAAAAGGCAGCGGTCTTACAAAACCTCTGTAGTAGTCAACATCGATCTCTACCAGGTCGTTTGCAGCCTTATATTCAGGATACTCTTTATTGGTGGCATATTTAACCGCCTGCATAAATTGTTCTACATAAGCCTGGTTCTTTTTGTTGGCGGCCTTGTTCTGATCAATGATATCGGAGTTGGACAACATGGTTGTTTCCAGGTAAACGATCTTATCTCTTTTCCGGCTGGTGTAAAATCCCAGGAAGCAGTGGTTGTGTGTCAGCACCATCACTGTTGATATATTAATGGCTCTTAACAGGGAAGCAAATACCACGGTTCCATCCACGCAATTGGCCTGCTGTGTTTTCATGGAGTTATCAAAGGTGCGTACGGCCTGGCTTACCAAGGCATTGGTGCTGTTAGTAGAAGTAGTGGTAATGCTGCTGTATTGGAAACCTCTGTCGTGCAATACTTTCCAGATAGCTGCCACCTGCAGGATGGTATTCACCTCGTCGCCCTGGTAGCCGCTTACAGAGGAGATCAGTTTCGTATTCAGCGCTTCTTTGAGGATCTTATCAATTTCAGGATGTTGCTCCTGGATAAAGGCGGTAAACAGGAAGTCGAATTTCTGCTCGTGATAGCGGTAAATGCAGTCGTTAATGCTGCGCATAAATAAGGGAACGGATCTTTCCACTTTATTACCGTCTTCATCATAGATCCTGAAGATGATATTGATCGGAGAGCTGGATACCTGTTTGGCCAATGTTGAGATATTCCATGGAATGTCTGGCATAAAATAGACTTCCTGGCCTGCCTGCTGGGACACAAAATCGCCGCTTACTTTGTCGAAGTAGCTTTTGTCCACACTTTCTATTTCCCATTTTAAGGGGATGTAGGAGCTGTTGCTGATGAACCTGAATCCCAGGGCGCTGCTCTTAACAGAGTTCATAAATGCATTGTCAATAGAGCCTTTGTAGTCGGCCATGCTGATGACCATAGATGGGAATATTTGTCCGTCGAAGTAGGCTACCGGCTCCCATTTAAAATTGGTAAAATCTCCTTTTTTATATTTCGGTTTGGTCATTTGGTCGCCGGACACATTGGGTTGCGGCGTTCTGCTGTTCACCACTTTTACATTCTTATTGAACTGGTCTGTTGTTCTTTTGGTGGCGTCTATAAATCCGCCAATGCTTCGCATGGTTTCTGTACCTGATCTGAGTGCATCGTTGGCATCTTTGAGCACTTTTGAAAATTGTGCATGAAGATGAGGGGAAAGCATGAATACAATAGCCAGCAGGTAAAAATGTTTGATTTGCATTACAGTAATTTTTGAGGTGGTACTACATGCTGTAGTGGCATAGGAGATACAGTATCTGCATTTTGGGGACCTTGGCTGTAACTCATCCAGGTAAAGCAATCGGGGCGAATGTTGGCATGACAATCCCTGTATCTTCTGAAACAAAGGTATTTGATAGTTGCGGGGCTGTTCGTTAATGAACTGTTAATCAATAAGTAAGGATCGTATATAATATATAGATATATCTCTTATATTTCAAAATAGCTGTCAGCACAATGCAATCTCCCTTATCTTCGTCATATTGATGATACGCAATACGACCATAGACGATTTCATAAAGCTGCCGATACGGATCCCCTTAATTGATGTGCGTACACCTGCTGAGTTTGAACAAGGTCATGTTCCCGGCGCTTTTAATGTACCCTTATTCAGCAATGAAGAGCGGGTACAGGTAGGCACTACCTATAAACAGACGGGAAGAGAGGAAGCGATCCTGCTGGGTTTTGATCTGACCGGACCTAAATGGTCTGGCTTTATAAAAAGCTCCCTGGAGATAGCACCTGATAAAAAGATTGGCGTTCATTGCTGGCGTGGTGGTATGCGCAGCGGCGCAATGGCCTGGGCGCTTGGCATGTATGGATTTGAGGTGTATCTCATCCAGGGTGGATATAAAAGCTACCGTAAATGGGTGCGGCAGCATTTTGAGCTTCATTATCAGCTCCGGCTAATTGGCGGTATGACCGGCTCGGGGAAAACAAAACTATTGCAACAGATGATGACTGCAGGTCACCAGGTGATCGACCTGGAAGATCTGGCTCAGCACCAGGGCTCCTCTTACGGCAGCATGAATAAGCTGGTGCAGCCTACGCAGGAGCAATTTGAGAACAATTTTGCCGAACGTTTAAAAGACCTGGACCCTGCGCATGAAGTATGGGTGGAAGATGAAAGTCTGAATATTGGCAGGTGCTCTGTTCCCAATCCCTTTTGGCAACAAATGAGGGATGCTGTTCTCTTTGATCTGAAGGTTCCGCTAGAACAGCGGGTAGCTTCTCTCGTGCGGGAATATGGAGCGCTGGACAAAGACTTTTTAGTGGAATGTACAGAACGGATCCGTAAACGCCTTGGCCCGGAACAAACTAAAAATGCGGTGGCTGCCATCCGAGAAAACCGTATGGAAGATTTTATCAGGATCGTACTGGTGTATTATGATAAAACGTATCGTACCGGCCTTAATAACCGCGCACCCGATCGTATCTTCCCGGTAGAAATGGGCAATGATATCGCGACCAACATACAACAACTGACAACTTTTATATCTCCTGATGGAATCAACATTTAAACTGACGCAATACTCTCATGGCGCCGGTTGCGGCTGTAAGATCAGCCCAGCCATACTCGACAAGATCCTTCATAGCCCGGTGATGCACCAGCCTGACGCGCGGCTGCTGGTAGGTAATGATAAACGTGACGACGCTGCGGTACTGGACCTGGGAAATGGCCATGCCCTGATCTCCACTACCGATTTCTTTATGCCGATCGTGGACGACGCCTATGATTTCGGGCGTATTGCATCAGCAAATGCTATCAGTGATGTTTATGCAATGGGGGGAAAGCCTGTGTTGGCGATTGCGATACTGGGCTGGCCCATTGATAAGCTGCCGCCGGAGGTAGCGCAAAAGGTGCTGGAAGGATCAAGGGCTATTTGTGCGGAAGCGGGTATTACCTTAGCCGGGGGACATAGCATTGATTGTCCGGAGCCTGTGTTCGGACTGGCGGTAAATGGTATGGTCAGCATTGCTGACCTGAAACAGAATTCAACGGCAACTGCGGGTTGCAAGCTTTATTTGACCAAGGCATTAGGCGTAGGTATTTTATCTACTGCTCAGAAACGGGGTTTATTATTGGAAGAAGATGCGGCTATTGCTTTAAAAAGTATGACCACCTTAAATAAATTAGGGGAACTGTTTGGATCGATGTCCGGTGTGAAAGCGATGACCGATGTTACTGGTTTCGGGCTGCTGGGCCATCTTAGTGAAATGTGTGAAGGCAGTGATCTAGCTGCGGTGATTGAGTTTGAAAAAGTGCCGGTTATCCCTTCCCTGCCCTACTATCTTGAAAAGGGATGTTTTCCCGGCGGTACTACCCGCAACTGGAACAGCTATGGCGGTAAGATTAGCCCGGTCACTGATGAACAAAAATATATACTGGCAGATCCACAGACCAGCGGAGGCTTACTGGTGGCAGTTGCAGCAGAGGCGACAGCTGCTTTTGAAGAGGAAATGAAAGCGTTGGGGCATCCTCTGCAAGCGATCGGAAGGCTGGGCCAAAGAGATGGCGGACCATTGATCACTGTTATATAACGTAAACGCTTGCAAGAAAAAGGGTTGTAAATACGAGATTTACAACCCTTTTTCGTTTGACAGCATAAATGTCCAGTTCAGACCTGGTTTTGTCCAATTCCCTGCCTGACGCTTTCATCTGCGCCAGCCCGGGTCTACTTTTGACATGAGCATACAGCTTATTAACATTTCAAAAACTTTAAATCAGGTCAAAATGAAGACACTATTATCACACAAAAGGATTGGCTATTATTTTTCTTTAACTATGTTTCTCTTACTGTCTGCAATAGGCAGCTATGCTAAGGGCTCCGGCGACCCGGCAGAAAAAGTAAAGGCAAAGAATATTGTACTTGTTCACGGAGCATTTGCAGATGGTTCCGGGTATGAAAAAATATACAGGATACTTAGCAAAAAGGGTTACCATGTTACGATCGTTCAAAACCCGCTTACTTCACTCAAAGACGATGTTGATGCTACGAAACATATATTGGATAAACAGGATGGTCCCACCATATTAGCAGGTCATTCCTGGGGCGGTACTGTTATCACAGAAGCAGGCGTACATCCCAATGTAGTGGGCCTGGTTTATATCGCCGCCTTTCAACCTGATGCCGGAGAAAATACTGTACAGTGGGCAACTTCACTGCCTGCTGCGCCTGAGAATGGTATTCTGCAGCCGGATCAGAATGGACTTGTATTCTTCGATAAGGCAAAGTTTCATGCAGGATTCGCTGCTGATCTGTCCAAAGAACAAGCTGATTTCATGTATGCATCTCAAGGACCTATTGCGGTGAATTGCTTTACTGCACCCGTGAAGGAAGCCGCCTGGAAAAGCAAGCCCAGCTATGGCATTGTTGCGACGAATGACAAAGCGATCAACCCGGATATAGAGCGGAATATGTATAAACGTGCGGGTGCAAAGATCACCGAAATTAAAGGCAGTCATGTGGTATTTATTTCACAGGCCGCTGCAGTAGCTAATGTGATCGTTGCAGCAGCGGAGGGTAAGTAGTGTGTAGATTGGATATAGGAAGAACGGCAGCGCCTCCTGGAAAGCAGGGGGCGCTCTTCATTTCTAGCGGGAAATTGTTGTATATTCAAAGTAAAACTAAGAGGGACATGACCAACAAACTACCAGTACACGCTGTTGCTACCGCTTTGTTCTCCGTACCGCCCGAACGTGTTTTTGATGCCTTCCTTAACACAGAAATGGTCGGGCAGTTTATGTTTGGTCCGCAGCTGCGGGAGGAAGAGATCGTCAGCCTCACGAATAGCCCGTGGGAAGGCGGCAGCTTTTCTTATATCGTGCGCAGGCAGGGACAGGAAATTAATCATGCGGGAAAGTACCTGGAAGTGAAACGTCCGGAGCGCCTGGTGTTCAGCTGGCAGGTGATGGATGACCCTTCCGGGGAAGCATCGATTGTGGTGATTGAAATTGTGCCCATTATTGCGGGCTGCGAGCTCACCCTGACGCATGAAATGTCGAGCAAATGGGAAAGTTTTGTAGAGCAGTCCAAAGTCGCCTGGGGAAAGATGCTGGACAAGCTTACGGAGATATTGCAATAAAGGGTTAATGAGACGGCTCTTATTTTTAAGCGGCATGCTGTCCTCTCTTGTTTTTATAAGCGCTGACCTTATATCTGCGACAAGCTGGAAAGGTTATAGCTATTGCTCCCAGGTCATCAGTGAATTAATGGCGATCAGTGCAGTCCCGAGGCCGGTAGCAGTTCCGCTTTTTGTGATCTATGATATGCTGGTGCTTACATTTGGAAGTAGCTTACTGATATTTACCACTGAAAGACGTTTGCGCCTTGCCGGTGGATTCATCATTGGAGCCGGGATCACAAGCCTTATCACCACGCTGTTCTTTCCGATGCACCTGCGCACGGAAGCCGCAACGATCAGTGACACGATACATATCATCTTTACGGGTGTAACTACAGTACTGATGCTGCTGGCGATAGTTGCTGCTGCCGCTGTATATGGAAAGCGCTTCCGGTACTATTCCATCTTCACGATCATGATACTGCTGATATTTGGCGCGCTGGCAGGGCTGGATGTTCCCAGGATAGCTGATGGTCAGCCAACACCCTGGCTGGGGCTCACGGAACGGGTGACTATTGGCGCTTATGTGTTGTGGGTGGCGGTGTTGTCTATAAGACTATCGCGCTTTAGCACTTCCGGGTGATAGCTCAGGCGCAGATCAAAAGACTGATCAACACTGCCATTAAAAACTGCGGGTCAAATGTTCGCAGTGCTTTCAGTGCGCGGGTAAGCTGATTTTCAACTGTGCGTTTGGAAATGTTAAGTTTCTCCGCAATTTCCTGGTTGCTCAAACTGTTCATACGGCTTAACCAGAAGATCTCCCGGCATTTGGGCGGCAGGTCATTCAACAGCTGCGCCAGGCGGAATTCCATATTCTCATATTCCAGTTTATTGACGCCGGAATTATATACCGGTGGAACGATCGCATCTGCAAACTGGTCAAAGTATGCTGTACAATTAACTTTTGCTGTCTTCAGGTACTTATACACCTGGTACCTGGCAGTAGCTTGTAAATAAGGAAGGAAATTTTCGATCTTATTCGATTTACGCTTCTCCCAAAGCGATACAAATACATCATGCGTGATTTCTTCGGCAGCGGCAGGGTGCTTTAAATAATAGTGAGCGGTGTTATATACCTTTTTCCAATACCGGTTATACAACAGCACGAAGGCCCTGTTGTTATCTGCAACAACAGCGTCCCACAATTCATTGTCGGAGAACACATTTTTCATAACGATCGACGAGTAAAAATAGAAATATTTCTGATATATAGGAATATTTAAAAAAAATACCGGGGTCACATGTGTGTGCGGCAGGGAATTCTGACACTATATAGTAAAGGGGTTATCATCCGCCTCCTTTTAACCACTATCATGACGCCCGAAGAATATATATTGTTATACGAGAAATACCAGCAGGGACAATGCTCTCCTGAGGAGGAAAAGTTGTTGATGGCATTCCAGGACAATTTCCACCTGCAGGATGATGAGCCCCCTGAGATGCCTGCAGCCGACAAGGAACTGAGAGGCCGTATATATAGCCGTATTGTTGAGACAACAACAAAGAAAAAGAAGGTTTTCAGGTTAACATGGAGATGGGCTGCTGCGGCTATATTCATCCTTATGGCAGGCCTGTGTGGCCTGTTGCTCAACAAGCAACCTGACAAACCGGTTAAAATAGCAAAAAGCCACGTCATCAATGGCACTCCTATAAAACCGGGTGGCCATATGGCTACCCTTACCCTTGCCGATGGCTCTACCATCGCGCTGGAAGATGCGGCAAACGGCGTAGTAGCCCAAACAGGCGGCACAGCCGTAACGAAGACCGGAAAGGGCGCGATCGCTTATTCAGATAAAGGAGATCATGCTGCGGCAGATCAACATTCGTTAAACACCATTAACATTCCAAGAGGCGGGCAATACACTGTCACGTTATCAGACGGCACAAAAGTATGGCTCAACAGCGAGTCCTCATTAACGTATCCCGTAGTATTTGGCGGGGCCGAACGAAGGGTAATACTAAAAGGCGAAGCCTATTTTGAAGTGAGTAAAAATGAGCGGCAACCATTCATCGCCCAAACCGAACACGCGGACGTGCATGTATTAGGCACCCATTTCAACATTGATGCCTATAAAGATGAGAAGACCGAAAAAGTTACACTGCTGGAAGGATCCGTACGGCTGTCCACCGGATCCGCCAAGGCATTGCTGACACCCGGTGAGCAAGGCATTGTAGCACTTTCGCAGGCCGGCATTGACAAAAAGAAGGTCAACGTGAACCAGGTAATGGCCTGGAAGAACGGCTACTTTATCTTCAGGGAAAGCACCATCCAGGACATTATGCGTCAGATAGGACGCTGGTACGATGTTGAAGTCGTATATGAAGGGAACATACCGAAAGGGACATTTGGCGGTACCTACTCCAGGAACAAAGATATCCACGAACTACTTAAAGGCCTTGAACTAACCGGCTTAGTACACTTTAAAATCGAAGGAAGGAGGATAATCGTTATGACTTAACATGATACCTGCAATGGTTATCAAAAAAGATCAGGAGCGTTGCGACCGCCCCTGATCTACAGCCTAAGCTGTGCCAGGTAACCAACAATTGCTTGTGAATGCCAATTATTGTTAATTAAACCTAACACTCAAATGTACAAAATTTTTACTGAGCCATTGCTCAGGCGAGGTTCCCGTGCCTGGCTCCAACTCATCTGCGTTATGAATATTACCGGCGTTCTCATTCTTGCCGCTGTATTACAGGTCAGTGCAAATGCTTCCGCCCAGCGGGTAAATATAGCTGTGCAAAAAGCGCCGCTGGAGGATGTATTATTCAGCTTACAACAGCAAACCGGCTATGATTTTCTTTACAGTACGGAACTGATCAGATCAGCAGCGCCTGTGTCGGTGTCGTTGAAAGACGCCCCCTTACTGACGGCGCTGAAAGTTATTTTCGATCAGCAGCCCCTGGATTATGTCATCAATAATAAAACTGTCACCATCCAGTTTAAACCGGTAAAAGAAGCTACGGTTTTCACGGTGAGGGGAAAGGTAACCGATAACAAAGGGTCGCCTATCGAGGGTGCAACGATCCAGCTGAAAGGCACTTCCACCGGTACCGCTACTCAGTCTGGCGGTACATACAGCCTGGATCTGCCGGATGCCAGGGGTACGCTTCTGTTCAGTTTTATCGGTTATGTAAAACAGGAGGTCCCTGTTAACGGAAAAGCGGTGATAGATATCACGCTTATAGAGGAAGAGAAAAACCTGGGTGAAATACTGGTGACCGGTTACACCACTCAAAGCAAGCATACGCTTACCAGCGCAATCGTAGCTGTGAAGGGAGACGAATTGACCAAAAGGGTAGCAACAGATCCAGCATCCTTATTACAAGGACAGCTGCCTGGTCTGTCGGTAGTGCAAAACTCCGGCGAGCCCGGTAACGATGCCGTGCAATTACGTATCCGCGGCGTAGGTACCTTCAGTGCAGCTGGCAACAAACCGCTGACCATTGTAAACGGCCTGCCCGGGGATCTATCTGTCATCAACCCGAATGATATTGAATCCGTCACTGTATTGAAAGATGCATCGGCCGCCGCCATCTATGGTTCCCAGGGCGCCAATGGTGTGATCGTTGTAAAAACGAAGAAGGGAAAAGCAGGCGCCTTCTCCCTGTCTTACAATTACAATATCGGCTTTGCCACTCCCACCAGGCTCCCTGATGTAGTGACCAATTCTGCCCAGTATATGGAACTGCTGAATGAAGCAGAAGTGAACTCCGGCAATGCACCGGTGTACACACAGGAGCAGATCGATCTGTATAAAAATGCTACCGACCGTATAAAGTACCCTAACCACGACTGGCTGGATGAAATGTTCAATACTGCCATCGTACAAAATCATTACCTGAATTTAAGCGGCGGCAGTGACAGGACCACTTACAGCCTTGGATTAGGTTACACCAATCAGCAGGGCACCATGCGCGGTTTTGAATATAAAAAGTATACGCTGGATCTGGGCCTGAGCTCAAAAGTGCATAAGCGTGTTACTTTAGGCACCAATATACAGCTGCGATATGGAGACAGGTTAAGCCCTCTTGTTGGATCCACCGATCTATATATCTCTACGCTCGCACAATCACCACTGTACCCGGCCAGAACGGCCGATGGCTTGTGGATCAATAAAGCCTATGACAGGGAACTGGGTAATAAGAACCCCGTGCTCACCTCGACGATAAGGACCAGGAACCCTAATTATTATGCGCAGGGCAACATCTCTGTTGATGTTGACCTGATGGATGGACTGAAATGGGAAAACAGGGCGGGCCTCAACTTCGTGCTGGATAAAACAAAAACTTTCAGACCGGTGATACCGATGTACCTGTACAGTACCCTGTCTTTTATCACCAATGCGGATGTAGGTACCCCTGGTCTGAATGTAACGGAAGATGATGGCGTCATGTACAACTTCTACAGCCAATTGAATTTCCATAAAAGCCTGGGTAAGCATGACATTACCGCATTGGCGGGTGCACAGCAGGAAGTGAACAATATCAGCAATATGGATGCCTGGCGCATCGGTTACCCTACTAATGAGCTCCAGGAACTGGATGCCGGTTCAGTAAGCGGGCAGACAAATGCAGGCTCTTCTTCTGAGTATGTGATCCACTCCTTTTATGGAAATGTCAATTATAATTTTGAAGATAAGTACCTGCTGGGAGTAAGCCTTCGCTATGACGGCACTTCGCGGCTGCCCAGCCATAGCAGGTGGGGGCTTTATCAATCCTTCTCCGCAGGCTGGCGCATCTCCAGGGAGCGTTTCCTGGCGAATGTAAAATGGCTGAATGATCTGAAGATACGCGGATCATGGGGACGACTGGGTAACCAGAACATTGGATACTACCCTTATCAACCCACCCTTGCACAGAATAATTATGCGTTTACTTCAGGCATTGTTTCAGGCTTTGTTCCTAACCAGCTGGTGGATCCTGACCTGACCTGGGAAACCACGCGCATGACGGATGTTGGTCTGGATATGGTAGCCTTAAATAACAGACTGGAGTTCACCTTTGATTGGTTCAGCAAGTATACCTATGATATCTTAAGGCAGTCGCAGGTGCCGCAGGCATTAGGCGTTACAGCACCCATCGTAAATAACGGCGCTGTAAGCAATAAAGGCGTTGAATTAAGCCTGCGCTGGCAGGACCGTTTGACACGGAAGTTCAGCTATTACGCCCAGGCAAACTTCCAGCTTTACCGTAATAAGCTGGAGTCTTTTGGCGCGGATGAAATAGGCGGCCCCGATGGTCAGACTATTATGCGCAACGGCTATCCTATCAATTCTTTCTACCTGTATACCATGGATGGTATTTTCCAAAACCAGGAAGAAATTAACCAGGCGCCCGATCAGACCGCCCTGGGTGGTACGCCTACTCCCGGCGACATTCGTTATAAGGATATCAACGGAGATAAAAAAGTGGATGCGAATGACAGGAGCATATTTGCAGGCCAGTATCCCAAGTTTGAGTATTCCTACACCATGGGCTTCAACTTTGGGAATTTCGACGCCAGTGTAATGTTGTACGGCTCCTACGGAAATAAAATATACATGGGTAAATGGGGCATTGATCCCTTTGCACAAGGTGCGATGCCTACAACAGACTGGCTGAACAGGTGGACCCCTGAACATCCATCTACCACGATGCCTAAGATCTATATGGGCTTCTACGGATATCCCAGGATCACCAACGTACAATCTACCTACTATCTCTACAGCGCCAGCTTTATGCGCATCAAGAACCTGCAGATAGGCTACACTTTCCCGCAGGGTTTTGTAAAAGGGATCCGGTCGCTCCGTGTATACAGTGCAGTGGATAACCTGGCGCTTTTCACGCCGCTGAAGAAAGGAACTGATCCTGAAAGGCTGGACATCAATACCAAACCTGATGCCTGGTATGGTTTTGCCAATTATCCGCAAAACCGCACGATCACCCTGGGCGCTTCTGTTCAATTTTAACTTCAATGATCCAAGACATGAAAAAATATTTTGTCGCTATAATCGTAACAGCACTTTGTAATACCGGCTGTAAGAAACTGGATATTACACCGCCGGACAAGCTTTCCACGAATATATTCTGGAAATCTCCCGGTGATGCGGATCTTGCATTGACAGGTCTTTACGGCACCCTGTATGCAGTAAACGGGCAGATCTCTGCCTATGCACCTATGTGGTGGGAGAATTTCAGTGATAATTCCTATACGCAAAACAACCAGGCCAGTGCACAGCAGTCGTTAATATCCGGCCTTTCAGCCAACATTGGTGGATTTCCTACTTCCGGCAATGAGAGTTTGTATATCACCTCGTATAAGGGTATAGCCGCGGCCAACAGCATGCTGGCCAATGTAGACAAGGTGCTGAGTGGTGATAAGCTGAACCAGTATAAAGGGGAAGCTTACTTCTTACGTGCGTTCCATTATTTTATGCTTGCACAGACTTACGGCAATGTGCCGCTGGTCACAGAAGACCCATTGACCATTGATTTCAGTAAAAGGGTGAGTAAATCGCCCAGAACGGAAATACTGAAGCTCATAGAGAGCGATCTCGATCAGGCGATTGCCTCATTACCGGCTGCCAGATATACCAGCGGCCATGCGGTGAAGGCATCGGCACAAGGCATCAAGGTTAGGGTGCTCTTGTTTGAGAAGAAGTACCCGGAAGCAGCTGCCTTAGCCAGGCAGATCATCAGTGATAATTTATTCTCGCTGAATAGTAACTATGCCGCCAATTTTTACAAGCCGGATCAACGATCCAGTCCGGAGATTATGTTCTCCGTACAGTTCCAGGCTCCTGCGGCCGCACATAATTTTGCCATTACGACGGTGATTATCCGGTCCGGATATAAAGACCTGCAGGGCACACAGGATATGATCGATGAATACGAAGCGAGCGATCCCCGCAAGATCATGACCTTCTTCTTTCCAGGGGATGGAGTGGACCAGGGATGGCCTTTCCCCGGTACGGTGGGCACCCCTGGTGTAAATAACTGGACGAAGGGATTCTATCCCGGGAAAAAATGGCTGGATCCAAAGATCATCGATCCTCAGCCCGGTTTGCTGGATGACCAGGATTATGTATGGTTAAGATATGCGGATGTGAAACTGATGTATGCAGAAGCGCAGAATGAAGCCGTTGGTCCGGATGCTACCGTATACCAGCAGGTAAATGAAGTGCGGGCACGGCCGGGTGTGGAAATGCCAGCGCTACCGGCGGGTCTGAGTAAGGATGAGATGCGTGAGAAGATAAGACATGAACGCCGGGTTGAATTCGCATTAGAGGGCTTACGATATTTTGACCTGCGCAGGTGGGGCATTGCGGTGCAGAAGCTGAATGGGTTTGTACAGAATCCCTTAACGCCGTCTATCAAAACTGTGTACAGAAGTAATTTTGATTACTGGCCTTTACCGCAGTCGGAACTGGACAGGAATAAGCCAGAGCTGATCCAGAATGATGGGTATTAATAAGTTGAATGGCATGTTGTATATTGTTGTGTATTTTTAAGATAAAGATGCAGCGCCTGTTATTATTTCTGATCTTCTGCTGTTTAGCAGTTGTACAGCCGGGGAAAGAAGCCTTCAGTGCTTCCTATTACATTGATCCCAATCATGGGAATGATAACAATAGCGGCGCCAGCCGTGAAGCAGCCTGGAAAACGTTCAGGCGGGTCAATGAAATGATCCTCTTGCCGGGCGATGTGATAGAGATATTGCAGGCGGGCGCTTTTCATGAATCATTGTTGCTGCGGGCGCGCGGGACTGAAGAGCGGCCTGTATTAGTCAGGTTTGCACCGGGCAGGTTTGATTTTTACCCGAACGGTGCTATCAGCAAGCGGCTGCATATTTCAAATACCAATGACAGGCCGGATGAGCTGAAAGCGATTGCCATTGTGATGGATAGCTGCAGCTATGTACAGGTGGAAGCGATGGGTGCAGATCTGGTATTCCGGGGAAAGATGATCGAAACGTATCTTAACAGATGTGATCATATTGTCCTAAATGGGTTCAGCTTTGATTACCAGCGGCCCACTGTTTCGGAGCTAACAGTGACGGATGTAGGGGATCACTATGCCGATATCAATATTCATAGCGATTCCAAATTTAGTATTCAGGATAGCCTGCTTACATGGATAGGCGAAGGCTGGAGTTATCAGCCGGGCGCTTACTGGCAGGTATTTAATCCGGGTACGAATGAACTGTCGCGGGTGGATATTGAGATGAAAGATGTTCGTTTTAGCCAGCTGGATGGGCGTAAAGTCCGGATCCATTTCTCTAAGAATCCGGGATTCAAAAAAGGATGGATCTATCAGAACCGGGATGTGACCAGGGATTGTGCGGGCATTTTTATGGAACGAAGCAGTCATCTTACATTGCAGCATATGCAGATCTACTTTATGCATGGGATGGGTGTGGTGAGCCAGTATTGCCGGGATATAAAAATGGATGGTATTGCAGTGAAACCCCGCGAGCAATCTGGAAGGACCTGTGCAGCTTGGGCTGATATCTTACATTTTTCCGGATGCGGTGGTAAAATAGAGGTGGCTAATGCTTATCTGTCGGCGGCTAATGACGATGCCGTCAATGTACATGGTACCTATTTAAAAATAGTAAAAATGCCGGCGCCCAATAAAGTACAGGTGAAATTCATGCACGAACAGACTTATGGATTTGATGCATTTGCCACGCAGGATAGTATAGCATTTGTGCAAACAGCCAGCCTGTTAACGGTGGATAAAGGTCAGATAGCAGGGATTGAGAAAATAAATAATAAAGAATTTGTGCTGACATTAAAGGGCGCTGTGCCCGGTGTTGTGAAAACGGGAGATGTTGTAGAAAATATAAGCGCCACCCCTCAAGTGTGGATACATCATACTACCATAGCGAGGATACCAACAAGGGGTATCCTCGCTACAACACGGCGCCCGGTGTTGATTGAATATAACAATTTTGAACGTGTGCATATGACAGCGGTGTTTATTAATGGCGATGCTTCCGGGTGGTATGAGTCAGGGATGGTGAGGGATGTAAAGATCAATCATAATAATTTCAGGGAGTGTGGTGAGCCGGTGATCAATGTGCATCCTGAGAATACGGTATTCAGGAGCAGACCGGTGCATGAGAATATTACAATAACGGATAACGTCTTTACACTTAGGGGTAAAGGGTTGTTCTCGGCAAAGAGTACGGGAAATATTATTTTATCGGGGAATGTGGTGCATAGTGGGAATAGGGTGAAGGGGATTGAGGGGTTGATAAAGTTGACTCATTGCACCGGGGTGAAGATAACAAACAACAGACTGGAACACTAATTTCAGAGTAAGCGGAAAACGCGCTTCCTGTATTCCTCAAAATCATGTTCATTGGAAAAAGTCTGAAATTTTTCCTGCTTACCGCTACGATCTTCTCTCACCAGGATGACGTCCATCCCTCCTACTATGGTTCGCTTCGCTTTATTAAATATGCGCTCCAGTTCCTCGCGGTCCTGAATGGACTGCAATTCTTCGATACGATTCACTACAATTACAAAATCTTCCATTTCGTCTATTTGGGGCAAATTTAAAATAATATACCAGATTTTACAGAAGAGCTGGATATTAAACGCGGATACACGGGTTGACATACCTGTGTATCCGCATTTATCAGCATTTACGCTTCACTGTTATAGGCCGCTGCAAAGTCTTTTGCAAAATCAGCCAGTTTCACTTTCCCTAGTACAGGCCGGTGCTGATAGTAGTCTTCATAGAGCTGACCACTCCCCTGGCTTGCCTGGATTTCCAAAAAGCCTTCGGCTATTTGCCGGTTGAACCCTATTGCCAGCCAACGATTCAATAATTCTTCGCCCGGAATGACTGTCCATTCCAAATCAGGTTTGCCGATTGCCTTGCCAAAGGCCTGAGCGATTTCATTGGGCGATACTTCATCGCTGGCAACATAGCGAATCGTTCTACCCTGGAACGGTTTGTCCATTTCTTCCGCAATAACAGCAGCAATATCCAAAGGCGCCACCCAGGGTTCTTTTTTATCACCACCGTAATTTGAGATAATAGCGCCTTTGTTTCGGATCGTTTGTATGAATGAGAACATATTGGTGTAGAAACCTACCGGACGGATGAACTTAATAGCCACATCATCCGGCAACTGTTTCAATAGCTGCTCTACATTGTAGTGAAACACGAGAAAGCCATTTCCTTTGTCCATATGCGCGCCAATGCTGCTGAGGTGCACTACCTGCTTAACCCCGGACTGTTCAACAGCCTGTTTGTAATTGCGACCGATCTGGTTGATAGCCGCAATAAAATCAACCTCTTTATCAAAGGAATCGCCTGCAGCGTCCAGTGTTTCCATCAGGTACACAATGTCTGCGCCTTTAAAAGTGGCCGTTAAAAAATCAGCGTCAAACATGCTCCCGATAGCGGCTTGTGCACCCAATGCTTCGATGTCTTGCTGTCTTTCGGCTTTGCTGCTGATGACTGTAATCGAATGTCCTTTTTGTACCAGCTCCTGTGTGAGCGGTTTTCCGATCTGGCTGATGGAGCCTGTCAATACAATTTTCATTTTCGTGCTATTTGTTGTTTTGTTTCGTTAATAAGATCAGGAAGGCCAGCAAACAACTTGTTGCAGCCACTAAATAAATGGCGTGGTAGTTAAAATATTGGGCGACTATCCCCGCTATTGGCCCGGCCAATCCCAATGAGAGATCAAAGAATGCGGCATAGGCTCCGAGGGCCGTTCCCCGCGTCTGCGGCGGCACCTTTTTGATCACCAGCACCCCCAGGGAAGGGAATACCAGGGAAAAACCGATTCCGGTAAGCGCACATCCCAGGATGGCAATCGGGCCTGAATTAGAGAAGCCGATGCATAGCTGTCCGATGATCTCTATCATAAAGGAGACCATGGCCACTTTATACCCGCCATACTTATCCGGGAAGTAGGCAAAGAATACGCGGGTAAGGATGTAGCAAGCGCCAAAACAAAAGAATCCTAGGGATGCGTTGTGCCAATTTTCTGCGGCGAAAAATAAGGCGATGAAGGATGCGATACACGCAAAGCCCATAGATGAAAAGGCTAAGGCCAGGCCCTGACCGGAGACCTGCCCGATCACTTTGTAGAATGGCGGCCTGACATGAGATGGATCTACTGCCAATACGGGTAATTGAGCGGTGGCCCACCAGCTCACCAGGGACAATACAATTACCGACGCAAATGCAAGGGTAACACCAAAAGCATTGACCAGCCAGATGCTGAACGGAGCGCCGATCGCGATACCTGCATACATGGCGATGCCGTTCCAGGTCATTACCTTACCTGAATTCTGTTGTCCTACGAGACCAATGCCCCAGGTCAGTGCACCGGTCACCAGCATACTCTCTGATATGCCATGTACGATCCTGGAAACAATGAGCAAGCCCAGTGCCCAAGGCCGGAAACCGCTCACTGCTCCTACCAGCATATATAGCATACCTGCTATTAATACCATCAGTATACCTTGCCGGTTACTGATATTGGCGCCACGGGTATCGGTGATCCTTCCTGCATAGGCACGGGTCAACAAAGTTGCCAGTGATTGCGCGCCAATTACAAGGCCTACAACGAGACTATCGAATCCTAAATTGTTTTTGACAAATACTGGTAGAATACCCAGCGTTATACCAATAGTGAGATAGGCCGCAAATACGGAAATAACTATTGGTGTCAACATTTTTGCCAATGGAGTGCTTCGTTCCTGTTGAATGGTAGCGCTATTGCCGATGGCAATAACTGCTTCATCTTTTCCTGCCATGTTGTATCGTTTTAATTAAGTTGTTTTACGGATACAAAAGTAGATTGGCAGGAACGATCCGGCGATGGCTATTTAATGGCTATGATTGGACAAATCATTGTTTAGTGTTTCGGAACTCGCCGGCGGTCAGTCCGGTATTCTTTTTAAAAAAGCGGGAAAAGTAGGCGTGGTCTTCATATCCTAAGTCGAAGGCGATCTGCTTTACATCCAGGTTGGTATAGTACAAAAGACGTTTGGCTTCCAGCATGATTTCCTGGTGGATCCAGTAACTGGCGGGGAAACCGGTGATTTCTTTTACGATCTCATTCAGGTACAGCGGGGTGATATGCAATTGTGCCGCATAGGCCTGTACCTGTTTTTCTTCCTTATAACGAGCCTGCACCATTTGTTTGAAACGGATAAGGGTTTGGTATTTTTGTCCGCCGATGAGGCTTCCTGATCCCTTTGATTGCACCAGGGCCGTAGCTATCATTCCGGTCAGGCCATCAGCAAAGGACTGTACAAGCTGCTTCTGAAAGGGTGATGATTGATCCGCGAGCATTGATTCGAATACCGGGATAAAGGAAAAAACAGCATGACTTTTTTGTATGGGAACGACCTGGTGTGTACTGAGATAAGTATGGAAGATCTCCAGGTAAGTATTCGATATAAAGGCTGGTTCCATAAATACAAACCAGCCTTTGCAGTTCTTTTGCCGTATATAACGGTGCACCTGGCCGGGAGCAATATAACAAACTGAAGAACCGGATAAGCGTTCTTCGGAAAAATCCACTTCTAACAGGAAGCTGCCCTGCTGTTGAATAATAAACATGAAATGGTCGTCCCGGTGTACTACACCTGCCAGGTCGCCGATGTCTTCCAGCGGACTGATCTCAATACCGGATTCCAGTTCGTCCTGATGTAATGCTATTGCGGGTCGTTTCATGCTACGCCTGTTAGAGGATCGGAAGGCGCAAATTACAAATATTGTCCTTCATGATCTACTCAATTGGTTGTATTTCCAAAACTAATAGACAAGCCTGACAATTCCTTAAATACATCTAGTCTCCGCTGGCTGCATTCACCCAGCCGCGGACATTGGCCGATACAAATAGTGAGTTCATATAAAAGCTTTCTAAGACATCGGGCCTGTTCCAATTAATGTCTCCATATGTGCTGATCGAAACCAGCTCAACATCATGCAGTTCTCCTGCACGGTCCAGCAATGCATTTACCAAGGGCAGCGGAGTAGCGGCGCTTCCATGTATAAACACCCTATCGCCGCTTTTTACAAGGGATACGGCTTCTTCTGTTGTATTAAATTCCGGGTACATAAAATTTTTG
>Ga0102590_1001076_pt1 | contig 35309 bp, 35 predicted proteins | sample AraplaMF_Col_mMF_FD_76859 | JGI IMG/M metagenome (GOLD analysis project Ga0102590, IMG submission 76859) | Arabidopsis root microbial communities from the University of North Carolina, USA - plate scrape MF_Col_mMF | ecosystem: Host-associated > Plants > Roots > Endosphere | place: USA... | reverse complement strand
GCCGAGCTGATCACTCCCCCTACGGTCGGAAGGCGGTCATCGCCGTGTACTCCCGCCGCCAGTTGCGCATCGCCGCCCGCGCCCGTGAGTTGGTCGATCAGGGAACCCCCGTCGAGGCCGCGTGCCGCATCACCTCTCTGGAAAATCAGCTCGCCGACGCCCTGCGCCTGAACCGGGAAATGCGCCGGAAGCTGGACGAGCAGGGCACAAATATCTAGTACCGCCGACACAGAAATCCGGAATCCAGTCGGATGAGGATTACCGGAGGATTCCGAATGTGCAGGGACGCTCCGGACCCGACCTGTGCTAACGTGACGGCAGTTGCAGTTTTGATTGCCAGAAATTTTTTCTTCGCAGAGCTTTCGGATTTTTCCGGAGGGGTGATCATCGCGGCGACTCGGCGCCGCGCAGTGCGGAGCCGACACTGCCCCCGAGGGAGATCCAATATGGCATCTGGCACCGTGAAGTGGTTCAACGCGGAAAAGGGTTTCGGCTTCATCGAGCAGGACGGCGGCGGCGCTGACGTGTTCGCCCACTACTCGAACATCGCCACCAATGGCTTCCGCGAACTTCAGGAGGGCCAGAAGGTTACCTTCGACGTCACGCAGGGCCAGAGGGGCCTGCAGGCAGAGAACATCGTTCCCGCCTGACGCAGACGTGAACGTCGCGGGCCACAGGCTCGCGCATCGTATGGCCGGGGCCCGCACTCTTGGGGTGCGGGCCTGACCCATTACGTTTCCGGGTTTCCTGGATCTCCGGATCGCTGACAGTACGGGCTTCGACATCAAGCGGCCCGACCTTTTGCTTTTTTATTCGGCTCAGTCTTGTGATTCCTTACGGCGGTAAGCCGTTGGACGGAATTCCTCGATACGCCGCATCGAGGAAGGTTCCGCCATGAACCGTACCCGCCGCACCGACAGCAAGTCCGGTCACCACCGCGCGGACCGCGGTGCCACGCGCTCGGCAGGCTCCGCTCGCGGCAGCCGTTTCCGTACGGAGGAGTCGGGGCGGCCGGGCCCTCGTCCGGGCACCGGGCGCAAGAGCGGCCAGGGCTCCGCCCCACGCCGACAGGAGTTCACCGCGCCGGTCACCCTGACCGAGCCACTGCCCGCGGTCGAGACGTTCGCCGAACTGGACATGCCCGCACGACTGCTGGCGGCGCTCAGCGCCGACGGCGTGACCGTGCCCTTCCCGATCCAGGCGGCCACGCTGCCCAACGCGCTCGCGGGCCGGGACGTCCTGGGCCGGGGCCGTACGGGCTCGGGCAAGACGCTCGCCTTCGGCCTGCCGGTGCTGGCCCGCCTCGATGGGCAGCGAGCCGAGCCACGGCAGCCGCTCGCCCTCGTCCTCGTCCCCACCCGGGAACTGGCCCAGCAGGTCACCGAGGCGCTCGCCCCCTACGCCCGCGCATTGAGACTGCGGCTCGCCACCCTGGTGGGCGGCATGTCGATCGGCCGGCAGGCGAGTGCCTTGCGCGGCGGCGCCGAGGTGGTCGTCGCGACGCCCGGACGCATCAAGGACCTCATCGAGCGGGGCGACTGCCGACTGGACCGGGTCACCGTCACCGTCCTCGACGAAGCCGACCAGATGGCGGACATGGGCTTCCTGCCGCAGGTGACCACGCTGCTGGACCAAGTCCCCTCCGCCGGGCAGCGGTTGCTGTTCTCGGCCACCCTGGACGGTGACATCGACCTCCTGGTGCGCCGCTACCTGCACGACCCCGTGGTGCACTCGGTCGACCCGCCGGCGGGCAGCGTCACCACCATGGAGCACCATCTGCTCCACGTGCGTGACGGCGACAAGGACACCACCGCGACCGAGATCGCCGCCCGCGACGGACGCGTGATCATGTTCCTGGACACCAAGCACGCCGTGGACCGGCTGACCACGCACCTGCTGTCCGTGGGTGTGCACGCCTCGGCCCTGCACGGTGGCAGGTCCCAGGCACAGCGCAACCGGACCCTCGCCCGGTTCAAGGACGGTCAGATCACGGTCCTGGTGGCCACCAACGTCGCGGCCCGCGGTATTCACGTCGACCACCTCGACCTCGTCGTGAACGTCGACCCGCCCGGCGACCACAAGGACTACCTCCACCGCGGCGGCCGTACCGCCCGCGCCGGCGAGTCCGGCACCGTCGTCACCCTCGTCCTGCCTCACCAGCGCCGCGCGGTGGACCGTCTGATGGCCGACGCCGGCATCACCGCGCGCACCGCCCGGATCCGCCCCGGCGCGGCCGAACTGCACCGCATCACCGGCGCACGCACGCCCTCCGGCGTGCCCGTCACCCTCCCCCCGCAGCCCGCCGAACCCCGCGAGGGCAGGGGATCCACAGGCCGTGGTCGTCTGGGCCGGGCTGCCGGCCGTGGCAAAAGCGGCCGGGCCGCCAAGGGAGTCGGTCGGCCCGCGGCGGAACCCCCGACGACCGCGGCACGGGTAAGCACTCGCAGCGGTCGGGACCGGACGTCGCCCGTCCCGCACGTTCCGACGAAGAGGAGAAGCTCTTGACGCCGATTCCGACCCTCACACGGCATGCCTACGGCACCGGTCCGACCGCCCGCGATGCCATGCACGCTCCCGGACCACAGGTCGACGACCACATGGACGTCGACGTGGCTCTCTCCGTCCTCATCGGCGCCCGCGTCCCGCACCTGCTCCTCCAGGACGAGGACGGCCGTTGCACGGGACTGGTCACCCGGTCCCAGCTCGCCGCACACCGGGGCGGCTCGTGGTACAGCGACCGGACGCGGCTGCGGGACCTCCGGCTCGATCGCGGGCCGTTCACCTCGTCCACGGCCGCACTCGGCGAGGCGGAAGCCGCCATGCGGGTCCGGGCCCTGCACGTTTCCCCCGTGATCGATGAGCACGGCTACGCCCTGGGCGTCCTGGCTCTCACATCCTGACCGCCGTCCGACCGCCCGCCGAGCGGTCGGCCTCTCCGGTGATCCGACCCGTCCCTGTGGAGGCATCCATGCGCTGTGTGATCGCCCGTTTCCCCTTCGACCTGGTCAAGAGCGAGGTCGAGCAGTCGATGAGTGGCATCGCACCCGAACCTGTCACCGGCGTGTCCGTGACCATCGACGGCCGCGTCTTCCCCGTGATGCAGGTCGGGGAGGTGATCACCAGGCAGAACCGCCGGGACTTCACGTCGGATGAAATGCGCCGGGCGCTGACCCGCCTCGGCTTCACCTGCCACGACGCGCGCCCGGTCAAGCCGGCCCGACAGGCCTGGAGCGACGAGGACACAACCGGTTGGTGACGCTTTCCACGGCAACGGCAGGCTATGTGGCTTTTCCCGGTTGGCGAGCCGAGGACGTGGCACCCGGCCTGTGAGCGGCCGAACACCCGAATCCGCGTCCCGCAGGGGCGGCGCTTCGGCCATGAGGCGCATACCGCACGAGACCGGTACGAACCGCTCCGCCGGTTGTCACCGAAGGGCTGTCCGGCGACAACCGGCGTGACCCGTCCCTGCCGCACCCTCGGCGCTCGGCACCTGCGATGGCAGCCGCCCATGGAGTACGTACGGCCGGCTTCGCCGACCGGGCCCGCCGGAGGCCGCGGACATCTCGGGCGCCTCCCATCGACGACCCCGTGCCCACAGCGTGCCGCGGCCGGGTCAGCCTGCCCCGAGGTCGCCCGCCGCGGCCGCCATGAGTGGCTTTGCGGCGTCCTCGGTGGTGTACCGAGGCACGACCACAAGGTCCCAGCGCCCTCGGCCGGCGGACAGCAGGACGACGGTGTGCGGGGTCGGCCGCAGGCGGAGGACGGGGTGGGAGGGAAGCGGGGGCTGGAGCCCGGTGGTCTTGGGGCTCCTGTCAACTGACTGAGGGCAACGCGTGGTTGCCGTCAGGCGTGATGCGCGGCGACTCGGCTCGGCGTCGGCGGGCGCGCCTCGCGCGCCCGCCGAGGCGGTCCAGGAGACGGATGGCGGCGGCCGAGAAGTCCGTCCGGCCGCGTCCGACGCCGTGCCGACGCCGGTGGGGCCGCGGTCACGGACTGCCCCTGGAGGATGCGTGGTGTGCTGGTGACGGTCTGTCGGACAGCGGGTTGCGCTCGGGCCGGCGTCGCATTGACACGCATCGTCGCCGGACGTTGACTGGCAGGACGGCTGAGGGCCATGAAGGGCAGCGTCGACCGGGTTCTCCGGAAGTCTGAAGCAGGCCGTCGAGAAGGCGAAGGGCGCCTTGAGGCGGTGACCCTCCATCACAAGCGGAAGCGGTACACACCACGATGTACGACCAGACACGCGCCCAGCAGCCCGCGGACCGGTCCCCGGGCCCGGGCGGACGCCGCACCACGGGCCCGGATCCGTTGCTCCCTCCGCAAGAACGGGACGAGATCGTGCGCCGCCTCGGACATGCCGTCAACACCTTCGCGGACACCCCGCGCGAGGCACTGGAGGAGGCCGAGGGCGCCTTCGACGAAGCTGCCTCCCAGCTCATGAACGCCCTTTCGGAGGCGCGGCGAGTCGTCCGCGCGGGCTGGCAGGACCGGGACCCCGAAACGGAATCCGCCGAACTCCGGAGCGCTCTGAGGCAGTACCGGGAGCTCACCCAACGACTGCTGCGTACATAGATTTCGGCAGGCTTCCGACGGAGAACGCCGGGAGACCTCCTACCACAAGCCCCGGCCCGGCACCGCGGCTGCCGACGGCGCCGCGGGTCGCCCGGACCTCGACGGTGGCCGCCCGGGCCCCCGCGCGCCGCGCCCTCTTTTTGAAGCTCCGACCCGGACAGAGGAGATGGCGCGCATGTGCGCTCATCCCGACCCACGCGAGCCTTTCCGTACGCCCGAACTGTTCGAGGAATGCCGGATGGTGCAGGCCCGCGGCGAGTTGGACCCGACCACCGTGGCACCCCTGGTGCAGTCTCTGGAGGACGCCCGCACGGGACGTGGGCGCGTCTTCCTCATCGTCGATTTCCGTGAGGTGACCTTCGCGGACGGAAGCATCCTGGGACCGCTGTGCGAGGCGTGGGAAGACTGCCGGGCCCGGCAGGGCTGGGTCCGCGTCGTCCACAGCAGCCTCGGTATCGACCTTGTCCTGCTGGGCGGCGGCATGCTGGGCCGCTTCCCCGCCTATGCCACCGCCCAGGACGCCTGGCGCGGAACGCCTGCGACAGCGGGGTGAGCAAGACAAACGGGAGACGGGCACGGCGCCGAGGCCGGAGGGCGCCCGCCTCTCCTTGAGGGCGGCGCATGGCCTTTGGAACTCGGATCCGCCCGTTCGGGGCGGAGTAGACTGGGAAGTCCAGTCCGTCCCCTTTCGGATACCGAACTCCGAGGTCGCCGTGCGGTCCACGCAAACATCCTCGGACGGGAACGCCGAGGTCCACATCGTCGCCGCGTCGCCCGAGGTCGCCCGCAGGGTGGCGGAGGTACTCCGTCGCTGCTTCGCGGCCACCGAGCAACGCAGCTATCCCGCGGGCCCCGACGGAGGAACCCGCCTCGACCTCACCGTGGACACCACCCGCGCGGCAGAACCCGCACGGTCCTGGCTGGAGACCAGCAGGTCCGGGCACGAGGCCGCGGGCAGAGACGAGACGGCGACCGGGTAGCGGGCCGTCCTGCCTCTCCGGGAGTAGCGTCAGGTCACCGGGACACTTCGTACACCGGCACCCGCGGACAGCACTCCGGCGTATCCACGCAACGGCCCGTTCCAGCACCGGCGCCCCGCCGCTCCTTCACCCTGAGTCGAGGCCCTCGTCGGCCCCACCTCCAAGCGAAGACTCCCGTCGTGAGCCCCCGCCTTCGTGCCGTCCGCGGCGGGCACGGCCCGGAAGGACGCCCCGGGAGAAGCGCTACCCCGGTTGGCCGACCGCCACCGCGTGGCGGGAGGCTGTGTGGGCGAGCCGCGCGCCGGGAGGCGACGGTCCCGGTGGTAAGCCTGGCCGGGCCAGGAGCCGGTCGGCGTCGGGAGCTGCAGGTGGCAGGGCTGGGAGTGTGGAAGCGGCTGGGCAGGCGGAGCCACTGGCTGCCGGCCCTCCTGCTGCTCGTGGCCGGGGCGATCGACTGCACCACACCGCCCAGCGTCAGCGCCTCGGCCCTCTACGCGGCCGCGGTCCTGGTGGCCGCCCCGCTGCTGTCCCTGTGTGGGACCGTCCTCGTCGGGGTGTGTGCGCTCGTCCTCGACTGGGCCATGTTCTGGTATTTCGGCCATCGCGGAAGTGCGATGTTCAGCGAGCTGGCCATGGTGGCGACCGTGGCCGGGGTGGCGGTCTTCCTCAACCGCCTGCTGTACCACCGCGAGGTGAAGCTGCAGTCGGTGAGCGGTATCGCCACCGCCGTTCAGCGCGCCGTACTGCCGGGCCCGCCGGCGCGCATCGGTCCGCTGCGCTTCGCCGCCCGTTACGAGGCCGCCCAGACGGATGCCCAGATCGGCGGGGACCTCTACGCGGTGCTCGACACCCCCTATGGCGTGCGCTGTCTGATCGGCGATGTGTGCGGCAAGGGGATGGACGCGGTCAGGGCGGTCACGGTCGCTCTCGGGACGTTCCGGGAGGCCGCCCTGCGGGAGCCCGCCCTGACCGGGCTCTCGGACCGGCTGGAGCAGGCCCTGGTCCGGGAGGCCGCGCAGTCGGGGAGCCCGCTCCCCGCCGAATGGTTCGTCACGGCCCTGCTGGCGGAATTCCCCCCGCGGGGGAACGAGGTCCGGTTGGTCAACCGGGGGCATCCGGCGCCCCTGCTGTTCCTCGGGGACACGGTGCGGTACGTCGAGCCCTGCCGGCCCGCCCTGCCCCTGGGCCTGGGCGCCCTGAGCGTCGACACCGCGCGCGTCGACCCGGTCGCGTTCCCCCAGGGCGCCGGGCTGCTGCTCTACACCGACGGGCTGACCGAGGCCCGGAACGCGTCGGGCGCCTTCTACGACCCCGTCGGCAGGTTCACGGGACGGCGGCACTCCGGTCCCGACGCCCTCCTGGACGCCCTCCTCGCCGATGTGTGCCGGCACACCGGCGGCCGGAGAACCGATGACATGGCGCTCCTGGCCGTCACCCGTGCGCCCGACGACGCGTACCCGCCGAGCGCGCGCCGGTGGCGCCCCGAGTCCCGGTGACCGCTCACCCCCGCGGAACGAACGCCGGGCGCCCGGTGAAACGGGGTGGTCCCGCGGTGGATGCCGGGAGCGCCGTCGGCCACCGCTGCCGGAGTCAGGCCGTAGGGGTGATGAGCTCGTCGGTGACCCACCGCGCCACGTCGGCGGGGTACGGCGCCGGCAGCCCGAGGACGATGTGCCGGAAGCCGGCGCCGACCGCGTCGCCGATCGCGTCCCGGGTGCCGCCGGGCCGGTCGTAGGAGACGGGCAGATGGATCGAGCGGGTGATGGAGGCCGGATCGCGGCCGATCTCGGCGCAGTAGCGGTCCAGCAGGGCGCTGCGGCGGACGCAGTCGTCCAGGTCGCCGCCCGGGATGTTCCACAGATCGGCGTGCTCGGCGGCCACCCGCAGGGTCGAGGACGAGCGGCCGCCGATCAGGATCGGCGGATGGGGACGCTGGACGGGCTTGGGGTTGCCGAACGCTCCGGTGAGCCGGACGTGGGTGCCGTGGAAGTCGAACGGTTCGGTCTCGGTCCACAGCCGCCGGATCACCGTGCACGCCTCGGCGAGGCTCGCCACGGCCCGCGCGGAGTCGTGGAAGGGCAGACCGTGGGCCTCGTACTCGCGCCGGGCCAGCGGATGGCCGGGCCGTGAACCGACGCCGATACCGAAGTCGAGCCGGCCGCCGGAGACGATGTCCACGGTCGTGGCGATCTTGGCGAGCATCGCCGGCGGCCGGAACCGGTTGCTGGTCACCAGTACGCCGAGCCGCAGCCGCCGGGTCCGGGCGGCAAGGGCCGACAGCAGTGTCCAACCCTCGTAGGCCGGCCCGGACGGATCGCCGCCGATCGGCATGAGGTGGTCGAACAGCCACGCGTGCTCGATCTCGGGGATCCCGTCCGCCTCGCGCCAGACCCGCAGGACGTCGTGGTAGTCGACCTGCGAGGGGGCGGTCATGATCCCGAAACTTGGTCGGGGTGTGCGGGGCATGGAACATCGGTCCCTTCCGTCGCCCGGACGGTCAGCGACGCCGCAGTGACGGGTCGAGCAGCGCGGGCGGAGTGTCGTACTTCTCGTGCGCGGCCAGGTCGGTGCCGGGGGCGACGACGGCGTCGATCGCGTCGAGCACGTCGGGGCCGAGCACGGTGTCGGCGGCGGCGAGTTGCGTGTGCAGGTGGTCCAGCGTGCGGGGACCGACGAGCGCGCAGGTCACGGCGGGATGCGCGGTCACGAACCCGAGAGCGAGCTGGATCATGCTCAGTCCGGCCTCGTCGGCGATCGCGGCCAGTTGTTCGACGGCCTCGAGCCTGGCCCGGTTGGCGAGGAGGGAGGTGTCGAAGCGTTCCGGCATGAACGTCGAGCGGCTGGTGGTGATGTCCCGGCCCTCGCGGATCGCGCCGGTCAGCCATCCCGAGGCCAACGGGCTCCACGCCAGCACGCCGAGCCCGTACTGCTCGGTCACGGGCAGCACATGGGTCTCGATGCCGCGCTGCAGGATCGAGTAGCTGGGCTGTTCGGTGACGTACCGGCCCAGACGGTGCTCGCGGGCGGCCCACTGCGCCTCCACGATGCGGTGGGCGGGGAAGGTGGAGGAGCCGAAGTAGCGGATCTTTCCGGCGCGTTGCAGGTCGGTCAGCGCCGACAGCGTCTCCTCGTCGCCGGTGGTCGGGTCCCACCGGTGGATCTGGTAGAGGTCGACGTGGTCCACACCGAGGCGGCGCAGGCTGCTGTCCAGCTCGGCGACCAGCCAGCGGCGCGAAGCGCCCCGATGGTTGGGCTCGTCGCTCATCGGCATGCCCGCCTTCGTGGCCAGCACGATGTCGTCGCGGCGGCCCGCGATGGCCTTGCCGACCATCTCCTCGGACTCGCCTCGGCCGTACATGTCGGCGGTGTCGATGAGGTTGATCCCGCCCTCCAGGGCGGCGTCGACGATGGCGGTGGCCTCGTCCTGGGTGGTGCGCCCGATGGCGCCGAAGTTCATCGCGCCGAGCGCGAGGGAACTCACCTGCACTCCGGTGCGGCCCAAGGTGCGGTACTGCATGGTCGTGCCTCCTCGATCAGGGATGAAGCGGGACGGCAGCGCATGGCACGGCGGCGCATGGCCTGGTGGTCGGTTCCCTGCTCTGACATCATCAGCAAACGGAACCACGTCCCGTTTTGACGATACGGAACAGCGTCCCGTTTAGCAAGGGAGGCTGTGGAGGGAGCGGAGCGATGAAGGACGCCGATCAGGCCGCGGGGCCCGCGGGCCGGCCCAGACGGGCGGACGCCCGGCGCAACGAGGAGGCCCTGCTGGAGGCGGCCGCCGCGGTCTTCGTGGAGTCGGGCGTGGAGGCGCCGGTGCGCGACATCGCGGCCAGGGCCGGTGTCGGGACGGCCACGATCTACCGCCATTTCCCGACGCGGGCGGATCTCATCATCGCCGTCTACCGGCACCAGGTCGAAGCGTGTGTGCAGGCCGGTCCGGACCTGCTCGCGACCGGACCGACCCCCTACGCCGCACTGGGGAAATGGATCAGCCTCTTCGTCGACTTCCTGGTCACCAAGCACGGTCTCGCCGCCGTTCTGCGGTCCGACGACGCCGGCTTCGACGCCCTGCACGCCTACTTCCTCGACCGGCTCGTGCCGGTGTGCACGCACCTGCTCGACGCCGCGGCCGGTTCGGGCGAGATCCGTTCCGATCTGCAGGCCTACGAATTGATGCGCGGCGTCGGCAACCTCTGCATCGGCGCGGAGAACGATTCCCGCTACGACGCACGACGGCTGGTCGAGGTCCTCGTCGCCGGACTGCGCCGGCCCGACTGACATCGGCCGGGGGCCGACGCGGGCCGTGCGCCCCCGGCCCGTCGCTCCCGCCCGGGCGCGGCCTCGGCGTGGTGGAAGGCCGGGTGCGCGAAGGCGCCCGTGAGCCGTCCGGCCCGGCGGGCCTTGAGGCCGCGCCTGCGTCGTACCAGCCGACCGCGGCGGCCGGCCCGGCCCACGGTTACGGGGCGGGTCCATGACCGCGGGGCCGGTCCATCGCCACGGGGGCCGGTCCATCGCCACCGGCCCCGTCCACGGCCACCGGACCGGGTCCATGACTGCAGGTCAGTCCACGGGGACTACAGGTCAGTCCATGGGCACGGGCCGGTCCACGGTTACAGGCCGGTCCGCGACCACGGGGCCGATCCACGGTTACTGGCCGGTCCGCGACCACAGGCCCGATCCACGGTTACAGGCCGGTCCACGACCACGGAGCCGGTCCACGACGACGGGCCCGGTACACGGTTGCGGGCCCGGCCCACAGCCGCGGCCCGGATGCATCAGGCCCGCCCCATGACCACAGGGCCGTCCACGACTACAGGGCCGTCATGGCTGCCGGACCGCTCCACGGCCACCGGCCGGTCCAACACTGCCGGCCCGCTCCACGACCGCGGGCCCGGATCGGGCCCGCGCCCCTGTTGCCGGTACCGGCCCGGAGGTACGTGCACCCGGGGGACCGCGAAGTTCACCGTCCGGCCGAGCAGTTCCCCCATGCCTTCGCCAGCGCGGCGGGGATCTCGGGGATGTCGCCGCAGCCGTGCGGCCCGGCCGGCAGACCGTCGCCGGCGAGATACGCCCAGCCGCCCCCCGAGGTGCCGCGGAAGTACTTGGTGGTGCTGCCCTCGTCCTGCATGTTCACGAGTTCCTCGTCCGTGACACCCGGCGTCGCCTGAAAACGGGTGGCGGCGTAGCGGACGGCGCCGCACTGACCGTAGAAGAACCGGTGCGGCTCCGGCCGGATGTGGACGAGTCGGGGAAAGGCGCGCCGGTACGCCGACGTCACGGCCGCCTTGACGTCGTCGCCGACGGACAGGTTGCGGCATCCGGGGACGCTTGCGGGAATCCGGGCGGCGCCGGTGGAGGGCGTGGCCCGGGCCGGGGTGGAGGTGGACGACGGGCGCGGCGCGGCCGAGGAAGCGGCGCCCGAAGCAGTGGCCGCCGCGGCGGGGGCATCGGGAGACGACGCCGAGGACGTGGCCGACGGGGAGGCCGGCGAGGGAGCGCCCGAGGCGGCGTCGGTACTCGGCGAACCGTCGCACCCCGTCAGCATCAGGATTCCGCCCATCAGTGCTGTCACCGTCACGCCTCTGAGACCGCGCATGGCGAGTCCCCTCCTCGACCGACTGGGTCACGCACGCCACCCGCGTGACCAGGTGTGCGGCCGCCGTTCCGGGGCCGCGGTTCGCCCTTAGGACAGCGCTGACGGCTCGGGGGTTGCAGGGGACGACACTCGGGCCGGTCTCGATTCCGTATACACGTGCGGCCTCCCGGACCACCGGCGCCGGAGCGGCACCGCACGGGACGCGCGAAGCCCGCGAGGAATCCGCGCAGGAGTGTCACACAGACTGCACACAGTTTTGGGAATGCCCCGTTAGCGTTGCAGGCCGCTCGATCCCACGTGCGAACGAGACCAGCCGAGGCCCGGCGTGGCGACGGCACGTCAACTCAGGAAGACCGCAATGGACTACTGCTCCTCGTGCCGTCGGCATCTCAACGGCGCCCTGGTGTGCCCCGGATGCGGCGCCTACGCCCCGGACATCGCTCCGCTCACCTCCGGCGGCCACCCCGTCCCGGCCCGGGCCGCCACAGCGGCAAGGGGCTCCGCGACGGGAGGGGAGTTCGCGAACCCGAACATCCCCGACATGCGGTACGACGAAGAGGTCGCCGACGGGGCGGCGTTCGAGGACGGCGCCGTCGACCACCCGCGAGGTGAGGCGTCCGGCGCCCCCGACGGGCGGGCGGCACGGCGACGCCAGCGGGCCCGCTGGAAGAAGAGCCAGCGGCGGGCCGTGGTCGCGACCGCGGTCGCGCTCGTCGGCGGCGGCCTGACCTTCGCCTCGATGGACCGGCACTCCGCGGAGCGCGCCCAGGCGGCCGCGGCACCCGACGTCGCGAGCATGGGCGGCTCGGACGGACAGGCGCCGGAGCCGCCCGCGGTCCCGACCCTGCCCGGCACACAGCGGTCCGCGCACCCCTCGCAGTCGCCCGCCACCGGACTGCCGCGGCACGGGTCCGCCACGCCCGGCGCACCCACCACGTCGCCGGACACCCGCCCGGACTCGGTGTCCGTCGCCCGTACGGCCCTGACCACGCGGACGGCGCAGACCGCGGCGCAGCAACTGCCGGTGACCACCCCGTCCTCCGCCGCGCCGGTCACCGCTCCCACCCAGGCCGCCCCGGCACCGAGCCAGACCGCCGCGCCCGCCCCCTCCGGCGGCACGGACTCGGGGACGGCGCAGCCGGCCCCCGCGCCGACGGCCACCTCGCCCTCGCACATCTGCCTGCTCGTGCTCTGCCTGGGCTGACCCGCACCACCGCCCCGGCCCGGCACCGAGCGGGGGCGCACACCACCGATCGGACCCACCGCGACGCCGGGCCGGGGAAGAACCCGCGCCCGGCATCGCGCGTTCCACCGTCCTTGCACCCCGGCGGAGTTGCACAGGCCCGGCCGGCGGCAGCCGGTTCGCGATCCGCCGCCCTCGCCGCGACCGACGAGGGCGTCCCGCGTCACCCCGCGCCGCCGACGCGAGGCACGGCAAAGGGACTTGCTCCGCGGGGACGGACGTCCCGGAACAACGGGCTCCAGCACGTGCCCGTTGCACCCTGCGGATCCGGGGAGCGGACCGTGCCCACGGTCGCCGAGGCGCGTGCGCCGCGTCCCGTCCCGCGGCGCCCGAGTCGACGAAGTCGGCGGATATCCGGACACAGGTGCCGGACTCGCGGGGATCGTGCGGCCGGATCGTCACGCCTCACCCACGACAAGGGGGAGACGGTGATCGAATCGCGTGGGTGTGCCAGTAGGGTGGACCCGCTGCGGCACCCCACCATCACTCGCCCTGGCGGAGTCGTGGCCGACGGCGTTCCGGTCGTCGCACGGCATTTCGTCTCACGGCATGAGGATGAATCAACAGGTGCTGATCGCGGGCCGGTACCAGCTGGACACGACCATCGGACGTGGCGCGATGGGAGAGGTCTGGCGGGCGTACGACCAGATGCTCGGCCGGCCCGTCGCCGTCAAGATCCTGCTCGCCCAGAACGCCGATCCCACCGCGGACTCCCGTTTCCGCCTGGAGGCCCAGACCGCCGGACGCCTGCACCACCCCCATGTGGTCGGCGTCCTCGACTTCGGGGAGCACGCGGACCGGCTGTTCCTGGTGATGGAACTGGTGGAGGGCGACAGCCTCGCCGGGGCGCTCGCCGACGTCGGGCGCCTGGCCGCCGAGCGGGTCGCGGACATCGCCGCGCAGGCCGCGGCCGGGCTCGCGGTCGCGCACGAACAGGGCATCGTCCACCGGGACATCAAGCCGGGCAATCTGCTCCTGGACGCGGACGGCACCCTGAAGATCGGCGACTTCGGCATCGCCCGCTTCATGGACGACCCGTCGGGAGCGCTCACCGCGACCGGGCAGATCGTCGGTACCAGCCTGTACATCGCGCCCGAACGCGCCCTGGGGAAGACGGCGGGACCGGCCAGCGACGTGTACTCGCTCGGCTGTGTGCTCTATCAACTCCTCACCGGGCACCCGCCGTTCCGCGCCGACACCCCGATCGCGATCCTCCACCAGCACTTGGACGTCGCCCCGGTGCCGCCGCGCGAGCTGGGCGTCGCACTGCCGCCGGCGTTCGAGAACTACCTCCTCGGACTGCTCGCCAAGCGGCCCGAGGACCGGCCCACCGCACGGCAGGCCGCCGACTGGTTCGCCGCGGGCGCCTGGCGGGGCCGTCCCGAACCGCTGCCGGCCACCGTCCCCGAGCCGCGTCACGCACCGGTACCGGCGGCGGAACCGCCGGCGCTCCCGCGCGGGGCGGCGGGCCCGGCGACGACGTACAAGCTCCCGTCCGCGCCCGGGGCGCCGAACCGTCGCGCGGCCCACCGGCAGCGGGTGTCGACGCCGGCACACCGCGAACGTCCTTCGAGCGGAGGACACCGCGAGCGGACGCCGGTGAGCGCCCGCCGGGACCGGACGCCCACGGCGGCGCACCGCGACCGGGCGGCGACGGCGGGCCGCCGGGAGCGACCGTCGATCCGCGCGTTGGCCGCCCGCTCACCGCGCACGGTGGGGTTGATCGCCGCGGCGGCGCTGTTCGTGACCGCGATGCTGGTGAGCATGGCGATGTTCTCGCCGGACAGCAGCTCGGCTCAGACACCCGAGGAGACCCGGTCCGGTCCGGCCACGCCGACACCCTGACCACCGGGGCGTACCGGCCTCCATCCGCCATCACCCAACTTTGCTTCTCCGCCGTTGAGTTGAGTTGACGCAAGGTTGACCGATCGAAAAGAGAACGGTGGTGGTCGCCGACTGTAGGTTCACCGGCATGCCCCCACAGCCCCCACGTCTGCCGGTGCTCCCGTACCGCAAGCCCACGCGCGGTCGCGACTACTGGGTCCTCGACAACATCCTGCCGAACGTGGACGAGGTGCGGGCCCGCTGTCTCGCCAAGGACGAGGAGGACTGGGCCAAGGGGTTCCCGTACACGCAGGAGAGCTGGCCGGGGCTGCGCACCATGCCGGGCCTCGATCCGGACGAACTCGCCCGGGTCGAGGGAGTGGTGCGCAAGGAGACCGGGGCGCGGAAACTGTGGCAGGAGACGGCGCCCGGCGGCGGCACCCTCAACCACAACTGCGTCCAGGTCGTCGGCAAGGACGAGGGTGAGCCCCGTCCGCACACCGACTCGCGCGCCCTGTGCCGCTATGCCGCGGTGCTCTACCTCAGCCCGAACGTCCCGAAGGACTGCGGCACGAGCTTCTACCGGCAGAGCCTGCCCGGTGGGGTCCTCGGTGGCAACATGGTGCAGGCGCCGCACACGAATCTGGTCGAGGCCCTCGGCACACGGTACGTCTCCCCGGACGCGTTCACCGAGGACATCCGTGTACCGCAGCGCTACAACCGGCTGCTCCTGTACAAGGCCAACATCATGCACAGCGCGACCGGCTACTGGGGCGGCGGCGCCCTGGACGAGAGGCGCATGACCGCCGTCTTCTTCTGGATGGCCTGACCGGCCTCCCGGCGGTTCGCTCCGCGGGGCGTGCCAGGCAATCGCGGGCGCCCGGCCGTCAGCGGGACGTGGCGAGCGGAAGGTCGTCGGTGTAGGCGTTCACCGGCCGGGTGATCCGTTCGACGCTGCGGGTGTCGAGCGCGACCGGCGCCGACGGCGTCCCCAGGGTCCCGCCCGGGTGCCAGGTCCCCGTGACGGCCACCCAGGTGTCGGCGGGCGGGGCCGCGGACCCGTACATCCGTACCTTCACGGTCCGGGCGTCCGCCGCACAGCACGAGAAGATGATCCGGGTCAGGTACCAGCCGCCTCCCTGCCCCCGGGGTGTGACGAACCCGGTCATCTCGATGTCGCGTCCCTTGACGGCCCGGGCGCGGTCCTGGCGCACACGGCCGGTGAAGTCGGAGAGGGTCATCGGGACGGGCGATGCCAAGGGCAGTGGTCCGAAGTGCTGCCGCTCGTCGACGGCCGCGGGGGTCTCCCGGGCGGCGGTGTATGCGCCGAGGGCCGGCGGGGCGTACAGGAGCAGACTCAGCACGGGCAGGAACAGCAGCCACGCGGCGCGGGGCATGCCGGAGTGGTCGTGACCGTGCCCGCCGTCCTCGCCACCCTGGCCCTCTGCCTCCTGGCTCTCCCTGCCGGGGGTGTCGACGTGGTGGCCACGGTGCCCGTGGTGTTCTCCGCGGTGCCGCCACTGCGACACCGCGTCCGCCACTCCGAGCAGAAGCAGCAGGACACCCGAGGCGATCAGCACCGGGCGCAGGTCCTGCTTGACGTATCTCAGGTACAGATCGGTGAGGAGCGAGGCGCGCAGCAGGCCGAGACCGCCGAGCACGAGCAGGACAACCTGGACGGGCCGTTTCACAGCAGCGCCCCGCCGATCAGAGCGCTGCACAGCACCGCGACGACCATCGTGGCGGCGGAGAACCGGACCGCGAAGGCCCGGCCGAAGGTGCCCGCCTGAAGGGCGATCAGCTTCAGGTCGACCATCGGCCCGACCACCATGAACACCAGCCGCGCGAGGGGCGAGAAGCCGGTGAGCGAGGCAGCGACGAAGGCGTCCGCCTCGGAGCACACCGCGAGGAGGACGGCCAGCCCGGCCATGAACAGCACCGACAGCCAGGGCGAGCCGGAGAACACGTCCAGCACGGACCGCGGGACCGCCACGTTGAAGGTGGCCGCCGCCATGGCCCCGAGCACCAGAAAGCCACCGGCATGCAGGAAGTCGTGCTGGAAGCCGAGCCGGAACTCCCGCAGGCGGCTGTGCCCCGGCCGGTGCCCGGTGTGCCGTACGGCAGGCTTGAGCCATTCGTCACGTCCCAGCCAGAGCCACAGCCAGCCCATCGCGGCGGCGGTGGCGAGCGAGGCGAGCAACCGGGCCAGGACCATGGCGGGGCTGCCGGGGAAGGCGATGGCCGTGGCCGTCAGGACGACCGGGTTGACGGCGGGTGCCGACAGCAGGAACGTGAAGGCGGCGGCCGGGGTGACGCCCCGGCGGATCAGGCTGTTCGCCACCGGTACCGAGGCGCATTCGCATCCGGGCAGCACGACTCCGGCGACCCCCGCGACGGGGACGGCGAGCACGGGCCGCCCGGGCAGCACACGGCTGAACACCCGGGCCGGCACGAACGCGTTGATCGCTCCGGACAGCGCCGTGCCCAGCAGCAGGAAGGGCAGCGCCTGCACGGTGATGGCGAGGCACACCGTCCGCCAGGCCTGCACGGCCGGTTCGTCCAGCCCGCGGGCGAGGACCAGGAGGACCGGACCGGCGAGGGCGGCCGCCACGAACAGCAGCGGCCAGGGCAGGGGCCGGCCCCGTTCGGAGGCCTCACCGGACGCCGCCGGCACCGCGGCCGCCGAGGACGCCTCCTCGGCCAGTTCTTCCGTCTTCTGCATGCCGGCTCCGAATGTCGGATGTTCGGATCGAACATAACGGGCGCCCCTCCGTGCACCCCGTCACCGCCACGCGCCCGCGCAGGGGAATCCCCGGCGGCCGGACGGCTCGCGATGTGACGACCCCCACAGCGCGGGCCGCCGATTTTGCCTCGGGGAAAGGTTCTTGGTCCCCGCTGTACCCGTACCTCCCGGCGTCGGAACAACCAGGAGGTGCCATGCGCATGTCGCGGAGCGCGGCCGGAACCCTTTTTGTGGTCGGCGCCCTGACGCTGACACTGACGGCTCTCGTCTATCCCTCGATGCTGGGCGTACAGACCGTGTCCAGCTCCCCGGCGCGCGTGATCGCCACCACCCCGTCGGGACCGCTCACCGAGGCGGACCGCGACTTCGTCGTCAAGGTGCGGGCGGCCGGCCTGTGGGAGTTCCCCTCCGGAGAACTCGCCCTGAAGAAGGGCACGACCCCCGCCGTGCGCACCGCCGGTCAGCACCTGATCAACGGACACGCCAACCTCGACGCGACCTGCCGGAAGGTGGCCACGCAGCTGGGCATCACGCTGCCGAACCAGCCGAGTCCCCAGCAGCAGGGGTTCGTCGCGACGCTGACCGCGGACCAGGGGAAGAAGTTCGACCAGGACCTGGCGAACATCCTGCGCGTGACACACGGCCAGATCTTCCCGGTCATCGCCAACATCCGCGCCACCACCCAGAACACCCTGGTCCGACAGCTGGCCGACCAGGCCAACGACACGGTCCTCGACCACATCACGGTCATGGAGCAGACGGGTCTGGTGAACTTCGACTCGGTCCTGTTCCAGGAGACGACCCCGCCGAAGCTCCCGAAGAGCAGCATGACGCCGCCGGCCCCGGCACCCGGCGAGCCGACGGTGATCCTCTCGCCGCCCGCGGGATTCACCCCGCCGCCCTCGACGACTCCTTCGCCGGCCCCCACCACGGGCTGAGCGCGCTCACCGTACGCGAGAAGGTGGGCCCGGCGCTCTCCGGGGGAACAGAGCGCCGGGCCCGTGGAGGATGGTCACTGGGACGCCGCGGACGTCACGCCCGGGTTCGGGACGTACGGCGCCGTGTGGCGAGCGCGATGCTGGCGCCGGCCACGACGAGGACCGCCGCGCCGGCGGCGATCGGCAGCGCGTTGCCGCCACCCGTCTCGGCGAGATCGCCGGGCGGGGTGGAGGAGCCGCCGTTCGGCGTCGGCGCCGCGGGCGCGCTGGACTCGTCGGCGGGCGGGGTGGAGGCGGACGGCGAGGCCGGGGTCGCCGGGCTCGACGCGGGCGGGGTGGTGGCCGGCACGGAGGCGGGCGGCGTCGAGGCCGGTGGCACCGAGGCGGGCGGCGTGGTCGCCGGGGTGCTCGGCGGCTGGGCGGTGCAGTCCTTCGTGCCGCCGTTCCAGGAGGCGATCAGCTTGTCCTTGATCACCGGGCGGTCCGGGCCCTTGGGCAGCTCACCGTGCTCGAAGCCGTCGTTCGCGCCGAGGTTGCCGTCGTACTTCACCTTGCCCCGGTACAGGTCGATCTGCGCGAAGCAGCCCGCGTCCGGCACCGAGATGTCCAGCGAGTCGGTCGCACCCCGCTCCACGGTCACGGAGTCGAAGTCGTGGAAGACCTGCAGACCGGAGGTGTTGAAGGTGGCACCGTGCGCCCGGTACGAGGCGAGCGAGGCCGTACAGGTGGTCGCGTCGCCCGCGGCACGCACCTTGATGTGGATCTTGCCGTCCTCGGTGGGCTTGAGGTTCTGGTCGTCGACGCGGACCGAGTCGGTGAAGGCGCCGCCGTCGAGCGAGAACTGGCAGTGGTCGGCCTGGGTCACCGTGCCCGGGCCCTTGCCGGACGCGTAGCCGCGGCCGCCCTTGTTCCAGCCGTCGCCGCCGGGTGTGCCCCCGGCCCACGCGGCGCCGCCGGTGACGGCGGTCAGCGTGAGCGCCGCGGCGCCCGTCATCAGCAGTCGGCGTACGGTGGCACGTCTGGCAATGGACATGCGTCCCCCACATTCATGAACCGAGACCCGGGCAGGGGCAGCGGGCAGCACGAAGCCGCCGGCACCATGGCCGGGAAGAAGTGGTCGAAGAGAAACACCGGGCTCACTGGTCACATGAGCCACAGTTCGAGCACATAATCGATCAACGGGAATGCACTGTCAACCTCGTTGAAACCATTACTATTTGACGACCCATCACATAGGGGCCGCACAAGGAATCGGTTGCTCCGGCAGGCGGCGCACGGCGAGTGGCGCCACCTCCCCGGGCCCGGACTCCGTCCTCGCGCCCCGGGCCCGGCGACCGTCAGATCACTCCGGCACGGCGGCGGCCCGCACCATCACGCAGTCGAACTCCACCACCCGTCCCGTGGACGCCTCCCGAGTGACGGGGTACATCCCGGTGATCTCGAAGCCCCGGCTCTCGTACTCGGCGACGGACTCCTGCATCCGCGGGCTGCCCTCGTACAACCGCAGCAGCGCCACCTCCGACTGCAGTCCGACGAACTCACCGGCCCGCTCACCGGCCCCCGCGAAAACCTGCAGGTCGTAGCCCTGGGTGTCCATCTTCAGATAGGGACGCGGGTGGTCGATGCCGGCCATCGCCTTGTCCATCACCCCGTCGAGCCGGCGGATCTCGATCTCCTCCGTCTGCGACTTCGCGAAGCGGTGGTAGCGGTCGCGGCCGTAGTCGCTCGGCGGCAGCACGGAGTTCATGGTGTTCCAGGCCGTGTGGATGGACATGGTCTCGTCCTCGCGGCCCAGCCCGAAGGGGTACACCGTCCAGTCCGGGTCCCCTTCCGCCGCCTTCTCCAGTTTGGCGAAGGCCGCGGCCGTGGGTTCGAACGAAACGATGCGTCCGGCGTAACCGTGCCGGCGCAGCCGGCGTGCGTACTGACCGGTGTTGGCACCCACGTCGAACACGCAGTTCACCTCGTACCGCGCGAGCAGCGCGGCCACGTGGTGGGCGCACAGATACTCGGCCGCCGCCAGCTGGAGCCCGCGTTCGTCGGCAGCCGCCCGCGGGTCGAGCACCAGGTGCCCCCCGCTGCTCCCGAGCCGCACGCTCTGCCATGCGCCGTCCGGCGCCTGTGGCTCCCCGGCGGACCCCCGGGTCACCAGCCACTGGTCCGAACCCACCTGCGACACCGCGTACGGGCGGCGGCCGGACCGGGCCACCAGATCCGCGCCCGGTCCCACGGGAAGCCGGGCACGGGCCCCGCGACGCGAGACGACCGCCTCGCCGGGGCCGAGGTCGACCACCTGCACCCCGAGTCGGGGGAGCAGCTTGAGCAGGCTTCGGTAAAGGGTCCGCATCAAGCCACCCTGTCAGAGGCAGGCTCGAACACTCCACCGAGTGAAGTTAAATTCCTCACAGTGGTCACGAACGCCGCGGACCCGGGAACGGGCGCCGCCGCGGTCCGGCGACGACCCTGCGGCGTGGCCCGCTTGGCCGAAGTCGTCTCACTTACGGATGACTTACGTCCCTCGCCTCGCGGCCCGGGAACTTCGCCGCCTTCACCGTCGGTTCAAAGGGGCGACGGCTCGGTGTACGGCACTCCCGGACTCCGGCCGGCGTCGAAGGACGACAGTGCGACCAGTGAAGGAGCGACACCGGAATGGTGTTCAAACGGCTGCTCGGGGCGATCGGGGTGGGCGGTCCCGCGGTGGACACGGTGCTCGACACCGGCGTGGCGCTGCCCGGCGGTCCGCTGTCCGGGCAGGTGCATCTGCGTGGCGGCGACGCGACCGTGGAGATCGATCACATCGGGCTCGAGCTGGTCGCGCGCGTGGAGGCCGAGCACGAGCAGGGCGAGAGCGAGGGCACGGTCGCCTTCGCCCGGTTCACGGTCGGGGGCGGCTTCAGTCTGGGCGAGGGCGAGCAGCTCAGTGTGCCGTTCGGCGTGACGCTGCCGTGGGAGACGCCGATCACCGAGCTGTACGGGCAGCAGCTCGGCGTCGTCCTCGGGGTGCGTACGGAGCTGGCGGTCGCCGGCGCCAGGGACAAGGGCGACCTGGATCCGCTGGCGGTGCGCCCGCTGCCGGTCCAGGAGGCGGTGCTGGAGGCCTTCGGCCGGCTCGGCTTCGGCTTCCACTCGGCGGACCTGGAGTACGGGCACATCGGCGGCACGGGACAGCGGCTGCCCTTCTACCAGGAGATCGAGCTGACCCCGGCGCCGCAGTACGCGCACGCGGTCGACGAGATCGAGTTGACCTTCCTCGCCGCACCGGAGGGCGTGGAGATCGTCCTGGAGGCGGACAAGCGGGGCGGTCTCTTCTCCTCGGGCCATGACGCACTCGTCCGCTTCACGGTCGGTCACCAGGACGTCCACACCCGTGACTGGGTCGCGGACCTCGACGGCCGGGTCCGGCAGCTGGTCGAGCACCGATCGGCCCACGGGGCGCACGACCCGTACGCGGGTCACGGCCACCACGGTGATCACCACGGCCACCACGACGGGCATCACTCCGGCCCCGGTATCGGCACGGCGGTCGCCGCGGGCGCGGCGGGGCTGGCCGTCGGCGTGGTGGGTGGGCTGGTGGCGGCCGAAGTGGTGGACGAGATCGGGGACTTCTTCGAGGGGGACGAGGACTGACCCGTCCGCACCAAGGTTCTCCGGTCCTGATGGGCGCCGGCCGCACGCGCCCGGTGGTGCGCGTGCGGCCGCTCACCGTCGATCGGCGCGCAACGGGCCTGTGGCCGCTCGGTCCGAAAAGGACGCGCCGCCCGACCGGTCCCTCACGGGGTCAGGGGGTGCCGGTGCCGCCGAAGAAGGAGACCGTGCCGGTCGGCGTCGGCGTCGCGGGCGCGACGCGGAACCCGGTGGCCCCACGGAGCGGGTCGGGCGATGACCCGCCGACCTCGATCTCGACCACGTCCCCCACACGCAGGTGCCCGTGCAGCCACTTCGCATTGACGAGGTCCAGACCGATCCAGCCACTCGTCACGTCGTAGTGGCCGGGAGCCTTGGCGTTGTACACCAGGCCGCCGAGATAGGTCGTGGTGCCGTCCGCCGCGCGGAGTTCGACGACCCAGCGAACCTTCGCGCGGTAGGCGCCCTTGAGTCCGACGTCCTTGCCGGGCACCGTCTTCAGGTTCGCCAGAGCAGTGACCGTCATCCGTCCGGTCGGGGTCCGGGCGCGCACCGTGCCCGCGGAGACGGGAAGTTCGCGCCTGCCGATGGTGAGCGTCCGCCGGCTCAGGTCCACCGTCGCCGCGGGTCCCGCCTGGGCGCTGGGACCCACCTGGGGGTTCGTGGGCATCGAGGCCGGGGAGGTCCGCGAGGGAGGTGTGTCCGCTCCGGTGAAGCCCAGCAGGGCCACTACGCCCAAGGCCGCCGCGGCGGAGGCACCCGCGATCGCCGCGGCCGTACGGCGGCGGTGACGGCGCACACCCGCGCGGCGCCGGATCTCCGAACCGGGGACGGGAGGCGGGGCCTGGCCCGACTCGGCCAGTGCGCGCAGCCCGGCGGTGAGGTCATCGGACACGGTCGTCCTCCCTCTCCTCCTCGCCGACGGCCAGCTCTCGCGCCAGCGCCGCCCGGCCCCGGGACAGCCTGGCCTTGACCGTCCCCACCGGGGCACCGGTCTCGGAGGCTACCTGCTCCACACTGAGGTCGCACAGATGGTGCAGCACCAGGGCCATCCGCTGCGGCTCGGGCAGTTTGCGCAACGCGGTGACGAGCGCGGTCCGTTCGGGGCCGGGCCCCGGAGTGTGCTCCAGCGGCGGAGTACTGCGGACCAATTCGAGCCAGCGCCGTGCCCGCCGCCAGCGGCTGACCGCGAGCCGCATCGCCACGGTCCGTATCCACGCCTCGGGCGCCCCGTCGGCCAGGAACTCCCGACGCCGGTGCCAGGCCCGTACGAAGGCCTCCTGCACGACGTCCTGCGCCTCGCTGTGATCCCCCGTGAACGCGTAGAGCTGACCGGTCAGCCGTGGGAACGCGGTGGCATAGAACGTGTCGAACTCGTCTTCGTTCATGCCCCCGCCACGCTCTCGGTCATGCCCCCGCCACGTGCTCGCCCATGGCCCCGCCTCACGTTCCCGCGACGTTCCGGACTTCTTGGTGCAGACCGGTCGTCTCGCCCGTGCGTAAAGGTCCCGTACGTCGCACATGGAAACACACCACGGGGGCGCCCCGACGAGCCGCGGAGCCGGGGCCGGGCGCCGGGGCCCCGTCCGGGCGGGCGGGCCGGTCCGCGGAGACCTCGAACGGGCCTCCACCACTGGCCTCCCGCATCCCCGGCCCGGAAGCTGGGCCCATGGACGCCGCGCCCCGTGACGGTCTGCCGCCCTTCGAGGACCGCACCGACTTCGAGAACGCCGACCGCGGGTTCGTCTCCGCCCTCGTGCCCGGGGTGGTGACGGCCGACGACGGGCGGGTGGTGTGGGACGCGGACGCTTACGGATTCCTCGACGGCGACTGCCCCGCCACCGCGCACCCCGGTCTGTGGCGGCAGTCGCAACTGTGCGCGCGGCAGGGGCTTTACGAGGTGACCGAAGGGGTCTACCAGGTGCGCGGGCTGGACCTGGCCAACATGACCCTGGTGGAGGGGCACGACGGCGTCCTCGTCGTCGACCCGCTCGTCTCCAGCGAGTGCGCGGCGGCCGCCCTCGCCCTCTACCGGCGGCACCGCGGGGAGCGGCCCGTCACCGGGCTGATCTACACCCACTCCCATGTGGACCACTTCGGCGGTGCCCGCGGTGTGCTGCCGCCAGACGAGGAGTCGGGCGTGCCGGTCCTCGCACCCGTCGGATTCCTGGAGCACGCCGTCAGCGAGAACGTGTTCGCCGGACCCGCGATCGCCCGGCGGGCCGACTTCATGTACGGGGCATCGCTGCCGAAGGCACCCGACGGACAGATCGGCACGGGGCTCGGCGCGACCGTGTCGACCGGTACGGTCACCCTCGTTCCGCCCACCGTCGACATCACGCACAGCGGGCAGACCGAGGTCGTCGACGGGGTGCGGATCCTGTTCCAGCTGACCCCGGGCACCGAGGCCCCGGCCGAGATGAACTTCCTCTTCACCGAGCAGCGCGCCCTGTGCCTCGCCGAGAACGTCACCCACACCCTGCACAACATCCTGACCCTGCGCGGCGCCCTCGTCCGCGACGCCCGGATCTGGTCCCGCTACCTCGACGAGGCCATCGACTTCTTCGGCGACGCCTACGACGTGGCCTTCGCCTCCCACCACTGGCCGACCTGGGGACACGAGAACGTCGTCCGGCTGCTCGCGGAGCAGCGGGACCTGTACGCCTATCTGCACGACCAGACGCTGCGGCTGCTGAACAGCGGACTGACGGGACCGGAGATCGCGGAGGAGCTGCGGCTGCCGCCCGCGTTGGAGGCCGCCTGGCACGCCCGGGGCTACTACGGCTCCCTCAACCACAACGTCAAGGCCGTCTACCAGCGTTACCTGGGCTGGTACGACGGCAACCCCGCGCATCTGTGGGAACATCCGCCGGTCCCGCTCGCCGAGCGGTACGTGGAGATGGCGGGCGGCCCCGCCGCGATGCTCGCCGCAGCACGCCGGTACGCCGACGCCGGGGACCTGCGCTTCGCGGCCACCCTCCTCAACCACCTCGTCTTCGCCGAGCCGGGCGACGAGGAGGCGAGGCGGACGCTGGCGGGCGTGTACGAACGGCTCGGGCACGGGTCCGAGAACGGGCCCTGGCGGAACATCTATCTGACCGGAGCGCAGGAGTTGCTGTCGGAGGCGGGGGGTCCCGCCGTCACCACCGACTCGGCCGAGCTGACCTCGGCGCTCTCCGTCGGCATGCTGCTGGATTCCCTCGCGGTGCGCATCGACGGCCCCCGGGCGGCGCGCGAGCCGCGACTGATCATCGATCTGGTGGTGATCGACGAGCAGCGCCGGCACCGGATCAATCTGGAGCACGGCGCCCTCACGCACCGCAGCCTGCCGCTGCACCGCACCCCCAGGCCGCAGGCCGGACTGACACTCACCCTGACCCGTCCGGAACTGCTGGGTCTGCTCGCGGGCAAGGGCCTTGCGGGCATCGGAACGGAAGGGGACCGGGAGCTGCTGAAGCGGCTGTTCTCCCATGTGTCCCGACCGGACCGGGGGTTCCCGATCGTCACGCCCTAGCGTGTCCCGCCGCTCCCCGGTCCGCGCCGCCCGGTGCCGGTCGCAGGCCGTCGTCAGAGCGGTGGCTGCGCTGGGGCCGGACCGAGGGTCGTCGTGCCGGGAGCGGTGCGGTGGCCGAGGCCCGTGCGGTAGGCGTCGAGGGCGGCCTCCACCCGGCCGGTGCGGCGCAGCAGATCGCCGAGCAGCCGGCACAGGTCCGCGAGGTCGCCCGCCGCGCCCGCCCTCTCCAGCAGGCTGAGCGCACGCACATAGTGCTCCTCGGCGGCCTCCGTGTCCCGGGCGTCCTCCGCGATGATGCCGAGGAGGCGGTGCGCGGCGGCGGAGTGGACCGCGCCGCGCTCGGGGCCGATGTCGCCGAGGACGCCGTGCAGCAGTTCCGCGGCCTCCTCCGACCTGCCGCGGCGGTGCAGCACGTCCGCCAGCTCCACCGCGACCTGACTGCTGTAGAGGGCGGCCCGCTTCTCGGCCAGCATGCCGAGAGCCTCGCGCAACTCCTTCTCCGCACGCTCGAGTTCGCCGTTCTGAACGTACAGATATCCACGCATCCAGTGGCAGTTGGCCAGCTCGGTGCGGATCTGCAGCTGCCGGTACAGCTCGGCCGCCTTGGCGAGGGAGGCGTCCGCCTCGGCGACCCGGCCCTCCGCGAGGAGCGTGCGCGCCACGGATCGGTGCATGCGTGCGACGAGTGCCGGGTCGCCGACCTGGGGCGCGAGGGCGAGGGCGAACTCGGCCGCCTGGGCGGCCCGCGCGTGCGCCCCCATGTCCATGTACGGGCCTATGGCGCTCGCGTAGAGCAGCAGGAGGGCGTCCGGGTCGTGCAGTCCGGAGCGGTTGAGCTCGTCGAGCGTCGACTCCAGCAGGTAGCAGGCGTAGCGGAGTTCGCCGGCGAGGTAGTGCGAGACGGCGCGGCCGCGCAGGGCCGGGACCCGGCTGGGCAGCGGCGCGTCGGCCAGGCTCTTCTCCGCACGCTCGAAGTGCCGCCGCGCCACCGCCAGATCGCCGACGTCCAGGGCGCACTCGCCCAGTCCGAGCTGCGCGGCTGCCTGCTCGGCGTCGAGTCCGTGCCGCTCGGCCTCGGCCAGCAGCGCGGCGTACTGCTCGGCCGCCGCCTCGGCCTCCCCGGTGGCCAGGGTGCGCTGCGCGTCGGTGAGCCCGAGCCGCAGGGTGGTGGCGAGATGGGCGGGGCGCCCGGTGGCCAGCTCGTCGAACTCGACACCGAGCCGCTCGGACAGGTGCCTGAGCGCCTCGTCGGAGGGCCGGACGCGTCCGGCCTCCAGGGTGGAGATGTAGGCGGGTGTGTACGCGGGCTCGGCCAACTGCCTCTGCGTCATGCCTCGTTCGCGCCGCAGTTGCTGCACCCTGCGCCCGATGATCTCCGGGTCGTCTCGCTCCGCCATGCGATTAATCATGCCAGTAAGCACAGTTATCGAGCCCAGTTTCCTGACCGGAGGTCAATCTTGCGTTCGAAGGGCCCAACTTGCCTTGGCGCTCTTCCGGTTCGAGCCTCCCACCCCCTACGTTAGAAACGCTTTAAGCATGCTTAATCCATCGCTGTCATTGCGAGGTCGGTTGCCGTGCTCGGACGCCTTTCCGTTCACCGCGGACGTATTTCGCCCCGCTACGCCAGAGGACTCGCCGCAGCCGTCGTGGCCGTGGCCGCCCTGATCACGGCGGCCAACACGGGCCCGGCCAGGGCGACAGGACCGCTGCCCGCCCAGCACGTCGCACAGGACTCGCGCTGAACCGGCCGGACGAGGCGGGCGGCGACGGGCCGACCAGGGCAGGCGGCCCGCCGGCGGAGGCCACCCTCCCGCCGGCGGCCGCCATCTTCAAGTGCCGCGGTGGGCTTCGAAAGCCTCGATGCCGGTGAACGGCCCGGCGCATACCCTGGCCCCGTGACCTCTCCCGCCGCACGTACCGCGCTGGACCTCACCGCCGACCTCCCGACCGCCGCCCTGGAGGAGTGCTACCGGGATCTGCACCGCCATCCCGAACTGTCACTGCGTGAGCACCGGACCGCCGGGAAGCTCGCCGGGCTTCTGCGCGCGGCCGGCTACGACACCGCCGAGGGCGTCGGCGGCACCGGGATCGTCGGAGTACTGCGCAACGGCGACGGGCCCACCGTCCTGCTGCGCGCCGACATGGACGCGCTTCCGGTCGCCGAGGAGACGGGTCTGCCGTATGCCTCGCAGGTACCGGGCGTGATGCACGCCTGCGGGCACGACCTGCACGTCACCTGGCTGGCGGGGGCGGCCGGGGCGCTGGCCGCCGGGCGCGACGCCTGGTCGGGCACGCTGCTGGTGGTGGGCCAGCCCGCCGAGGAGAGCGGTCAGGGGGCCCGCGCGATGGTCGCGGACGGTCTGTACGACCGCGTCCCGCGCCCCGACGTCCTGCTCGCCCAGCATGCGGCCCCGGGCCCGGCCGGCCTCTACGCGCACTCCCCGGGGCTGATCCTGTCCGCGTCCACGGACGTGGACATCGTCGTGCACGGCCGGGGCGGTCACGGCTCGCGCCCGGAGTCGACGGTGGACCCCGTGGTGACGGCCGCCTACCTCGTCACCCGGCTGCAGACCGTCGTCAGCCGCGAGGTCGCGCCGCGTGACGCGGCGGTGCTGACCGTGGGCCGGATCGAGGCGGGCACCGGCAACAACATCATCCCGTCGCACGCGCGCATCGCGCTGAACCTGCGCACCCAGTCGGCCGGGGTCCGCGACCGGATGGTCGCCGCGATCCGGCGCATCGCGGCGGGCGAGTGCCTGGCCGCGGGCTGTCCGCGCGAGCCCGAGGTGACCATCGGTGCCGACTTCCCGGTCACGGTCAACGACGCCGACACCGACCGCCGCGTCACCGCCGTGCACGGTGAGGTGTTCGGCCCGGGCACCGTCTTCGACCCCGGCCCGGCGATGGGCAGCGAGGACTTCTCCGAACTGGCCCCGGACGGCGTCCCGTACACGTACTGGTTCGTGACCAGCACTCCGTCCGCGGTCTGGGAGGCGGCGCCCGGCGCGGACCTCATGGAGAAGTTCGCGGCGGTGCCGAGCAACCACAGCCCCCGCTTCGCGCCCGACCTGTCCACGGTCGCACCCGGCGTGCGCGCCATGGTGTCGGGCGCGCTGGCGCACCTGTCGCCGGCCTGACCGCGCCGTCACCCGTCCCCGGCCGGCGCGCCCGCGCAGGGCCGTACGGCGTCACGGCTGCGTCTGGAGCCGGCTCCGCAGCCGGCGAAGGTGCTCCTGTACGTGGTGCAGGGCGCCCTCGCGCCGTCCCGGTACCCGTTCCCGCAGTGCGACGAGCGCGGGACCCAGTGCCCGGGCCCGCTCCGGATCGCTCATGCGGCCCCACTGGTGGTGGGCCCGGTCCACGGCGGCCTCCACCGCCGGGTCGGCCGGGCTCCGACCGGCCGTGAGCCGGGCGGCGGCCACCGCGAGCCAGGTCTCGCAGCTGCGGCCGGGGTCGCCCGCGAGCATCGCGAGGTCCGCGCGGACCTCCATCCAGTGCAGCGCCTCCTCGGACCCCGGTCCGTGCGCCCGCAGCGCGATCTGCTCCCACTGCGCGGCGAGCAGGTCCGCTTCCGCGTGCCGGCCGTCCTGGACGGCCGCGGTGAGCGCGGCGTGCGGGTCCGGGGGGGTGGCCGCGGGCGGCACGGGCACGAAGGGCGGCGGCATGAGCGGGCCGCGCACCGGGACCGGCGCGCCGGGTGACAGCACGATGTCCCCCTGCCCGCCCGTCTCCGCGTGTGCCCGGGTCATCGCCTGGTGGTGCAGGGTCGCCGGGTCCGGGCGGTGGCCGCTGCGCAGAATGGTCGCCACGGCCTTCATGTACCCGGGGACCGCCAGCCCGCGGCGCGGTGGCGGCGGGGCCACCCGGCCGTACAGGGGGACGGCCGGACCGCAGTCGAGAGGCGCGGTGTGCAGATGGCGCCAGGTCTCCGGGTCCGCGTGCAGATCCGCGAACACCGTCGTGGTCCCGGGCACACGCAGCCGCAGCTCCTCGCGGATCCAGTGCCAGGGGAAGCCGGTGTAGCGGACCGTGGCCGGGGTGGTGCGCGCCAGCGCCAGATGCGGCAGGTGCTGGCGGCGGTCCAGCTGGAGCTGTCCGCTGAGGAACACCGTCAGCGGGCCGGGGGCGGTGGCGGCGGCCCGCAGCCGGGTGAGGACGGCCTGCGGCTCGAGCGGGTCGGCGAGTTCGACCACGTTCGCCGTGTCCGTGCCGGAGAGCACCGGCGGGGCCACGGCCGCGAGCACCGGAAGCACGGACGCCGCGTCCACCAGGCACCCCTTGCCCGCCGGTGAGGCCGCGAGCAGCAGCACGGTTCCGGGCATCGTTCCCTCCCCCGATCGATCAGCCACGGCAGCACCGTAACCGCTGCGCCTGCAAAGCTGCGACGGAGGAAGAGCAAACGCACGCGTATGGACGGCCGGCGAGGTGGGGTGCCGGGCATGAAACACCCCCACGGGACACGGCCTCACCCGCCGTCGGCCGCACGGCGGCGCAGCGCGAAGATCGTCGTGTCGTCGCCGAGATGGCCGCCGCAGTGGCGCAGCGTGCTGTCACGGACGAAGCGCACCAGACGCCCGGGCTCGGCGATGCGCGGATCCCTTGCGAGCGCGTGGGCCAGGGTGTCGCGCAGCGGGAAGAACTCCCCCGCGGCGTCCCGTGCCTCGGACACCCCGTCCGTGAACAGCAGCAGCGTCTCCTCGTCCGCGAGCGGCAGGCGCAGCGCCGGTGCCGGTCCTCCCGTCAGCCCGGCCAGCCCGAGCGGGAGCCTCTCGCCGATCGGCAGCGACCGCACGCCGTCGGGTGTCACCACCAACGGTGGCTCGTGCCCGAAGTTGATCACCTCGACGCACCCGGCCCCGGTCTGCGGGAAGCCGACCAGCACGGCGGTGGCGAAGCGGTCGTCGTCGTCGCGGCCGATCTCGGCGCCGTAGCGCACATGCCGCCGCATCCGGGTCTCCAGCCGTTCGGCGACCGTGGCGAGGAGGGGCTCGTGGTAGCCGGCCTCGCGGAACGTGCCGAGCAGTGCCGACGCCGCCGCGACCGCGTCGAGCCCCTTGCCCTGGACGTCCCCGAGCAGCACGCGGGTGCCCCGGGGGCCCGGCTGGATGTCGTAGAAGTCGCCGCCGACGCGGGCGACGCTGTCCGCGGCGAGGTAGGCCGCCGCGTGCTCGATTCCGCCCCAGCCCGCCGGCATCGGCCGCAGCACCGTGCGCCGGGTGGTGTCGGCGATGTCCTGCATGTGGAGCATGCGCCGCTCGCCGCGCAGGCGGACCGCACAGGCCAGCACGGCGAGGCCGCTGCCCACGACGACGAGGATGAAGTCGGGCACCCCGGTCCGGAACTGGTGGGGCCAGGCGTTGTCCTCCAGCTCGTAGGTGAGAACGGCCAGAACGGCGACGCCGATCGTGGTCCACAGTCCGCAGATCGCGGCCGCGATGCCGGGGACCAGCACCACCCACGAGATGGTGCGGAACTCGCCGGAGGTCTTCCAGTCGACCACGGCGATGGCCGCGAGGAGCACGAGCGGTGGCACCCAGGCGACGCTGTACCCGCCGACCCGCAGGAACTGGTGTTCAGCGGGCCCGCCGCCGGAGCCGGGAAGGTCGGGGAGCCGGCGGTGTGCTCCCGCCGACGCGCCGCGCACCGCCGTCGCGTGTTCGTCCTCCGGGCCCCGGGGCGGCCCCCCTTGAACCGCCGAGGCGTCCGCGGGGGCGGTCCCGAGAACCGCCGCCCCGGGGGCACCGCGGGAGCCGCCGAAGTGCGGGAGCGCGCGCCGCCGGCGGTGGTCGGCAGCGTTGTGCTCCTTCCGGCTCTTCTCCGGCCGGCCCAGGGACGGCCGTCTCCTGGGCACGGCGCCGCCGTCCCTCAGTAGGCCACGGACATACGGGCGCGCGGATGCGTCTCCTGCTCCAGTTCGTCGACGAACGCGACCGCGAAGTCCTCGGCACTGATCCGGCTGTTGCCGTACACGTCGGTGAGCAGGCCGTCGTCGTCCGACCGGAAGCGGCCCGTGCGCTCGCCCGGGGCGATCTCGGCGGCGGGGGAGACGTATGTCCATTCCAGATCGTCGACCGTGCGGTAGTACTCCAGGACGGCACGGTGGGCGAGCGCCTCGGGGAGCAGCTCCTTCGGGAATCCCGGCTGGTCGCACAGCTCCTGCCCGGGCGCGACCTCCAGGCTCCCCGCGCCGCCGACCACGACGAACCGCCGCACCCCGGCATCGCGCGCACCCTGCACAAGAGAGTTGTTCAGGGTGAGGAACGGCCCCTTGGGGTCCGAACCGTCCCGCGGCGGCGCACACGCGTTCGCCACCGCGTCGGCCCCCGACATCAGCGCGGAGGCCTTGGCCACGTCCGAGGCGTCCGCGGCGGCGGCGGTCACCCCGGGCACGGGGGACCCGCCGGAGCGGCTGACGGCTGTGACGCGATGCCCGCGCCGCGCCGCCTCCGCGGCGATCCGGCTGCCGACCATTCCCGTCGCCCCGAACAGCACGATCTTCATGAGCCCCAGCGAAACACGGCCCCGCCGACCACGCATCCCGACTTGCCGGGTGCCCCCACCAGGTGTGCGCTGGAAGGCGGGGGCGAGGAGAGAGGAGCCTTCCCATGGCTCATGCGGCACCCGTGCCGGGGACATCGCGCACACCCGCCACAAAGCCCCGTGGAACCGTCACGACCCACCGCCCGCCCGAGGTCTTCGAGCCGCGCACACACGCGATGGCGCGGATCGTGGGGCCCATCGCCCTCGGACTCGTGTACGGGTACTGGGCCGCGGCGATCCGGCGCGCAGGAGGTCCGATCACCGGCTGGAACGTGCTGTTCGGCTTCGTGTGCGTGATCGTGTTCGCCGCGCTGTGCATCGGCCTGCTGCGGGTGGCGCCGCGCCTGTCCCGCGGACCGCACGCGCTGGCGTGGGCGGTGTTCGCGGGTATCGCGTTCGGCTTCCTGTACAGCCAGACCGGCCACAGCGTGCTGCGCAGCATCGGCATCTCGCTCGCGGTCGCCGTGGCCACGCTGGTGTTCGACTACTACCGCTACTACGTGCACCAAGAGCCGCTGGGCGAGCACTGGGCGAAGCGCTGACCTTCCGGTCGGCCCGCCTTCCGGCGCACGAAGCCCCGGCCGTCGGCCCACGTCGACGCCGGGGCCTCGTGCGTCTCCCTCACTCACCCCTCTCCCGGAGTTGCGTCCCGGGAGCGGTCGAGGAGCCCGAGCCGTCCTTTTCCCCATCACCAGGTAACACCCGTTCGGATGAACCCTCCACCGGAGGGCATACCCGGCGAACGGTCCCGGTCCGGTGGACGCCACGGCATCACCCGCCCATCGGATCGTCATATGCACCCATTTGCAGTCAAACAGCTCGCCGATCGCCCGCGGACGCGGTTCTCTGGTGACGTGTCTCGACGTGCCCGGAGCCTGCTCTCCGCCGTGCTGGTCGGCCTCGCGTGCCTGCTCGCGCCGCCCGGCCTGCTCGCGGTGTGGGCGAAGTACGGCATCGAGGACAGCGCCCGGTACGCCGCCACGACCGCGCCGCTGGCCTCCGACGCCCAGGTCAGGGACGCCATCGCCGCCGCCGTCACGGACGGCATCATGCGCGAGGTGCACGTCGGCACGCCCCTGGAGGGCTCGGTGCAGGCCTTCGTCCACGACGCCGTCCGCTCGTTCACCGCCACCGAGGCCTTCCGCACCGCCTGGGACACCGCGAACCTCAGCGCACACGACGCCGTGATGCGCGCCCTGCGGAACGACGGCGACACCCCCGTGACCATCGACCTCGCCCCCGCCACCGAGCGCATGAAGAGACAACTCGTCGACGAACACGTGCCGTTCGCGGGCCGTATCCCGATCGCGCACACGGAGATCACCCTGCTGCAGTCGAAGGACCTGACGAAGTTCCGGAAGGGGTTCCGCGTGCTCGAAGTGACCGGCTTCTGGCTGCCCGTCGCCGCGGTCGTCTTCGCCGTCAGCGGGATGCTGGTGTCGGTGTGCCGCCGCCGGGCGGTGCTGGCGACCGGTCTCGGCACGGCGCTGGGCGCGGCACTGCTCGCCGTCGCGATCGCCGTGGGCCGCCGGATGACGCTACGGGACCTGCCCCCGGACGTCTCCCACCCCGCGGCCGCCGCGGTCTACGACGCACTCACCGAGACATTGCGCACGGCAGCCTGGGTGATGATGGCGCTCGGCCTCACGGTCGCCCTGGTCGCCTGGCTCACGGGGATGTACGCGCGACGTCGGCGAGCGTCCGCAGGGCCCCCGCAAGCTCCCTCGGAGGAGCCGACGCAAGTCCGAGCCTGACGCAGTCCGCAGCGGAGCCCTCCGCCCCACTGCCACCCGCGGCGAAGGCGGGTCCCGGTGTCACCGCGATCCCCCGCTCGGCCGCGGCGGCCACGAACGTGTCGGCGCGCCACGGCCGCGGCAGTTCCCACCAGGCGAAGTACGCCCGCGGATCGGCCCGTACGGCGAAGCCGTCCAGATACCGCGCGACCAGCCGCCCGCGTTCCCGGGCGTCCGCCTGCTTGACCGTGACGAGCCGCTCCACGGTCCCGTCCCCGATCCACCGCACCGCCGCCTCCAGCGCGAACCGTCCCGCCGTCCAGCCCCCCGACCGCAGTGCCCCCGCGGCCTCCTCGCCGCGTCCCTCGGGCACGACGAGGAATCCGACGGTGAGGCCCGGCGCGACCCGTTTGGACAGCCCGTCGACGACGTAGGTGCGCTCCGGCGCGTGGGCGGCGAGGGGCCTTCCGCTCTCCCGCCCGCACAGGAACGCCCAGATGCGGTCCTCGACGACCGGCAGCCCCAAGAGCCGCACCGTGTCCGCGAGTCGGCGCATCCGTTCCTCCCCCGTCGTCACGGACGTCGGATTGTGCAGCGTCGGCTGCACATAGAGCGCGGACAGCGGCGTGGAGCGGTGCGCGGCGACGAGCGCGTCCGGGCACAGCCCTTGGTCGTCCATGGCGAGCGGGACGAGGAGGATGCCCAGGCGCGACGCGATCTCCTTGACCAGCGGATACGTCAGCCGTTCGACACCGACGCGGCCGCCGGGCGGTACGACGGCGGCGAGGGCGCCCGCGATCGCCTGCCGTGCGTTGCCCGCGAACAGCAGCCGCTCCGGGTCCGGACGCCAGCCACCGGCCGCCAGCAGGCCGGCCGCGGCCTCGCGCGCGGCCCGGGTTCCCGTGGCGGGCGCCGTGCGGGTCGCCCCGGCGAGGACGTCGGGCCGCAGCAGCGGCGCGAGTCCGGCCGCAAGCAGATCCGACTGGCCGGGGGCGGAGGGGTAGTTGAGCTCCAGGTTGACGGGCGCCGTGGTCGCGGGCTCGGTGAGCGCGCGACCCGTCGGCACCGGGGCGGCCCGCACGAAGGTGCCCCGTCCGACCTCGCCCACGACAAGGCCGCGCCGCACGAGTTCGCCGTACACCCGGCCCGCCGTGGATGCCGCCAGACCGTGCCGGCGCGCGAACGCCCGCTGCGGCGGCAGCCGTTGACCGGGACGCAGCCGTCCCGCGGCTATGTCGGCGGCGATCCGGTCGGCGATGCGCCGGTAGTCCTCCACTGGTCCCCCTTGGATTGCACCGAGAGCAAAGATCTTATTGCACCGAGGAGTTGGCGACTCTAGGGTCGAGGCCATGGCACCCTTCCTCGCATACGAGGACAAAGGCGCGCATACATCGCGACTGCCCCTCGTCCTTGTCCACGGCCATCCCTTCGACCGCACGATGTGGACCCCGCAGCTCGCCGCCTTCGCCCGCACACGCCGCGTGATCGCCCCGGATCTGCGCGGCTACGGCGCCTCCCCGGTCGTCGCCGGCGTCACCCCGCTGTCGGTGTTCGCGGACGACATCGCCTCGCTCCTCGACGACCTGCACGTGGGCCGCTGCGTCCTCGCGGGGCTCTCCATGGGCGGTCAGATCGCCATGGAGTGCTGGTCCCGGTTTCCCGGGCGGATCGCCGGGCTGGTGCTCGCGGACACCTTCCCCGCCGCGGAGACCGAGGAGGGCGGTCGGGCCCGGTACGCCATGGCGGACCGGCTGCTGCGCGAGGGCATGCGCCCGTACGCCGACGAGGTGCTTTACCGGATGGTCGCGCCGCACGCCGACCCCGCGGTGGCCGCGCATGTGCACCGCATGATGGCGGCCGCTCCCCCGCAGGGCGCGGCGGCGGCCCTGCGCGGCAGGGCGGAGCGCCCCGACTACCGCGACCTCCTCACCCGTGTCACGGTCCCGGCGCTCGTCGTGGTCGGCGCGGACGACACCTACACACCCGTCACGGACGCGGA
>Ga0102590_1001468_pt1 | contig 35348 bp, 36 predicted proteins | sample AraplaMF_Col_mMF_FD_76859 | JGI IMG/M metagenome (GOLD analysis project Ga0102590, IMG submission 76859) | Arabidopsis root microbial communities from the University of North Carolina, USA - plate scrape MF_Col_mMF | ecosystem: Host-associated > Plants > Roots > Endosphere | place: USA... | reverse complement strand
TCGAACATTTGGCGATGATCGAAAACGCAGAAGAATCCACGCCATGCACCCTGTCCATCAAAATCCAACCGGACAGCACTGGGACAAGCCCGGCGATGACACCGCCGTTATGGCTCGTGACGCAACACAACTCGGAAAGGCGTCAGCCTAGCCCGCGAGCAGCTTCTCCACCGCCGCGGCGATCGAGAACAGCTTCGCGTCCGAGCCGTTGCGGCCGACCAGCATCAGGCCGGTCGACAGCCCGCCGTCGCGGGGCAGCGGCAGCGAGATAGCGCAGAGGTCGAAGAAATTGATCATCGAGGTGTTGCGCAGCAGCATCGCGTTCTTGCGGCCGAACTCGTCGGCCACCGCCATGTCGGCGGTCTTCGGCGCCACGATCGGCACGGTCGGCAGCACCAGCGCGTCGAGGCCTTCGAGGCGCGCGTCCATCGCCTGGACCAGCCGCCTGCGGCCGGTCGCCATGTCGATATAGTCATAGGCCGGAATGGTGCCGCCGCGCTCGATGCGGGCGCGGATCAGCGTGTCGAAGCCGGCGCCGTCGCGCTTGAGGCGTTCGCGATGGATGGCGAAGGACTCGGTCGGCGCGAAGCCGCCCTTGGCGTTGAGCTGCGCCATCTCGTCGACGAACGCGATGGTCTCGTCGCTGAGCTTCACGCCGGCCTTGTTGAGACGCGCGACCGCCGCGGACCATGATGCCGCGACCGTGCTGTCGGCCCCTTCAAAGGGCACGCCCTGCCAGATGCCGAGCCGCAGCCCGGACAGCGATGCAGGCTCGATGGCCTTGGGCTTCTCACCCGCCATGATGGCGTCGGCGAGCGCGCAATCGGCCACGCTCCTCGCCATCGGGCCGATGGAATCGAGCGTGAACGACAACGGGAACGCGCCATCGGTCGGCACCCGCTGCTTGCTGGGCTTCCAGCCGACGATGCCGCAGAGCGCCGCAGGAATGCGGGTCGAGCCGCCGGTGTCGGTGCCGATCGTGATCTCGCACATGCCGTCGGCCACCGCGACGCCGCCGCCCGAGGTCGAGCCGCCCGGCACCCGCGCGCGGTCGAACGGGTTGCCCGGCGTTCCATAGTGCGGATTGGCGCCGACGCCCGAGAAGGCGAACTCGCTCATATTGGTTTTGGCTGCAACCACGGCGCCGGCGGCCTTCAGCCGCGCGATCACAGGCGCGTCGGCCTTGGCGACCAAGCCCTCGCCCGCCAGCACCTTGGAGCCGGCCCTCGTCACCTCGCCCTTCACGTCGAACAGGTCTTTGATGCTGACGATCACACCATCGAGCGGACCGATCGATTGGCCGGCCTTGGCCCGTGCGTCGGCCGCGTCGGCCGCAGCCTTCGCGCTGTCGGCATAGACCGTCAGGCAGGCGCGGGCGCCCTCGCCCTTCGGATCGGCGATCCTGGCCAGGGCCTGCTCAAGACGGTCGCGCGACGTTGCTTTGCTCATGCTCGTGATGCCTCGTTGTTCCTGCCGATGCATAGCATCGGGCGCAGCAGGTCTCTACTGCAGCGCGGTATGGGCCGCTCGGCATTTGCGCTTAACTGCTTGCGGCTTTATGCGTATAGCGACGCAAGAACATTCGGCTAAAATGCCGCAAAATCAATTCGGGAGATCTCCAATGAAACGCCTCGCAATCTTGCTCGGCACCGCTCTGGCGCTCGCGCTGTCCGGGCCTGCTTTCGCGCAGTCGCCCATCGTCATCAAGTTCAGCCACGTGGTGGCGCCCGACACGCCGAAGGGCAAGGGCTCGCTGAAGTTCAAGGAGCTCGCCGAGAAGTACACCGCCGGCAAGGTGGTCGTCGAAGTCTATCCGAACTCGCAGCTCTACAAGGACAACGAGGAGCTGCAGGCGCTGCAACTCGGCTCGGTGCAGATGCTGGCGCCCTCGCTCGCCAAGTTCGGGCCGCTCGGCGTCCGCGAGTTCGAGGTGTTCGACCTGCCCTACATCCTTCCGGACAAGGCGGCGCTCCGCAAAGTGACCGACGGCGCGCTCGGCAAGAAGCTCCTCGGCCTGCTGCAGCCCAAGGGCATCACCGGCCTCGCCTACTGGGACAACGGCTTCAAGGACATGAGCGCCAACAAGAAGCTGCTCATGCCCGCCGACTTCCGCGGCCTGAAGATGCGCATCCAGTCGTCCAAGGTGCTGGAGGCGCAGATGCGCGCGCTCGGCGCCATCCCGCAGGTGATGGCCTTCTCCGAGGTCTATCAGGCGCTCTCGACCGGCGTGGTCGATGGCACCGAGAACCCGCCGTCCAACGAATACACCCAGAAAATGCACGAGGTGCAGAAGTACACCATGCGCTCGCAGCACGGTTATGTCGGCTACGCCGTCATCACCAACAAGAAGTTCTGGGACGGGCTGCCGGCCGACATCCGCACAAGCCTCGAGAAGGCGATGGCGGAGGCGACCGCCTACACCAACGACATCGCGCAGAAGGAAAACGACGACGCGCTGGACGCCATGCGCAAGTCGGGCAAGACCGAGATCGTCGAGCTCAACGCCGAGCAGAAGGCGGCGTGGCGCAAGGCGCTCGATCCGGTCTACGCCGAGATGACCTCGCGCGTCGGCAAGGACACCATCGCCGAATTCCAAAAGGAAGCTGGCTCCGGCGCGACGCACTGACGGCATTCGAGACAGAGACTGCGGGCGCCGGTTGAGCCGGCGCCCGTTTGCCAAAAGGCACCGCACTCTTGGGCCGCTTCCTCCTCCGCATCCTCGACCGGTTTGAGGAAATCCTGATCGCCAGCCTGATCGCGGCGGCGACGCTGCTGATCTTTGTCGCGGTCATCCACCGCTACGGCACCGGCGTGCCGTTTCTCTATCCCTATTTCATCCAGCTGCACATCTCCTGGGCGCAGGAGCTGTGCATCTACATGTTCGTGTGGATGGCGAAATTCGGCGCCGCCTATGGCGTGCGCACCGGCATCCATGTCGGCGTCGACGTGCTGGTCAACCAGCTGAGCCTCACGTGGCGCCGGCCCGTGGTCTTGTTCAGCCTGTTCTGCGGCGCGCTGTTCACCTCGGTGATCGGCACCATGGGGCTGAAGTTCGTCATCGAGCTCTACGACACCGGGCAGGTCACCGCCGATCTCGAAGCGCCGCGCTGGATCGTCTACTCGGCGATTCCGGCCGGCTCCTACCTGATGTGCTTCCGCTTCCTGCAGGTCGCCTGGGCGTTCTGGCGGACCGGTGAATTGCCGCATCACGACGAGAGCCGCGTCGAGGGCGTCGAGATCGACGACACGCCCGAGCCGCAGCCGCCCTCGCCTGCCGGGGCGGCGCGATGAATTCGCTGCTGATCTTCGGGCTGCTGATCTTCCTGATGCTGACCGGCATGCCGGTCTCGATCGCGCTCGGCCTCACGGTGCTGACCTTCCTGTTCACCATGACGCAGGTGCCGATCGAGGCGGTGGCGCTGAAGCTGTTCACCGGGATCGAGAACTTCGAGATCATGGCGATCCCGTTCTTCATCCTGGCCGGCAATTTCCTGACCCACGGCGGCGTGGCGCGGCGGATGATCGCCTTTGCCAGCACCATGATCGGGCACTGGTATGGCGGGCTCGGCCTTGCCGGCGTGATGGCCTGCGCGCTGTTTGCCGCGATCTCGGGCTCCTCGCCCGCGACGGTCGTTGCGATCGGCGCGATCGTGATGCCGGCGATGGTGGCGCAGGGCTTCCCCAGGCGGTTCGGCGCCGGCGTGATCGCCACCTCAGGCGCGCTCGGCATCCTCATTCCGCCGTCGATCGTGATGGTGATTTATTCCGTGGCGACAGGCGGCAGCATCGCGCTCGATCCGGAGGGCAAGCGCGTGCTGTCGGCTTCGGTCGGGCAGCTGTTCATGGCGGGCGTCATTCCGGGCCTGATGCTCGCCTCGATGCTCGGCGCCACGACGTTCTACCGCGCGTGGAAGAACGACTATCCGCGGATGCCCAAAGCCACCTGGGCCGAGTGCTTCAAGGCGTTCCGCGATTCGATCTGGGGCATTCTGCTCATCGTCATCGTGCTCGGCGGCATCTACTCAGGCGCCTTCACGCCGACCGAGGCCGCCGCGATGAGCGCGGTCTATGCTTTCGTCATCGCGGTGTTCGTCTACAAGGACATGACGCTCAAGGACGTGCCGCGCGTGCTGCTCGGCTCGGCCAACATGAGCGCGATGATCCTCTACATCGTCACCAACGCGGTGCTGTTCTCGTTCCTGATGACCAGCGAGCAGATCCCGCAGCAGATGGTCAGCTGGGTGACGTCGTCGGGACTGACCTGGATCGAGTTCCTGCTGTTCGTCAACATCCTGCTGCTGGTCGCCGGCAACGTGATGGAGCCGTCGTCGATCGTGCTGATCACCGCGCCGATCCTGTTTCCGGTCGCGGTCAGCCTCGGCATCCATCCGGTGCATCTCGGCATCCTGATGACCGTCAACATGGAGGTCGGGCTCTGCCATCCACCGGTCGGGCTCAATCTCTATGTCGCCTCCGGCATCGCCAAGATGGGCATCACCGAGCTGACCATCGCGGTGTGGCCGTGGCTCCTCACCATGCTGATCTTCCTGGTGATCGTGACCTACGTGCCGGCGCTGTCGCTGTGGCTGCCGCGGATGCTCGGCATGCTGTGACGCGGCGCGCAGCCGGATTTATTCCGGCTTGAGCTTGGCCGTCCGGATGACGTTGGCCCATTTCTCGGTTTCGCTCACCATGAACTTGCCGAATCCGGCCGGGGTCGTCGGGGTCGGGTCCACACCCAGGTCGGCGAACCGCGCTTTGAGGTTGGGTTCGCCCAGAACCGCATTGATCTCGCCATTGAGCTTGTCGACGATGGCCGGGGGCGTGTTTCTGGGAGCACAGATGCCGTACCACTGGCTTCCGTCGTAGCCCGGCACGGTTTCACCGATGGCCGGCACATCCGGCAGCGCCGCGGATCGGGCAGCCGTCGTCACCGCAAGCGCACGCAGCTTGCCTGCGCCGATCAAGGTGATGGAGGCCGCAATGGTGCCGAACACGACCTGCGTCTGTCCGCCGATCAGATCGGTGATGTAACCGCCGCGACTCGGAACGTGAACCAGCTCGATCCCGGTCGTCATCTTGAAAAGCTCACCGAACACATGCGAGACCGAGCCGTTGCCGGACGATCCCATGTTGAGCTTGCCCGGATTGGCCTTGGCGTAGGCGACGAATTCCGGGACCGTTTTGGCGGGCACCGATGGATTGATCATCATCACGTAGGGGCCGCCGCCAAGGCTTGCGACCGGCGCGAGATCCCGCAGGAAATCGAAGTCGGGCTTTCGGTAAAGCGTCGCGTTGAACGCGCCCGACAGTCCGTTCAGCAACAGCGTGTAGCCGTCCGGGGGCGCGTGCGCGACCGCCTCGGTGCCGATGGTGCCGCCTGCACCGGTCCGGTTCTCGATCACGAAGCCCTGCCCAAGCCGCTCCGTCAGCGATTGTCCGATCAGGCGCGCGACGGTGTCGGTGGCCTGGCCGGGAGGAAAAGGAACGACGATGCGCGCCGGCCGCGTCGGATAGGACTGCGCCGATGCCAATCGCGGCAGAGCAGGCAGCGAAACTCCGCCCGCCGCCAGATGCAGGAGTTTGCGGCGGGACAATTCCATGAGAGCCCTCCGAACTGGACGGAAGGATGCTAGCCGAACCTCTCCGCAACGCGAAAGAGCTGCAACGGGAATTTACCAGTGCACGGCTTTGCACCCTCCCTTTCCGCGGCGGAATTCTCCATAGTGCGGCGGATTGCGTTCGAGGGAGATGCGCGTGGACGAGAACCCCATCCTGGTCGAGAAGCGCGACGGCTATCGCATCATCACGCTGAACCGGCCGCGCCGGCTCAACGCCTTCACCATCCCGATGCATCAGGCGCTCGCCGCCGCGGTCGCAGACGCCGAGAGCGACCAAACCTGCCGCGCGTTGCTGCTGACCGGCTCGGGCCGCGCCTTCTGCTCCGGCCAGGATCTCAACGAGCGCGTGCTGCCATCCGGCGAGGTCGTGGTGCCGGGCGAAGGGCTGAAGAAGTATTTCAACCCGCTGGTGCTGAAGCTGCGCGCGCTGCCCTTCCCGGTGGTCTGCGCCGTGAACGGCATCGCGGCCGGCGCTGGCCTCAATGTCGCGCTCGCCTGCGACATTGTGCTGGCGGCGCGCTCGGCGACCTTCACCCAGGTGTTCGCCAAGATCGGTCTCATCCCCGACGCCGGCGGCACGTGGCTGCTGCCGCGGCTGGTCGGTCAGGCCAAAGCCCGAGGCCTGGCGCTGCTGGCCGAGCCGCTTTCGGCCGATCAGGCCGAGCAGTGGGGCCTGATCTGGAAGGCCCTTCCCGACGCCATGCTGATGGCGGAAGCCGAAAAGATCTGTGCGGAGTTCGCGCAAGGACCGACCGTGGCCTACGGCCTGATCAAGCGCGCGCTGGACGCCGCCGAAGACAACGATCTCGCGACCCAACTCGACCTCGAAGCGCAGTCGCAGCGCGAGGCCGGCAGCACCGAGGATTACAAAGGCGCTGTGCGGGCATTCCTGGCCAAGCAGAAGCCCGCGTTCACGGGTAAGCGCTAGAGCGGCCGCGGCGGCTCATTGCGGCACGCCGTACAGTTCGTTCAAGCGCGAGGCGAGCTCAACCGTCACGTCACCGAACCACTGGTCGTTCAAGCGTCCCTTCCCTTGGAGGGCGTCAGCCACCTCCTGACATCTTCGCTGAAATTCGGCCGAAGCGGACGAGCGCCTGATCTCGCAGGCGTCGACGACGTCGGATGGGATGGGATACGGCGAGACCTGAGTGGCGAACAAGGTGCGGCTCACCGGACTTCTGACCACCTGGAACTTGAGCTGCCCATGGAGGAAATGGGTGATCCGCAATGCGTCGGACGGGATCATCGAATTGACGACACGCACCCATTCTTGAGATGGCGCGGGCGTGCAAAGCGCATACTTGTCGACGAGGCTGCGCAACTCGTGCTCGGGCATGGCACAAATGGTCCTGATCCTGGTGTCGGCATCAGGACGCGGAATCACATAGGCTGTGCCGTCGTGTTTTAAGAAAACACGCCAATATTCGCGACGAAGCGGATTGCCGCAATCAGGCATCCACGAGGAAGCTTCCGCATAGTGATAGCCGGCGCGGCTACCGTCGCGGCGAAGGCCGCAGTCGCCGGCGGGATTTTCCTGCGCGGCGGCAGCAGTAGCCGCAAGGATCAAAGCAGCAAACGCGATACGCCACATCCCGACATTATCGCATTTGGCGACACCTAAAGTCCAAGCCCGCCCTTCTGCTCGATGAAGCCTGCGATCTCGGCGACGCCGTCGCCCGAGCGGAGATTGGTCATCACGAACGGCCGCGCGCCGCGCATCTTCTTGGCGTCGCGCTGCATCACGTCGAGCGAGGCGCCGACATAGGGCGCGAGGTCGACCTTGTTGATCACCAGCAAGTCCGAGCGCGTGATGCCGGGGCCGCCCTTCGACGGGATCTTGTCGCCGGCCGCCACATCGATGACGTAGATCGTGAGGTCGGCGAGCTCCGGCGAGAACGTCGCCGCGAGATTGTCGCCGCCGGATTCGATCAGCACCAGATCGAGCTCGGGAAACTTTTTTCGCATCTCCGACACCGCGGCGAGATTGATCGACGCATCCTCGCGGATCGCGGTGTGCGGGCAGCCGCCGGTCTCGACGCCGGCGATGCGCTCGGGCGCGAGCGCGCCGGAGCGCACCAAGTATTCGGCGTCCCACTTGGTGTAGATGTCGTTGGTGATCGCCGCGATCTCGAAGCGCTCGCGCAGGCGCTTGCACAGCGCGTCCATCAGCGCGGTCTTGCCGGAGCCGACCGGGCCGCCGACCCCGACGCGCAAGGGACCATTCAGGGACTTCGTCATGAGCGGAACAGCCTCGTGTACTGGGTTTCATGCAACAGGCTTGCCAGATCGGCGCGGAACGCGGCGCTGCCGACCTGATCGAGCGATGTGGCGAGCGCCTTCTGCGCCGTGGCCTCGACCACGGGCTCGAGTGCGGCCAGCACGCGCTGGCCGTCGCTCTGGCCGAGCGGGATGAGCCGGACGCCGGCCGAGATCAGGTTCGCGGTCACGGCATGGAGATAGGCGTGCAACGCCGCCTCCAGCGCGATGCCGTGCCCGGCCGCGGTGACGCCGACCGCGACCGGATAGGCCACTGGCCCATCCCAGGCCGCGGCCAGACGCTCCAGCGCGTCGCACGACCAGGCGGCCTTGGTCGCCGCGATGAAGGCCGCGCCCTGCGCGGTCGTCTCCAGATGGCGCTCTTTCGACGGCGCAAAGGCCGCGGCGAGCTCGGCTGTCGCGCGCAGTGCGTCGTTGCCGGTGTCGGCCAATGACCGATGGGCATGGACGAAGAACACCGCGTCGCAGAAGCCGCCGCCCTCGCCGATCACCACGGCGAGCCAGCGCCTGAGGCTGTCGGCGTCCTTGATATCGCCCGCCTCGACGGCCCATTCGATGCCGCTGGAATAGGAGAACGCGCCGACCGGATAGGATGGCGACAGCCAGGCCATCAGCCGGTACAGCGCCGAGCTTGCCACCGCGTCAGCCATGGTCGTGTCCATGGTCGTGTCCATGGTCGTGCCCGTGGCCCTGCGGCGCGGCGGGCTCCGGATCGAACGCCGCGTCGACCGCCATCACCTTGGCGCCGAGGCCTGCCACCATCTCCTCCAGCACGTGGTCACGGCGGATGCGCAGGCGCGCGCCAGCGATCTGCACATCGGTGTGGCGGTTGCCGAGATGCCAGGCGAGCCGGACGAGCTCCAGCGGGGTGCGCGCCGCGATCTCGGCGAGCGGCTCGGCCTGTCCCGTCACCAGCACGATGCCGCCGTCGTCGAGCATGATGCCGTCGCCGTCGCGCAGCGCCACCACCTCGTCGAGATCGAGCAGGAAGTCCGTGCCGCGCTGGCCCTGGAGCCGGATGCGGCGGCGGTGCCGGTCGCCGGCGTCGAGCACGACGACGTCGGCGGCCTTCGCAGGGTCCCAGAAGCCCGCGCGGCGAACGGCCCAGCCGCGCTTCACGGGTGCCGCTTCAGCGCCCATAATGACGCAACATTCAGCCGGGGGATCATGATGCCGCAGTCTAGCACGCTCAAAGGCAAATATTCAGCCGCCGGCGACGGCAATGTCTATGCGCGCGCCAACGTCGCGACCTGCAAGATCACCGCGGCCGACACCGGCGGCACCTTCGAGATCTTCGACGAGCAATGCAAACCCGGCTTCGAGTCGCGGCTGCACATGCACACCAAATCGTTCCAGGTCTGCTACGTGATCGACGGCAGCGGCGAATTCCAGCTCGGCGACGAGGTGTTTCACGCCCAGAAAGGCGCCTGCGTCAACATACCGCCGGGCGTGCCGCATAAGGTCGGCTCCAAGGCCGGCATGCGGATGCTAATGGTCTACAGCCCGCCCGGCCTCGAAGGCATGATGAAAGCCATGAAGGCGCTGTCGGCCGAGCAGCTCGCCGACGGCGCGTTCACCACTCGGATTCTGGCCGAGCACGACACCGTCGTGCTCGGCGAATCAGCCGGCAGCAAGGGCTATGGCTCGGTGCTCGGCTGACACAATTTCGGCTGAAACAACAGTTTGTTACTGCGTCTATCCTGGGGTGGGTTGACCGTCCGGCCGCACCGGGTAGGAATGCCCCCTCGAAATTTCCCAAAAAAACCGATGATTCGATCAGCCATGATCCTGCACGTCTTCCGTTCCGCTTGCACGGCAATCTGCCTGGCCCTCGCTGTGGTTTCCGCAGCGGCAGCGGCTGAGCCGATCGGCATCTGGCTGACCCAGAACGGCGACGCGCACATCCGGATCACCAAGTGCGGCGCCAATATGTGCGGTACGATTGTATGGCTGCGCAATCCGATCGATGCGATGACCGGCGAAGCGCCGATCGATCTCCGGAACCCAGATCCGACCCAGCGCGACCGCAAGATCATGGGGTTGCGCATCTTTGCGATGGCGCCGGACAGCAACGGCACCTACAGCGGCCGAATCTACAACACCGACGACGGCAACACCTACCCGGCCAAGATCACGCTGCGCCCCGACCAATATCTCGAGATCCAGGGCTGCTCCGGCGCGGTTTGCGGCAAGGAGCTGTGGAGCAAGGTCGAGAAGTAGCCGGCCACCGGCCGCGGCATTTCACACCAAGTTTGTGTCGGATCGTCGGAAACTCCTTTTTGCGGATGTAACAATCGGCGGTTATTGTCCTTGTCCATAACAACTTGGACAAGGGGCGCGACGTCTATGGTTGATTACACCGGTACAAGCGGCGACGACGACTACAGCGGCACGACTGGCGACGACCGCATCTTCGGCTTGGGCGGCGACGACAACCTCTGGGGCAATGACGGCCACGACATCATCCGTGCCGGCGGCGGCAGGGACATCGTCTCCGACAGCGCAGGCGCCGACCTCCTCGACGGCGGCAACGGCCTCGACACGCTCGTCATTTCTTATCTTTCGTTCTTCGACACGCAGCCGCCGATCACCTTCACGTTCGATCCTGATGCTGGACCAGTCACCACCCGCTTCGGCGGCACTGCGATCAACTTCGAGCAGATCAACTTCACCGGCGGCAGCAGCGACGACGACATCACCGGCGGCGCCCACGACGACTTGCTGCGCGGCTGGTTTGGCAATGACGTGCTGCACGGCGGCGCAGGCGACGACTTCCTGATCGGCGACAGCGGCGACGACCAGGAGTTCGGCGGCGATGGCGACGATCTGGTCACCGGCAACGGCGGCAGCGACTATCTGGTCGGCGGCAACGGCGACGATACGCTGATCGGCGGCCGGCCGGGCGACACCGTCCAGGGCCACGACATTCTCGAGGGCGGCCGCGGCGCCGACCACTTCATGGGCGGCCTCGGCCAGACCGACATCTCGTTCATTCACGCCAGCAGCGGCGTGGACGTCGACTTCGTTCAAGGGATCGGCACGCGCGGCGAGGCAGCCGGCGACACCTATGGCGACGGTGGTGGCTTTTTCCCGCTTCACGGCCAGGTGCTGGGCAGCGATTTCGGCGACACCATCATCGGCTACAACGAGCAGTTTGGCCGGGGCGGCAACGACACCCTGATCGCGGGCACAACGACCCGGCTGATGACCGGCGGAGACGGCCGCGACACCTTCGGCTTCCGCTTCGATTATCACGTCATCAACGACGGGGTGACGATCGCCGACTTCGATCAGAGCCTTCACGAGAAGATCGATCTGTCCGCGATCGATACCAAGCCTCAGGCTGCAGGGGACCAGAAATTCCACTTCCTCGGCACCGACGACTTCATCAACGACAAGCCGGGCCAGGTCCGCTATCAGGTCATTGGCGAGCAGACCTTCATTACGATGACGCTCGACGGCCGCTCGGGCGCCGACGCCACGATCGTCCTCGACGGCGTCTACACACTGACGGCACACGACTTCATTTTGTAGGGAAAGCTGCGCGTCAGAACAGGAAATAGCGCTGCGCCATCGGCAGGGCCTCTGCCGGGGCGCACGTGAGCAGTTCGCCGTCGGCCGCGCTCGGCCGCCGCCTCCGTCACGTCCGCCCCGTGCTGCCTGCCGCCTGCGCCAACCGAACTCGCGGCGGCGGATGGTCTGCGCGCCGACGTGAAGGTGCACGTGTCGGCAGCGGGCCAGTGGCGAGCGCGGCCATCGCGCGCAACTCGGGTTCCGCATCGCTGGACGAGCATCTGCTCGACGCGGCCCGGCAGTACCGCTCGCCTGGAGGCTGGAGTAGCTTCCCGGCTCGTTCACACCGGAGACCCCGCATGATCGAAGGAAGCTGCCTGTGCGGCGCTGTGCGCTGGCAATTCGATGGCACGCCCGAGGGTGCCACGGCCTGCAACTGCACGGCCTGCCGCCGCTACGGCGTGCTCTGGGCCTACGACTACGAGGGCGAAGGCATCCGCGTGTCGGGGCCGACGACGCCGTTCATGCGCGGCAAGTCCCTGTCGTTCAACTTCTGCCCGTCGTGCGGCTGCGTCGCCTACTGGCGCGGCCAGCGCACCGACGAACAGGGCCGCCGGCGCATCGCGGTGAACCTGCGGCTCGCCGAGCACCCCGGTGCAGTGGCGGCGATCCCGATCGATCACTTCGACGGGCTCAACACGTTCGACGACTTGCCGCGCGACGGGAAGTGCGTGGCGGACTACTGGTTCTGAGATCGAGCGATGCGTGCGTATCGACAGGCTCAACGCGAACGGCGAGTGGGCGAGGTCGCGTCTGCATTCTCGATGCCGTCTACACGCTGACCGCGCACGACTGCATCTTGTCAGGGCTGCTGCGCGTCAGAACAGGAAATAGCGCTGCGCCATCGGCAGAACCTCTGCCGGGGCGCAGGTCAGCAGCTCGCCGTCGGCCGTCACCTCGTAGGTCTCCGGATCGACCTTGATGTCGGGCGTCGCGCCGTTGTGCACCATGCTCTTCTTGGTGATGTCGCGGGTGTGCTCGACCGCGACGAGCTTTTTCTCGACGCCGAGCTTGTCGCCGAGCTTCGCGCGCACCGCGGCCTTGGACACGAACACCAGCGATGACGCGGTGAGCGCCTTGCCGAAGGCGCCGAACATCGGGCGGTAATGCACCGGCTGCGGCGTCGGGATCGAGGCGTTCGGATCGCCCATTTGCGCCGCGACGATCGAGCCGCCCTTGATGATGCAGTCGGGCTTCACGCCGAAGAACGCCGGCGACCACAGCACCAGGTCGGCGAGCTTGCCTTTCTCGATCGAGCCGATGTGCTTCGACACGCCATGCGCGATGGCGGGATTGATGGTGTATTTGGCGATGTAGCGCTTGACCCGGACATTGTCGTTGTCGCCCTTCTCGCCCTTCAGCGGGCCGCGCTGCTTCTTCATCTTGTCGGCGGTCTGCCAGGTGCGGATGATGACCTCGCCGAGGCGGCCCATCGCCTGCGAGTCCGACGACATCATCGACAGCGCGCCGATGTCGTGAAGGATGTCCTCCGCCGCGATGGTCTCCTTGCGGATGCGACTCTCGGCAAACGCCAGGTCTTCCGCAATCGATGGATCGAGATGGTGGCACACCATCAGCATGTCGAGATGCTCGTCGATGGTGTTGCGGGTGAAGGGCCGTGTCGGATTGGTCGACGACGGCAGCACGTTCTTGAGCCCCGCGACCTTGATGATGTCGGGCGCATGGCCGCCGCCCGCACCCTCGGTGTGGAACGCGTGAATGGTGCGGCCCTTGAAGGCCTTGATGGTGTCCTCGACGAAGCCCGATTCATTTAGCGTGTCGGTGTGGATCATCACCTGCACGTCGTAGTCCTCGGCGACCGAGAGACAGCAGTCGATCGCAGCGGGCGTCGTGCCCCAGTCTTCGTGCAGCTTGAGCGCGCAGGCGCCGGCCTTGACCATCTCTTCCAGCGCGCCGGGCAGCGACGCATTGCCCTTGCCGGCGAAGCCGAGATTGACCGGGAACGCGTCGGCGGCCTGGATCATGCGCGCGAGATGCCACGGCCCCGGCGTACAGGTGGTCGCGAACGTACCATGCGCCGGCCCGGTGCCGCCGCCGAGCAGCGACGTGACGCCGGACATCAGCGCGTCGTCGACCTGCTGCGGACAGATGAAATGGATGTGCGTGTCGAAGCCGCCCGCGGTAAGGATCTTGCCTTCGCCCGCGATCACCTCGGTGCCGGGCCCGATGATGATCGTGACGCCGGGCTGGATGTCGGGATTGCCGGCCTTGCCGATCGAATGAATGTTGCCGTCCTTCAAACCAACATCGGCTTTGACGATGCCCCAGTGATCGACGATCAGCGCATTGGTGATGACGGTGTCGACCGCGCCGGCCTTGTTGGTGATCTGCGACTGGCCCATGCCGTCGCGGATCACCTTGCCGCCGCCGAACTTCACCTCCTCGCCGTAGGTGGTGAAATCCTTCTCGACCTCTATAAACAAATCTGTGTCAGCAAGCCTGACCTTGTCGCCCGTGGTGGGGCCGAACATGTCGACATAGGCGCGGCGCTCGATCTTGAAAGACATGATGTTTTTGCCCTCGTCCCCAGTCTTATGCACCGGCCCTGTGCGCAACGCGGTTTTCGTTGCCTCAAAACCGGCAAGGCGTATCCTCAACGACAGATCACTCGCGAATGGCTCTGCCAGACACGAGGATCGCCAAGACCAGACGGTCCCTGGTGCTGATCCTGCTACCAGCGACGCGCCAAGGCGCCGGGCTGATCCTGGTTTCCCAGCAGCGGGTAGCAGCGCTGTGAACATGACGGGTGGGCGCAAGCCCGCCCGTCATTGTTTTTGGCGCGATGGTCAAACCGCGCCGCATCACAGCTTGCCCATCACATCCTGGCGGAATCCATAGATCGTCCGCTTGCCGGCGAGCGCCACCAGCGTCACGTCGCGCGACTGGCCCGGCTCGAACCGCACCGCGGTGCCGGCCGGGATGTTGAGCCGCATGCCGCGCGCCTTCTTGCGGTCGAACTTCAGCGCCGGATTGGTTTCGAAGAAATGGTAGTGCGAGCCGACCTGAATCGGCCGGTCGCCGCTGTTGGCGACCGTCAGCGTCACGGTCTTGCGGCCTTTGTTCAGCTCGATGTCGCCGTCCTTGATGAACATTTCACCGGGGATCATGGCCTTGGCCTCATCGAATGGGTTCGTGCACGGTCACGAGCTTGGTGCCGTCGGGAAACGTCGCCTCGACCTGGATGTCGTGGATCATCTCGGGGATGCCCTCCATGCACTGGTCGCGGCGAAGAACGCCTGCGCCCGCCGCCATCAGCTCGGCGACGGTGCGGCCGTCGCGGGCGCCTTCGAGAATGAAGTCGGTGATCAGCGCCACGGCTTCCGGATGATTGAGCTTCACGCCGCGATCGAGCCGCTTGCGCGCCACGATGGCAGCCATGGCGATCAGCAGCTTGTCTTTCTCACGCGGCGTCAGATTCATCGCTCAGTCCCCGGAACGCACGTCAGTTGAGCCACAGCCGCGGCAGCGCGCCACCCAACGCAGCGGCCACGGCGGCGAGATCGCGGCGCAGGCTTGCGCCATCCTTGGCGCAGAGCCGGGCCACCGCAAGGCCGTTCCACGCCGACACGCCGACCTCGCCACAGAAAGTTTGCCCGCGAACGCGCTCGACCGCGGCATCATCGCCCGGCACCGCCAGCACGGTGGCGATGGCGACACCGCCACCAGCCACCGCGGCCTCATCGAGCCGCTTGGCGATCGCGCCGTCGAGCCGCACAGTCTCGGCAAAGACCAGCCGCCCGCCGCGCCGCACCCGCCAGCAGTCGGTGAACGCGCCCTCCTCCATCCGCTCGCCCATGGCGGTGCGGCCGAACACCACGGCCTCGGCCATCAGCAGCGTCGCTCTGTCGTCGAGCTCGACGTCGATCTTTCGCGACAATCTGGCGCGGTCGAACAGGATGGTCTCCTGCGGCAGCCAGCAGAGCCGCGCATGGGCCGCGGCGGTGAGCTTTACGGTGATCTCGGCGTCCGGCTCGATCGCGCGATAGACCTTCTCGGCCGCGGCCGTGGTCACGGTCAGCGAGGCGCCCTCGCCCGCGGTCATATCGAGATCATGCCTGTCGCCGCCGGCAATCCCGCCCGCGGTGTTGACGATCATCGCCTCCAGCGCATCGCCTGAGACATTGGGAAAGCGCACGCGCAGCGGGCCGTCCTCGTAGACATCGCGCCGCCGTGTCACGCCGCCGTGGGCCGCAACCGACAGCGCGATCCGGCCGGCGGCACGGTTGGCCGCGAACACCTCGCGCGTGCCGCTCAAAGCCGCTGCCTGCCCCACTGTCACACCCTCAGATCGCCAGCGCCTTCTTCAGCGCCGCCTCGTCCATCGCGGCGCGCCAGGTGCTGTAGACCACCGCGCCGCGATCCATCACCTCGAAACGGTCGCCCAGCTCGCTGGCGAAGTCCAGATACTGCTCGACCAGCACGATGGCGATCTTGCCGAGCGAGCGCAGATAAGTGATGGCGCGGCCGATGTCCTTGATGATCGACGGCTGGATGCCCTCGGTCGGCTCGTCGAGGAGGAGCAACCGCGGCCGCATCACCAGCGCGCGGCCGATCGCAAGCTGCTGCTGCTGGCCGCCGGAGAGATCGCCGCCGCGCCGGTGCAGCATGTCCTTCAGCACCGGGAACAGGCTGAACACGTCGTCCGGAATGTCGCGGTCGGAGCGCCTGAGCGGCGCAAAGCCGGTCTTGAGGTTCTCCTCGACGGTGAGCAGCGGAAAGATCTCGCGGCCCTGGGGCACATAGGCGATGCCGCGCCGCGCCCGCTCATAGGGCTTGAGCTTGGTGATGTCCTCGCCTTCCCAGACGATGGCGCCGCCGCTCACCGGGTGCTGGCCGGCCAGCGCATCGAGGAGACTCGTCTTGCCGACGCCGTTACGCCCCAGCACGCAGGTCACCTCGCCGGGCTGGGCGTGCATCGACACGTTGCGCAGCGCCTGCGCCGCGCCGTAGTGCAGATCGATGGATTTGACCTCAAGCATCGTTACCGCCCGAGATAGACTTCAATGACGCGCTCGTTCGACGACACCTGATCGATGGTGCCCTCGGCGATCGCGGTGCCTTCGTGCAGGCAGGTGACCTTGACGCCGAGCTCGCGCACGAAGGTCATGTCGTGCTCGACCACGATCACGGTCTTGTCGCGATTGATCTCCTTGAGGAGCTCCGCGGTCTGCCGCGTCTCGTGGTCGGTCATGCCGGCGACCGGCTCGTCGACCAGAAGGAGCTTGGGTTCCTGCGCCAGCAGCATGCCGATCTCGAGCCATTGCTTCTGGCCGTGCGCAAGACTTCCGGCGGGACGATGGCGCTCGGCCTTGAGGCGGATGATGTCCAGCGTCCGGTTGATCCGCGTCATCTCGTCGGCGGTCTCGCGCCAGCGCATGGTGGCGCGGGGACGGCGGTCGTTCTTCAGCGCCAGGAGCAAGTTGTCCTCGACGGTGTGCATCTCGAACACCGTCGGCTTCTGGAACTTGCGGCCGATGCCGAGCGTCGCGATCTGGGTCTCGTCGAGCGTCGAGAGGTCGTGAGCGCCGCCTTCGAAATAGACATCGCCGTCATCGGGCTTCGTCTTGCCGGTGACCACATCCATCATGGTGGTCTTGCCGGCGCCGTTCGGGCCGATGATGGCGCGCATCTCGCCGGGCTCGACCGCAAGCGACAGGTTTCTCAGTGCGCGGAAGCCGTCGAACGACACGTTGACGCCGTTGAGGTAGAGCAACGATGTGGTTTTCGGCTCCATCGGCTACTCCGCGGCTCGGGGCGCAGGCTCGGCGGCCGGCGGAGGCTCATCAGCCTTCGCCGCCATCGCAGCCTTGCGGCGCGCCAGAAGCCACTGCCAGGTGCCGACGATGCCGCGCGGCAACAGAAGCGTGACTGCGATGAACAGCCCCCCCAGCATGAACAGCCAGTACGGCGCGAGCGCGCCGGACGTGAAGGTGGTCTTGGCGTAGTTGACCAGCACGGCGCCCAGCACCGCGCCGGTGAGCGTGCCGCGACCGCCGACCGCGACCCAGATCACGGCCTCGATCGAATTGCCCGGCGAGAACTCGCTCGGATTGATGATGCCGACCTGCGGCACATAGAGCGCGCCGGCGACGCCGGCCATGCAGGCCGACAGCGTGAACACGAACACCTTGTAGGACTCGGCCCGGTAGCCGAGGAAGCGCGTGCGCGCCTCGGCGTCGCGGATCGCGACCAGCACCTTGCCGAATTTCGAGGTCACCAGCGCCCGGCAAATGAGGAAGCAGATACCGAGCGCGATGCACGAGATCGCGAACAGCGCGGCGCGGGTGCCTTGCGCCTGGACGTTGAAGCCCAGGATGTCCTTGAAGTCCGTCAGGCCGTTGTTGCCGCCGAAGCCGAAATCGTTGCGGAAGAAGCCGAGCAGCAACGCAAAGGTCAGCGCCTGGGTGATGATCGAGAGATAGACGCCGGTGACGCGGCTGCGGAACGCGAACCAGCCGAACACGAAGGCCAGCACGCCGGGCACGGCGACGATCATCAGCAACGCATAGGGAAAGTGCTGGAAGCCGTACCAGAAGACCGGAAGCTCCTTCCAGTTCAGGAACACCATGAAGTCCGGCAGGATCGGATTGGCGTAGACGCCGCGGGTGCCGATCTGCCGCATCAGGTACATGCCCATGGCGTAGCCGCCGAGCGCGAAGAACGCGCCGTGGCCGAGCGACAGGATGCCGACATAACCCCAGATCAGATCGATCGACAGCGCCAGAAGACCGTAGCAGACATATTTGCCGAACAGCGCCACGAGATAAGTCGGCACGTGCAGCGCCGACTCCGGCGGGAACGCCAGATTGAGCACCGGCACCGCCACGGTGACGACGGCCAGGATCACAAGGAATATCCAGGCGCCGCGGTCGAGAATGCGATGGCTGATCATCGTCACGCCTCGACCGCGCGGCCCTTGAGCGCGAACAGTCCGCGCGGCCGCTTCTGGATGAACAGGATGATGATCACGAGAATGGCGATCTTGGCCAGCACCGCACCGGCATAGGGCTCAAGGAACTTGTTGGCGATGCCGAGGCTGAAGGCGCCGACCAGCGTGCCCCAGAGATTGCCGACGCCGCCGAACACCACGACCATGAAGCTGTCGATGATGTAGCCCTGGCCGAGATTCGGGCTGACGTTGTCGATCTGCGACAGCGCCACGCCGGCGATGCCGGCGATGCCCGAGCCGAGCCCGAAGGTCAGCGCATCGACGCGGGCGGTGCGAATGCCCATCGAGGCCGCCATGGTGCGGTTCTGCGTCACCGCGCGCATCTCCAGGCCGAGCCGCGTGAACCGCAGCAGGCCCAGGAGGCCCACGAACACCGCCATGGTGAAGCAGATGATCCAGAGCCGGCCGTAGGTGATGTTGAGCTGGCCGATTTCGAAGGCGCCGCTCATCCAGGATGGCGCCGACACCTCGCGGTTGGTCGGGCCGAACGTCGTACGGACCGCCTGCTGAAGAATGAGCGACAGGCCCCAGGTGGCGAGCAGCGTCTCCAGCGGCCGGCCGTAGAGGAAGCGGATGATCCCCTGCTCGATCAGGATTCCGATGAATCCCGCGACCAGGAAGGCCAGCGGCACTGCGATCAGGAGCGAATAATCGAGCGATATGTCGAACGGGAGCGGAAGCTGTATCGCGCCCAGGCCCGGGAAGCCGAGCGTGAAATATTTGGTCCTGATGGTTTCCTGCACCACGAAGGTGACGTAGGCGCCGATCATCACCATCTCGCCATGCGCCATGTTGATGACGCCCATCACGCCGAACGTGATGGCAAGCCCGATGGCGGCGAGCAGCAGCACCGAGCCGAGCGACAGGCCGTACCAGGCGTTCTGCAGCGTGTTCCAGACCGCGAGCTGGCTCTGCATCGAAGCGATCGCATCGCGCGCGGCGCGGGACACCGAGGCCGGCGTGCCGGCCGGCAGCCCCGACAGCAGGCTCACCGCCTCCTGGTCGCCGCGGCTTTTGATGACACCCACCGCGCCGAGCTTGTCGGCTTCGGAGGCATCCTCGGAGTTGAGGATCACGGCGGCGCGCGCTTCGGTCAGCGCGCGCTTCACACGGGGATCGGTTTCCTTTTCCAGCGCCGCATCGAGCGCCGGCAGCACGCTGGTCTCGCGCGACTTGAACACCGCCTGCGCGGACTCGAGGCGCTTGTTCGGGTCGGGCGCCATCAAGGTGAGACCGCCGAGCGCCGCGTCGATGGTGCGACGCAGCCGGTTGTTGATGTCGACGCCGGCGAGATCGGCCGGCTCGTCGGCCACCGCCTGGCCGGTCTCGGCCGAGAACAGCTTCCCGGCGGCGTCCTTGTAGTACACCGCCTTCTGCTCGGCGCTGAAATAGAGGCGCTCGTCGCGCAAGGCTTCGATGATCGTTGTCGCGCGCTTGTCGCCGCTCGCCGCCGCCTCGGTCACCGCCGTGTCGGTCGCGTCAAAGTCGTTTTCGAGAAATTTGTCGAGCGTGCCGCCAAAGCCTTCGCGCGCCGGCTTGTCGGCAGCGTCCGAAGGAGCAGCCGGCTCTGCCTGGGCGGGCGCCGCGGAATCCGCCGCGGGCTGTGCCGGAGCGTTCTGAACGGGCACGGCCAGCAACACGGCGAAGGCAAAAAGCAAAGCGATGAAGCGGGCTGACACGAAGCGCATACGCGAAGGTCCCCGACAGGATTGTTGGGGAGGCGGCGGCGATGAACCGCCGCCTCCCTTGATCGTTACGTTAGACCGATTTGCGCGCGAGCGTCACGCCCCGCCGCACTTGTTGGTCTTGACGTTGTAGTTGCCGCACTTCTTGCCGACCCAGTCGCCGATCAGGTCCTTGGAGCCGTCGAGCTCCTTCGACCAGGCGTCGCCGGGGACGAGGCCCGGGGTCTTCCACACGGTCTTGAACTGGCCGTCGGCGCGCACCTCGCCGATGAACACCGGCTTGGTGATGTGGTGGTTCGGCAGCATCTTCGACACGCCGCCGGTCAGGTTCGGCGCCTCGATGCCGGGCAGCGCGTCGATCACCTTGTCGGCGTCGGTCGACTTCACCTTCTCGACCGCCTTGACCCACATGTTGAAGCCGATGACGTGGGCTTCCATCGGGTCGTTGGTCACGCGCTTCGGGTTCTTGGTGAAGGCCTGCCACTTCTTGATGAAGTCGTCGTTGGCCTTGTTCTTGATCGACTCGAAGTAGTTCCAGGCGGCGAGATGGCCGACCAGCGGCTTGGTGTCGATGCCGGCGAGCTCTTCCTCGCCGACCGAGAACGCCACCACCGGGATGTCCTTGGCCTTGATGCCCTGGTTGCCGAGCTCCTTGTAGAACGGCACGTTGGCGTCGCCGTTGATGGTCGACACCACCGCGGTCTTCTTGCCCGCCGAGCCGAACTTCTTGATGTCGGCCACGATGGTCTGCCAGTCGGAGTGACCGAACGGCGTGTAGTTGATCATGATGTCGTCCTGCGCGACGCCCTTCGACTTCAGGTACGCCTCGAGGATCTTGTTGGTGGTGCGCGGATAGACGTAGTCGGTGCCGGCGAGCACCCAGCGCTTCACCTTCTCTTCCTTCATCAGGTAGTCGACCGCCGGGATCGCCTGCTGGTTCGGGGCGGCGCCGGTGTAGAACACGTTGCGCTCGCTCTCCTCGCCTTCGTACTGCACCGGATAGAACAGGATCGAGTTCAGCTCCTTGAACACCGGCAGCACGGACTTGCGCGACACCGAGGTCCAGCAGCCGAACACCACCGCGACCTTGTCCTTGGTGATCAGCTCGCGCGCCTTCTCGGCGAACAGCGGCCAGTTCGAGGCCGGGTCGACGACGACGGCTTCGAGCTTCTTGCCGTTCACGCCGCCCTTCTTGTTCTGCTCGTCGATCAGGAACAGGACGGTGTCTTTCAGCGTGGTCTCGCTGATCGCCATGGTGCCGGACAGCGAATGCAGGATGCCGACCTTGATGGTGTCATCGGCGGCCTTGGCGGACGGCATGGCTGCCGTGAGACCGAGCATGAGCCCGCTGGCCAAAAGCCATCGGCGGGCAATCGGTCGCTCGGCGACCGAACGGAACGAGTGAATCATCGGGTGTCCCTCTGCGTTGACGCGCGTGCAAATCCCCCAGCGGGGCCTACGCAGACGGCGTTCGTCGCAAGCCACGTGCCAAAATGAGGAACGAGCTAAAGCCCTCGACAGGAATGAGATTTGGGGGCGAATGACATCTGAATGAAATTTGGGCAGAGGTAATTGATCATAAAATAGGCAAATGCCCTGATCGCTGGCACAGTTCGTAAAGCTTTCGTGACGCCCGCGCCCCAGCGTCGAGCCGATGACGGCCTGCCGCTATGCTCCTATATGCGAGCCTGCCTCTCACAGCCGGGACAATCCATGCGAATTCGCCGCTCGTTGCTCGCCTTCGCCGCCCTGTTGGCGGGCGTCGTCACGGCACCAAGCCTTCTGGTGCCAGATCTCTGGGCGCAGGAGCGACCGGCCAGGAACGAGCGCCCGGCACAGCATTCCGACGACGGGCAACCTAGCGCTCCGAGTGGCCCAAGTGGCCCAAGCGGCCCAAGTGGCCCAGGCGTGCTGCGGCTGCTGCCGCCCGATGCGGTCAGCGACAAGGAGATCACCGTCGGCGGCCGCACCATCGCCTACACGGCGACCGCCGGCACGCTGCCGCTGTTCGACCAGAGCGGCGAGCGCTCAGCCTTGGTCTATTACACCGCCTACATCGCCAAGGGGCCCGACGCCGGGCGCAGGCCCCTCACCTTCGCATTCAACGGCGGACCGGGCGCCGCCTCGGCCTATCTCAATCTCGGCGTGGTCGGTCCGCGCATCGTCGAGTTCGGCGCGAACGGCCGCGACGGCTCTCAAGCGCGCCTCGTCGACAACCCGGACACTTGGCTCGCCTTCACCGACCTGGTGATGATCGATCCGATCGGCACCGGCTGGAGCCGCACCGCCAAGGCCGACGCCGCGAGCAACTTCTGGAGCGTGCGCTCCGATGCGAGCGTGATCGCCAAGGTGGTCGCGCTCTATGTCAACAGAAACAGCCGCAGCGCGTCGCCCAAGTTCCTGCTCGGCGAAAGCTATGGCGGCTTCCGCGCCGCCAAGGTCGCGAGTGCCCTGCAGCACGAGCAGGGCATCGTGACGAGCGGCATCGTCATGCTGTCGCCGCTGCTCGAGACCTCGTTCCAGTGGAGCGGTTCGCAAACCGCGCTCGGCGCGGCGTTGCATTTCCCCTCGCTGGTCGCAGCCGAGCTCGACCGCACCAAGACCTTCACGCCGGAGAAGCTCGCCGAAGCCGAGCGCTTTGCCCTGACCGACTATCTGTCCGGCCTCGCCGGAGCGCGACCCACGGGCGACAAGGCCCAGGCGCTTTACGGCCGCATCGCCGAGTTCACCGGGCTCAATGCCGATGTCGTCGCAAAATCGCGCGGCTGGGTGCGCAACGCCTACCTCAATCATCTTCGCGATCACGGCCTGACCGCGAGCAGCTATGACGCGACCTTCACGGTTCCCGACGCCTACCCCGAGAGCGACCGCCGCCGCGGCAGCGATCCGGTGCTCGACGGCTTCACCCGCGCGCTGTCCGGCGCCTATGTGGCCTATGCCCGCGACGAACTCGGCTTCAAGACCGACATGACCTACAACCTTCTGGCCGGCGATGTGGCCTCGAAATGGGAATGGGGCGACCGCCGCGAGCAGCCCGGCGTCAGCGACGACATCCGTGAGCTGCTGGCCCAGACGCCATCTTTCAAGCTGCTGGTTGCGCACGGCCGCACCGATCTGGTGACGCCTTACGGCGTCAGCCGTTACGTGCTCGATCATCTGCCGGAGATCGGCGGCCCGAACCGCGTGCAGCTCAAGCTCTATCGCGGCGGCCACATGTTCTATTTCAACGCGGACTCGCGCCGCGCCTTCGGCCAGGAGGCCAAGAGCTTCTACCAAGCCGAGCCTTGATGATTGGCGCTCAGCCGAGGCTGTCGATCGCGCGCCCGAGGTCGTCCTTGGAGAACGGCTTCTGCAGCACCGGCCGGTCGCGATAGGGCTCCGACACGCCGTCGCGGCCATAGCCGGTCGCGAATATGAACGGGATATTTTTGGCGATCAGCGCGTCCGCGACGGGATCGACGCTTTCGCCATAAAGCCGCACATCGAGGACGGCGAGGTTGAAGCTTTCGCTCTCGACCGCGGCCAGCGCGGCCGAAACCCTCGGCGCAATGGTCACGACCTCGTGGCCAAGCTCGGTGAGCATGCCTTCGATCAGAATGCCAAGCAGCAGCTCGTCCTCGACCACGAGAACGCGCTTGGCTGCGACCGTCGACGTTGCGCCCATCCGGCCCCGTCGCCCCCCCTTACGCTCGACCGGAGCCACGCTAGCAGATTTGGCAGGCCTGCGCTTCGTCCGGATTGCCGAAAAGCATCAACAAGTCGGCAACATTTCCGAAAAGTAAGCGCCGCCGCGAAATCACTGCAGAGTCCGGCTGTTCCCTCGGTGGGAACGAGCTGCGGCGGCTTCCCGCAAGCGCCCATTTTGCGGTATGGCCTGACCCATGGCTGACAACAACGACGAACGACCGAACCGCCACACTGTGGCCGATCACAAGCTCGGTTCCGATCTGGCACACACCCATGACGGCGACGCCGATCATGATCACGACGATTTCGACGACGGCCCGATCGAAGACAATCCGCTGTGGATCGCCGACAACGTCACGCTGACCAGCGTCGGCATCGACATCGGCTCGGCGGGCACGCAGGTGATCTTCTCCAAGGTGCATCTGCGGCGGCTAAGCGAGGAGCTCACCAGCCGTTATTACGTTGTCTCACGCGAAACGTTGTTCCGCTCGCCGGTGGCGCTCACGCCCTATCAGAGCGAAGAACGCATCGACGACGACAAGCTCCGCTCGATCATCGGCGACGCCTACAGGGCCGCCGAGATCGAAGCAAAGGACATCGACACCGGCGTCGTCATCCTCACCGGCGAGGCGCTGCGGCGCGACAACGCCCAGGCGATCGCCGGGCTCTTGGCGCAACAGGGCGGCGACTTCGTCTGCGCCACCGCCGGCCATCACATGGAGGCAATGCTCGCGGGCTACGGCTCGGGCGCAGCGCGCGTGTCGTCCGACCAGGGCAAGCGCATCCTCAACATCGACATCGGCGGCGGCACCACCAAGCTCGCGCTGGTCGAGAACGGCCGCGTGATCGCGACCGCGGCTATTCACGTCGGCGGCAGGCTTCAGGTCACCGAGCAGGGCCAGATCGTCCGGCTCGATCCGGCCGGCCAGCATCACGCGGCGCAAGCGGGCTTCCATTGGCACAAGGGCGACCAGGCCAAGCCCGCCGAGCTCGACAAGGTCGCCGAATACATGGCCGACGCGCTGTCGGCTGCGATCCGCCAGCGGCCGCTGCCGCCGCCGCTCCGAGCGCTCTACCTCACCGACCCGATCGAGGATCTCGGCCGCATCGACGGCATCATGTTCTCCGGCGGCGTCGCCGAATATGTCTACGGCCGCGAGGAGCGCGACTTCGGCGATATGGGCCGCCGCCTCGGCCACGCCATGCGAAAGCGCGCCGACAGCGGCGCGCTGCCCTGGCCGCTCCTGCCGGCAGGCGAATGCATCCGCGCGACGGCATTGGGCGCCTCCGAATACAGCGTGCAGCTCTCGGGCAACACCAGCACCATCACCGATCCCGGCGCGCTTTTGCCGCGACGGAACCTGCAGGTGCTGCAGCCGCCCTACGTGACAGACGAAGCGGTTGACGCCGACCAGCTCGCCAAGGCGATCCAGGGGCATTTCACCAACTTCGATCTCACCGAAGGTCAGGCCGACGTCGCGCTCGCGCTGCGCTGGCGCGGCGCGCCGTCGCACGAGCGCATCTTCGCCTTCGCGCAGGGTATCGTGCGCGGCCTGCCCAATACGATTGCCGAGAAGAAGCCGCTTTACATCATGCTCGATGGCGACGTCGCGCAAACGCTCGGCGCGGTGCTGCGCGAGGAGCTCGACGTCAAAAGCGAGATCCTCTGCATCGACGGCGTGGTGCTGTGGGACTTCGACTACATCGACCTCGGCCGTATCCGCTTGCCGTCGATGACCGTGCCGGTCACCATCAAGTCGCTGGTGTTCAGCGAGGACCCGCGGCTGCCGCAGGGCCAGGCGCATCTGCAGCAGCAGCACCACCATGGCCATGGTCATCATCACCATCACGGTCACGGCCACGATCATCATCACGATCATGAGCACGGGCATGATCACGACCACGGTCATCATCACCACCGCTGACAGCGTCCTGCATGGCCAGCAGCGACGTTGACGTCGCGATCATCGGCGGCGGCGCCGCAGGCGTTGCCGCGGCGCGCGCGCTTCACGACGCGGGTTTGCGCTGCCTGATCGTCGAGGCGCGGCCGCGGCTCGGCGGCCGCGCCTTCACCGTCACCGATCCGTCAGGCTTTGCGATCGATCTCGGCTGCGGTTGGCTGCATTCCGCCGATCGCAATCCGTGGAGCGACATCGCAACGTCGCAAGGTCGCACCATCGACAAGACGCCGCCACCCTGGGCGCGTTCGACGCTGACCTATGGATTCTCTGCCGAAGAGCAGCGTGATTTCCGGAAAGCTGCGCACGGATTCTACCAGCGCATGGATCAGGCGGAGCAGCATCCTGACCGACCCGCATCGGCGCTGCTCGAACCCGGCAACCGCTGGAACAACCTGATCGTCGCGGTGAACACCTTCGTCGCCGGCGCGGAGCTTCCCAATGTATCCGCATATGATCTCGCGCGATACGAAGACAGCGGCGTCGATTGGCGGGTGAAGGAAGGCTACGGCACGCTGATCTCGAGCCACGCTGCAGGCGTGCCGGTGGCGCTCGGCTCTCCGGTTCATCGCATCGACCACAGCGGTCTCCGGGTGCGGATCGAAACTGCGACGGGCGCCATCACCGCCGACCAGGCCGTGATCGCGGTGCCGACATCGATCCTGAGCGATGAAAATTTCTTCACGCCCGCGCTGCCCGAGAAAGTCGGTGCTGCGCTCGGCCTGCCGCTTGGGCTCGACGACAAGCTGTTTCTCTCGCTCGATCACGCCGAGGAATTCGAGCCGGAGAGCCGGCTGTTCGGCCGCACCGACCGCATCGGAACGGGCGCGTATCAATTTCGGCCATTCGGCCGGCCGCAGATCGAATGCTATTTCGGCGGGACGCTCGCGCACCAGCTTGAAGCCGAAGGCGAAGCCGCCTTCTTCGATTTTGCATCGAGCGAGCTGACCGGAGCGATCGGAAGCGGTTTCGCCAAAAGGATCAAGCCCATCCGCGTGCATCGCTGGGGCGCGGACCGGTTCGCGCGCGGCTCCTACTCCTATGCGCGACCCGGCAAGGCCGACGAGCGAGCCGTGCTGGCTCAATCCGTGAACGACCGGCTGTTCTTCGCCGGCGAAGCCTGCTCGCGCGCCGATTATTCAACGGCGCACGGCGCGTTCTTCACCGGCCTCGCCGCGGCCAATCAGGTGCTGGCGATCCGGCGCAGGACGACAGCGCGTTAGCCGATGGCGGCCGCCGCGCGCCGCACGCGGTCCTTGATGACGACGCCGTCCTTTTCCGGCAACGCGCGCGGCGGATCGTCGGCCACGATCGGCACGCGCGCGAACAGCGTGCCTTCGTAAGTTCCGAGCAAGCCGGCAAGCTCTTGCAGTCCGGCATCGTCCGCCACATCGAGCACGCGATCAAAGCCGCAGCTCTTGGCGACGTTCACGAGATCGACGCCGCCTTGCGTGTGGCTCGCCTGCATTCCGGTCTCGCCGTAATGGCCGTTGTCGAACACCACCACCGAAAGGTTCTTCGGCTTCTGCACCGCGATTGTGGCAAGGCTGCCCATGCCCATCAGCATCTCGCCGTCGCCGGTGACCACCGCGACGCGGATGTTGGGCTTGGCGAGCGCCAGCCCGAGCCCGATCATCGCCGCGCCGCCCATCGCGCCCCAGAGATAGAAATTGCGGTCGTCGTCGCCGGCCGCGAACGTGTCCCAGGTGCAGGAGCCGAGCCCGGGCACGACGAACAGATTGTTCGGCCGGTCGGCCAGCAGCGTCTTCATCGCGGCGCGGCGTTCGAAGATCATTTCACCCACACCTTGCGGCCGATCAGCCGCTGCGAAAGGAGAACCGCCGCGGCGCGGTCGCCGCCGAAGGCGAGCTGGATGGCGTTCTGCACCGCCGGCACCACCTGCGCCGGCTCGGTGACCTTGGCGACATCGGTCTCACAGAGCTTGAGCGCAGGCTCGACGATCGAGCCCATCGGCTCCTGCCACGGATTGAACTCCTCCCACTCGCCGCGCATCGTCACCAGCATCAGCATCGGGAAGCGGCAGGCGCGAATGAGCGACAGCATGTTGATGCAGTTGCCGACGCCGCTCGATTGCATCAGCAGCGCCGAGCGTTGCCCGCCGAGCCAGGCGCCGGCCGCGAGAGCGATGCCTTCTTCTTCAGTGGTGAGCGCAATGTCGCGGATATTGGGATCAGCCTTGCAGCGCGCGATCAGCCGCGCGTGACCGGCGTCCGGCACGTAGCAGACCTGACGAATGTCCGCGCCCTTCAGCTGCTCGAACAGCTGGTCCTGCCAGGGCTTCACTTCCAGATCGGACGGAGCGTTCACAGGCGCCTCCCTCCGTCGATTCCTAGCGGGCGACGCTCAACCGCGCCAGGGCAGATCGCGGCCGTTCTCGACGAACAGCCATGCGCCGACGCCCACGTCGGCCGGGAACGGCACAACGAGCGACGGCCCGATCCGGCGCATCGCCATACCTTCCCGTTGCAGCAGCGCCTCCGCCGCAGCGAGCGACTCCACGCGCACCGCGTAAGCGCCGAGGAACGGCAATTGCGGGATCGCAATGTCAGGCAGCATCGCCTCGAAAGCGCCCCGCGAGAACAGTTGCACCTGACCGCGGTCGAGTGCGATGGCCTGACCGTACTTCGTGGCTTTCGCCTGATGCCCGGTGAAGCGCACGAACCGCGCGGCCGCTTCCGCCGGATCGGCGCTGACCACCACGACATCGACCAGGCCCTGCGCGCCGTTCGGATGATTGAGCCAGCGCGGCTGCCACACCGTGTCTTCCGTGCGATGCGCCAGGATCTGGATGCGCCCTTCGGCCATCGCGCCGCGCTCGAGCCGCACCACCGTGAAGGCCGCGACGCCCGGACCGTTGACGGTGTCGACCGGGCGCTGGAACTGCACCAGCGGCCGCATGGCGAAGCCCGCATCGCCGAGCCTTTTGTGCGCGCCTTCGGCATCGGCCACCGAGAAGGCCACCAGATGCACGCCGGAATGCCCGGTGAGCGCCGCCTGGAATTCGAGCCCGAGCGGCGTGTCGGCGGTCTTGAACAGCACCTCCATATAGCCGCGGCGAAACATCGCGGTGATGTTGCCGGTTCCGGTCGGCGTGCCGTCCGGATTGGACTGGATCGAGACCGGCGTCGGCGCAAAGCCCGCGCGCTTCAATGCGTTGCCTGCGGCCACGGGATCGCGGACGAAATGGCCGACATGGTCGAGAAAGATCTCGTCACCAACCGGTAACTGTCGATCCGTTTCAGCTGCATCCAATTCAGTCAAAGGCGTCTCTCGCGGTTGTGTTTCCGGCCGCTCTGTAGCATACGACGCGCGCAACAGCCTCACCAAAAGCGACCAAAGGACACGGTATGAATCGTCGCGACGTCATCAAGCTCGGCCTCACCTCGATTGCGAGCGCGGCGCTTCCCATCCCTGCTTTTGCGGCCTACCCGGACCGGCCGATCCGGCTGGTCATTCCGTTCTCGGCAGGCGGCGCGACCGACGTGGTCGGCCGCATGTGGGGCGAGCGGATGAAGGCCAAGGTCGGCACGGTCGTTCCGGACAACAAAGGCGGCGGCGGCGGCGTGATCGGCGCGGCCGAAGTCGCGCGCGCGGCTCCCGACGGCCTCACCTTCCTGTTCGGCAACACCAGCACGCAGGTGCTGATCCCGGCGATCAACGAGAAGCCGCCCTACGATCCGGCCAAGGACTTCCAGGCCGTCTACATCATGGCGAACTCGCCGACCTCGATCGTCGTGCACGAGTCGGTGCCGGTGAAGACGCTCAAGGAGCTGATCGATTACGCCAAGGCCAATCCGGACAAGCTGTCCTATGGCTCGGCCGGCGCCGGCACCATGACCAACCTCTCGGGCGAGCTGTTCAAGCAGCTGATCGGCGTGAAGGGCATCACGCACATTCCGTACAAGGGCGCTGCGCCCGGCATCACCGACCTCGCCTCGGGCCACATCCCGATGATGACGCCGAATGTCGGCGGGCCGCTGCTGCAATTCCACCGAACCGGCAAGGTGCGCATCCTCGCGGTCTGCGCGAAGACGCGGCTGCAGGCCGCGCCGGACATTCCGACCGCCGAGGAAGCCGGCCTGCCCGGCATGATCGCGTCGAACTTCAACGGCCTGTTCGCGCCCGCCGGCGTGCCGAAGGACATCATCGATCTGATCGCCAACGAGACCCGCGTCGCGATGACCGACAAGGCGCTGCAGGAGCAGATGATCACGTCGGGCTTCGAGCCGGTGCTGGATTCCGGCCCGGACGCGGCGCAGAAGGAAGTGTTGAGCGAGCTCGCGCGCTGGACGCCGATCGTGAAGTCGATCGGTTTCAAGATGCAGTAAGAAGCTTGGCTCTCTCAACGGGTCATTCCGGAAACCGCGCGCAAGCGCGGTTATCCGGAATCCATAACCACCGCTGAATCAAATTTGCACCGGTTGTGGTTATGGATTCCGGGTTCGCGCCTTCGGCGCGCCCCGGAATGACCGAGGCGAGAGAATTAGGCGCTCTCGACCGCCGCCGTAGCAACACGCTCCTGCGCGAGCTTCATCAGCGCGTTGCGGTCGACCTTGTTGGTCGAGGCGAGCGGCAGCTCATCGACGAACCAGACAAAGCGCGGGTGCTGGAACGCCGGCGCGTTGGCGAGCGCGAACTTCTTGATCGCGTCCTCGGTCGGCTTGTGACCGGCTTTGGGGATGATGAAGGCCACGGGCTTGGTGCCCTTGATGTCGTCATTGACCGGAATGACGACAGCCTGGCTGACGTCGGGATTGGTCTCCAGCATCCGCTCGACATCGGCCGGATAGATGTTCTCACCGCCGGAGACGAACATATCGTCGGTGCGGCCGAGGAAATAGTGAAAGCCGTTCTCGTCGCGGCGGAACACATCCTTGGTGATGTAGAAGCCGTCCTCCGTGAACGGCGGTTTCACATCCGGCCGATCATGATAGCCGTTCATCATCGCAGGCGATTTCATCTCGAGCCCGCCTTGATCGGCGTTGCGGTTGTCGCCTTCGACCAAGCGCAATTGCACCAGCGGATGCGGATAGCCCACCGAGGATTCCGGCTGCGGCAGTCCCTTCGGATGCGGACCGAACACCACCGGACCTGCTTCCGTCGTGCCGTAGGCGTTGGTGACCTTGGCCTTCGGAAACGCCTTGTGCGTCGCCGCCATCAGGGCTTCGCTCACCGGCGCCGAGCCCATGCGGATGAACTCGACGCTGGAGAGGTCGGTGCTCGTCATGGTGTCGCGCTCGCGCAGCATCATGGCGATCATCGGCGGCACCGCGGTGAGCCAGGTCGGACGATACTGGCCGATCGCCTCGATATAGGCTTTCGCCTCGAACTTCGGCAGCAACACGATCGTGGAATGCGCCAGGCAGGCGAGGATCGACAGCGCGAGCGCATTCATATGATAGAGCGGCGCCGCGATCAGATAACGATGCCGTTCGAGATCGGGCGTGAGCCGCGTCTCCGCGACCCAGATGTGGCTCTGATGCGAGAGCACGACGCCCTTCGGCAATCCGGTCGAGCCCGACGTGTAGAGAAACATCGCGGGCTCGCGATCCTTTGGCACAACGGTCGTGAACTCGCCGGGATCGAGGAAACTGCCGAAGCTGTCGTCGCCCTCGCCGCTGAACTCCACGACCGGCATGCCGTCGGGACAGTTCACGCGGCTGGCCTTGTCGGAGAACACCATCTTGGCGCCGGCGTTCTCCAGGATCTGATGGATGGTCTTCTGCGGAAAGCGGTAGTTCACCGGCACCGCGACGAAGCCCGCGCGCATGATGCCGTAGTAGGCGGCGAGGAATTCGATGCGGTTCTCCGAGACGATGGCGATGCGGTCGCCACGCGTGAAACCGCGCTTGGTCAGCGCGCGCGCCACCGCCATGGTCATGCCGTCGAGCTCGGCGTAGCAATACTCGGTCGGCACGTCCTCGCCGCCGAGATCGATGACCGCGGTCTTGGCAGGGTCGCGATCGCGATTGATGAGGTCGCCCAGATTTACGAACTTTGACATTTACGGATCGCGAGAGCCCAGATACGCCGCCAAGGCAATCATGTCGCCCTGGTCGAGCTTGGTTACAACCGGCTTCATCAGTTCCGCAGCGCCCCCGCTGCGATTGCCCGTCTTCATATCGTTGAGCTGGCGAAAGATATAGATGGCCGGCCGCCCGGTGATGCCCGGAACCTCGTTGAGGCCCTTCAAGTCAGGTCCGTGACAGCTGTTGCAGGCCACTGTTTTACCATCGCCGCCGGCCGCGAGCGCCGCGCCTTTGGCCACGCTGCCCCTGGCGACGAAGTCGGCAAATCCCGATTTCGGATCGCGCAGCACGGCGCGTTCGGCATTGTCCGGCAGCACGATGATGCGGCTGCCGATCGGCTCGAAAACGCCGTCGGCGAGCGGAAACCGCATACCGCCCGCACCGACGTAAGTCCCCGGCACTCTGTCGGCCTCGATGACCTTGTTGTAGCCACGTGAAGGCTTCAGCGCGGCGAAATAGTCGGCTGCGGCTTTGACCTCTGCGTCCGACAGCACCTTGGCCATCGCGATCATCACGCCCGCGCGAACGCCCTTGCGCTCGCCGTTCTTGAACGCCGCCATCTGGCGGACGATGTAATTCGCATTCAGCCCGGCAAGGCTCGCGGATTCCGGATGGCCATCACCCGATGGCAGATGGCACTGCGCGCAGGCGCGGCCCGCCGGGCGCTGTCCGCCGCGCGCCACGATGTCCGGCATCGGCGGATGCTCGTTCGGAAACCAGTCGGGCGGATTGAACGGATCGTCGATCTGCGCCTGGGTGTATTTCTTCGGGCTGCCCGGCACCTGCTTCTGGATCGTAGTGTTGAGCGGCTCCGGCTGTGGCGTCACCGGATAGGCCCAATCCAGATTGTCCGCGGCGAGCGCCGCGGCCGTGCAGCACAGCAACCCCATCAGCGTGCCGACGAGGCGGGTCATCGTTGATGCCTTGATGTCCTTTTACGCCTTCGGCGGCGGAGGCGGCGCGGTGAAGTAGGTGCCGCGGCCGCTGGCGAGCAGCTTGCCCTGCGCGTCGTAGATCGCGGCTTCGGCCACCGAGAACTGCCCGCCCATCCGGATCACCTTGCCCTTGATGGTCAGGTCGCCGGGCATCGCGACGGCGTGATAGTCGACCCGCATATCGATCGTGGGCACGCCGCGGCCGGTCTTGCGCACCATCGCCCAGTCGGCGCCGAGATCGATGAGCGTCGCCAGAATGCCGCCATGGGTGTAGCGGCGCTCGACATTGACCACCCACTCCTCGCGCCAGGTGGCTTTCAGCTCGATGCCATCGTCGTGGACGGCAACGACCTTCAGCCCCAGCCATTTGTGGAACGGCGCGCGGGTGACGATCTCCTCGATCTGCTCCAGCGTCAGATCGGCGCCGGGGCTTTTCGGCTTCTCGGCAGGCTTGTCGTGCGGCTTGTCGTTCATGGCGTCACCACGACCTTGCCGAACACGGCACGGTCCTGAATGAGCCGCAGGCCTTCGGCGGCCTCTTCGAGCGGCAGCACCTTGTCGACCACCGGCTTGATCTTTTTCTGCTGGATGAGCTGCATCAGCGCCGCGAGATCGTCGTCGTAGAAGCTGTTCGAGCCTTTGACCTCGATCTCGAAGCTCCAGATGTAGCGCAGGTCTTCCTTCGGGTCGTAGCCCGCGGTCGCGCCGCAGACCAAAAGCTTGCCGCCGCGCTTGAGACAGCGCAGCGACGGCACCCAGGTGTCGCCGCCGGTGAAGTTCACCACCACATCGACGCCGCCCTCGTAGGAGCGGCGCTGCGGCTTGCCGTACTTCTCGACCGCCCACTTCGACCAATCGGTCTTGGAGTAGTCGACCACCTCATCGGAGCCGAGCTCCTTCAGGCGGCGCATCTTGTCCTCACTGGAGGCGCAAGCGATGACCTCGGCGCCGAGCAGCTTGGCCAGGATCACGCAGCCGGTGCCGACGCCGCCCGAAGCGCCAAGCACCAGAACCTTGTCGCCCTTCTTCACGGTCTTGTGGGTGATCAGCATGCGGTGCGCGGTGCCGTAGGCGACCGGCAGCGAGGCCGCATCCTCGAAGCTGACGCCTTGCGGCATCGCAACAAGCTGATCGGCCGCGACCAGGCAGTATTCCGCCATGCCGCCGTCGAGCATCTCGCCCATCAGGCCTTTCTTCTTGTTGAGCGGATTGACCAGGACGCGGTCGCCGGCCTTCCATTTCGCGACGCCCGGTCCGACCTCGGCGATCTCGCCCGCCATGTCGAGGCCCGGGATCACCGGCAGCGGCACCTTGATGCCGGGCATGCCCTTCACGGTGAAAACGTCGTGATAGTTGAACGACGAGGCCCGCACGCGGATCACCACGTGGCCTTCGATCGCCTGCGGAACCGGATAGTCAGATACGACTTGAAGCTCGTCCAGCGTGCCGTGCTTGCGCAGCACCAGCGCTTTCATCGTCTTGCTCAACACACAAATCCTTTTTCAGGGGGCCACGTCCACCACACGGTTGACGTGCGTCGCGATGCACTCGCGCTCCACACCGTAAGCGTGGATGGAGATCGCGGGTTCCCTTCCGGAATTACCGAGCCTGTGGATTTGGTCAAGTCCCGCGATCGCGAAGCAGCTATAGCCCGGAATCCGCGGCTCGGTCCGAATGAGTTCGGCCTTCGACTGCTCCGGATTGAAACGGAAGAGCTGTTCTTCCAGCGGATTGTCGTAGACGGCGTAGCCGCACCAGGTGTGGTGCGCGTGGGCCGGGCTGAACTGGCCCGGACCCCAGACGATGGCCAGGATGGTGAAACGGCCGGCCGCGTCACTGTGCAGCACGTGGCGGGCGTAGCAGCCGGTCTGCGGCAGGCGCTGCTCCGGCGTGAGCAGATCGGGCTCGCGGATCGCGCGCGCCAGCGCGGCTTTGACGCAATTGCCCATCGCGGTGAACGGCTGGCCGCAGGCATCCTGGATTTCAGCGGCGAGCGCCGCGATAGCGGGATGAGCCGGAGGCCGCCGCAGGGCGGGCTCGAGGGGGTGCCGCAGGTGATTGGCAAGCTGGGGCATGGGCATTCCAAACGGAGCTGTTTCAAAAGAATATTGCTACTGAATCGATGCGGGATAATAGTACAAAAATCTACGATCTGCAATGCGTAAAGCATGTACGTCCTAATTTTTGATCGATTTTCAGAAGAAATGACCGCTTTCAGAGCCAAATCAGCAGCCTCCTGCCCGTTCCAGCCAACGCTCCGCTGTGCCGGGGTTTTGTTTTCGGACGCCCGGCTGCGCCCGTCTCCTTGTTTTCCTCCCCTCTCCCACAGGAGAGGGAGCGGAGCGCCGTTCGGCGCTACGTCTTAGTCGGGCACCTTTTGGAGGTGCCGCGTGCCGTTTGAGCGGCACGCGCGCCTCCCGGCGCTCCACTTGTGGCGTTTCTCCTCTCGGGCCGCTCTTCCGGGAAACCGGACAGACGAAGCTTTCACTTCGCCTCGATCCAGGCGGGGCGATCCTGCCCCACCGTTCATCCGGGCCACGTCCAGCCATCTAAGGCAGCCCCGTCTCGCGACGGCGCGGGCGGTGATCCGAG
>Ga0102590_1001467_pt1 | contig 35361 bp, 32 predicted proteins | sample AraplaMF_Col_mMF_FD_76859 | JGI IMG/M metagenome (GOLD analysis project Ga0102590, IMG submission 76859) | Arabidopsis root microbial communities from the University of North Carolina, USA - plate scrape MF_Col_mMF | ecosystem: Host-associated > Plants > Roots > Endosphere | place: USA... | reverse complement strand
ACCATCGTCTCGACGCGCGTGCTGTCGGCGAAGTGGGCGGTGCTGTGGGCGGCGTTCTTCAACTTCATCGCCTTCGCGGTGTTCGGCACCAGCGTGGCCAAGATGGTCGGGGCCGGCATCGTCGATCCGCACATCATCAGCGACCGGCTGATCTTCGGGGCCCTGATGGGCGCGATCAGCTGGAATCTGATCACCTGGTGGGCCGGCATCCCCTCCTCCAGTTCGCACGCCCTGATCGGCGGCCTGGTCGGCGCCTCGGTCGCCAAGGTCGGCGGCCTGGGCGCGGTGCAATGGGCGGGGCTGGGCAAGACCGCCGCGGCGATCGTGGTCTCGCCGACCCTGGGCTTCCTCCTGGCCCTGCTGCTGGTGCTGGTCGTCTCCTGGACCTTCGTGAAGAGTTCGCCGTTCTTCGCCGACCGGGTCTTCCGCAAGGCGCAGTTCGTCTCGGCCGCCCTCTATTCGCTGGGCCACGGCGGCAACGACGCCCAGAAGACCATGGGCATCATCGCCGCCCTGCTGTTCGCCCACGGCATGAGCAGCCAGCCGGGCCACATCCCGTTCTGGGTGGTGATCTCGTGCCAGACCGCCATGGCGCTCGGCACCCTGTTCGGCGGCTGGCGGATCGTCCACACGATGGGCAGCAAGATCACCCGCCTGACGCCGATGCAGGGCTTCTGCGCGGAAACCGGCGGCGCCATTACGTTGTTCTTCTTCACGCACCTGGGCGTTCCAGTCTCGACGACTCACACGATCACGGGCGCTATTGTCGGTGTCGGCGCCTCGCGCCGGGTTTCGGCCGTCCGCTGGGGCGTGGCCAAGAGCATAGTGACCGCCTGGATCGTCACCTTGCCCGCGGCCGGCCTCGTCGCCGCGGCGTTCTACTATCTCGGATTCTGGATGACGTGAGCGACACCGCGGACGGCAAGCAGGCGGGACGAAAGTCCGGGACACGGCGTCGTCAGGTCGCCGCCCTGCCCTGGCGCGCCGACGCGGTCGCGGGCCTGCAGGTCCTGCTGGTCTCATCGCGCGAGACCCGCCGCTGGGTGATCCCCAAGGGCTGGCCGATGAAGGGCAAGACCGATCCCCAGGCCGCCGCCCAGGAAGCCTATGAGGAAGCGGGGCTGGACGGCCGCATCGCGGAAAAGGCGATCGGCGACTATCCCTATCTGAAGCGCCTCAAGAGCGGCGCGGCGCGGCCCGTCACGGTCGACGTCTACCCGATGGAAGTCACCGGCGAGCACGCCACCTGGCCGGAAAAGGGCCAGCGAACCCTGCGATGGATGTCGCCGGTCGAGGCGGCGCTGGCGGTGCAGGAGCCCGAGCTGCGCGAACTGATCGCCCGCTTCGCCCAGGTCGAGCTGCCGGCCGAGGAGCGCCCGGCGCCCGCCCCGGCCCCGACGCCGGTGCGCGTGGCCCTGACGCGCCTGCGCCGGCGGATCACCGTGCTCTGGGGCCGTCGACGCCATTCCTGATCGCGCGCCCTGAGGACAAGCTGGGGATAACTCGACAAGCCGCTTCGAGTTCACTATGTTCTCGTTACGTTCCCGAGCGAGAATCGCCATGCAGCTGTCCCTCGACCTTTCGACCTCGCCACTCGAAGCCTTGCGTGACGGGCTGCTCGAGACCTTCGGGCCGCAGCGGCCGACCAAGCGGCTCGATCCCGTGTCGCAGCTGGTCAAGTCGTCGATCAGCGGCCGGACCAAGGACGCGACCTCGTGGGCCGTCTATCATCGCCTGAAGGAGCGTTTCGCCACCTGGGAAGAACTGGCCGAGACGCCCGACGCCGAGGTCCAGGCGCTGATCAAGGACGTCACCTTTCCCGAGGAGAAGGCGCGCCACCTGCCCCATGCCCTGCGGCTGATCCAGGTGCGCAGCGGCTGGACGCTGTCGCTGGACCACCTGGCCGAGCTCGAGCTGGACAGCGCCCGCTGGTGGCTGCAGGGCCTGCCCGGCGTCGGGGTCAAGGTCGCCGCCTCGGTGCTGAACTTCAGTCCCCTGAACATGCGGGCCCTGGTGGTCGACACCCACGTCCACCGTGTCGCCGCCCGCTACGGCCTGATCCCCGCCAGCTACGACACCGCCCACGCCTATCGCGCCTTGATGGACCTGGTCCCCGACAGCTGGACCGCCGAGGACCTGTATGAGCTGCACTGGCTGATGAAGGGCCTGGGCCAGCTGCTGTGCTCGCACCACGCGCCACGCTGCGGGGCGTGTCCGCTGAAGACCGCGTGCTCGAGGGTCGGGGTGGAACGCAGCGCCGACATCCTGGCCTGGCGGCCACGCGCTTGAAGCCGGCGGGAGCGGTGAACCGCTTCCGCGCCCGCACGCTCCCTCCGGATGGCTCACGACATTCGCATCGGCACGGCCGGCTGGGGTTTTCCGCGAACGCTCGACGTCTTTCCGGCCGACGGTTCGGGCCTGGAGCGTTACGCCGCCGTGTTCAACGGCGTCGAGATCAACTCGTCCTTCTACCGTCCTCACCAGCGCAAGACCTATGAGCGCTGGGCGACCTCGACGCCGACGAGGTTCCGGTTCGCGGTGAAGGCTCCCCGCACGATCACCCACGAGCGACGACTGGTCGACTGTGGCGCGCCGATCGCGCGGTTCCTCGACGAGTGCGGCGGCCTGGGCGAGAAGCTCGGGCCGCTGCTGATCCAGTTGCCGCCGAGCCTGGGGTTCGACGCCGGGATCGCCGAACGCTTCCTCGCGGCCTGGCGCAAGGCGACGGCCGCCGCGACGGTGCTGGAACCCCGCCATCCGACCTGGTTCGCGGCCTCGGCCGAAGCCGTGTTGCGAGCCTTCGAGATCGCCCGGGTCGCCGCCGATCCCGCCGTGGTCCCCGCCGCGGCCGAGCCGGGCGGCTGGCCCGGCCTGGTCTATCGCCGCCTGCACGGCTCGCCCGCCATGTACGCGACGCCGTACGACGACGGACGGCTCGAGCCGCTGGCCGAGCGGATCGCCGGCGAGGCCGGAGCCGTCGAAAGCTGGTGCGTGTTCGACAACACCCAGTTCGGCGCGGCGACGACCGACGCGCTGAAGCTGACGGCCCTCACCGCGCCTTCGCCAGTTCGCTGAAGGTCTGCGTCCCGATGCCGTAGTGACGCCAGTCCTTGTAGTCGAAGTGCCACCATTCCTCGGGATAGATCTCGAAGCCCTGGGCGACGATGGCCTCGCGCAGCAGCGACCGCATGGCCCGCTGCTTGGTCGTGCCGCCGATGAAGTCGGCGTAGGAGCGGCCCGACATCTCGTCGTAGCGGCTGGGCATCTCGACGGGCTTGCCGGTCTTCAGGTCATAGAGCGTGAGGTCGACGGCGCAGCCGCGATTGTGCCGCGAGCCCTGGGCCGGGTCAGCCACGAACATATGGTCCTCGGGCGGGGTCGCCTCCCAGAACATCCAGGTCACGAACCAGGGCCGGTAGGCGTCGTGGATCAGGAGACCGTAGCCCTTGGCCTTCAGCGCCTGGGCGGCCCTGGCCAGGGCCAGGGCCGCGGGGCGCTGCATGTAGGCCGCGGCGCGCTCGTACAGCGGCAGGCCCATGAAGTTGTCGGAACCGGCGTAGCGGATGTCGAAGCGGATCGTCGGGTCCAGGGTCGAGAGGTCCACCAGGTCGGCGGGCCGGTGCTCCGCCGTCTCGACCGGCGGCCTGGCGGCCAGGGCCCGGGCGCGGAGGGCGGCAGGGTCGGCGCGGACCGCCGCCCGGACGCCCGCCTCGACCTCGGCCCCGAAGTCATGGCGCGGCAGGCGGGTCCCGTCCAGGCGCACGGCGACGGGCTCCAGCACCAGTTCGCCGCCACCCTCGACGCCATAGCGGCTGCGCCCCAGCGGCGTCAGCCGGGCGTCCCGGCGGCCCTGGCCGTCGACCCGCAGGACGCCGGCCCGCTCGAACACCGTCAGCGGCGCCGCCCGCTGGCCGTACTGGCCGACGGCCGCCATCTCCGCGGCGTCCAGGGGCTGGGCGAAGGTTCCAGGGCTCAGGGCAAGTCCGATCAGCAAGGGGGCGGCCAGGGCGAAGGCTCGAACCATAACCCGCACGGCCCCTAGGCTTCCACGTGCACGCGGCGGAACCGACCCTGAAGATAGACCAGCGGCTCGTGATCCGGATCGTAGCGCAGCTTGACCACCCGCCCGACATAGACCCGGTGGTCGCCGGCGTCGAAGACCTGGTGGGTCATGCATTCGAAATTGGCCATGCAGTCGGGCAGGATCGGCACGCCGGTGCCCCAGGTCTCAGTGTCGATGCCGGCGAACCGATCGCCGTCCTTCTGCACGAACTGGCGGGCCATGGCCTGCTGGTCGGCGTGCAGCACATTGACCGTGAACCGCCCGGCCGCGTCCAGGATCGGCAGGCTGCGCGACGTCAGGTCGACACAGACCAGGGCCAGGGGCGGATCCAGCGACACCGAGGTGAAGGAATTGGCCGTCAGCCCGACGCGGCGGCCGTCCTCGCAGACGGTGGTGATCACCGTCACCCCCGTCGTGAAGCATCCGAAGGCGTGGCGCAGCGCCCGGGCGTCGTGCGCGCCGCCCTCGCCCAGTTCGATCGTGACCGGCTGACTCATGGAGTCAACCTGTGAGGCAAAGCGCGATTGCGGGCAAGGGTTTGGGGCGATCCGCACCGGTCCTCCGGGACGGAGGGGATGGCTTGTGGCGAGCGCTTGCCCCCTACGGACCGCTTCGCGGTCGTCTTCCCCCGGAGGGGGAAGAGCCTCGGCTCCGCCCCCTGCGGGGGCGGACAGGCGGCGAAGCGGCCAGGTGGGGGCAAGTGTTCATCGGCACGATCTCTCGTTCTCACGCGGAAACCGCTGAGCGCATGGAAAGGGTCGCGGAGCGCCGGACATCGTCCGGAATTCTTTGATAAATACCGTTTCGACGAAGCCGACCGTGAAAACGACCCTCCATCAGGATCGGCTGGTCATCCGCTGGGTTGAAGGTCGTCTTTTTTCTGAGATGGGCCGGGGCTTCCCCCATCACCGTCGGGAGGAACTGGATGGCGCTGGTTCCATGCCGTTACTGAAGAGTCTGGACCGGCGAGCCCGTGCGTCGCAGCCAAAGTTCCGCCGCGATGAGGTTCGGGACCCAAGCCAGGAATGAGATGGCGCGGTACCAGGGCAAGAACGGCAGGTCCAAGGCCATGACCAGCGGCAGGTAGAGCCGCAGGGTGATGGCCGCCAGGGTCAGCGCCCAGGAGCGGATCATCCAGCGACGGTGGTCGGCGAAGCGGCCTTGCAGGACGGCGCGCCACCCCAGGAGAGTCACGACGATCCAGATGACGGCGAGACCGCCGAAGCCCGCCGAGGCGATCGGGCCCGCGGAGGAGCCGAACGCCAGGATCAGCCCAGCCGCGCCGCCGATCAGGCATCCCATGACATAGAGCCGACCGACCCAGCGGTGCGGCGGTCTCGAGCCCCGACGCAGGGCGGGCAGGAATTGGAACGAGCCCAGCACCAAGGCTGCGACCGCGCCGGCGACATGGATGAAAAGCCACGGAACGCCGAGCGGATTGCCCAGCGCCTGGGCCGGCGTTCTCGGCGGATGTAGCAGATACCGCGCGGAATAGACGACGATCCCCAGGCAGAGGAGGGCCAGGATCATCCAGGCGATGCGGGCAGGCCAGGACATCCTCCTGGACGGCGACGTGAAGGCGGCGGTGGTCACGCAGAAGGCTCCCTTGGGGTCTCGCCGAACGTCGTTGCCCGTGAGGTGGCGGCTCGCTAGACCCTGCTGCGCGAACGGCGCCTAAGTTGCGCGAACGGAGCCGCATGGACGATAGGGCGATGAAGCAGGAAGGGCGGGAAGCCGCGCGGCGAGGGTTGGTCGATCTCGCCGTGCTGGTGGCGATCGGTCTGCTGATGGGCTTCCTGGGCCCGTTCGCCTCAGAGCGCGCGCCCGTCGTGGGACGCTATGTCTACTGGATGATCTGCATGGTCGGCGGCGGCCTGATCGGAATCGTGGCGGACGACCTGTTGAGCCGGCGCATGGCCGTGACCTGGCGAAGAGTGGCGGTGGTCTCGGTGCTGATGACGCCGGCCGTCTCGCTGCTGGTGTTGACCACCGAGCACCTCCTCATGGGCGCGCCGTTCGGCGGGGCGGGTTACCAGCAGTTGCTCTGGCAAGTCTGGCCCATCCTGCTGGCGGTGTTGGTGGTCCGAACCTTGGTCTGGCGGCGCCTGCCCGCGCGAGTCGAGACGCGGACCGTCGTCGCCCCGCCGCTGCCAGAGGCCGAGGCGGCCTTCAGGCGAAGGCTTTCGGCGAAACGTCGCGGAGCGCGGCTGATCGCGATCGAGGCGCATGACCACTATCTGAAGGTCCATACCGACGCCGGCGAGGAACTCATCACCCTGCGTTTCGCCGACGCGCTGAAGGAGTTGGCGCGGGCCCATGGCTGGCGCGTCCATCGCTCCTGGTGGGTGGCCGCCGACGCCGTGGAGGGCGTGCGCTGGCGACGCGGCCCGGGCGAGATCCGCCTTGTCGGCGGCCTCATGGCGCCGGTGAGCCGGACCTACGCGCCGACGCTGAAGGAAGCCGGTTGGTTCTAGGGCATGGGTACGAACCCGGCCTGAACCCCAGGCCGCCCTACCCTTCGATCACGTGCGGCACGAAGCGGGCCAGATTCTTGGTCACCACGCTGTCGTCCTCGCGGACACCGACGCCGGCCGGTTCGTTGCCGACCATCCAGGCGCCGACCACCGGGCGCTTGCCGTCGAACGCCGGCGGCGGGTGGTAGGCCTGGACGATCGCGCCTTCGTCGCCATAGCCCTGGTCGAGCACCGGCTCGTCGGCGCCGCCGACCACCTCGACATTGGCCCCCTCGCGCGAGAACAGCGGCTTGCGCACAAACCGCCCGCCCAGGGCCGAGGCCGCCGGGTCGCCCTCGAAATAGGCCTCCAGCAGGTTGGGATGGCCGCGATGACGCTCCCACAGCAACGGCAGGATGCCCTTGTTGGACAGGATCGCCTTCCACGGCGGCTCGATCCAGCGCACCTGGGCGGTGTTCAGGTGGGCGGCGTAGGGCTCGCGCAGCATGAACTCCCAGGGATAGAGCTTGAACGCCGCCTGCAGGACGAAGCCCTCCAGGTCGACGAACTGGCCCTCCTCGTTCAGGCCGATGTTGTCCATGGCCACGAACTTGGGCTCGACGCCGGCCTGCAGGGCCAGGTCCTCCAGGAAGCGCACGGTCTGGCGGTCCTCGACCGCGTCCTCGTCGCTGGCGAAGTGCACGAAGCCGCCGGTCGGGAACAGGACCTTGAACCGATCGCGCAGGGCCTCGAACAGGCTGTTGAACTGGTCGGCGTTGGCGGGAAAGGTCCCGTTGGCGATCAGCTCCTCCAGCCACAGCCACTGGAAAGTGGCGGCCTCGAACACGCTGGTCGGGGTGTCGGCGTTGTATTCGTAGAGCTTGGGCTTGGACTGGCCGTCATAGCCGAAGTCGAAGCGACCGTAGAGCGACGGCGACTTGGCGCGCCACGAGCCGGCCACGAAGTCGCGGTGCTCGGGCGGGATCGCCAGCCGCTCCATCAGCTCCTGGCTGCCGGCGACCTCGTCGACCAGGTCCAGGCACAGGTCGTGGAGCTCGGCCGCGGCCGGCTCCAGGTCCTGCTCCACCTGCTCCAGGGTGAAGGCGTAGGCGACGCCCTCGTCCCAGTAGGCCTGGCCCTCGGTGTGGTGATAGACGAACCCGACCGCCTCGGCCTTGGCCTGCCAATCGGGACGCGGGGTCAGCTTCAGGCGGCGCACTACTCGGTCTTGCCGCCGTCGCCGGGCTTCTGCTCGATCTGCAGCGTCGGCTGGGCCGGGGCCAGGCGGGCCAGGACGTCGTCAGCGCTGGACTGGCCGGGCAGGATGCCGGCCAGGCGCAGCTTCTCGTCCAGGTCGGCCCCGGTGCGGCGGTCTTCCAGTTCGCCGGCGGCCTTGATCTTCTCGCCGCGGATCGCCTGGCGCTCCTTGATGCGGGCCAGGCTGTCGGCGGCCGAGCCGAGCGACGCGCCGGCCCCCGCGCCCCGCGCCGAGACGGCGGCCTGGGCCTTCTGGACGCTCTCGTTGACCTTCACGACCTCGACCTCGCGGCGCAGGGTCTCGATGCGGCGGTCGGTGGCGGTGACGGCCTGGTGCAGCTGGTCCTCGGCGGCGCGCATGTCGCCGATCTGCGGCTCCTTCAGCGCGATGTCCTGCTCGAGGTCGGCGATGCGCTGGGCCACCTGGCGGGCCAGGTCCATGTCGCCCTTGGCGACGGCGGCGCGGGCCGAGGCCTCGTATTTCGTGACCTGGTCGCGGAAGCCGGCGACTTCCTTTTCCAGGATGCGGCGGCGGGCCACCAGGGTGGCCATGTCGTCGCGGGCCTTGCCCTGGGCGGCGTCGGCGTCACGGATTTCCTGGTCGAGGATGCGCAGGGCGTTGGCGTCGACGACGGCGGCGGTGGCCTCGTGCGCGCCGGCGCGACCCAGGGTGAACAGCTTGTTCCAGATGGACATGTGGGGTCTCCGAATCGCGGACTTAGGCGGCGGGGGTGAAGGACGAGCGCAGGTCGGACGCGGCCTCGATGGCGTTCTCGGCCAAGACCCGCAGCTCGATCAGGATGTCGTCCAGCGACGAGCTGGGCGCCAGCTCGCCGAACAGCTCGTAATAGTCGCGGCCGCTGACGGCGCTGATGCCGAAGTTCGACAGCGGCACCAGCTTCTGGGCCTTGAGCAGGAACTCGTTGAAGGCGTGGCGATCGGCCTGTTCATCGACCGGCCACAGCAGCACCGAGGCGGCGATCTGCTGGTCGCTGACGCTGACGAAGATCTCCAGGTCGCCGTGATCGTGCATGGTCACCAGCAGGATCGGGTCGGCGCCCTCGACCACGCGGGCCGTCATGGCGTCGCTGAAGCCGTCGGAAAGCGCCGTCTTCAGCGAGCGAACAGTCCAGGCGGGGGTCGTCATCGAGCGGTGTCTCCTTCGGCGAAGCCAGTCTTGCGGCCGTTCATACTAGATGGGCGAGCGAACGCCAGTCGTCGAGAGCGCAACCTTACGTGCGTGGATGACAAGTTGGTAATCCCCTTCCCTCTTTTGTGGGCGGGAATGACGTCGTACATGTGACGCGAGTGTCGCAGCGGGTCGTTCATGTTCAGCAAGCTCTTCGGCCGTAAGGACGCCACGCCCGCCTCGGCCCTGCCGGCGATTCGCAACGTCACCCTGGGCCGCACGGTCTGGCTGGACACGCTGGCCTGGCGCCGCCTGGGCGACGACCTGAAGTTCGCGCTCGACACTGACACGCTGGAAATCACCGCCCAGGGCCTGGTCGAACTGCGCGAGGGCGGCTTCGTCCACAGGTTCTATACCGACGACAACATCATGTTTCAGGCCGTCTCCGACGACCGCGACGGCCAGCGCGTCACCGACATCACGGTCTTCATCCCCTGGGACAGCGCCTATCCGGGCGGCCGGGCCGACGAGGAGGCCTGGGCCAAGCGGCTGCGGGCGCGCACCTTCACCGGTCCGGGCCTGCCGGAATATCGCCGCGACTGGTTCGGCGACGAGGCCGAGAGCCAGGAACCGGTCAGTTTCTGGGAAGACGTCCACGACGACCGCGACGGCGTTCCCGACCGGCGGATCTTCCAGACCTGCATGCTGTTCTCCCGCGATTTGCCGGGCGACGGCCGCGAGCTTCTGCTAGCCATTCAGCAGGAAAACGAGAACGAGGACACGCGCCGGCGCGAGATCTCGTTCGAGATCATGATCGGCGTGGCCATAGGCGTCGGCGAGTTCCGGGCCTAGGGACCTTTTTGGGGGAAAAACATGAGCGACCTACACGGATTTGGCGGCAACGCCCTGGCTTTCCTGGTGGCCTTCGCGGTCGCTGGCGTGTTCACCGTCGTCTTCAAGCTGATCTACCAGTGGGTGACGCCCTACAACGAGGCCAAGCTGATCCGCGAGGGCAACGTCGCCGCGGCCCTGGCCCTGGGCGGGGCGCTGGTCGGCTACGTGCTGCCCCTGGCCTCGGCCCTCAGCAACACCGTGTCGCTGGTCGAGTTCTGCGCCTGGGCCGCCCTGGCCGGCGTGATCCAGATCGCCGCCTTCACCCTGGTGCGCATGGTGGCCATGAAGGACGTCTCCGCCCGGATCGAGAAGGGCGAGATCGCCGCCGGCCTCTATCTGATGAGCATTTCCCTGGCGGTCGGCCTGCTCAACGCCGCCTGCATGACGGCCTGAGGCGCGCCATGACCGTTCAAACTCCCCTTTCCAAGCCCCCTTTGGCCCGCCGTCGCCTGCGCTCCGGCGGCCTGGCCCTGACCGGCCTGATGGCCGGCACGGCGATCTCGGTCAGCGCCTGCGACGATCCCGGCACGGCCACCCAGTGGGGCGACCCGCCGGCCGCCTCGCGCGAGGTCGACGCCAAGACCTACGCGTCGCTCGACGACTGCAAGAAGTCCGGCGACATGACGGCCGAGCAGTGCGACACCGCCTACACCCAGGCCCAGAAGGACAGCGCCGCCAACGCGCCCAAGTTCGGCGACCAGCAAAGCTGCGAGGAACGCTACGGCGTGTCCCAGTGCGTGCCGCGCAACGACAACAACGGCGGCAGCTTCTTCACGCCGCTGCTGACCGGGTTCATCGTCGGCCAGGCGCTGAACAATATGGGCGGCGGCTACTACGGCGCGCCGATGTACCGAGACCGCGACGGGACCTATTACGGCGGCTCGGGCTATCCGCTGTCGCGCGACTATGTCACCGGCCGCACCCGCGTGCGCACCGACACCTTCAACGCCCCGGAAATGCGCGCGCCGACCCGGGTCCAGAGCCGCAGCTCGGTGATCTCGCGCGGCGGCTTCGGCGGCGGCGGGCGTTCGTTCGGGGGGTAGGCCGGAACCTCCGCCCGTTCCGACGGACGCCGGAATGGGCGGAATGGGCGGACGGGCGCAAACCTCGCGCCGCATCTCGAACTCGACTGTAAACCATTGTAAATTCGGGCGTACAATCGGAGCGGACGCCGCGTGGGCGCGTTACGCTGCCCAGCGCGGATGGCCGCATTGATCCATTCCCCCCGGACAGCGTCCCGCCGCCGCGCGCCCCGCTCCCCACCCCGCGGGGCGCGCGAGCTACCCGAAGTGTTTGTTTTTACGCATTTTCTTCACGCGAACCGGCGCCCACTTCGCTCGAAAATGCTCTTGCTGCAAGTGAGCCCATGAAAGTCGCCCTGCTCGACGACGACGACAGCCACAACACGCTGGTCGCCGCCCTTCTGGGGCCGGCCGGCTATGACTGCACCAGCTTCACCCGCCCCGAGCGCCTGCTGGCCGAACTGCGCCGCCAGACCTTCGACCTGCTGATCCTCGACTGGAACATGCCCGAACTCAGCGGCATCGAGACCCTGCGTCGGGTCGGGGAGCTGCTGAGCCCGTCGCCGCCGGTGCTGCTGCTGACCAGCCGTTCGGTCGAGGCCGACCTGGTCGAGGGCCTGAACGCCGGGGCCGACGACTACATCGTCAAGCCTCTGCAGCCGCCGGTGCTGCTGGCCCGGGTCAACGCCCTGGCCCGCCGCGCCTATCGCCCGACCGCCGCGCCCCAGGTCGAGCAGCACGGCCCCTACCGTCTGGACCCCGGCGCCCAGACCGTCGCCTGGGGCGACAATGTCGAGACCCTGACGCCCAAGGAATTCCAGCTGGCGGCCCTGCTGTTCAACAACCTGGCCCGGCCGCTGTCGCGCGAATACCTGCTGCGCCGGGTCTGGGGCCAGCGGCCGGACCTGGAGACCCGCACCCTGGACGCCCACGTCTCGCGCCTGCGATCAAAGCTTCACCTGCGCCCCGCGAACGGCTTTAGACTGACGACGGTCTATGGGTTCGGCTACCGGCTGGAAGTCTGCGAGCCCGAGGCCGACACCGCGTCCGGAGCCGCTGAATGATTCTTCGACCTTCGCTGTTCGCCCTGGCCTCCGTCCTGGCCCTGGCGTCCGGCCCCGCCCTGTGCGCGCCGCGGGGCCTGGCGAAGTCCGTCGCCGTTCCGGTCGACCCGCCGGTCCGCTACGTGGTCCGGCGCGGCGACACCCTGTTCGACCTGGGCCGGGCCTACCTGCGCAGGACCACCGACTACCGCCATGTGCAGCGCGCCAACCAGATCAGCCGGCCGCGCGTCATGCCGGTGGGCAAGACCCTGACCATCGACGCCGACCTGCTCAAGACCGTCCCGATCGACGCCCGGCTCAGCGCCTTCAGCGGCAAGGTCGAGATCGAGACCGACGGCCGGCGGGCTCCCGCCCAGACGGGCATGGCCCTCAAGGAAGGCCAGCGCGTGATCACCGGTCCCGGCGCCTTCGCGACGTTCGAGATGGAAGACGCCTCGCGCGTCACCCTGCCCTCGAACACCGCCATGCGCGTGGTGCGGTTGCGCAGCGTCGTGCTGACCAACGCCCCGCAGCGGGTGTTCAAGCTGGACGAGGGGCGCAGCGCGATCCAGGCGACACCCAATCCCAACCCCAACGCCCGCTTCGAGGTGCGCACCCCGGTGTCGATCTCGGCCGTGCGCGGCACGGAGTTCCGGGTGGCGGCGGCGGACGGACGAGCCCGCACCGAGGTCCTGAAGGGCGCGGTGGGCGTGGGTCCGGGTGAAGCGCCCCCGGCCGGACCGCCGGTCCCGGCCGGCTTCGGCGTCACGGTCACGCCCGGCGCGACCGGGGTCAGCGCCCCGGTCGCCCTACTGCCCGCGCCCCGGCTGAACGAGGCCGACCAGAACCAGACCGACCGTACCGTGCGCTTCGCCGTGCGCCCCCAGGCCGGCGCCGCCGGCTACCGGCTGCTGCTGTCACGCGACGCCGGCTTCATCGACCTTTTCGCCGAGGCGACCCAGGCCGAAGCCGTCGCCGACTTCGGCCCGCTGGAGGATGGCACCTACTTCGTCCGTGTCACCGCCCTGGACCCCGCCGGCCTGGAGGGCGCGCCCGCCGACTACAGCTTCGACCGCGACCTGGACCTGCTGGAGCCGGGCACCCCGCCCGTCGCCGAGGTCAGCGGCAAGCACCGCAACTTCCTGTTCCGCTGGAGCGCCGCGGGGGGCGGCGTGCGCAGCTTCCGCTTCCAGCTGTTCGCCGGAACCGAGGCGGCCGCGCCGATCGTAGACCAGCCGGGCCTGGTCGAGCCGCAACTGACCCTGACCGACCTGCCCCCGGGCCTCTACAGCTGGCGGGTCAGCGCCACGCGGGTGAAGAACGGCGTGGTCACCGAGAAGGTCGCGCCGCTGCAGTCGCTGAAGATCGGAAGCTAGGCCTTGGCCACCTTTCCCAGCCTGTCCGTCCCCCGGCTCGCGCCCCTGCGGCGGCAGAGGCCCGGGCCGCCGCGATCCCCGCGCCGGCGCCTGCTGCGCTGGCTGGTGGTCGCCGCCCTCACCGGCCTGGCCATGGCCGGCCTGGCCGCAAGTTCGCTGACCACGCGGCTGGACAACATCCTCTACGACCGGCTGGTGCGCGCTTCGGAGCGTCCCGTCGACGGCTCGATCCTGATCGTCGGCGTCGACGAGCGCAGCCTGCGCGAGCTGGGCGCCTGGCCCTGGAATCGCGCCCGCCACGCCCAGATGATCGATCGGCTCAGCCACGCCGGCGCCAAGGCGATCGTCTACGACGTGCTGTTCGGCCAGCCGTCGCAGGATCCGGCCGCCGACCAGGCCCTGGCCGCGGCCGTCGCCCGCTCGGGCAAGGTGTACCTGCCGCAGTTCCTCGAGCCTTCGGCGCAGGAGGGCGCCTCGCCGACCCTGGTCGCGCCGATGCCGGGGATCGCCCAGGGCGCGGCGGCGGTCGGCCTGGTCCATGTGCGGTTCGACCCCGACGGCCTGGTGCGCCGCATGGCGCCGTTCGAAGCCAACGGCCCCAGCCTCGCGCCGGACCTGATGACCGTGGTCCACCGCGCCACCAAGCCGTTCGACGCCCCCGACGCCACGCGCGGCGACGACCCGACCCTGCTGATCCCGTTCGCCGGACCGCCGGACCGCTATCGCCAGGTCGCCTTCTCCAGCGTGCTGGCCGGCGAGGTCCCGCGCGAGATGATCGCGGGTCGGACGGTGTTCGTCGGCCTGACCGCGCCCGGCCTCGGCCCCGCCTTCCCGACCCCGGTCACTCCCGACGCCGCCAGCATGACCGGGGTGCAGCTGCAGGCCAGCGTGCTGGACGGGTTGCGCAGCGGGATGATGATCAAGCCGGCCGGCCTGGGCGCGCGCCTGGTCTTCGCCCTCAGCCTGCTGTGGCTGCTGCTGGCCGGGCTGCTGGTGCTGCCGCCGCGCACCAGCCTGCTGCTGCTGGCCGTGCTGCTGGCCGCGGCCATCGGGGTCAGCGCCGCCCTGTTCTCCCGCGGCCACCTGTGGCTGTCGCCGGTGGCGGCGATCATCGGCATGGGCCTGGTCTCGCTGGTATGGGGCTGGGGCCGGCTGGGACGGGTCAACGACCTGCTTGGCCATCAGCTGGACCGCCTGCGCTCGGTGGATCCGGCCGGCGCCGTCCACGCCGACGCCGAGTTCGAAAGCGACCTCGTCGCCCGCCAGGCCCTCAGCCTCGGGGCGGCCATCACCCGGATCGACGACCTGCGGCGGTTCTCCGCCGACGCCCTGTTCAGCCTGCCCGACGCCACCCTGGTGGCCGACGCCGAGCGCCAGGTGATCGCCGCCAACGCCGCCGCCCAGGCGCTGCTGGCCGATCGCCCTTGGGTGCTGGAAGGCGGCGGCCTGGCCGACGCCCTCAACGCCCTGGAGCCCCTGGGCCGCACCTTCCCGATCAGCTGGCCGGCCGAGGGCGACAGCGGCCATCCGATCGACCTGCACCTGGCCGACGGCCGCGCCTTCCAGATCCAGACCGTGTTCCGGCGCGACGAGGCGGGGGAAGGCGCGGGCTGGATCGTGCGCCTGGCCGACATCACGCCCCTGACCGCCGCCATGCGCCAGCGCGAGCAGGCGCTGCAGTTGCTGACCCACGACATGCGCTCGCCGCAGACCTCGATCCTGGCCCTGCTGGCCACGACGCCCGGCCTGCCCCCCGAGGCCTCCGAACGCCTGGCCGCCTATGCCCGCCGCACCCTGGCCCTGGCCGACGGCTTCGTGCAGTTGGCCCGCGCCGAGGTCACCCAGACGGCGATGGAGCCGGTCGACCTGTGCGACGTGGCGGTGGAGGCGATCGACGAGCTGTGGCCGCAGTGCCGCCAGCGCCATATCCAGATCCGCCAGGAAGGCTGCGAGACCTCGATGATGGCCCTGGGCGATCGCGGGGTCCTGGCCCGCGCCCTCGTCAACCTGATCGGCAACGCGGTGAAGTACGGCCCGGACGGTTCGACGATCGTGGTGCGCGCGGCCACGGTGCTGGACGGCGGCCGCACCTATATCGACCTGTCGGTCGCCGACCAGGGGCCGGGCCTGACCGTCGAGGAGGCCGCCCTGGCCTTCCGGCCGTTCCAGCGCTTCGACCGGCCGGGCGCCCAGGCCGCGGGCGGCGCGGGCCTGGGCCTGGCCTTCGTCCAGGCCGCGGCCACGCGGCACGGCGGCGGGGTCAGCTGCCGGAGCACGCCCGGCGGGGGGGCGACGTTCACGCTGCGGCTGCCGGAGATGCCGGCCTAGAACGGATCGGCCTTCAGGCCGTGCGTGGTCCTCGTCCTTCGAAAACCAGGGACACGCCCTCGCGCGTCGCGCTCTTTTGCACGGCGCGGCTGGTCGCGAGCGCGTGTCCCCTCTCCCCTCCCCTATGGCTTGACGAATTCGAGGACGAATTGGTCGGTCTTGCCCCGGATGGCGGGGTCGAAGACGCTGGCGGTGCGCGGGTCGGTCGCGTTGCGCAGCAGCGGGCTCTCGACGGCCAGCTTGAAGCCGGCGGCCTCGACCTCGGACTTCACGGCCGCGATGTCGATCCTGTGCAGGGCGTCCGGCGCCGAAAGGCCCGACCCGTCGGCGGCGTAGTGGTCGACGACCAGGAAGACCCCGCCCGGCTTCAGCGACTTGAACACCTCGGCATTGACCTTGGCGGCGGTGTCGGTCGGGAACGGCTTGAGGTGCAGGTCGTGATAGTTCTGGACGGTGATCACGGCGTCAAGGCCGTCGGGCAGGTCCAGCCCGATCAGGCTGCCGTCCAGCGGCGTGACGTTCTTGTAGGCCGCCGCCACGGTCTTCAGGTCTTCGCCGTACTTGGCCTGGAACTTGATGAACTCGGCGGGCTGGTAGGCGTAGACCGTCCCCGTGGGTCCGACGGCCGCCGACAGGATGCGGGTGAAGTAGCCGCCGCCGATGATGAAATCGACCACCTTGCCGCCCGGCTTGACGCCGGCCAGGGCCAGAAGCTCGGCCGGATGGCGGGCCGCGTCGCGGGCGGTGTCGGCCGCCGGCCGGGCTGGATCGGCCAGGGCGGTCGTCAGGTTGGCGGGAACCTGGGCGAAGCCGGGCGCCGCCGACAGGCCGAGCACGCAGGCCATCGCCCAGGCGGCGATCTTCGGGGCGGAAATCGTCGATCGCGACGTCATGGGTTTCCTCACCTTCGTTTACCCTCGATAGCGCGTCGCGCCACCCGGGTGAACATCGGTATTCGAGATCACGGCGCGTTTCGGGGGAGAACCTGGGGACAGCCTGCCGGAGCGCGGCGGCCGAAAGTGTGAGCGGCTCCGGCGCCTACCGCGCTCTAAATGTTTGATTTAGAGACTTTTTAGACGCCTCACATGATCCCATGTGAGGCTAGAAGGCTCTAGGTCTTGGCCGGCTTCAGCGCCGCGACCAGCCGGTCGGCCAGGTCGACGGGATCGTCGCTGGACGTCCGGACGGTCGCCCAGGCCGCGACCTTGCCGCTCGACAGGTCCAGCACCGCCAGGGCCGCCGTGCGGACCGGGCCGCGCCGGGACCAGGGGCGCAGCCGGGTCGGCGCGCTGCGCCAGGGCCCGACCCCGACCTGCGGGCCGACGACGGGGGAAATCCCGACCCCGGCCGGCGAGGTCCCGACCGTCACCTGCAGTCGATAGCGGGGCTGAAGGGCGCCCGGCTGGACGGCGCCGGCTTCGCCGATCCGGTCGGCCAGCCGGGCCTGGATCGCCTGGACCAGCGCCTGGTCCGCGCCGGACGATGCGGCCGGACCAGCTTCCGTCGCGACGGCCTGTCCTTGCAGGATCGTCAGGTCGCCCTCGTGCGCCACCTGGGGCGGCGTGGCGCAGGCGCTCAGCAGGCCCGCGACCAGGGTCGTCAACAACATACGCACGGCGAATCCCCGACGGTCCTCGGCGCGCACCCTAGAATAAGCCGCGCGGTATGGGAATCGCGGGACTGGCTCTAGTTTTCTGTTTTCGCATCGCTTTAGCGGAAACCCGTCCCCGCTCTTCCGCACGAGGCTCTAGCTTCGGACCAGGTGTCCGACCAGCCACGACAGAGCCCAGGCGATCACGCCCCACAGCATCAGGCTCAGCAGGGACGCGACCAGCAGCAGGCGGGGACGCCGGCGCGCGGGATCCAGGCCGAGCCGGTCGGCCAGGACCCGCAGCGTGGGCTCGATCTTCAATGGGCCTCGGCGTTCGCCCGGCCGCGCAGCATGCCGTAGGCGTGGTCGGTCAGGGCCCAGCGACGGCTGTGCGGCCCATAGGGCAGGTGCAGCAGGTTGCCGGCCCGCGGGTCGCTGGCGCTCCGGCAATAGGCGGCGAAGGCCTCGTCCAGCTCACGCAGCATCGCCTCCGAGGGCCGATACACCCCCCGGCGCTTGGCGATATGGGCCACGACCAGGTCGCGATGGGCCGCGCCGCCCAGGTCCAGCAGCGCCTCGGCGATCTCGCCGACCAGCGGGTTGAGGATCGCGACCCCGCCCGTGGCCCGCTCCAAGCCCCGCCTTCCGGCCTCCGACCACCCCATCGATCCGCCCTCGACTGTTGTGGGACGGAGTTAAAGGCCATGGAGCGGACCTCGACCAGAGGGCGAACCTTGGTTTTTACAATACGTTACATTGACCATCCGTCCCCGGAAGGGCCGCCTGGCTTGTCAGTGCGTCTCGTAGGCCGCCTTGCCGCCGCTGATGGCGAAGGCCTCCTCCGGCGACAGCACCAGCTTCTTGCGGCCGACCAGGGCGAAGTAGACGATGCCGACCGCGAACCAGATCGCTACCCCGATCACGCCGGTCCGATAGATCGGATCCTTCAGCTGATAGAAGATCGTCACCAGCGAGATGACCACGGTCAGGCCCGCCCCGGTCAGGCCGAACCGGCTCCTGTACGGCCGCTCCATGGTCGGGAACTTCCGGCGCAGCAGGATGAAGGACAGCCCCTGGGCGACATAGGACAGCATGGCCCCGAACACCGCCATGTTCAGCAGGGTCCCGCCGATCACCGCCGCGCCCTTCTCGGCCCCGAGGATGAACCAGACCGCCAGCATCACCAGGAGGCCGGCGGCCGAGCCGGTGATCAGCGCCACGTCCGGGGTCTTGCGCACCCCATGGGTCACCGACAGGGCGCGCGGGAAGTAGCCGGCCCGCGACAGCGAATAGATCTGGCGGCCATAGGCGAAGATGATGGCGTGGAAGCTGGCGATCAGGCCGGCCACCGCGATCGCCGCCAGCACCTTGGCCAGGCCGCCGCCATAGATCGTGCGGAAGCCCTCCAGGATCGGCTCCCCGGACTTGGCCAGGGCGAAGGTCCCCGGCGAGATGGCGCTGTTGAGCCACAGCACCAGCAGGGCCGAGACGATCAGGGTGGCCATGCCCAGGATGATACCCTTGGGCAGGTCGCGCTGCGGGGTATGGCTCTCCTCGGCCGCCAGCGGCAGTTGCTCGATGGCCAGGAACAGCCAGACCGCGAACGGCAGCTGGGCCAGGGCCCCGCCGATCCCGGCCGGCAGGAACGGCCCATGGCCGTCCTTCAGCTCGGTCCCGCCCGGCCCGACGTTCATGGCGTACTTGAAGAAGTCGGCGTGCGGCAGGGCGCTGACCCAGAACACCGCCAGGCACGCCAGGGCCAGCAGGGTGATGAACACCGTGAACCGGAACGACATCGCCACCCCGCCGGCGTTCAGCCCCACGAAGGCGACATAGGCGCCGATCCAGTAGAGCGGCTGCACCCAGGCCGGCGTCTCGAAGATGCCGCCCAGATAGGAGCCGATGAAGAAACAGACGACCGCCGCGGTCAGCACGTACTCGACGTTCTCGCACAGGCCGGTGATGAAGCCGCCCCACGGCCCCATGGCGGCCCGGGCGAAGCTGTAGGCCCCGCCAGTGTGCGGCTGGGCCGCGGCCATTTCGGCGATCGAGAAGGTCAGGCCCAGATACATGACGGTGATGATCAGGGTGGCGGTCAGCATGCCGCCCCAACCGCCCACGCCCATCCCCAGGTTCCAGCCCGAGAACTGGCCCGAGATCACCGCCCCGACGCCCAGCGCCCATAGCGAGAACACGCCCGCGTAACGCTTGAGACCCCGCTTGTCGAAATAGGCGGCGTCGACCTTTTCGTAGCTGACGCCGCCCCCGGCGGTTTCCTCGCTCATGACCGTCCCCTTTTCGCTACTTTCCCGAGCCAAGCTTGCGCATGTCCGCCGTTGACGACGAGCCTTCGTGATCACGAATTTCGTCTTTGATCGACCGACGTTCACTATTTCGGCGCCGTCGGGCGCGGCCGAGGCCGCTGGAGACCGCGTCTGCCAAGGGAAACGGCATGATCGTCCTTGACCGCCTCGACCACCTGGTGCTGACCGTCGCCGACCTGGACCGGACCATCGCCTTCTATCGCGACGTCCTGGGCATGCGGCTCGAGACGTTCGGCGAGGGCCGCAAGGCGCTGGTGTTCGGCGACCAGAAGATCAACCTGCACCAGGCCGGACACGAGTTCGAGCCCAAGGCCCTGAGGCCGACGCGCGGTTCGGCGGACCTGTGCTTCCTCGCCGCGACGCCGCTGGAGCAGGTGGCCGTCCAGGTCGAGACGATGGGGGTGACGATCGAGGAAGGCCCCGTGCGGCGCACCGGCGCGACCGGCCCGATCCTGTCGATCTACGTGCGCGATCCAGACGGCAACCTGGTGGAAATCGCCAATCCGATCGCGAGCTGAGCCCGCGCACCTTCGCCTTGCCCTCGATGTCCACGCCAGCGGTCCGGTTGACGTCGGCGCGATCGGACCTTATATTTCTGTCATGACAGAAATAGCAGACAGCACGAAGCGCCTCCCCGCTGCGGTCGAGCAGTTCGTCCTGCGCTGGGGCGACATGGGCGGGCAATGGGGCGTCAATCGCTCCGTCGCCCAGATCCACGCCCTGCTCTACCTGGCCGACCGGCCGATGACCGCCGAGGACATCGCCGAGAGCCTGGGCATGGCGCGCTCCAACGTCTCCAACAGCATCCGTGAACTGATCGGCTGGAAGCTGATCCGCCGCGTGCCGCAACTGGGCGATCGGCGCGACCACTACGAGGCCGAGGCGGACCTCTGGCAGATGCTGACCCGCATCGCCCAGGGCCGCAAGGAGCGCGAGATCGACCCCATGGTCGAGGCGCTGGGGCCCGTCCTGGCCGCGGCCGAACACGATCCCGCCCTGAGCGCGGTCGCCCGCAAGCGCCTGAAGGAAATGCACGGCTTCGTCACCACGATCGACAGCTGGTACGGCCAGATGCTGACCGTGCCGCCCAACACCCTGATGTCGCTGATCAAGATGGGCTCGAAGGTGGTCGGCCTGCTCGGCGTCGGACGCGGCAGGGCGGACAAGGCGACTTAAAAAATTTCGTCAAAAATTTCTCTTTGGACAGAAATAACAGGCAAGACGGGAACGGGGAATTTGGCCATGTTCGAGATCGCAAGACCCCGCCCCGCGGCCCGCCGAGACCTTCCGGAGCCCGCGCCCGCCGACCTGCATGACCTGCGCTTCCGCGCCTTGCTGGGCGAGGCCGGCTGGGCCCGCCTCCCCCAGGCCGTGCGCGACCGGTTCAGCAAGCACCTGCGTCCTGGCATGGCCGTGACCTATGTCGGCGAGATCACCGAAAGCCGGCGCAACCGGGCCGGCCAGGTCCTGGCCCAGCTGTGCCGCCTGATCGGCGCGCCCCTGCCCCTCCATGACGACCTGGGCGTCGCCGCCGTCGTGACGGTCACCGAGGACGGCCCGGCCGGCGGCCAGTTCTGGACCCGGATGTACAACCAGACCCAGGGCTTCCCGCAGGTGATCCACAGCAGCAAGCGCTTCGCCGGCCCCACGGGCCTGGAGGAGTATCTGGGCTGCGGCTTCGGCATCGCTCTGGCGGTCAGCGCCGACGAGACGGCGCTGCACTTCCACAGCCGCGGCTACTTCCTGGCGCTGGGTCCCGCGCGGCTGGGCCTGCGCCTGGGGCTGCCGGCCTGGCTGGCGCCGGGCGCCCTGACCATCAGCCACGTCGACCAGGGCGACGGCGGCTTCGCCTTCATCCTGGACCTGCGCCATCCGCGGCTCGGCCAGATGCTCCGCCAGGTCGGGATGTTCCGCGAGCGGCCGGCCGCCCTTCGGGAGATGGATCGATGACCGACCTGATCTGGACCCTGGTGTTCCTCCAGGTGGCGATGGGCGGGTTCGACACCCTCTATCACCACGAGCTGACCGAGCGCCTGGCCTGGCGGCCGTCGCAGGCCCGGGAGCTGCGGCTGCACGGGGCGCGCAACCTGGCCTATGCGGCGATGTTCCTGCTTCTGGGCTGGAGCCGGCCGCAAGGCGTGCTGGCCGTCGCCCTGATCGGGCTGATGCTGGGCGAGCTGGTCCTGACCCTCTGGGACTTCGTCGAGGAGGATCGCACGCGCAGACTGCCGGCCAGCGAGCGGGTCGCCCACACCCTGCTGACCCTGAACTACGGTGTCGTCCTGGCCCTGGTCCTGCCGGGGCTGGCCCGCTGGTCGGAAGGGCCGGCCGCGCTGGCCCCGGCCGCCTACGGCGCCTGGAGCTGGCTCTGCGCCTTCGCCGCCGCAGCGGTCGTGGTCTTCGGCCTGCGCGACCTGGCCGCCGCGAGCCGGGCCCGGCGGATCGTGGCGAGCGATCCTGCTCCCTTGGTCGCGGCGCTGGCGCCGGGACAATCGATCTTGGTCGCCGGGGCCACGGGCCTGATCGGCCGGCGCCTGGTCGCCGCCCTGGTCGGGGCCGGTCACGAGGTCACCGCCCTGACCCGCGACCGGGCCACGGCCGCCGACCTGCTCGCCCCGATCCGCATCGTCACGGACCTGGGCCAGATCCCCGGCGACGCGCGGTTCGACGCAATCGTCAACCTGGCCGGCGAACCGATCTCCGAAGGCCTGTGGACGCCCGCCAAGCGCCGGCGGATCGTCGGCTCGCGCCTGGCGGTGACCCGGGCCGTGGTCGCGTTGATCGCGCGGCTGGATCGCCGCCCGGCCGTCCTGGTCAGCGGATCGGCGATCGGCTGGTACGGCCTGCGCGACGACGAGGTGCTGGACGAGGCCGCCGACGGCCACGACTGCTTCTCGCGCACGATCTGCCGGCGCTGGGAGCGCGCGGCGATGACCGCCCAGGACCTGGGCGTGCGGGTGGTGCGCCTTCGCATCGGCGTCGTGCTGGCCCTCGACGGCGGGGCCCTGTCGCGCATGCTGACCCCGTTCGAGTTCGGCCTGGGCGGGCCGTTCGGGGCCGGGCGTCACTGGATGAGCTGGATCCACCTGGACGACCTGGTGCGCCTGGTCGCCCACGCGATCGCCGCGCCGGACCTCGAAGGTCCCATCAACGGCACGGCCCCGGAACCCGTGCGCAACGCCGCCTTCGCCCGCGCGCTCGGCCGCGCCCTGCGCCGCCCCGCCCTGCTGCCGGCCCCGGCCGCGCCCCTCCGGCTGGTCCTGGGCGCCTTCGCCGACGAGCTGCTGCTGAAGGGCCAGCGGGTCGCGCCCGCGGCGGCCCTGGCCAGCGGCTTCCGGTTCACCTACCCCGCGCTGGACGGCGCCCTGGACGCGATCGTCGGAAACCAGCGGCGGCCGGAGCCCGAGGCTTCCCAACGCGGCGCGCTTGCCTCAGCCTGAGCCATCGACCGCCCCGAGGAAGGCGTAGCGAAAGGAGGATCCGGCGCGATGGCGGACGAAACCGACCTGGGAACGTTCGACTACGTGGTGGTGGGGGCCGGCTCGGCGGGATGCTTGCTGGCCAACCGCCTGTCGGCCGATCCCTCGGTCAGGGTGCTGCTGCTGGAAGCCGGCGGGCGCGACGACTGGATCTGGTTCCACATTCCCGTCGGCTACCTGTTCGCCATCGGCCATCCCCGCGCCGACTGGCGGTTCGAGACCGTCCCCCAGCCCGGCCTCGACGGCCGCGCCCTGGCCTATCCGCGCGGCAAGGTGATCGGCGGCTCCTCGTCGATCAACGCCATGATCTACATGCGCGGCCAGGCCCAGGACTATGACGGCTGGCGACAGCGCGGGCTGGCGGGCTGGGGCTGGGCCGACGTCCTGCCGTTCTTCCTGCGCCACGAAGACCACATCGCCCCGAAGGGCGACCATCACCGGTCGGGCGGCGAATACCGGGTGGAGCACCCCCGGGTGCGCTGGGACATCCTGGACGCCATCCGCGAGGCCGGACGGCAGGCGGGCGTTCCCGCGGTCGAGGATTTCAACGGCGGCGACAATGCGGGCTCCTCCTATTTCCAGGTCAACCAGCGGGCGGGCCGGCGGTGGAGCACCGCCTCGGCCTTCCTGAAACCGGTCCTGGGGCGGGCCAACCTGTGGCTGGAGACCGGCGTCGAGGTCCAGCGGATCGAACTGGACGGACGACGGGTCACGGGCCTGCGGGCCGTGCGCGGCGATCAGGTCCTGACCGCGCGGGTCGCTGGCGAGATGATCCTGGCCGCCGGCGCGATCGGCTCGCCGCTGATCCTGCAACGGTCGGGGATCGGGGATCCGGAGCGCCTGGCGCGCGCCGGCGTCGCCGTGCGGCACGCTCTGCCTGGCGTCGGCGCCAACCTGCAGGACCACCTGCAGATCCGGCCGGTCTACAAGGTCGCCGGCGTGCGCACCCTCAACACCGACTACGCCAATCTCGTCCGACGCCTGGGCATGGGCGTCGACTATGCGCTGCGGCGATCTGGCCCGCTGACCATGGCGCCCTCGCAGCTGGGGATGTTCTGCCGCTCGGACGCCAGTCGGGCGACGCCGAACCTGCAGTTCCACTTCCAGCCGCTGAGCCTGGATCGCTGGGGCGAAGGCCTGCACCGGTTCGGCGCCTTCACCGCCAGCGTCTGCAACCTGCGCCCCACCAGCCGGGGCAGTGTCGGCCTGTCGGGGCCGGACCTGGCCGACCCGCCCCGGATCGATCCCAACTATCTGGCCACCCCGGAGGATCGCGACGTCGCGGTCGCCTCGCTGCGCTGGGCGCGCCGGATCGCCAGCCAGCCCGCCCTGGCCCGCTACGCGCCGCACGAGTTTCGGCCCGGTGCGGCGATCCAGACCGATGAAGACCTCCTGGCGGCGGCCAGGGCCCTGGCCACCACGATCTTCCATCCTGTCGGCACGGCGGCCATGGGGACGGCCGACGACCCGCTGGCGGTGGTGGACGAGCGTCTCAGGGTGCGCGGCCTCGACGGCCTGCGCGTGGTGGACGCCTCGGTGATGCCGGCCATCACCTCCGGCAACACCAACGCCCCCACGGTGATGATCGCCGAAAAGGGCGCGGCGATGATCCTGGAGGACCGGCGGTGACAAGGGCGGAGCGTCCGGAAACGAGAACGGCGTGAGGCCGGCCTGCGCCCCGTTGGCGACGTTCATGGGGCGTGCGACACTGGGTTATGTCGTCGAAGAGACTCCCCCATGGTGTCACGATCGCCTTCTTCATGGCGACCGCGGCTTCGTTCGTAGCACACTGGTATGTGGGGATCCCGCACGGCTTCCCGGTCGGTCCAGCACTGTTGCTCGTGATGTCTCTGTCGGTCCTTGGCGCTTTAATTCCATCGCTCATTCGCACCATTCGGTTTCGTGCGTGGGAGTGGAAACCGACGGCTATCGCCTTCGCTACGCTTCTCGCCGTGGAGTTGGTTTGGCGCTGGTTCCTGTCACCATTCCCTGATGTTTACAAACGTGTGGCGCTCGTGATTTTCAGCGCAGAACCCGTGATAGTCGCGATTGGCGTTGTGGCTGTCATCGCCGAATGGCGCTGGCGCCGTCAGATCGGCCTTCAGCCAGAGCGCTTGTTCTCGCCTCAGCGTTGAATATCCGACATCCGCCCGCTCCCGACCATCGCCATATCCGGATTCGCGTCGGTCAGAACGATGGGACGGTTCGGCGGCTTGCCGAACCGTCCGGAACGAGAGTCGCCGAGGCGATTAACCCGCCAGCGCGGCCTTGACGGCGTCCAGGCCGTCCTGGGCCTTGGTGGCGTCGGGGGCGCCGCCCTGGGCGAAGTCGGCCTTGCCGCCGGCCCCCTGGCCGCCCATGGCCAGGACCGCGGCCTTGGCCAGGTCCGCGGCGCTGAACCTGCCGAGGAGGTCGGCGGTCACGGCGATGGTGACGGCGGCCTTGCCGTCGGTGGTCCCGACCAGGGCCACGACGCCGCTGGACAGCTGCTTCTTGAACTCCTCGGCCACGCCGCGCAGCTCCTTGCCGCCCACCCCGTCCAGGACGCGGGCGATCAGGGCCGTGCCATTGATCTCTTCGGGGCCGGCCGCCGCGCCGCCCGAGCCGCCGCCGAGCGCCAGCTGCTTCTTGGCCTCGGCCAGCTGCTTTTCCAGGGCCTTGCGCTCGGCGACCAGGGCGTCGACGCGGGCCAGGACCTCGGCGACCGGGGTCTTGAACTGGTCGGCCAGGGCCTTGGCGACGCCGGCCTGGTCCAGCAGGAAGCGGCGGGCCGCCTCGCCGGTCAGGGCCTCGATGCGGCGCACGCCGGCCGCCACGCCCTGTTCGGAGACGATCTTGAACAGGGCGATGTCGCCGGTGCGGGCCACGTGGGTGCCGCCGCACAGTTCGACCGAATAGGCCTTGCCGGCCTCGGTCAGGGACTCGCCCAGGGTCAGCACCCGGACGCTGTCGCCGTACTTCTCGCCGAACAGCGCCACGGCGCCGGCCTCGATAGCCTCCTGCGGGGCCATTTCCTGGGTCTGGGCCGGGACGTTCTGGCGGATCACCGCATTGACCTCGGCCTCGATGCGCTCGATCTCGTCGGCGCTCAGCGGGCCGCCGTGGCTGAAGTCGAAGCGCATGCGGTCGCCATCGACCATCTGGCCCTTCTGGGCGACGTGCGGGCCCAGCACATGGTGCAGGGCGGCGTGCACCAGGTGGGCGGCCGAGTGGTTGGCGCGGGTGGTGGTGCGCTTGGCCGCGTCCACCGAGGCCACGACCTGGTCGCCGACCTTCAGCGGCGCCGCCAGCTCGACGCGATGGACGTGCAGGTCGCCGGCCTGCTTCTGGGTGTCGACCACGCGGCTTTCGACGCCATGGGCCTCGATCACGCCGGTGTCGCCGGCCTGGCCGCCGCTCTCGGCGTAGAAGCTGGTGCGGTCCAGCAGGACGTCGACCGTCGCGCCGGCCTGGGCGGCCTCGACGGGCGCGCCGTCCAGCACGATGGCCTGCACCACGCCCGTGGCCTCGGTGGTCTCGTAGCCGACGAAGCTGGTCGGGCCGTTCTGCTCCTTGATCGCGAACCAGGCGGCGGCCGCGCCCTGCTGGCCCGAACCGGCCCAGTTGGCGCGGGCCATCTGGCGCTGGCGGTCCATGGCCACGTCGAAGCCGTCGGTGTCGACGGTCAGACCCTTGGCGCGCACGGCGTCCTGGGTCAGGTCCAGCGGGAAGCCGTAGGTGTCGTAGAGCTTGAAGGCGGTCTCGCCGTCCAGCACGTCGCCGGCCGCCAGGTTGGCGGTGGCCTCGTCCAGCAGGCCCATGCCGCGGCCCAGGGTGACGCGGAAGCGCTCCTCCTCCTGGCGCAGGGTCTCGACGATCGAGGCCTCGGCCCGGCGCAGCTCGGGATAGGCCGCGCCCATCTCGGCGACCAGGGTCGGGGCCAGGCGGTGCATCAGGGGCTCGCTCGCGCCCAGCAGGTAGGCGTGGCGCATGGCCCGGCGCATGATCCGGCGCAGGACGTAGCCGCGGCCTTCGTTCGAGGGGGTGACGCCGTCGGCCAGCAGGAACGAGGACGAGCGCAGGTGGTCGGCGATCACCCGATGCGACGGCGCCTGGTCGCCCTGCGCCTTGACCCCGGTCAGCTCGACGCTGGCGGCGATCAGGCTCTTGAACAGGTCGATGTCGTAGTTGTCGTGCACGCCCTGCAGGACGGCGGCGACGCGCTCCAGGCCCATGCCGGTGTCGATCGACGGCTTGGGCAGCGAGACGCGCTCGCCGCCGGCCATCTGCTCGAACTGCATGAAGACCAGGTTCCAGATCTCGATGAAGCGGTCGCCGTCCTCGTCCGGGCTGCCGGGCGGGCCGCCGGGGATGCCTTCGCCGTGGTCGAAGAAGATCTCCGAGCAGGGGCCGCAGGGGCCGGTGTCGCCCATCGACCAGAAATTGTCGCTGGTCGGGATGCGGATGATGCGGTCCTCGCCCAGGCCGGCGATCTTCTTCCACAGATCCGCCGCCTCGTCGTCGGTGTGGTAGACGGTGACCAGCAGCTTGTCCTTGGGCAGGGCGAAGTCGCGGGTCAGCAGGGTCCAGGCGTGGTGGATCGCCTGTTCCTTGAAGTAGTCGCCGAACGAGAAGTTGCCCAGCATCTCGAAGAAGGTGTGGTGGCGGGCGGTGTAGCCGACATTGTCGAGGTCGTTGTGTTTGCCGCCGGCCCGGACGCACTTCTGCGACGAGGTCGCGCGCGGATGCGGCGGGGTCTCGGCGCCCGTGAACACGTTCTTGAACGGCACCATGCCGGCGTTGACGAACAGCAAGGTCGGATCGTTCTGCGGCACCAGCGGCGCCGAGGGCGTGATGGCGTGATCGGCCGCGCCGAAATAGTTCAGGAAGGTGCTGCGGATCTCGTTCAGGCTGGGCATCGGCGTCTCGGGCGTTCGTACTGAATCCGGTGGACCCGGAAGTTGGCGCTGCATAGCGCGGTTTCAAGCGGAGAGGAAATCGCGTTGGTGGTCTGGACGTCGGATGGCCGCCCCACGTTCCTCCAAGGCTCTTCCCCCGTGGGAGGTGTCGACGAAGCCGACGGCGGGGGTGAGCGGTCGGAAGACAGCCGGGTCCTGGATCTTCGATCCCACAACTCCCCCCACCGATCGCTGCGCGATCGCCTCCCCCGCAGGGGGAGGGCCTGGAGCGACCGGCCCTGCAGACCCCCTTCGTCATCCTGGACGCTAGTCCGGGACCGCCGCAAACGCTGAGTTCACGCCCCGGTCCCGGATCTTCGCGCTGCGCGCTCGTCCGGGATGACAGCCGTTTTGGGGCATATGCGATAGCCCTGCCTCTGCGGGAGAGGATTTGGGCGGCTTACGCAGCAGCCCCCCTTCCGTCACTCCGGACTGCGTCCGGCGCGCCACCTCCCAGAGGGGGAGGACTTGGGGAGGAGAAACGAAATCGGACGCCTGGCATGGGGTCCAGGCGTCCGGGGATCGCGGCCGACCGGGCGGTGAAGCGCGGCGGGCTATGAGGCGGGGTCGCCCGCCGCGGGCGGCGGCCGCGAAACCTTCGGCCGGTCCAGGCGTCCGAAGACGGCCCGGACCGGGGAAGTCCTATTCGTCGGCGTCGTCGTCGGGACCGCCGACCAGCAGTTCTTCCTCGATCTTCCGGGAAGACTGGCGCACGGCCGCCTCGATCTCGGCGGCCAGGTCCTTGTTGGCCTTGAGGAACTCGCGGACATTGTCACGGCCCTGGCCGATGCGCTGGCTGTTGTACGAGAACCACGAGCCGGCCTTGTCGATGATCCCGGCCTTGACGCCCAGATCGATGATTTCGCCCAGCTTGGAGATGCCCTCGCCGTACATGATGTCGAACTCGACCTCACGGAACGGCGGGGCCACCTTGTTCTTGACCACCTTGACCCGGACGTTGTTGCCGACGATCTCGTCGCGGTTCTTGATCGAGCCCGTGCGGCGGATGTCCAGGCGGACCGAGGCGTAGAACTTCAGGGCGTTGCCCCCGGTGGTGGTTTCCGGGCTGCCGTACATCACCCCGATCTTGTGACGGATCTGGTTGATGAAGATGACGATGGTGTTGGCCTTGTTGATCGAGGCGGTCAGCTTGCGCAGCGCCTGGCTCATCAGGCGCGCCTGCAGGCCCGGCAGGCTGTCGCCCATCTCGCCTTCGATCTCGGCCTTGGGAGTCAGGGCCGCCACGGAGTCGACGACCACGATGTCGACCGCGCCCGAGCGCACCAGGGTGTCGGTGATCTCCAGGGCCTGCTCGCCGTTGTCGGGCTGCGAGACCAGCAGGTTGTCGAGATTGACGCCCAGCTTGAAGGCGTAGCCCGGATCCAGGGCGTGCTCGGCGTCGACAAAGGCGGCGGTGCCGCCGGCCTTCTGGCATTCGGCCACCACGTGCAGGGCCAGGGTCGTCTTGCCCGAGCTTTCCGGCCCATAGATCTCGATCACCCGCCCCTTGGGCAGGCCGCCGATGCCGAGCGCGATGTCCAGGCCGAGCGAGCCGGTGGAGATCGACTCCATCTCGACCTTGCCCTTTTCGCCCAGCTTCATCACCGAGCCCTTGCCGAACGCCCGGTCGATCTGGGCCAGAGCCGCCTCGAGGGCGCGTTGCTTGTCGCCGTCTTCCTTGCCCACGAGTTTCAAAGCCGCCTGATTGCTCATTGTTGGTCCGCCCTTATTCCATGATTCCGACTGTCGGATCGGAGGTTCGCGACCGCCGCGCCCACCCGCCTGTGGAATGATTAATGCGTACATGTTTTGTTCCATGTTCGCAACATGTTCTTACTCTAGAGGCCGTATACGTCAGGATCGGTCGTGCCACCATAGCCTATGCGACAATTCCCCGCCCCCCGGGACCTCGGGCGGGCCGGCCGGGTCGAAACCCGTCCTTAAGTAAGGCGCGGCCATCTTGAGGCGCTTCCGGGGGGACCACAGTCTTGTCGATCGATCCGCGCCGCCTATTGGGCCTGGCCTTCGCCAGCGCCGACCTTCTCCTGGAAGTCGAGAACGGCCAGGTGACCCTGGCGCTGGGCGCGGCCCAGCGGCTGATGGGCCAGGACGAGCGGACGCTGACAGGCCAGGCCTGGCGCGACCTGTTCGCCGCCGTCGATCGCCCGCTGCTCGACGCCGTCGCCCACGTGATCGACGACGGCCAGAGGCGCGGCCCGGTCACGGTGCGCCTGGCCGGCGAGACGCCGCGCCACGTGAACCTGACCCTGCGCGCCCTGCCCGACAACCGCGGCCGGATCTCGGTCTCGGTCACGCCCGCCAACGCCCCCTCGGGCCAGGTGGACGAGGAAGGCCTGCGCAGCCGCGAAAGCTTCGAGGACATCGCCCGCGGCCTGTTCGAGGCGGCGCGCGTCACCGGCCTGGAGCTGGAGCTGGCCATGGTCGACTTCTCGGACCTGGACTCCCTGCGCCAGCAGATGTCCCAGCCCGAGGCCCGCGCCCTGGACCTGAAGCTGGCCGGCGCCGTGCGGGCCGAATCCCATGCCGGCGGCATGGCCACCCGCCTGTCGCCCGACCGCTTCGCCCTGGTCCGCGCCAAGGCCGACCACGCCGACGACATGGCCCAGCGCCTGACCCGCGCGACCGCCGTCCAGGCCAGCGCCCACGTGGTGCCGATCGACGGCGGCGTGGCTCCCTCCCGCGGCCTGAAGGCCCTGCGCTACGCCCTCGACGACTTCCTGCGCGAGGGCCTGAAGGACACCCCGCCTCTGAGCCTGTCCGAGGCGATGAACCGGTCGGTCAAGCGCACCCTGTCGCGGGCCGGCGCCCTGGGGGTGGCGGTCAGCCAGCGCCGCTTCACCCTGGCCTACCAGCCGGTGGTCGACCTGAAGACCGGAACGGCCCATCACCACGAGGCCCTGGTGCGCTTCGAGGACGGCGGCAGCCCGTTCCAGCTGATCCGCATGGCCGAGGAGTTCGACCTGATCGCGGAACTGGACCATGCGATCGCCGAGATGGCGGTCAAGCGCCTGGCCGCCGACCGTTCGGGGACGGTCAAGCTGGCGATCAACGTCTCGGGCCGCACCATCGTCAACGAGGGCTTCGTCGACCATATCGACCGCCTGCTGGCCAAGGCCGACGCCGCCAAGGGCCGGCTGATCTTCGAGATCACCGAGACCAGCGCCATAGACGACCTGCCGCGCGCCAACCAGCATATCCAGGCCCTGCGATCCCTGGGCTCGCTGGTCTGCCTGGACGACTTCGGGGCCGGGGCCTCGTCGTTCGCCTATCTGCAGGAGCTGAACCTGGACATCGTCAAGATCGACGGCCGCTACGTCCGCGAGCTGGCCGGCAACGGCCGCGAGGGGGCCATGGTGCGCCGCCTGGTCGAGCTGTGCCGCGACCTGAAGATCCGCACCGTGGCCGAGATGGTCGAGACCGCCGATATCGAGGACATGGTCCGCAAGGCCGGCGTCGACTTCGCCCAGGGCTGGCTGTTCGGCAAGCCGGCCGACCAGCCCCAGCCGGCGTTGAAGGTCAGTTCGGTGACGCCGGCGGCGCGCCGGGCGGGGGTGTCGGAGGGGTGGGGCTAGGCGCTCTCCCTCCTCCCCTTGCGGGAAGCGGACGGATGAGGGTCTCCCAAAAGCAAAAGCCGCGACCGGCCTTTCGGCTGATCGCGGCTTTTCTGTCTTTCAACCCCTCGCCCGACCTCCTTCAGAGGCCCCCTCTCCCGCAAGGGGAGAGGGGATTGAGGCTTACTTCCCTGCCTTGGTCTTGGCGATGTAGTCGTCGATCACCCGGTCCAGCACGGTCAGCGGGGTCATGCCCGCCAGCAGGCCGGCGTCGTGGAACTGGCGGATGTCGAACTTCTTGCCCAGCGCCTTCCTGGCCCGCTCGCGGGCCCGCAGCCAGGTGATCTTGCCGATCATGTAGCTGCAGGCCTGGCCCGGCCAGACGACGTAGCGTTCGATCTCGGTGATCGTGCCGCTCTCCTCGTCGCCCATGGTCTCGGCCATGTACTTCACGGCCTGCTCGCGGGTCCACTTCTTGTAGTGCATGCCGCTGTCGACCACGAGGCGGACGGCGCGGAACAGGGCGTCGTGCAACATGCCGATGTGGCCGCGCGGGTCGTTCTTGTAGATGCCCATCTCGACGGCCAGCTCTTCGGAATAGAGCGCCCAGCCCTCGGCGTAGCCCGAATTGCCGATCGTCTTGCGCAGCAGCGGCAGGCCCTGCGCCTCATTCGACAGCGACAGCTGCAGGTGGTGGCCGGGCACGCCCTCGTGCACCGTCAGGGTGGTCAGGGTGAACTTGGCCTGCTCCTTGGTGTCGCGCAGGTTGATCCAGTAGATCCCCGGGCGCTTGCCGTCCAGCGAGGGCGAATTGTAGTAGCCGCCCGGCGCCCCGGCCTCGATGGCCTTGGGCACGCGGCGGATCTCCAGCGAAGCCTTGGGCAGGGCGCCGAAATAGGCCGGCAGCTGCTTCTGGATCCAGGCCGCCTTGACGTTCAGATCCTTGATCAGCTGTTCCTTGGCCGGATCGGTGTTGTCGTAGATGTCCTTGCCCAGCTCGGCCATCCGCTCGCCGACCGTGCCCTTGGCCATGCCGATGCTCTTGAACAGCTTGTCGGCCTGGGCCGAGATCGACTTCACCAGGTCCAGGCCCAGTTGGTGGATCTCGTCGGGGGTCAGGGTCGAGGTCGTGTAGTTCTTCAGCGACACGGCGTAGTAGTCGCCGCCGTCCTTCAGGCGCCAGACGCCGGCGTCGTGGGTGGCCTTGGGGCGGACGCTCTCCAGCAGGGCGATCTGGCGCTTGAGGGCGGGCAGCACCGAGGTCTCGTAGATCTTGCTCGCCTCGCCGGCCCAGTCGCCGGGGATGTTCTTGTCCTTGGTCCGGCGGGCCACCGACAGCACCAGCGGCGCCTCGGCGGTGGGCGTGCCGGCGAAGGCCTTCATCTGGACCAGGGCCTTGTCGAGGACGAAGTCCGGCGGGATCACCCCGTCGGCGTAGTCACGCTGGGCGATCGCCGACTCCTGGTCCATCAGCCGCGCGAAGGCCTCCATCCGCGACAGGTAGGCGTCGGCGTCGGCCTTGGTCTCGATCGAGTGCTGGGTGTCGAGGAAGTCGGGGTAGGACTGGTACGAGCCCGTCAGCTGGCTGAGCACGTAGGGCGCGCCCGAACCGCCGCCGGCGTAGGTGAACTTCTCGTTGCCCTCGTCCTGCACCGCCAGGGTGAACTCGACGGTGTCGTAGTTGACCACGTCCATGCCGGTCAGTTGCTTGCGGTCGATGGCGCGCAGGTCGGCCAGTTGCTGCCGGGTCTGGGCGACCCCGGCGGCGATGGCGGCGAACGAGCGGTCGGCCAGCTGGGCCTTGGTCCAGGCCAGCTCGCCGACGTCCAGGCCCAGGCCAGTGGCCGTCTCGGGCGACTGGCGCAACTGCTTGGCCATGATGGCGTCGAACAGGGCGTTGAGCTTGGCGCCCTCGCCCGAGGCCGGCGCGGCTCCGCCCTGGGCGGCCAAGGCCAGGCCCGGAGTCGCGGCGGCCAGGCCGACGGCGACGGTGGACAGCAACATCTGACGGCGATTTTGCAAGGTGGGGTCCCCTTCCCTCGATCTTTGGACGCAAAGGGGTAGAGGGCCTTGCCCGGCTGGGCAACGGCGCCGGCATTAATTTCCCGTCATCTTGCGGCGGAGTGCACGTTTCGTGCGGCGGCGAACCTAGCTCAGCGTCACGAACAGCTCGTTCTCGATCACCCACTGGCCGGTGACCTTGCGCCAGGTGGCCAGGTAGGTCCCGCGGGTGTCGGCCGCGCCGCGCGTCGTCCCGATCCAGGTCCCATGCTCGGCGGCCCGCTCGCCGGCGGCGTCCAGGTCGATGCGCTCGGTCGAGCGGACATAGGCGACGAAAGCCGGGTCGGCGAACTGGCCGGCGAAGGCCTCCAGCACGTCGCGCGCCCCCAGGATCAGCGAACCGTCGCCGACGATCACCTTGATGTCCGGCGCGAAGAACGGCGCCAGGCGGCGGGCGTCCTTGCCGGCGATCAGCCGGTTGGTCAGCTTGCGGCGGGCGGCGATGGCGTCTTGCGGCGCGGTCATGCGGTCGTTCCGGGTCCGGCGGGAAGCCCTGGCGAAAGGGTGGGGCCGGTATAGGCTCCCCGCGCAGACTCGCACAGGACCTCGATGATTCCGCCCACGTCCCCGCCCACCTTGGCCACCGCCCGCCTGACCCTGAGCCCGCCCCAGGCGTCCGACTTCGAGGACAGCACCGCCATGTGGAGCGACCCGATGGTCACCCGCTACATCGGCGGCCGCACCTCGACGCCGGAGGAGAGCTGGCACCGCCTGCTGCGGGCCCGGGGTCTGTGGGCGGTGCTGGGCTATGGCTACTGGGCGGCGCGCGAGACGGCGACCGGGCGCTATGTCGGCGAGATCGGCTTCGCCGACTTCCATCGCGGCCTCCAGCCCTCGATCGACGGGATCCCCGAAATGGGCTGGGTCCTGGCCAGCTGGGCCCACGGCAAGGGCTTCGCCAGCGAGGCCATCGTCGGCGCCCTGTCTTGGGCCCGCGACCAGTGGGGCGACGCGCCCGTGGTCTGCATGATCGACCCCGACAACGCCCCCTCCCTGAAGCTGGCCTACAGGATGGGCTTCCTGGAGATCGCGCGGACCACCTACAAGGACTCGCCGACCATGCTGCTGCAGCGGGGCTAGGCGCTCGACCCATCGATCGGGCCAGGGCCGGATCGAGGCAGGAACTCGCCCACGTGCAGCGCCTGATCATTCCCCCGAGCCGCAAGACCCGAGGTGGAAACGCCGAAGGCGCGCGCCTAGACCGTCCCCGCCGCCGCCCCCTCGGCGAAGCCGCGCAGGCGGTCGGCGATGACCTCGCCCACCGCCTCCACCGCCGCGCGGCGAGGAAAATGGGCGCGCCAGGCGATGCGGACGGTTCGTCCGGCCCGGGTCGACAGGGGGCGCAGCACGATGCCGGCGTCCTGCGCCGCCCCGGCCGCCAGTCCGGGGATCAGGGTGGTGCCGTAGCCCGCCGCCACCATGTTCAGCAGGGTCGGCAGGCTGGAGGCCCGCAGGGGACCGCCCAGCGCCGCGTCGCCGCCGCAGGCCTCCATCGTCTGGTCGCGCAGGCAGTGACCGTCGGCCAGCACCAGGATATCGCGCGCCAGGTCCGTCTCGACGATCACCGGGCGCCCGGCCAGCGGGTGTTCGGGCGGCAGGGCGGCCAGGAAGGGCTCGTCGAACAGCGGCAGGCTCACCAGGTCGGGTCCGTTCTCCTCGGTCGCCAGCAGGGCCGCGTCCAGCTCGTGGGCGCGCAGCCGCTCCAGCAGGGCCGTGGTCTGGTCCTCCCAGGGCTCCAGCTCCAGCGTGGGCAGCGCCTCGCGCAGCGGGGCGAAAACCAGCGGCAGCAGATAGGGCGCCAGGGTCGGGATGATGCCCAGCCGAAAGCGCCC